>Ga0209249_1000522_pt1 | contig 46522 bp, 33 predicted proteins | sample SaaInlV_200m_DNA_4_FD_184653 | JGI IMG/M metagenome (GOLD analysis project Ga0209249, IMG submission 184653) | Marine microbial communities from expanding oxygen minimum zones in the Saanich Inlet - SI037_S3LV_200m_DNA (SPAdes) (version 2) | ecosystem: Environmental > Aquatic > Marine >...
TATCTATTGAAGAAGATAAACTTCCTTTCCAATTAGCAGTTGATTCAAAAAGTTGATTCGATGATGAATTGGTACTTCTTTCAGCCATACCATTTCTGTCCATACCTGTCCAATAACTATTTTTATCATAATACTGGCCACTCAAACCATTATCGCTTTGCATAGAATAGAAAGCATCAATTACAAAGCCATCAAAAAGCTCATAAGCGCCTCTTAAAGAAATGTTCGAGATCCTGTCTTTTCCTTCATTAATATTTTGTTCCAAAATTTGAACAGGGTTATAATAATCATACAAAACCTGCTGAAAATATCCATCGTAAATGGCATATGCAGGATCCGGACTTGTTACCGGAGCGGTTGGGTTATAAATAGAAGCATATCTAAAAGCATCAGTAAAACCGTATTCTGATTCCCGCTGTGTAATACTAAAATTCATGGTTATGGTCAACTTATCATCTAATGCTTTTTGTGTAAGATTTAATCGGCCGTTAAATTGTGTTCGGCCAGTGTTGAGCATAACACCATTTGCATCGCGGTAATTAATAGAAGCCCGGTAAGATGTTTTATCTGTTCCTCCCGATAATGAAAGGTTGTGAACCTGAGATATAGACTGTTGCGTGGTTTCATCAAACCAATCAGTATCCCCTCCGAAATCTGTTCCCAAACCAGTTTCTTGTGACAAAGCTCGCCATTCTGTAGCATTCATTACATCTGTTGTCTTGGCAATCATTTCAGTAGTAACATAGGCACTGTAATCAACCTGTGCTGTTCCTGGTCTACCTTTTTTAGTAGTTATAAGAATTACACCGCTCGACCCCCTTGTACCATAAATAGCAGCAGCAGAACCATCTTTTAAAACATCCATTGCCTCAATGTCGTTTGGATCTACATTGTCGAGTGATGCACCGATTACACCATCAATAACAATCAAAGGCTGAGTGTTAGCACCTACAGTACTAAGTCCCCTTAAACGGATATCGTATCCCTGATTTGGGTTACCTCCTGGCCTGCTTATAGATAATCCGGCTACTTTTCCCTGAATCAATTGTTCGGGATTAGTTACATTACCCTGGTTGAATTCATCTGATTTAACATTGGCAACGGAACTGGTAACTTCTTTTTTCTGTTGAGTACCGTAACCAATTACAACAACTTCATCTAAGGCAACTAAAAAAGGAGCCAAAACAACATCGACTGTTGTTCGATCACCAACAACCACCGTTTGAGAAGTGAAACCAATTGCTGAGAATACCAAAACAGCGTCAGATCCAGGCACTACTAAATTGTAGTTACCATCAAAATTAGTAGCCGTACCGTCAAAGGTTCCTTCGATTACAATACTAACACCTGGAATTGGACCTTCCGCTTCCGAAGTAACCGTACCTGTAACCGTTTTATCCTGTGCCAGGGCAAAGCTAATCGCAAAGGCAAAAAAGAAAAGAAATAAAATACTTCTTTTCCATAGGAGAGAATTTTGCAAATTTCGCATAGTTAGGTTAATTTAAATTAATAATATGATTTTTTGTTATAGAATTTCCTGCTTCTTGAAAATTTTGAATCTTTTTTATCCATAATATCTTTAAATTTACATTTTTTTTTATAATCCCAGTAACTCCCCCGGCAATTTAGATTGTTTTTAAACAAGCTGTTATTTTCTGATACACTGCACTTTACAATTACCGCAAACGATTGCAAAAACACATTCTTTTAATGCTACATTTTTCATAATAAACATAAAATCACAATAAAATGGAGAAAGAATTTCTAATACAATTAATAATTGTGCAAATAATAATTGTCAAAACAAGCTCGAAAAAGCCACTATTTAAAGATTGTTTTTGCACTCACTACTTTGCAAAACTTTCAAAAAAAAGAAATGATATTATGAAAAAGCACAGATTAATTTTGAAATTCCTCAAATAGCTAAACATGCAAAAATTAAATAAAAATTAACAATGAAAAGGAAAAAGAGAAATTGAAAAATAGTTTCGTTTAATAATTTTCTAACTTTGTTACCGCTGGGAAAGCTAATATAATAATGAAAAATTTAATGCGTCGAAAGTTTATATATAATGTTTCAATTGCGATGGTTGGAAGTGCAACTTTGGGAGCATGCTTCAACAATAAAAAAGAAGCAAATAAAATTACATTAGCTCAGCCTGAAAACAAAATTTCTGAAAACAAAAAAATGCCCCGGGATTTGGTAATGAAATTACTTGATCAGAAAGTAAATAGTTATATGGAAATCTCGTATAATTGTGCCCAAAGCAGTTTTTTGGCATTAAAAGAACAGTTTGGATTGAAAGGAGATGATGTATTAAAAGCTCTGACTCCATTAACCGGCATTGCAGAACGAGGAGAAACTTGCGGAGCCGTAATCGGGCCGCTTATGGCACTTGGGTTAATTTATGGCCGCGATAAAAACAATTTAAATGATTGGAAAGTTTACAGGGAATCACTTATCCCATCCGGAAAATTTTGCACTCTTTTTGAAAAAGAATATGGTAGCACAATGTGCCACGATATTCAAAATGAAAAATTTGGTAGGTGTTTTATTTTAACAAACCCCGATGAACTTAAAGATTTTCAGAAAGCAGATGCCACAACACAATGCAGTGCTGTTGTACGAAAAGCGGTGCAGATTGCAGCAAATATAATTCTCGATGAATAACAATTTAACATAACACATAAATTTTTATAAATGAAGTTAAAAATCACAGATGAAAGCTATAATATACTAAAAACAGCAATCCGTTCTTTTTCAACAATTTTGTTCGTAGTTATGCCGTTGCTAAATTTATATGCGCAAAATGGCAAGGTTAATTTTACTGATGTTACTGAACAAGCCGGGATTGATTTCCGATACACTTTCGGTGACTTTACTTACGAAAATATTCTAGAAAGCAGTGGTTCGGGAATAACCATTTTCGATTATAACAACGACGAACTTCCCGATTTATATATGTTAAATGGGACTTATCTCGAAGGAATATCCGACCCGGATGGCAAAGTATTTAAAAACACACGCAATAAACTCTATAAAAATAATGGAGATGGAACTTTTTCTGAAGTCGCGCATAAAGCAGGAGTTGACGACCCGAACTGGAGTATGGCTGCTGGTGTAATTGATATTGATAACGATGGAGACGAAGATTTGTATCTATTAAATTACGGACCCAATATTTTTTTTCGCAACAATGGCGATGGAACTTTTAGCGATATTACACAATCGCTGGAACTTGAAGGACCGACTCTGTTAAATGGGTTTACAAAATGGAGTGTTGGTGTTGCTTTTTGGGATTTTAATTCAGACGATAGAATTGATGCCATGGTTGGAAATTTTTTAGCATTTGATCCCAATTATATTTCACCAACAACGCCCGAAATGATGCCTCATCCATCGGAATACAAAGGACAGGCAACCATGCTATATCAACAATTACCCAATGGAAAATTTAAGGATGTCACAAAAGAAAACGGTTTGTTTTTCCCCGATTCAAAATGTATGGGAATTACCATTTTCGATTACGACAACGATGACGACCTGGATATTTTTCAGGGAAACGATCATCAATTAAATTTCTTATTCAGAAACGATAATCAAAAATACACTGATGTTGCCATTGCAAGTGGGGTTGCAGCAAACAGCCACGGAGTTCCAACTGGATCAATGCACGGTTCCATTGGCGATATCGACGGAGATGGCTTAATCGATTTACTTGTAACCGATCTCAGATATGGCGCAATGTACCGTAATATTGGCAACGGGTTGTTTGAAGATATTACTGAGAAAAGTGGCATTGCATCAGCGTTTGCAGGGAAAGGTGCCTGGGGTGCTGCATTTTTTGACTATGACAACGATGGTGACCTCGATATATTTTCTGCAAATGGTACGGCCGAGGAACTTATTCTTCAACATCCGGTGTTGTTGGAAAATGATGGCAATGGACGTTTCAAGGATATTGGACAAGAAAAAAGCAACTATTTTTCAACAAAAAGATCAGCCCGGGCAGCCGCTGTTTGGGACTACGACAATGACGGGGATTTGGATATAATTGTATCTCACATCGATCTTCAGGCTACAGCTACACTTCTTAGAAACGACGGTGGCAATTCAAATCATTGGCTTGGATTAAAACTAATTGGCAAAAACGGTCCTGCTTCAGCAATCGGTGCAAAGGTTATTGTAAAAATTGGAGATAAAAAACAAGTTTATGTAAACCAAAATGCAACGAGTTATCTTTCATACAACGATCCTCGTGTTCATATTGGTTTGGGAAATAATAATAAAATTGATCAAATAGAAATACATTGGTCGAACGGAAAGAAAGAAATTTATGAGAATCCTCAAATCGATCGTTACCTGACAATTAAAGAAGAAATTGGCATCTTAAAAAAGGAATAGCAATTTTTTATTAATGAATAACGCAAGCAAAAAACTAAACCAAAATACCATGAATAAAATTCTGATTCTTTTAACTATTTCTGTTTTTTTGATTTCATGTTCAAAAAAGGAAACTCAAACTCAACCAAATATTGTTTTGATTATGACCGACGATCAGGGTTGGGGCGATTTAAGTAGTAAAGGAAATACCAACATTTCTACTCCAAATATTGATAATCTGGCAGAAACGGGAGTTACTTTCGACCGGTTTTATGTTTGCCCCGTTTGCTCTCCCACCCGTGCAGAGTTACTCACCGGAAGATACCATGTTCGTGGTGGGGTTTATTCAACTTCGGCTGGAGGTGAACGTCTAGATCTGGACGAAATCACAATTGCTGATATTTTTAAAGAAGCTGGATATTCTACTGCAGCTTACGGAAAATGGCACAACGGAATGCAGCCACCCTACCATCCGAATGCCCGTGGGTTTGATGATTATTATGGATTTTGTTCTGGTCATTGGGGGAATTATTTCAGCCCGATGTTAGAACACAACGGCGAAATTGTAAAAGGAAAAGGTTTTATTATCGATGATTTAACTGAACACGGATTACAGTTTATGGAAAATAACAAGGACAATCCGTTTTTTCTTTACTTACCCTACAATACACCACATTCTCCGATGCAGATTCCAAAAAAATGGTGGACCAAATTTGAAAACATGGACTTAGGTTTGCAAAATCGTGACCCGGAAAAAGAAAATATTCTTCACACAAAAGCAGCTTTGGCAATGTGCGAAAACATCGATTGGAATGTTGGCCGTATTTCCGAAAAAGTAAAGGAATTGGGACTTGCTGAAAATACAATTATAATTTATTTATCGGATAACGGGCCAAATGGCTGGCGGTGGAACGATGGAATGAAAGGGAGAAAAGGATCAACCGACGAAGGCGGAGTACGCTCTCCATTGTTTATGAAATGGGACGGAAAATTGAAAGCAGGAAAAACAATTTTTGAAATCGCCAGTGCCATTGATTTGCTACCAACTTTAACTGATTTAGCAGGAATAAATTTTACAACAGAAAAACAATTAGACGGAGTTAGTTTGAAACCTTTAATAATGGAAGAAAACCCGGAATGGCAAGATCGAGTAATTATTAATTCGTGGCGACAAAGAACCAGTGTACGCAGTCAACAATACAAATTAGGTTGGGAAGGACAATTGTTTGACATGACAAAAGACCCCGGACAAAACACAGATATTTCGAGTGAAAATCCTGAAATAAAAAAACAACTGATTCAGGCTAAAGAAAAATGGGAGAATGAAGTTTTAATTGAACTCACTGAAATTGATGAACGAACTTTTACGGTTGGCCATCCTGAATATAAATTCACACAAATTCCTGCCCGAGATGGAAAAGCACATGGAAATATTTTGCGCTCGAACCGACATCCAAATTGTACTTTTTTCACCAACTGGACAGGTGTTGAAGATAAAATTACATGGGAAGCAGAAGTTTTGGCCGACGGTGATTTCGAAGTGGAAATATATTATACTTGCTCTGCCGAAAATGTAGGATCAACCTTTGAACTTAGTTTTGGCGATGAAAAGATAATAGCAAAAATAACCGAACCGCACGATCCTCCATTAACGGGAATGGAAAACGACCGCGATCCACGAATTGAATCATTTGTAAAAGAATTCAAACCTCTTAAAATCGGTACAATTCATTTAAAAAAAGGGATGGGTACATTAACACTAAAAGCTCACGAAATCACAGGCTCACAAGTAATGGATTTCAGGCTATTAATGTTGAAAAGAATTTAACCCGCCTGAATTTCATCGGCATTTGGTAAATGCCCAACTAATTTAGCAGGGTCGTGAATTAAAACCGGGATATGTTGAGGACAAATATAAAAATCGTTGTCTTTAAATTCAACATGCACCAACGGTACTTCTTGTTGGTCTTTTTTACAGAATACACAAACTTTCTCCATAATTTTTTGCATCTAATTTTAAGGATGCAAATATGAGAAAAAATATTAAAATATATTTTATTAGTAAATTTACTTTTTGAAAAGCATCAATCGATTTTCTTAAATGAACTTTTCATGTAAATATTCATTTCTATTATAAAAGAAATAAAAATGAAAAAAGTAACAGGAATTGGCGGGATATTTTTCAAAACCAAAGATCCCAAAAAAATGAAAGATTGGTACAATAAAAACCTGGGATTGGTAACCAACGAATATGGGTCAGTTTTCGAATTCAGAAGTTCAGATGAACCTAAGAAAAAAGGATACTCTGTGTGGAGTCCTTTTAATGACAATACCAATTATTTTGAGCCATCAGAAAAAGAATTTATGATTAATTACAGGGTTGAAAATATTGAAAAGCTGGTAATTGAACTTCGTAACGCAGGAGTTACTATTTGCGATGAAATAGAAACTTTTGAATATGGAAAATTTATACACATTCTCGACCCAGAAAAAAATAAAATCGAACTTTGGGAACCAGTAGATCAGGTTTTTACCGATATGTATGAGGGGAAAACTACAAAGTAATATCAATTGTACTTCAAAATGCCGCATAGCAAATTTTGAAGTTACAATTGTTAATGCCGATAAAACGTCAAAGAAGCAGACTGAACAAAGCGAAAATTTGCGACATTTTGTTGTCAAATCGGTATAATACAAATCAAATTGGTGTGTTTGCAAAATCGCTTTCGTACTTTTATAAAGCTGAATCCAATTTATCAAAAATGTCAAAATTCTTATGCAGACCAAAAAAATGTGAGAATTCGAATGGTTCAATTAAGATAACCGACCGTTAATTTAATTTCAAATACAGCAACCACTTTTGATTTCAGCCGAAATTAAAAAAAGCTCCTTAAAGTTTCTTTTATACCTCAAAAAAAATTGTAATTTGCCGTCCTAAAAATTTAAAAAGGTAACTAAACCAATATTGAGAACTCGAAGGTTATCAAAACAATAATTAATATTAATTTTATAATTGATAAAAAACTTAGTATGATCAAAAAACTGCTTAGCTATTTATTGCTGTGTGTTCTGATTGTTTCAGTAAAACAACTTAATGCACAAAGCGAACCTCTGTTCAACAAATACCACAGCGGAAATGAGGTTCAGCAAATTTTAAAAACATTGCATCAAAACAATGCTGCTAAAACTCAACTGCACAACATTGCCACAAGTCCGGGCGGTGAACAAATTACTGTTTTAGAAATTGGTTCAAACCTCGATGATGCACCGGCAATATTTGTAGGTGCTAATTTCGAAGGTAATATTCCATTGTCAACCGAAGGGGCACTCTATTTTGCAAAAATGTTGCTCGATTCTTCGTCTTATACCGAAAATATAAAATGGTTTATTTTACCGCTACCAAACCCTGACGCTGCAAAAGGTTTTTTTGCCAGTGTAAAAAACAATCGGTCGGTTAACGATTTTGTAGTTAACAACGATATGGACGAAGCAACTAACGAAGATGGTTTCGACGATTTAAACGGCGACGGTTTTATCACCCAAATGCGTGTTAAAGATTTGAGCGGAACTCACTTTGTTTCGAAAAACGACCCACGAATTATGGTGCGTGCCGATGCAAAAAAAGGTGAACGTGGTGAATATAAAATGTATGCCGAAGGTATTGACAACGATGAAGATGGAAAATACAACGAAGATGGCGAAGGTGGTATTAATGTTGGTATCGCGTTCCCACACCTTTTTTCACACAAAATAAAAGAAGCAGGAATATGGCCTGGGCAAACTCCTGAAGTGTACGGTTTGCTGAGGTTTATTTTCGACCGCCCCAATATTGCAATGGCTTATACTTTGGGCAGTTCAAATTTTTGTTTGGTTCCCCCCAAAGGGGGACGAAGAGGGGGAGCAAATCTTGAAAGTATAAAAATTCCAAGCCGATACGCAAGAATGTTGGGCGTTGATGCTTCAAAAACCTATAAAATGGATGAAGTTGTGGAATTAATGAAAACAATCGTACCTGCCGGAATGGAAGTTACACCTTCAATGGTTGCAGGTTTTTTAGGTTTGGGGGCAGCTGTTAATCCGCTCGACGACGATCTAAAATTTTATACTAAATTCTCGGAAGATTATAAAGAATACCTTAAAGCGAAAAAATTCAACACAGAAACACTTGCACCCGTTCCTGCTAAAAATGGCTCTTTTGAACTTTGGGCTTATTACCATCTCGGAATACCTTCGTTTAGTATGAACTTATTTTCTGTTCCAAAAGTAAAAGAAGAGAAGAAAAAAGAAGATGGAACCGTTTCGATGGAAGATGTTGAAAAAATGAGTGCCGATGATTTTTCAGCTCTTGGGGAAGATAAAATAGCAGGTTTTCTAAAAGCAAATAATGCACCAGAACGATTCACTGCAAAAGGAATAATTGAAATGATGAAGTCGGGGAGGTTCTCACCAAAACAAATGGTTGGAATGATGAAGAATATGCCAAAACCTGAAAAAGAAAATGAACTTAGCGAAACAGACAAAGCACTGTTAGCGTGGTCTGAAAAACATTGGGATGGAAAAGGTTTTACTGAATGGGAGAAAATAACCCACCCAACCTTAGGCGAAGTTGAAATTGGCGGCTATGTTCCTTACCTGAAATCAACTCCAAACCAACATAAAATTGATTCACTTTTACAGGTTCAAATTCCCTGGTTAATGCAACTTTCAAAAAAACTGCCAAATATACTGCCGGCAAAAGAAAAAGTCACCGACTTGGGTGCAGGGGTTTATAAACTTGAAATTTATATTGAAAACAATGGATATTTGCCCTATCCAATTTCAATGGGGCAACGCAACAACCAGCCTGCACCGGTAGTTGTTGTTTTAGAAGGCGACATTGAAATCCTGGAAGGGAAAAATCGTACACCTCTGGGAAATATTGGTGGCAACCAGGTAAAAAAATTAACATGGCTTATTAAAGCAGATAAAAAAACAACGATTTCTGCTAAAATCGATTCGGCTGTGTTTGGAAACAATGTGAAACAAATTAATATTGGAGGTTAATCATGAAGAAATTTATAATATTCACCCTACTATTTTCACTTGCAATTGTTGGTTTTTCAGTCGAAAAAGGAAAAATTGAAGTCCCCTTGCGTTTCGACAGGTACTACAGCTACGACGAAGTAAATGAAGCACTTAAAGTATTGAACAAAGCTTTTCCCGAACTAACAAAATTGGAAGTACTTGGGCAAAGCGAAGAAGGACGCGATATTTATGCACTGACCATTAACAACCCAAAAACCGGTGACGAATTAAGCAAACCCGGTGTTTATGTCGATGGGAATATCCATGGCAACGAAATTCAGGCAGGCGAAGTTTGTTTGTATTATGCCAACATGCTTTTAACAAAATATGGTGAAAATGAAAAAGTTACAAAAGCAGTCGATAAAAATTCACATTACATTATTCCTGTAGTAAATGTCGATGGGCGTTTTCACTTTTTTGAGGATGGTAATACACCCAGTTCGAACCGAAGTATAAGAGTTGCCAAAGATGACGATGGCGATGGACTGTTTGATGAAGATGCACCCGACGATTTAGATGGCGACGGCAGCATTTGTCAAATGCGGATAAAAGACCCTTTCGGGAGATACAAAATTGACTCGGAAGATAAACGGATTTTGGTTCCTGTTAAACCAGGGGAAAAAGGGGAATATTCTATGTTAGGATACGAAGGGATAGACAACGATAACGATGGCCGGATTAACGAAGATGCTGAAGGTTATTTGGATCCGAACCGGAATTGGGGATTTAACTGGATGCCTCCATATGTACAGCGGGGTGCAGGTAATTTTCCACTTTCTGGTGTTGGTTTGAAAGCAATTGACGACTACATTTCTGACCGCCCAAACATAATTATCGGATATGCTTTTCACAACACTGGTGGAATGTGGTTGCGTGTTCCCGCCGAAAAATCAACTGGGATTGCGGCTTCAGATATTGCAGCTTACGACGTAATTGGAAAAGAAGCTGAAAAAATAACGCCCGGCTATGTTTATAAACCTGCCTACGATTTGTACCCAACTTATGGAGATTTCGATTCGCACCTGTTTTTTATCCACGGAATATATTCATTTGTAGGCGAACTATTTATGAGAAGCCAGGAAACTTATACCGTTAAAAAAGAAGGTCCTAAAGAAGACGAATTGGAATCGTTTATGAGGGGTACGCGTACAGAACGAAGCCGCGAGCAATTAAAATTTAACGATAATGTGGCCCAGGGCGAATTGTACAAAGATTGGAAAAAATTCGAGCATCCAGTTTATGGTGAAATTGAAATCGGTGGCTGGGTAAAAATGAGTTCCCGTCTTCCCCACCCTTTTATGTTGCCAGATTTGGTGCACAGAAATGCTTCTGTAGTTTTTCTCTCAGCATTACAAACACCCGAAATTTCGATAGATGTATTTGAAGTAAAAGAAATTGGCAAAAATCTTCAACAGGTACGTGTAAGGTTGCAAAATGCAAAAGGGTTGCCATCAATGTCGGCATACTCGGTAAGTAGCAAACTATATCCGCAAGATATGTTGACAGTGTCGGGCGGCAAGGTTGTAGCTGGCGGTAAAATTAGCGATAAACGATTGAATAAAGTTAATTACAAAGAGAAAAAACCTGAAATTCAATTCCTTTCCGTTCCAAGTTACGGAGTAGTTGAATATCAATTTTTAATTGAAGGAAAAGGAGAAATAACTTTTAACTACGAATCGCAAAAAGCAAAAAACATTAATACGTCTGTTAAACTATAATGCTGTTTAATTAAAGGAGTGCTAATTCAGTACTCCTTTTTTTTATAAATATTGGTTGTTCTCCATTTTCTCTATCCGCCACTCACTCAACTGCTTTATCCGGTTCAATACATTTGCTGTTACCCGGTTGTGAGTATTTTCCCAAGCCTTATTCACTAATTTATTTGCTTGTTTTTCTTTCCCATAAAAATTAAAACTAACGGCAAAAATCAACTGCGAATGTGCCTTCTCTCCCAGCCCGGCAATAGACGAACGAACATACATAGTAAAAATGCCTATTGGATATCCACCGCTACTTTTATACAAAAGATAACGTGCATTATCAAAATCAAATTCATCGGGTGTTTTTTTAATCCGTATCGAATTCAAATAAAACAATGGGATTAAATTTAATCCCAAAAAATCTTTTTTAATTCCAAATGGGTATTTAGACCATCCAAAAGGCAAAATCCTGATTTCTTCAATTTTTTCGCCAACACGTTCAACTTTTGCTACATGGTTTGGCCAACAGGTTGAATCGCCGTTCCAATTTAACAGTTCATTAAAAACGTAACTCACAGGAGCTTCAATTCCAATTTTATGAATATTTAAAACTGAATTCCGATCAACCTCGATGCCCACCCTTTGCATAATTTGTTGATTAAACTTTTGCCGTTTTTCTTCGGAAACAAATTTTATCAACGTATTCATTTTTGGTCTGGTCAACAAAAAATACCAAATATCTGAAAGCAAAGTTTTGCTCTTTGTAGGTGGTTTCCTGAGTTGGTCTTTTAATGCAGTGTTTTTCATCATAATTGTAATTTTCTGGCACCAGAAATTGTTTCTGCACACCAAACTATCAGCTTTCTTCGAATTTTAACAGTTTCAAAGTAATACAATTTTAAAACTTTAAGGCAATATTTTATTAACACTTATTATTTTCACAAAGTCCAAATCATATTAAATTTTTTAAATTTGGCCACTTAATATTTTTAATAATCTGTATTAATGTCAAACAAACATCAAGCAATTTTTTGTTTTAGAAATGTAGCAATACAAAGCTTTATTATTATAATCATAAGAATTTACGAGACATTTATTGACATTTATAATTAATATTTTTATGAATAAAAATCTAAAAACAAGACCTCCACTTTTAAGCGCCCTGTGTTTATTGACATTTTTGGGTAACACCCTTGGATTTATCTCATATTTTATTGCATCCATTTTTTTTGAAAAGACTACCGAATTAATAATAAAATATTCAGCCTGGCATTCAGCAGAAACAATTTCGCCGTTTTATTTTACAACATTAATGGCACTTTTTGCGCTTTCGTTAATCGGGGCCATCAGGATGTGGAAACTGCACCGCGACGGTTATTTTTTGTATTTAATTGCACAATCGCTAATTTTATTTTTACCCGTTGCATGGATAAACGGCCAGGCTTTTTCAATGGTCAACGCCATTTTCACAACCATATTTATTTTAGGGTACAGTTTGAATTGGAGGAACCTAAAATAATATGTTATTTGTAATTTGATTTTTCTTTGCTTTGCTTCGTTCATTTTCATCAGGAAAAGAATTGCAGCGATGTGGAAATCAGTCCAAGTTAAATGAAAAGAGGTTTGGGACAAAGCCCCAAATATTCAGGTACCCAGATAGTTAAAGATTATCTGCACCTATTTCAGATAATTTTTCTTTATCGAAGCCATGTTAAAATAAATTATTGAAAACCTTATCCATCACCTTTTACCTCACCTATTCGTTCCGAGTTTTTTTATTGTGTGCCTCCTTTCAAAAATTAACACTTTTACTAACTGGTACGAAATGGTGTAAACAAGAAACTACCTTTTTTTGATCCACTTATTTTTGTTGAAAGAAATATTTCTAAATTTGAAAAAATTAGTCAATAAAAATAGTCAAATGGAAGAACTAACAATTGGGACACGAGTTGATCATCCCAGATACGGAGAAGGTATTATCAGCAAGGATAAATTAACTGCTTACGAAATTTTTTTTGAAAGGGGAGGGAAAATTGAAATCACAAAACGAAATACCGATTTAACGGTTATCGAAAAAAATGAGGATTCAATCCCAAAATCAGGGCTTTCAATTGCAGAAATCGAGGAAGTAATTAATTATGTTTTAGATAAACACGGAGCTTTAAACGAAGTTGTTCCGCTTGGCGAAAAATGGATTGGGGGAACTATGCTTTTACAGCCTGCCAACAAAGATTTATCGCCCAAAGAAATTCCGGTTGAAACATTTTTTCATAAAATAGTTATGCTACGCGACCGGTTGAGGGTTTTAGAACAGAATATTAACAGCCACCATGTTTTAACCGACGAAGACAAAGTAAACCTTCAACAATACATTACCCGGATTTATGGTTCCCTCACAACTTTTAACGTGTTATTTTCAGAGAAATCAAATTATTTTTCGGGAGTTAAATCAAAATAAACATGAATAAAAAAATTTTAGTTTTAGTATTTGTAGTAATAAATATTGCTGCTTTTGCTCAGAATAAAGTAATTAAAGTTTGGCCAAACGGAGCCCCTGAGCACAATGGAATGGACGAACCCGAAGAGAAATTTGAAGGAGTCCGCGTTCGAAATGTTTCTGAAGCTGAAATGTATGTTTACCTGCCCGAAGAAAAAAATAATACAGGTGCAGCAGTTGTAATTTGTCCGGGAGGGGGTTATTGGATTGAAGCCATGGATCACGAGGGTTTTGAAATGGCAGAGTGGTTAAAATCAAAAGGAGTGACAGGAATTGTTTTGAAATACAGGCTTCCGTATGGCCATCACGAAATCCCTTCGGGAGATGCACGGCAAGCGATGCGAATTGTACGGATGAACGCAAAAGATTGGGGAATAGATCCAAACAAAATTGGAATAGCCGGTTCATCGGCTGGAGGGCATTTGGCCGCAACGGTGGGAACCCGTTTTGATAAAGAGGAAAAACAGGGCTCTGTACTAATTGAACAAATAAGTAGCCGCCCCGATTTTATGTTGCTCCTTTATCCGGTTATTACTTTTAATGAAGCTTTTGGGCACATGGGATCTCGAAAAAACCTGATTGGCGAAGGAAATAATTGGGAATTGGTTAAAAAATATTCAAACGAATTACATGTTTCTTCTGAAACACCTCCCACTTTCCTGGTGCTTGCAGACGATGACAAAGCAGTGGTCCCCCGAAATTCAGTTGAATTTTATTTGGCTTTAAAAAAGAATAATGTCCCCGCCGAAATGCATATTTTTAGTGAAGGCGGACATGGTTTTGGAATGAACAAAAAGAATTTGCCTGTTGACAAGTGGCCTGAATTATTTTATGATTGGATGAAAGCCCAGAAAATAATTAAATAATGCGAAAGACCCATCCTCTGAATGTAATTAAATATTGCCCAAAATGTGGATCGCCAGAATTTAAAGTTTCGGGAGAACGATCGTTGAAATGTAAAAATTGCAGGTTTCATTTTTTTATTAATTCTGCGGCTGCGGTGGCTGCCTTGATTGCAAACGACGAGGGAAAATTAATGCTGGTAAAGCGTGGTGTGGAACCCGATTACGGAAAACTGGATCTTCCCGGTGGTTTTGTTGACCCCGGCGAAAATGCTGAAAATGCCGTTCGGAGGGAGCTTTTTGAAGAGTTGAGTTTAGAAGTGAAAGAAATAGAATATATTGCTTCGGCGCCCAATGAATATATTTTTTCTGAATTTAGTGTGTTTACTACCGACCTTGCTTTTAAAGTAATTCCAGAATCACTTGCAGGTTTAATTCCAATGGATGATATTCTCGATTTTAAATTTTATAGTAAAGAAGAAATTAATTACAACAATATTCCTGCTCCTTCAATAAGAAATTTTGTACAACAATTTTTTAAATTATGAATGAAATACCTAGCCGGATTGAAGCATTGCGATTTGAAATGCTCAACCTGAATTTAGATGCCTGTTACATTTCGGGAACCGACCCGCACGCAAACGAATATTTACCAAAACGGTGGCAAACCCGGGAATTTATTTCAGGGTTTACAGGTTCGTATGGTGTTATTGTTATTACAAACGAAGAAGCCGGGTTATGGACCGATACCCGTTATTTTTTGCAGGCCGAAGAACAATTAAAAGGAACGGGAATAAAAATGTATAAACTTCGGGTTCCCAATTCAATTGCCCCTGATGTTTGGTTGACAAATAAATTGTCGGAAGGAAGCAAAGTCGGAATTGATGCTCAAACTATTTCAATTTCAGGATTCCGAAATCTTAAAAATACTTTAAATGAAAAAGATATTGAACTGGTTCAAACTAACGACTTATTCAATAAAATTTGGAGAGGGAGGCCCGAAATTCCTGAAAATAAAGTTTTTGAATTGGGCATTGAGTTCGCGGGGTTTTCACGAGTAGAGAAGAAAAATCAAATTACGGACGCTCTAAAAAAATATGGAGCCGATTCTCATATAGTGACCACGCTCGATGAGTTAGCCTGGACCTTTAATCTCAGGGGATCTGACATTGATTATAACCCGGTATTTACAGGTTTTGGCGTAGTTGGCAAAAATGAATCGGTATTATTTGTTGATAAAAATAAAATTTCGCCAGACTTAAAAGTCAAACTTGAAAAAGAAAAAATTGTTCTTCTCAATTATAATCAATTTTATTCGTGGTTAAAAAGTGTAAAGAATAAAACATTTTTTGTTGATCCTTCATCTGCAAATTATGCCGTTTTCGAAGCATTAAAAAATAAGAATAATGTTGTAGAAGGAACCTCAGAAATTTCGTTTTTGAAAGCCCGGAAAAATAATACCGAATTGGCAGGTTTTAAACAGGCTATGAAAAAAGACGGGGTAGCATTGATAGAATTTCTTTTTTGGTTAAAGAATAATTTGGCGAAAGGAAATATTACGGAATATTTAATAGGAAGAAAATTGGCTGAATTTCGTTCGAAACAGGAGGGTAATCGGGGCGAAAGTTTCCCCCCAATTGTGGGTTATAAAAGTCACGGGGCAATTGTCCATTTAAGCGTTGATGCAAAAAATGCATTTCCCATCGAACCGGAAGGTATTTTGCTTTTTGATTCGGGTGGCCAGTATTTGGAAGGAACAACCGATATTACACGGACTGTGGCACTTGGTAAGATTTCGGATCAGCAAAAAAATGATTATACATTGGTTTTAAAAGGAATGATTGCACTTTCAAAAGCAAAATTCCCAAAAGGAACTTTAGGTTGTCATGTTGATATTCTTGCCCGGAAACCGCTCTGGGAGAATGGGTTAAATTATGGCCACGGAACCGGTCATGGTGTGGGGCACTTTTTAAATGTCCACGAAGGGCCGGTTTCAATCAGGCAGGAGTACAATAAAAATGCTATTGAAACCGGAATGGTTTTTTCAAACGAACCTGCTTTGTATCGAGAAGGCGAGTATGGGATAAGGACAGAAAATATGATGGTTTGTGTTGAAAAAGAGGAAACCGGATTTGGAGAATTCCTTGGTTTTGAAACACTCACACTTTGTCCGATTGACACTTCACTTATAAATATTGAACTTTTAACACCTGAAGAAAAATCCTGGTTGAACAATTATCATAAAAAGGTAAACGATGAATTAAAACCTCTTCTTAAAAAAGAGTTACACGAGTTTCTCGATATGCTGACAATGCCTATTTAATTTCTTATTTCTAATATTCGTGTTTTTTGGAAGAAAATAACAAATAACAATTATCAAATCACAAACTTATGCGTCAGTAGCCGCACAGGTTTGTGGTTTGTTTTTTGAGATTTGTCTTTTCCAGTTTATTTGGGTTAGGATTTTGGAATCGTAAAAAAGAATTTGCTGCCTTTGTTTGGTTCACTTTCAACAAAAATTTCACCGCCGTTCTTTTCAATAAATTCTTTACAAAGGATCAGGCCCAGCCCGGTTCCCTGTTCATTATTTGTACCCGATCTTTGAACTTTTTCAGTAAGGATAAATAACTTCTCAACTGTTTTCTGGTCCATTCCAATACCATTGTCAGAAATACAAAACTGATGAAAACTATTTGATGAAGTAGCAGAAATTTCAATGCTTCCACCGTTGTTGGTAAATTTAGTTGAATTTGAAATCAAATTCCTAAAAACCGTAGATATCATATTTTTATCGGCATAACAAGTAATATCTTCCGGTATATTATTTATTATTGAAATACTTTTTATTTCAGCGTTTTTCATCAACACTTTAATATTTTCGTCAACAATGCCAAAAGGTAAAAAACGGGAAGGTTCTACTTGTATATTCCCTGTTTGGGCCCTGGACCATTCCAAAAGGTTTTGAAGCAGGTTGTAGGTATTCTTTGATGTAGAATTCAAATCTTTAATAAAATCGATTTTGTCCTCATCAGGCAAATCCGCCCAATTTTCAATCATAATCTCTGTAAGGCCAAATATTGCATTAAACGGGCTTTTTAGGTCGTGTGCAATAATCGAAAAAAATTTGTCTTTCGATGCGTTTGCTACGCTTAATTCCTTTGTCCGTTGTATTACTTTTTCTTCGAGCGATGCGTTAAGAACCAATAATTCTTTGTTTTGTTTTATGATTTTTATCTCCTGCAAAAAACTTTTTATTGCTTCCCTAACAGTTAAAACAAGGTCGTCTTTGTCCCAGGGTTTTTCTATGTAACGGTAAAGTTGGGCATTATTTATGGCATTACTAATTCCTTCGATATTTGCCTGGCCTGTTAATAATATTTTTAGCGAACCGGGAGAAAGTGCATGAATTTCTTTAAGGAGTTCATCACCTTTCATTCCGGGCATAATATAATCGGAAATGACTACAGGCACGTTAATACCTTCGTCAATTAATTCTTTAAAATATTCTAACGCATCTTCACCGCTGTCCGAGGTTTCAATTTCATATTCTTCCCCAAAAATATTATTCAATTGTTCCTCCAATGCCTGGAGAATAATTTCCTCGTCGTCAATACACAAAATAACCTTTTTACCCATTTTGTTTAATCAAAAATCTTCAATTTTATTTAATCCTTCTTTTATTACTTTTTCCAATTGCTCGGTAGTCCATGGTTTACTTAAATACGCAAAAAGATTGGCATTTTTTTTAGCATTTTCCACCGCCGACTCGTCGGCCTGCCCTGTTAACATTACTTTAATAATTTTGGGGAATTTTTTGTGGACATCTATTAAAAACTCATCACCTTTTTTTCCTGGCATCAACCAATCCGAAACAATTATCAAAACATTTATGTCGTCGTTTGCAAGTTCTTCTATCACTTCCATCCCTTCGCTTGCATTTTCAGCAAATTCATAAATAAATTCGCCCCCAAAAATATTTTCAATCTGTTCGCCAAGACTATTAAGAATAATATTTTCATCATCAACACAAACGATAGCTTTTTTTAACATTATAATTAATTTATTGGTAAAGTAACATGAAATGTTGTACCTGCGCCAACAGTACTTTCTAATTCTATCAAAGCACGATGTTTTTTAATAATTTTTTGTACAATATCGAGCCCGATTCCAGTTCCCTCGCCCGATTTTTTAGTTGTAAAAAATGGCTCAAAAATCTTTGTTTTTATTTCTTCGGGTATTCCCGGCCCGGTATCTGAAATACTTACTCTGACTGTTTTACCTTGATTATTAACAGCAATTGTTAATCGCCCTTTATTTTCCATTGCATGTATAGCATTTGAAATCAGGTTAATCCAAACCTGCACCAATTCGTCGGGAAAACAACTAATAAAAGGTATATCGTCAAAATCTTTTACAACCTCGATTCCTTGTTTTAGCTGGTTATGCTGAAGTGTCAAAACGGTTTCGATATTATCTATAAGATCAGCTTTATCCATAATTTCGTTGCGATCTTTGTGAACGAATTTTTTTAGGGCAAAAATCAACTTGGAAGCTTTGTCAACTGCAAGTTTTATATTTTCTGTATTTTTCCTGACAGAATAAATATCCTTTATTGATTTCAGTATAAATTCGGGGTTATCAACATTTAACAAAGGTATTACTTTATCAACCTGGTCGTAAAGGTCGAGGTACATTAACAAATCGGTAATTGAATAGGCGTTTTCGAATCCGTTTTCCAATAGTTTTGAATTGATACCCTTTTTGTGCTGTCTTTTTTCTTTTGAAGTCAATGATGGGTTGTCTTTTTTGATCAAATCCATTATTCGTAAAAAAACCAGCAATTCTTTTTTCGAAAGTTTTGTAAATAATTTATAGAGGTTTTGTACCGATAAATCGAGGGAAACAGAAATATTCCCGGCAGAAGCATTTATAGCGCCAATTGGAGTATTAATTTCGTGGGCAATCCCGGCAATTAAATTCCCCAAAGCCCCCATCTTTTCAGATTGAATTAACTGGGCCTGGGTATCTTTCAGGTTTTGCAAAATTTCCTGAAGCTCATCCTTCTGAATCCTTAGTTCAAGGTTCTGCTCCGTTATAATTTTTTCTGAATCCTTCCTCTCGGTAATATCGTGGGCAACACCCTCAACCGATATAATTACACCGTTATCATCGTAAAGTGGCGACTCAGTTATTTCGATTACCCGAATATCTTTTTGTTTTGTATAAAGTTCTAATTCAAATGTTTTTTGTTTTTCCCCACTTGCACTTTTTGTCAGCGTTTCAATAGTTTTTCTATTCAATTCACTGTCAGTCATGTGTTTTACTAGCCCTTCGAAAGCCTCTTTAACAGAATATCCAAGTACTTTTTCGACCGATGGGCTAATGTAAAGGTATTTACCGTCCATCCCGTGAGAATAGAAAAAATATTCATTTTCGAGACTTTCAATTAACCTTTTGTATTTTTTAAGATCTTCCATTTTATAATTTAAAAAATTGTAGCCAGTTATATACACAAAAAACCCGGCAGAAAATTATATCAAAATATAATTGTGTTTGAAGATAATATATTTGTTAAAACTGTAAGCTTTGCTTGTTAACAAATTAATTTATTTAGTTCTTTTTAACATAGAATTAAAAGAGAAGAACAGCAAAATTGAGTTTAATATGAAAGAAGAAATGATAATTAGATTACCCAATAATTCTTCGTGAAAAACATTAATTATTTTACCGCCCAAAGCAACAAACCCACCAGCAATCATTGCTAAAACAACCCTCTTCTTAATCACCTTTACATTTAGTAAGCCCGCCAAAGTTGGAATAACAAAAGCACCCGAAAAAAAGGTGAGTGCAAAAAGTAAGGCCTGAATTATGGAAGTTACAAAAAGTGAAATTACAATACTTAGAATGCCAACAAAAATTACAAAAATACGTGTTGTTTTTAGCGATTTTGTTTGGTTTAAATTCCCGGTAATTAATTCATTTAATATCATCGACGAAGTTAAAAGCGTAGTATCTGCCGAAGACATAACTGCAGAAAGAAGCGCGGCAATAAAAAGTCCGTACGCCCAACCCGGTAATAAGTTTTGTGCAAACGAAACTATTCCTTCATTTTGAAATTGTTGAGAGTAAATTCCCAGCCACGTTAACGAGAAAGAGATTGGAATTAAAATAAGTGCCACAATCAAAATACTCCGGGCTGCTGTTTTTTCGTTTTTAGCACAAAAAATACGTGAGTAAATATCTGGTCCGACAACAAAAGTTACAGAGTAGGTTAAAATCAAAATTAATAAATCGATTGCAGAAAAAGAGTTGTTAAACAACGTGTTAATTGAAAGCGATTCAGTTGTCATTGCAAAACTATTCTGTGAAGCAAAATATAGCAGTGCGCCCAAACCTGTTACAATAAGAAATGCTTGTAATGCATCGGTTTTCAAAATACTTAATTGTCCGCCAAGCAAAGTATAAACTATAAAAATTACACCCGAAATTATTGCAGCTTCCGGGTAGCTTAAAAATTCCAATCCACTTAGAATTTTTGCGGCAGCAATTATTTGTGCAGCCACAATTCCCACCCAAGAAATTGGAATGATAACTGAAGAAATTATCTCAGCTTTTTTCCCGTAAAAAGTTCCCAATAGTTCGGGTAAAGTAAAGTTCCCAAATCGTTTTACATATTTCGAAATAGGTATGAAAAGAAACAAGCCAAATGCTGCGGAAAACAAAAACCAAAGTGCCGCCCAACCTATATTCTGGCTTAATTCAATGGTGCCTAAAATGGCAGAACCTCCTAAAATTGTTGCCAGCAAACTTCCCGAAACCGGCAATAATCCAGCTTTTTTCCCTGCTACATAATAATCGGTAGGTGTTTTTATTTTAAATGCGGAATAAACTCCAATAGCGAGTATAAACACAAAATAGACTGCTATGATAATTTCTGTCTGCATAATTTATGCGACAAATATCGTAATTTATGTTTCAATATTGTATTTTCGGCAATCACTTAAAAACGAAAAGAATGAAACGAATAATTTACTTGCCAATATTCATAATAATATTTTTGGCAGCTTGTACAACAAAAGAAAAAATTATGCCACCCGAAGCGAAAAAGATTTCGAAAGAACTAACCACACACGGCGACACACGAATCGACAATTATTACTGGATGAACGATCAAGAAGATCCGGAAGTAATAGCACATCTCGAAGCTGAAAATACATACAAAGATGAAGTGATGATGCACACGCAACCACTTCAAGATAAACTGTTTGATGAGATAAAATCGAAGATTAAACAAGAAGATGAATCGGTGCCTTATAAAAAGAACGGATACTTTTATTATTCAAGAACGGTTCCTGAAAAAGAGTATAATTTAGTCTGCCGAAAAAAGGAAACAATGGCTGCAGATGAAGAAATAATGCTTAATGTGAATGAAATGGCGGATGGCCATGAATATTTTGCAGTTGGCCGATCTTCTGTTAGTCCCGATAATAAATTGCTTGCTTACGGTGTTGATAAAGTAAGCCGCCGGAAATATACCATTCATTTTAAAAACCTGGAAACCGGTGAAATTTTGAAGGATGCAATTCCGCTAACAACTGGAGGAGCAACCTGGGCAAACGACAATAAAACAGTATATTATGTTTTAAAAGACGATGTTACCCTGCGTTCAATGAAAATTATGAAACATACTTTGGGAACACCGGTTAACGATGATGTTGAAGTTTTTTATGAAGATGATGAAACTTTTTCAACCTTTATTTATAAAACAAAATCAGAAGATTATTTAATTATTGGGAGTCAAAGTACTTTGACTTCGGAGTTTCGTTTTCTTGATGCAAATAATCCGGATGGGGAATTTAAAATTGTTCAACCACGTACCCGTGAATTAGAATATTCTGTTGACCATTTTGGAAATGATTTTTACATTCGGACTAATTTGGATGCGTTGAATTTCAAACTGGTAAAAACACCAGTTACAGCAACCGAAAAAGAAAATTGGCAGGAAGTAATTGCTCATCGTCGCGATGTTTATTTTTCCGATTTTGATATCTTAAAAGACTATCTGGTAGTTTCTGAACGAAAAGAAGGAATTACTCAATTGCGAGTTATGCCTTGGGAAGGTCAGGAATATTTTATCGATTTTGAAGAAGAGGTTTATACCGTTCGTTCGAATGTAAATCTCGATTTCGATACCGACGTTTTTAGGTTTTCTTACACATCTATGACCACTCCGAATTCAATTTTCGATTTTAATTTAAAAACAAAAGAACGCGAATTATTAAAACAGACTGAAGTTTTAGGCGGTTTTGATAAAAGCAATTACGAAACCAAACGCATTTATGCAACTGCAATGGATGGAACAAAAATTCCGATGTCGGTTGTTTACCGAAAAGGAATGGAAAAAAATGGAAATAACCCGGCTGTTATTTATGGTTATGGTTCGTACGGATATACAAGAGATCCCTCGTTCAGTCTTTCAATTTTGCCACTTCTCGACCGCGGTTTTGTATATGCAATTGCACATATTCGTGGCGGGCAGGTTAACGGGCGCGCATGGTACGAAGATGGAAAACTGCTAAAAAAGATGAATACTTTTACCGATTTTAACGATTGCGCCCAATTTTTAATTGACGAAAAATATACCAGTTCTGAAAAACTTTTTGCCAAAGGTGGTAGTGCCGGCGGTCTTTTAATGGGAACTTGTGTGAATCTAAAACCCGATTTATATCAGGGAATTATTGCCGCTGTTCCATTTGTCGATGTGGTAACCACAATGTTAGATGAAACAATTCCTTTAACAACCAGTGAATTCGACGAGTGGGGAAATCCTAAAATTGAAAAATTCTATTATTACATGAAATCGTATTCGCCAATCGATAATGTTGTGGCAAAAGATTACCCGGCAATGTTGGTAACAACAGGTTTGCACGATTCGCAAGTGCAATATTGGGAACCTGCAAAATGGGTTGCAAAATTGCGCGAGCTAAAAACCGATGATAATTTGTTACTGTTTCATATTAACATGGATTTCGGGCATGGCGGAGCTTCTGGCCGTTTTCAATGGATAAAAGACACTGCACTTGAATATGCATTTATTTTTGATCAATTAGGAATAGAATAATCAAACCATATAATTTTTTATAAAAGCTTTCCTTTTTAGGAAGGCTTTTTTTTTGCATTAATCCCGTTTTGAAATGTATTTAAACTTAAATAATTATCTTGTAAGAAGTTTAAACTAATTCAAAATGAAACTAAACCATCAGTTAATTATTTCTTTTCTGCTTATCGGTTTTTTAGCCATTTTTAATGTGAATTGCACACAAAAGAAAAAACAACTAAATATTATAATTTTTGTTGCCGACGATTTGGGTTATGGCGATTTAGGTAGTTACGGATGTACCGATATTCAAACACCCAACATCGACAAGCTGGCAAAACAAGGAGTACGGTTTACTAATTTTTATACCAACGGACCGGAGTGTACTCCAACCCGTGTTGCACTTTTAACCGGTCGGTATCAGCAACGTGCGGGAGGATTAGAATGTGCTCTGGGAGCAGGAAATGTTGGTCGATACGACGAAGCAATTTGGTTGAGTGAACAAAAAGAGCTGGGTTTGCCGGTTTCTGAAAACTCTTTGGTGCAAACCGTAAAACGAGTTGGTTACGAAACTGCAATGTTTGGGAAATGGCATTTGGGTTACGAAAAGAAATTTCGCCCGAATAAGCAGGGATTCGATTACTCATTTGGCCCGATTGGTTATGGCGGCGATTATTTTTATCATACCGAGCAGGTTAATCATGGCTTGTCAGATTTTACAGGAATGCACACTTTGGCCGAAAATGGAAAAGAAGTCGATTATACCGGAGAATATTTTACTGATTTAATTTCGAATAAAGCAGTTGCTTGGTTGCAAAATAGAAACAAAGAAAATCCTTTTTTACTTTACATGCCTTATACCGCGCCACACTCACCATATCAGGGACCAAATGATAAAATCGAGCGGCCATTGAAAGCAGATGAATGGAACTTGGGAAGCCGCGAGACTTACATAGAAATGACAGAGGCACTGGATAATGGAATTGGTAAAATTCTCAATTATTTAACTGAAAACGAATTGGATGAGGAAACCCTGGTGATTTTCGTTTCAGATAATGGTGGAACTAAATTTGCCAATAATGGAATCTTTTCGGGATTTAAAGGTCAGGTTTACGAAGGAGGAATTCATGTGCCATGTATAATACGATGGCCTGGAAAAGTGCAAGCAAATTCAACTTCAAAGCAAACATGCATTTCAATGGATTTAACCAAGTCGGTAATAAATCTGCTCGATTCTGAAAATGAAAGTCTGGAATTAGATGGATACGACATTTTAAATCACGTAATTCAAAATAAACCAGACTTTGATCGCTCTCTTTTCTGGCGGGCAAAAAGGGGAGACCGGATTCAAAAAGCAATACGCGATGGCGATTTTAAATATCTTATTAGATTAGACAATGATTCCATTTCCGACGAAAAGTTATTCAACCTAAAAACCGATCCTTCTGAATTAAATGATTTATTAAAATCCTCAGACGAAAAAGCTGAAGAATTAAAAACTAAATTGAATGAATGGGAAAAAGATGTAAAATCTCCAAGATTGGAAGTGTTTGAGAACATTCTGAGATAAGTTCAAAAATTTTTAAGTAAAAAAACAGTACGAATACTATTTTTGTGTTGTGCAACATCAAACAACACATTGAAAAATAGTTAATTTTGTGATTGTCGTGTTCGCACACGGGAATTAACTTAAATCAATAAAATATAACTTAAATTCAAAGTAATAATGAAAAAAATCTTCTCTTTTTTAATTCTGTTTGTATTCATTATGAGCGGAGTAACCGTTGCACAAGACGGTTGGACAAATCTATTTAACGGTAAAGATCTTACCGGCTGGGAACAACTTAATGGCGAAGCAAAATATGATGTCGTTGACGGAATGATAGTGGGGACGACTGTTATGAATACACCTAATTCATTTATCCGTACCGCAAAAGTGTATTCCGATTTTGTATTTGAGGTGGATCTCTTGGTTGAAGAAAATATGAATTCAGGGATTCAGTTTCGAAGCGAAAGCAAAGCCGATTACAATAATTATCGGGTGCATGGTTACCAGTGTGAAGTGGATCCTTCGGAACGTGCGTGGAGTGCAGGAATTTACGATGAAGCCCGTCGTGGTTGGTTATATCCACTGACTTTAAACCCGGATGCACAGTCGGCATTAAAAATGGGTAAATGGAATAAATACAGGGTCGAATGTATTGGAAGTTCAATTAAAACCTGGTTAAATGATGTTGCCGTGGCTCATATTATCGACGACATGACACCCGAAGGATTTATAGCTTTGCAGGTTCATGGAATTGGAACGAACAAAGAAAAAGAGGGCCAGCAAATCAAATGGAAAAATGTTCGTATTAAAACCGAAAACCTAAAACCTTCTAAGGGCGAAGGAATTTATGTAGAAAATCTTCTTGCAAATAATTTAAGCGATTGGGAAAAAGAACAAGGATTTTCATTGTTGTTTGATGGTGAATCAACAAAATGTTGGAAAAGTGCAAATGCCGATGAGTTTCCTAAGCAAGGTTGGGAAGTGAAAGACGGAGTTTTATCTGTGCTGGATAATAGTGGCGACAAAACTAAAAAAGGTGGTGATATTGTTACCAAAAAAGAGTTTGGTGCTTTTGAATTAAAATTTGATTTTAATTTTTCAGAAGGTGCAAATAGTGGTATTAAATACGGACTTGGTAATAATGGTCCAAGTTTAGGTTTGGAGTATCAAATTCTTGACGATGCAAAACACCCCGATGCAAAAATGGGTGCTGCGGGAAATCGTACTTTGGCTTCATTGTATGATTTAATTCCTGCGGTTAAAGAGCGTAGGTTTATTAAAGGTGCCGGAGATTGGAATCGCGGTAGGATTATTGTTTATCCTTGCGGAACAGTTCAACATTGGTTAAATGGCCGAAAAGTTGTGGAATACAAACGTGGTGATGCCATTTATAAAGCGTTGGTTGCAAGAAGTAAATATGCAAAACATGAAGATTTTGGTGTGGCAGAAAAGGGTCCGATCTTAATTCAGGATCATAACAATTTTGTGCAATTTAAAAGTATAAAAATTAGAGAATTATAATCATGACAAACAGAAGAAAATTTTTAAAGGCTGCCGGATTGGGAATGGCTGCTGCTGCAGTTCCCGGTTTAGCAAAAGCATCAGTTTCGCAAGCTGTACCAGCAAAAGGTAAATTCAAATTTACACTTGGGGTTGCTTCTTATACACTTCGTAAATTTTCTACCGAACAAGCGTTAGACATGACTTTAAGGTGCGGTGTAAACCGGATAACATTTAAAAGCATGCACCTCCCGCTTGATTCAGGAGCTTCGACAATTAAAAGCACTTTGGCTTTATGCAAAAAGAAGGGTATTACTTTGTATGGCGCCGGTGTTATAACCATGCGGACAAAAGAAGATGCCGACCAGGCATTTGCGTATGCAAAAGCTGCCGGTTTAGATATGATCATTGGTGTTCCACATCCACCAGTATTGGAATATGTTGAGAAATTGGTGAAAGAGAACGATATTAAACTCGCCATCCACAATCACGGACCAGGCGATGATCTTTATCCAAGTGCCGAAAGCATAAATGATAAAATCAAAAATATGGATAAACGAATGGGAATGTGCTTAGATATTGGCCACACCCAACGAATTAATCGAGATCCTATTCAGGATCTTAAAGATTATTACGATCGCATTTTCGATATTCATATTAAAGATGTGTTTCCAACAGATGATCATCCGGAGGGAACAACTTGCATAATGGGACGTGGAAATATAGAATTAGTTAAATTCCTAAAAACGGTTATTGATTTGGGATATAGCGGAACTTTGGCTTTAGAATACGAAGCAGATGCAGAAGCACCACTTCCGGGAATGATGGAAAGTTTTGGTTTTGTAAAAGGTGTTTTAGCAACAATGTAAATTCAAATAAAAAAAATATGAGTTCAAATAGAAGAGATTTTTTAAGAAAAGTAACAGCTGGTGCTGCTGGAGTTGCAGTTGGTGGTTCGGCAATGGGAATGTCGGCGCGAAGTTATGGTAGAATAATTGGTGCTAACGAACGAATAAATGTTGCAATTTTGGGTTTGGGACGCCGTTTGGGTGCTTATTATGAGCCAATCGGTCAGAAAGAAAACAATGTTGAATTGTTGTATTTGTGCGATGTAATGGAAAGCCAGCGCGAAAGAGCCGCTGAAAGATTTTCAAAACACATCGATTATAAACCAAAACTCGAAAATGATTTCCGTAAAATTATTGCCGATCCTAAAGTTGATGCGATAATAAATGCTACTCCCGACCATTGGCATGCTCCCGGTGCTATAATGGCGTTAAAAGGTGGAAAACATGTTTATGTTGAAAAACCCGGTAGCCATAATATGAATGAAAGTGAATTACTTGTTGACGCTCAGAAAAAGTACAATAAAGTGGTACAAATGGGTAACCAACAACGTTCATCGGGTCATACTCAAGAAATTATTAAAGAAATTCACAACGGAATTATTGGTACTCCATACAAAGCACTTGCATTTTACACAAACAAACGTGGAGAAGTTCCTGTGCAGAAAAAAGTACCGGTTCGTCAAGGTTTGGATTGGGATCTTTTCCAGGGACCTGCACCTCGCCGCGAATATACCGAAGAATCGTGGGATTACAATTGGCACTGGTACGGTTGGGATTTTGGAACAGCTGAATCGGGTAACAATGGTACACATGAATTGGATGTCGCACGTTGGGCTTTGCAGGTTGATTATCCAAATCGTGTTGATGTTGATGCTGGTAAACGACATTTTAAAAACGATGGTTGGGAAATGTACGATACAATGTTTGCCACATTTAAATTCGATAATGACACTGTAATTAACTGGGACGGAAAAAGTCGTACCGGTCATGATACTTATGGCGGCGGACGTGGTACAATTATTTATGGTAGCGAAGGTTCTGTTTTTGTAGATCGTGGTAAATATATTTTATACGACAGAAACGGAAAAAAAGTAAAAGATAATCAATCCACTTCAAACGAAGCCGGAACAGCTCTTGGCGGCGGTGGTGATATGACAACCGGACACGTTGTGAACTGGTTCGAAGGAATTCGTGGAAAAGGGAAATTAAATGCCCACATTGCTGAGGGTTTAATTAGCCAGGCAATGGTGCATTATTCAAATGTAGCTTATCGGATTGACAAAGGATTTGATATTGATACTGTTTCTGGAAGGATGTACGATAGAGACGCCATGAAATTGTGGAGTCGTACTTATGAACCCGGATGGGAACCAACATTATAAAACCTAATTTGAAAGGATTTTCAGAAATGGAAATCCTTTTTTTTACTTTACTTCTTTAACTTAAAAATTAAACCTAATGACTTCAAGAAGAAAATTTATAAAGAGATCGGCTGCAACGATTGGGGCTTTTACGATTGTCCCAGGTCATGTTCTATTTGCCAAAGATGAAATTAGAAATGCTACCGGTGAATTAGTTCAACCAAGAATTGTTGCACCAAGCGATAAAGTAAATATGGCATTTTGTGGAATTGGAAACCGTGGTGGACAGATTCTAAGAGCGCACAACGAAACCGGAATGATTAATACAACTGTTCTGTGTGATGTGGATATGGGAGCCAAGCACACATTGAGAACTTTGGAAGCTTATCCAAAAGCAAAACAATATCAGGACTTCCGCGAAATGTTTGAAAAATCGGCAAAAGAGTTTGATGCTGTGTGTGTCGGAACTCCTGATTTTTCGCATTTCCCAATTACAATTCTGGCCATGTCTCAAGGAAAACATGTATATGTTGAAAAGCCATTAACCCGGACTTTTAACGAATCGGAGTTGTTGATTAAAGCTGAAAAAAAATATGGAGTTGTTACTCAGATGGGAAATCAAGGACACTCCGAGGGAAATTATTATCAATTTAAATCGTGGGTTGAAAACGGCATTATTAAAGATGTTACTAAAATTACTGCCCACATGAATGGCAAACGCCGTTGGCACGGTTTCGAAGTTAACATGAAAAATTACCCGGTTAACCCTGTTGTTCCTGAAACATTAGATTGGGACGTTTGGTTAATGACGGCGAAAAAACACGGTTACCATGAAGATTTTGTAAACGGACAATGGCGATGTTGGTACGAACACGGGATGGGCGCACTGGGCGACTGGGGAGCTCATATTATCGATACAGCACATCAATTTCTTGATTTAGGAATGCCTTATGAAGTTGATCCGGTTAGAATTGAAGGACATAATAAATTGTTTTTTCCAATGGAAACCACGCTGGATTTTAAATTTCCTAAAAGGAAAAAAATGCCGGCTTGTACAATAACATGGTACGACGGACAAAACAATATTCCACAAGTACCAGAAGGTTATGGCGAATTAGAAATTGACCCAAATATTCCGCCTGCAAGTAATGGTGTAATGCAACCTGCAAAATTAGGCGCAGGTAAAGAAATTTATGGGAAAGACCTTACTTTTAAAGGTGGTTCGCATGGAAGGACTTTGACAATTATTCCACCTGAAGCGGCAAAAGACATGGAATCTAAATTGCCAGAGGTGCCGGAAGCTCCATCAAACCATTTCGAGAATTTCCAAAGAGCAATCCAGGGCACAGAAAAAACAAATTCCCCTTTCGAAGTATCCGGTCCTTTAAGTCAGGTTTTCTGCTTAGGAACCATTGCACAACGTTTAAACACTAAAATTAAATTTGACAGGAAAACAAAACAAATTACCAATAATAAAGTGGCAAACCAGTTACTGGAAGGAACACCACCACGCTTAGGTTGGGAACAGTTTTACAAATTGTAGAGAAAATATTTTAATAACCTGAGTTCGATTAAAAAAATATCACACAGAAAGTCGATGTTGTGCTAGATTTGGATTAAAAAAAATGAAATAATAACGGGTTATTCTAAGGTTTTTTTAATTCGAAGATGGGGCAACATAGACTTTTTCATTTAGACTTCGATAATTTTCCAATATCCTTCCTTAAATTTTCTTGAATTATCCCGATAAACCTTCAAAAATTTAAGTTGCCTATTGAAAAATTATCTAAAGCTGTGTGCATATTTTTAATCGAACTCAGGTTAATAGATTAGAAGACTCCTTGATAAAAATTATCAGGGAGTTTTTTTTATTTCTATTTTTACTAGATTATTATTTAACTTTTCTAAAATATCAAACTTAAATTATGAAAACTAAAATATTTTTTTCATTTCTTTTTGTGCTATTTATTTCTGTTCAAATTTTTGCACAGCCACGTCGCGAACTGGTTAAAGTTATTGTAACTCCCGATAAAACTGATTGGACATACAAAACCGGAGAAAGGGCTGAATTTTCAATTTCAGTTATAAAAAATAATGTAAGATTAGATGGAATTGAAGTAAACTATAAAATTCAACCAGAAAAAGTAGAAGTTTGGGATGAAGGTAAAATCACCTTAAAAAAAGGGACTGCAACAATAAAAGCGAAAAAATTTAAAGAGCCCGGTTTCCTTCGATGTCACGCTTCGGTTGAAGTTGATGGAAAAACCTACACGTCGTATGCCACGGCAGGTTTTTCACCTGAAAAGATTGAACCAACCACAACTTTACCCGAAGATTTTGAGGAGTTTTGGAATAATGGAAAAGAAGAACTTTCTAAAGTTGCTATAAATCAGGTTATGACTTTGATGCCCGAAAGATGCACGGATAAAGTGGATGTATATCATGTAAGCATCAATAACATTAAAGGGAAAATTTACGGGATTTTATGCAAACCCAAAAAGGAAGGAAAATATCCGGCTATTTTACATGTTCCTGGGGCCGGAATTCGTCCTTACTACGGTGATGTCTGGGAAGCCGAAGCAGGTTTTGTTTCATTTACCATTGGAATTCATGGTATTCCTGTAAACCTGGATCCTGTTGTTTACAACGATTTAATGCAGGGTGCTTTAAACGGATACTGGACTACAAATATGGATGACAAAGATAATTACTATTACAAACGGGTTTATCTGGGATGTGTTCGAGCGGTTGATTTTATCGAAACCCTTGATTGTTTTGATGGCGAAAATATTGGCGTAACCGGTGGAAGTCAGGGTGGTGCGCTTTCAATTGTCACAGCCGGTTTGGACGATCGGATTGATTACCTCGCAGCATTTTATCCGGCATTGTCCGACTTTACCGGATTTTTGCATGAAAGAGCTGGCGGCTGGCCACAAATTTTTAGAAACGATTACACCAACAAACCTGAAAAAATTGAAACCTCGAAATATTACGATGTTGTTAACTTCGCTCGTTTTGTTCAAGTTCCGGGTTGGTACAGTTGGGGATACAACGATAATGTTTGTCCGCCAACTTCAACTTATGCTGCTTACAATGTAATTCAAGCTGAAAAAGAATTGCATATTTTTCAGGAAACGCAACATTGGACTTTCCCAGAACAGCACGAATTAAAAAATGATTGGCTATTTGAGAAACTTAAAAAGTAAATGAGCGAACAACCAATTTTTAACGACTCTTTTTTTGCCATGGGAACCCGCTGCGATGTTGTATTTTTAAATATCGAACAGGAATTTGGTGAGCAAATATTCCATCTTATAAAAAATGAGGTGACACATTTAGAGCATCGGATGAGTCGTTTTATACCTGATTCTCCTTTATCGGAATTAAATAAAGCCGGTAAAAATGAATGGATTCCAGTAACCGATGATTTATGGAATATCCTGACCATCTGTTTCGATTTTTATCAAATGAGTAACGGGGCTTTTGATATTACCGCTGCACCAATAATCAAGCTTTGGAAAAGTAATAAACCTCCTACTAAAGATGAAATTGAAAAGGCAAAACAAATTAGTGGTTTTGATAAAGTGGAATTTGATTTTGAAAACCAGAAGATAAAATTTAAGACTGATGGGCTTGAATTCGATTTGGGTGCAATTGGAAAAGGGCTTGCTCTTGATTCAATAAAACCAATAATTTTGAAACAAGGTATTGAAAACGGAATTATTAGTTTTGGCGAAAGTTCAATTTTAGCTTTGGGTAAACATTCGAATGGAAAAAACTGGCCTCTGGGTATAAGAAATATGTACAATTTTAATAAATTTGTTCACGTTTTTTCAACCAGTAACGAAACCATTACAACGTCAGCTACAATTTTAAATACCGATGATGGGGGCGTTAAAAAAAGAAAACACATTATTAGTCCTGTTTCAGGATTACCGGTGGAAGTGAACAAAGCAGTATCAATAAAATCAGAATCAGCAACCTTGGGAGAGTTTTTATCGACAAGCTTTTTAATACTACCAGAAAACGATAAAATAATCCTATCCGAAAAACTAAAAAAGATTGAAATTTTGGAGGTGGAATATTTAGATGACAACAACTTTAAATCAAAATTAACAATACTTTAAAATAGATTATGGAATCAAAGATCAAAAATAGAAGGGATTTTTTAAAAGAGATGGGAGTTTATGCCAGTTCTACTGCATTCCTTGCTTCAATTCCCTGGTTAGATGCTTTTGCACAAGAAAATGGAAAAAATGTTGCAGCGTCAGATCGGGTACGAATAGCGGTTATTGGTGTAGGTAGCAGGGGCAGAGCTTTGTTAATGAATTTGCAACAAGTTGAAAATGTTGAAATTGTTGCAGTTTGCGATAACTACGAACCACATTATTCGCGCGCAATTGAATTAACCGATGGTAAGGCAAAAGCTTTTTACGATCATAAAAAAATGATCGACGCGGTAAAAGATATCGATGCAGTGGTAGTTGCCACTCCTCTGCACGAACATGCCCATATTGTTGTTGATTGCCTGAATGCAGATATCCACGTGTTCTGCGAAAAAGCAATGGCACGAACACTCGTGGATACAAAATTAATGGCAGACACTGCAATTGCAAAGGGGAAAATTTTGCAAATCGGACAACAACGTTTATTTAACCCTGTTTATTTAAATGCATTGGAAAGAGTCAGGGCAGGCGAAATCGGGCAGATTACCCAGGTGCGTGCTTATTGGCACCGCAATGCAGACTGGCGTCGTCCGGTTCCAAGCCCGGAATTGGAACGTAAAATAAATTGGCGGATGTACAACGAGTATTCCGGTGGTTTAATGACCGAATTGGCGGCTCACCAGGTTCAGGTTGCTAACTGGTATATCGACAAAGTTCCTACACAGGTTATGGGATCCGGAAGTATCTGCTTTTGGAAAGATGGTCGCGAAGTTTACGATCACGTTGCACTGGTTTACGATTATCCCGATGGATCAAAATGTACCTACGATTCGATGATTGCCAACAAACATCATGGTTTGGAAGAACAAATTATGGGAAACCTTGGTACAATCGAACCGGAAATAAACCGTATTTATTCTGAGAATCCACCTCAGGCTCCGGGGATTCGTCAGTTGGTTCACGACATCGAATCTAGTATTTTCGATGTAATACCAATTGGAGGTGCAACTTGGATACCGGAAACGGCGGTTCAATATCGTGGCGATGTTATTGCTCCTTATGAAAATAACGATAGTTTTTTGCAATTTGTTGGTTTCGCAAAAGCTGTAAAAAATAATAAACCTTACCCTAATTTGTTGCGCGAAGGATATCATGCTACCATTGCCGTGTTGTTGGGATTGCAAGCGATGGATACCAACGAAATAGTTGCCTGGCCCGCTGAATACGTTATGGAAAAGGATGTATAGAAAAGGGTAAATTTTAAATACTAAATCAGCAAAAAAAAAGATTATAATGAAAGATATAACAATTACCGGTTCAAGGATAAAAAAAGAAATAATCATTGCAGTGGTCAGTCTTCTCGCTGCGATAATTTTAAATATATTCTCAATCGCAAAGTTTAAAACCGACTGGAGCGAATTATTTGGTCAACTCCATGTTGTGATTCTGGTTGCCATCGCAATTTATATTTTGGTATTAATTTTCAGGTTGATATTTTGGGGAATTGCCGGTTTGATTCAAAAAAAATAGAAATATGAATCGACTTATCTGGTTTTTATTTTTTGTGATATTAGGGGTTTCAGTAAACGCCCAGGTTAAAATGCAAAAGTCGGAGGGCGGTTTGATTTTTACCGAGGGAAATGAAAATATTTTGTTTTACCAGATTGAACCCAAAAATCACGAAGGTGAATACGAACGTTGCAATTATATTCATCCGCTTTGGGGAATTGATGGGACGGTTTTAACTGAAGACTTCCCTGCTGACCATTTGCACCACCGTGGTATTTTCTGGACCTGGCACCAGGTTTGGGTTGGAGAGCAACGAATTGGCGATCCCTGGGAAATAAAAGAATTTGACCAGGAAATAACAGATGTAGAATATTCAGCCAGGAAAAATGGGACTGCGATTTTAAAAACCGAAGTTGATTGGAAATCGGACAAATGGAAAAAACAAGGTGAAAAAATTCCTTACCTAAAAGAAAATACAACAATAACGATTCATCCAAAATCTGATAATTACAGAAAAATTGATTTTGAAATTCAATTGCTGGCCATGGCAGAAAACCTAAGAATTGGAGGTTCAGAAGATGTAAAAGGTTACAGTGGTTTTTCCGTTCGAATGGTTTTGCCCAACGATGTTCTTTTCACCGGACCAGAAGGAGAAATCGAGCCGCAAAATACAGCGGTTGAATCGCTTGATTATGTAAATGTTTCAGGTAGTTTATTGGAAAATGATAAAAAAGGTGGAATTGTAATGATGGACAATCCGGAAAACCCGGGTTATCCGCAATCGTGGATTCTCAGAAAACAAAGGAGTATGCAAAATGCCGCTTATCCGGGAAATAAAACAATTGCTGTGTCAACCACAAAACCACTTATCTTAAAATATTCGTTGCTGGTTTATTCCGGAAAAATGAGTGATAAAAAGATTCAAAAAATAATAAAATAACTTAGGGGTTTTAGTACTTGGTTTTGTTATGAATTAAATCTATTTCCCACAAATTTCGGTTAAAACGCCCAACGTCGATTTCGGGTGAAGAAAACCAATATTTAATCCTTCTGCACCTTTTCTGGCCGTTTTGTCGATCAAACGAACGCCTTTTTCTTCCAATTCGTTTAGCGAATTATTAACATTGTCAACCGCAAATGCCAGGTGATGAACACCGGGTCCTTTTTTTTCAATAAATCTTCCAATTGGCCCCTCCGGATCGGTCGATTCGAGCAATTCAATTTTTGTTTGCCCAACCATAAAAAAAGCGGTTTTTACTTTCTGATCTGAAACCTCTTCAACAGCGTAACATTTCATCCCAAATGTATTTTCGTAAAAAGGGATTGCTTCATCCAAACTGGTAACCGCTATTCCAATGTGTTCAATATGAGAAATATTCATTTTTGTTTAAATTATTTTGTCAAAAATAGATTAGAAATTGGTTTGTAATATTCGTCATGTTTTACTCCTCGTCCCAAACAAAATGGAAATGAGGGCCGAACCTGTCAAAAGCCGCTTTGTCCAATTCTTCCTGATGATCGGGGTGCGAAATCGAAATAATAAGTTTTGCACGGTCTTGCAAACTCCTTCCATAAAGATTAACAGCTCCGTATTCAGTAACCAGCCAGTGGATGTTTGCACGTGTACTGACAACACCTGCGCCGGGAGTTAGGATGGGTGCGATTTTGCTAATTCCTTTTTTGGTAATTGACGGAATTGCAATAATTGGTTTTCCACCTTTACTAAGCGACGCGCCTCTTAAAAAGTCGATTTGGCCACCAACACCCGAATAAAATTTCGTACCAATTGAATCGGCACAAACCTGACCCGTAATATCAATTTGCAGCGCAGAATTTATTGCCGTTACTTTTGGGTTTGTTGCAATAATATTCACCCGGTTAGTATATTTTACATCTTGCATAGCTACGCCGGGATTGTCGTCAACAAAATCGTAAAGTCTTTTTGTGCCCATCAAAAAAGTAGCCACCATCCTGCCAATGTCGATGGCTTTATTTTTACCGTTAACAACACCTTTGTCAACCAGTGGCAAAATTCCATCGGCAAACATTTCAGAATGTACGCCAAGATCTTTATGATTCCCCAGCATCGTTAAAACAGCGTTTGGAATTGCCCCAATCCCCATTTGCAGGGTTGCCCCGTCTTCAACCAATTCTGCTACGTACCTTCCAATTTTACGGTCATTGTCAGAAATTGGTCCGGGATCAGCAGTTATCAACGGACTGTCGTCTTCAATAAAAAGATCAATTTCGTTGATATGAATCATCGCATCGCCAAAAGCACGCGGCACATTTGGATTTACTATTGCAATTACCGTATCGGCTTTTTCAACTGCGGCAAGAGTCGCCTCAACCGAAGTTCCCAGTGAAACATACCCAAATTTATCGGGAACAGAAACCTGAATCATGGCAACATTCACTTTTAAATGTCCCTCACGGATTAATCGTTGTGTTTCGTGAAGGAAAACCGGGATATAATCAGCGTAACCGGCTTGTGTTTGTTTCCTGACATTTCCGCCTACAAAAAAAGATTCAAGCAGAAAAATTCCTTCAAATTCCTTATCGGCGTATGGTGCTGGCCCTTCGGTATGAATGTGCTGGATGCGGACATTCCTGAACTCCTTATTTCGCCCCCTGTCGCACAACGCATTTATTAACGGGTGAGGCGTTACCGCAACACTGTGCAAATGGATTCGGTCGTTTGATTTTACAACTTTTACAGCTTCTGCAGCAGTAATATATTTAATGTTTTTCATGCTTTTTTGATTAAAAATCAGCTTCTTAATTTGCCGCAAATATAAATATTAAATCTGTCTTCTAACTTTCTGTTATCGGAAGTACAAATTTGAATGCATTTATAAATATCGCGCAAAGTGTAATATTAATTTGTAGGATAGACTTAAAGATCGTAACTTGAATACATTCGGAAATAAATTTTTATTTTATTGTTAATTCCTGATTCACAGCATTTTCGTTCATTTAATAAAATCTTAATTTCAGAATAACAATTCCAAAACTTCCGAAAACATATATAAATGCTTCTCAAAAATATAGTATGAAAATCCTAATTCCCCAATATTTAAAACAAAAATTATTAATAGAATATTAACCTCAATAAAAATTGTTATGAAAAAAATTTTACTCATCTCGATTTTATTTTTTAGCTGTGTAACATTTATAATTGCGCAAGAATTCTGGACATTGGATTTTGAATCTCCAGGTGGATATTTAACAAGTGTCGCTGAATTTTCTGATGGTTCAGGAGATTATTTTACACGAACTGATGGAACTAATATTAGTAGTGTTGTTGATTATTCAAATCATCAGGGAAACTATTATTTTGCTGCCCAGGATATTGATGGCGAAGGCGCAACAAAACCATTGTTTATTGATATTACGGGAATTGATATTTCTGGTAAAACCGGGATCAGGTTTTCTGTTCATTTGGCCGAAGATGATGCATCTGACGGGGTTGAAGATTGGGACAGTTCCGATTACATTCATTTTCAATATAGCATTGATGGTAGCAGTTTTCAGGAATTACTTTGGATAGAAAACGATGGTAATAAATATAACAGTGCCGCATTTATTGACACGGATTTTAATGGCGATGGTGATGGCGATGAAATCTCCCCGGTTTTCACCGAATTTACGGTTGCAATCCCTGAAACCGGATCTGGTTTGGATTTAAAAATTATTTTCAACAATGATGCTGGCGATGAAGATATTGCCATTGATAATTTAACACTTTCCGGATCTGGAATTGCCACTGTATTGGCTGCACCTGTTTTTAATCCACCTGAAAAAGATTTCTTTTTCCCGATTAATGTTGAATTAAGTACCACTGCCGAAAATGCAACTATTTATTATACTCTCGACAAATCGTCTCCAACCAGTCTTTCATTAAATTATTCGGCTCCAATACCAATATCGGGAACAACAACAATAAAGGCCATTTCGCACAATGGCACCGATAGTAGTACTGTGTCAACCGCAACTTATAATTACTTGAGTCCGCCACCGCTAATTACCAATATTATTCAAACTCCCCTAAATCCCGATACTGCCGAAACTGTTGTAATAATTGCCAATATTACTGATGATCTACACGTAGTTTCGGCTGAGATAAAATGGGGGACAACAGCGGGTAATTTAACCAATACCGAAATTATGGACAACTCTGTAGGGGATACTTTTATCGGTTCCATTCCTCCACAAAAAGTTGGAGAAGTCTTTTACCAGGTTCAGGCAAGAGACAATGATAATGCTATTTCCAATTCACCGGAGCAAAGTTATTTTGTTACCGTACCACCTCTGGGAATCCCGATAGCTTTGCCAGCAATAAGTATTAAAAACGATAACTTTAAGGCCAATTGGAATGTTGTTCCTGGTGCAACAAACTATTTAATCGATGTTTCAACTGACCCCAATTTTGAGGGAAGTACTAAAATCAACCCAAATGGGTTAATTATTTCTGAAGTAATTGAAGGAAGCAGTTATAATAAAGCCATTGAAATTTTTAACGGAACCGGGGTGCCAATCGATTTAAGGGAATATAAAATCCAACGCGATTATAATGGTGATAATAATTTTGTACATGAGTTTGCACTTTTCGGGATACTTGAAAACAACAAAACTTTTATATTATGTCATTCAAGAGCTGGTTCAGCCATTAAAAAAAAGGCAAATATTGAAAATATAATTTGTAATTTCAATGGCAACGACCAGTTAAGATTAGTAAAAAATTCCACCGTGATCGATCATTTTGGAAAACCTGAAAATTTTGATTTCAACAAAGATTTAACTTTTGTGAGACTCAAAAATATTTCTTCTGCCTCTGCTTCATATAGAGTTGATGAATGGAAAAAGTTACCTAAAGATCTGTTTGGTTATCTCGGATCGCATATCATAGACAACTCGATCCCGAATATATTTGTCAACGGTTTTTATCAGTTTGATGTAGGGAAAACAACACAGTTTGAGGTTTCCCGACTTTATGCACTATCCGATTATTATTACAGGCTTCGCGCCCAAAGCGAGTACGAAACAACGGTTTCCTCCGATATTATTCATGTAAAAACCGCGGACCCCCCACTTGCTTATTTAACAGTAAAATCGGACACAATTTGCGAAGATTCGCTCCATGGCGCAGAAGTAAATATTGGTTTGGTATTTACTGCTTTTGTTGATGGGACTTTGCCAGCGTCTTCATTTATTTTAAAAAATGCACCGCCAGGTCTGGAAATAGAGTCGGTTAATTATCATAATTCTACAAACGCAACTGTAGTTTTTGATTTTCAGAATAACGATTTTGATGTAGATTTTTCACAACTTACTCTCGAAATTGCCGGACATGAAATAACAAGAAATTATAAATTGGAGAGTAAACCGTTTTACCTGAAATCGGTGGTTGAGACAATTTTGCCGGAACCTTCAAATCATGTTTCCGATCTAACTGTTTCAATTGAAAATGTAACACAAAATTCATTCGAAATTTCGTGGGTTGAAAATGACGAAGGGAATTTACCAAACGGTTATTTAATTATTGCAGACACTTTTGAAATAATTCCACCAATTGACAGTTTCGACCCGATAGATTCCGATTTCGATTTATCCGATGGTTCAGGCCAGGTGAAAGTACCAGCAGGAACAACTACTTTTGTATTTACTAATTGTTCACCGGAAACAAATTATAAACTGGCAGTTTTCCCTTTTTCAAACGAGTTAACAGATATCGACTTTAAAACTGATGGTTTCCAACTTATAGAAGTACAAACTACCGCCCCGTTTATTGTACAAATCCCCCCAGCACCGGTAGCATTAAAATCAACCGGCCATACAAATTCGTCATTTATTGCCAATTGGGACACTTCGGCTTTTGCAACTAATTACTTTATCGATGTGGCAAGAGATTCGCTATTTACCGAAAATGGGACAAAAACCTCCGGGATTTTTATTTCTGAATACATCGAAGGCAGTAGTTACAACAAAGCCATTGAACTTTACAATGGTACCGGCGAACCGGTCGATTTATCGGAATTCAAACTTCAAAAAGATGTTAATGGAAATAACGATTATTCAACCGAAGTTATACTAACAGGAATTTTACAAAACAACGATGTTTTTATTGTTTGCCACACAAGTGCCGGGGATGCTATAAAGAAAACAACCGATTTACAAAATGGTTGGCTTATCAATTTTAATGGAAACGACCAGGTACGATTGGTAAAACTTGACGGTACTTTGATCGATCATTTTGGTTTATCCGGCGGTACTGATTTTGCCAAAGACCAAACGTTTGTCCGAAATTCAGAAATAACTTCTGGAAATCTGACGTGGAATATTAACGAATGGACAACTTTTCAGAAAGATGATTTCTCGAATTTAGGCTCACACAATGTAAATAAAAGCATTTTGGCAGGTTCTTATATTCCGGGTTATCAAAATCTTGGAGTTGGTGATACTACCCTGATCGAGGTGAATAATTTGGGATTACTAACCTATTTTTATCGGATAAGAGCTTCTAATAATCTCGGAACCAGCGAAAATTCAAATGTGATCAGGGTCGATTTATTAAATGAAACCCCAATTACCGAAGTAGCAAATCTTTCGGAATTGCGTAAAAAAGAAACCGGGCAAGTGTACAAATATACCGGGCAGGCAGTGGTTACTTTTACACAAAATTACCGCAACCAAAAATTTATTCAAGACAGCACCGGGGCTATTTTAATTGACGATCCTGATGCCCTTATTTCTGAGCCTTATTTTGAAGGTGACGGAATTACAAACCTGATTGGAAAGTTAAACGAATTTAATGGAATGTTGGAATTTATACCGGAAATTGATCCGGGCGGACCTTTTGCATGCGGCTTGCAAATAGATACTTTTGAAATGGTTAATTTTTATGAAATTGACTCTGCCTGGTTTGAAGAAAATGAAGCACGACTTGTAAAAATCCCAAACCTAATGTTTGATCCAATTTATGAAACAATTTTTGAAAACAGGATTGTTTACGATGTGCAACAAGTTTGGTTAACCAGTGGATTGATTGATTGGTTTAATTTGCGCTTCCGCACTTCGTTTTACGATGTCGATTACATTGGAACCGAAGTTTTAACAATGATATTTGATATTACCGGAATTTTAAATTCAAACAATGGTGCTTTTTTAACCGCCAGAAGATTGTCCGATTTTGAAATAGGAACAGGAAATAACGTAATAAAACTTACAAATAACGAAAATATCAGAATATTAGGTTTAAATAAAAAAGTGGAGATTCGAGCTGAAATTTCTGAAAATATACACATTGAAATCTTCAATGTAGCAGGACAATTAATTTATTCTGGATTTCACTTTTCAACAAATTTTGAAATTCCAATTGGGCGGCGAGGGGTTTATTTAGTTAAGTGTAAATCAGAACATTCAAGTAAAATTAAAAAAGTGATTGTAAATTAAGGACATCTCTAAAAACTCATTTCTTTCAAAAAATGAAGATAATGAATAATATGCAAGGCATAATTTTTTAGAATAGCCTTAGCTATTTCAAAAAATTATCACGCAGTCAGATTGTTTATTATCTTCATTCCCGAAGGGTATTCAGAGTTTTTAGAGATGCCCTAAACAAAATAAAAAGATTTGATCAACAAAAAAAAGACTAAATAATTTTGTTACCAGAAACTATTTGTCATTTCAAAATAAAAATTTTAGAACAATTTGTAAAAAAAGTTAAGTAACATATTTTTTCATATTTATAATATCATTAAATTTAAGGGTCAATTAAATTTCAAAATTATGTACCTGCCAAAATCATCTGCTTTAATAAATGCAATTGTTTTGTTTAGAGTAAGTCCAATTTTGAAAAATTATCATAGAGATTTCGATTTTAAGGTTCATTCATAAAAATTGTTTCATTATGAAAAAATACACTTTCCTATTAACTTTTATGCTACAATTCATCTTAGTTTTTGCCCAGGACTATGAAATAACATTTGTAGGATCGGGAGCCAGCAATACAGTAGATTCTATTTTAGTTGAGAATCTGACTCAGGGGACTTCGATAAAAATGTCAGGAACAGATACACTTATGTTGACAAAAATGACCACCGGTATCAATTCTATAAATAGGGATTCAAATTTTCCACTTCTTATATACCCAAATCCATTTACAAAGCGTTGCCAACTTGAGTTTTCCACACTAAAATCAGAAAATATTACTATTCAAATATATGATTTATCAGGGAAGCTAAACACTTCAAAAGTCGAATATGTTGAACCGGGCAATCATTATTTTCAAATAAATGGTATTCCACAAGGTATGTATATTGTTCGGCTTCGTTCGGCAAGCTTTTTTCAATCTGCAAAAATATTTAGTTTTAATCAGAATTCAGGAGAAGCGGAAATAATATACCAAGGTTATAGCCCTGAACCCAAAACTGAACTAATTGAAAAAAGTGGGCGTGCACTCTATAAATTTCTTCCTTATTATAACGACGATAACATATTACTGTGGGGATGGGGAGGAAATAAGTTCGTGGTTTCACGCGGATTTTCAATGACTAAAGAACCTGAAATTGAAGAAAATAATGTTTTTACTTTTAAATTTACACCTTGTAGCGATAAAAATGGAAATAGTTATACCACATGTGAAATAGGAGATCAAATCTGGATGGCAGAAAACTTTTCCTGCGAAACCGACTTTGGTTCCTGGGCTTTCGATAATGATGAAAACAATGTAGCAACTTACGGTCGTTTATACACGTGGGAAGCTGCAATGGAAAATGCACCAGATGGATGGCATTTACCTTCGGTAGATGAATGGGTTCAATTACAGGAATTCCTGGAAGGAAACAGTAACGATAATTTAGTTAGCGCATTAAAGAAAGATTCGGGATGGCTGCCCGGAGAAAATGGAAATTCTGGCAATGGAACAAATGCCAGTGGATTTGCTGCGATTCCAGGGGGGGCACGATGGTTTTTAAATGGTACATTTTATGGCGTTGGCACTTCATCTTATTTCTGGACCGGAACAGAATCGGAACCAACCAGAGCACATATGAGAAAATTAACCAGCGACAATAATGAAATGGGCATGGGGAATAGTATTAAAGATTATGGCTTTTCAGTCAGGTATATAAAAGATAAGGTTACTTACGGAAGTATTACCGACACACGCGATGGGCAAACCTACAAAACAATAGAAATTGGGACCCAAACATGGATGGCCGAAAACCTAAAATACACCGGAACTATCCCCGGAATAGCATGGAAACCGACAACCGATGATAAGGAATGGGCAGAAAAAGGACCACATTCGGGTGACGCATATTGTTGGTATGATAATGATGAAAGTTATAAAGATTTATACGGAGCCCTGTATAACTGGTATGCTGCAGGGTATGTCGATCTTTGCCCAAGCGGTTGGCATGTTCCCAGCGATCTGGAATGGGAAACATTATCAGATTTCCTTATTGACAACGGTTATGGTTATCAGGGAAGTGGGATTGATATTTCAAAGGCCTTAGCAGCAACAACAAATTGGGATTATTGTTTTTCTCCGGGAGACACCGGAAATGACCCGGCAAGCAACAACAGTAGTGGATTCTCAGGTCTCCCGGCAGGCCATCGTTCTTTTCTGGGAGGTTATAGTCTCGAAGGAAACGGTGGTTATTGGTGGTCAAGAACGCAGTATGATAGTGGTTTATATGCCATTCAAGATGCCTGGACTAGACAATTAAAATACCAATCTAATTATTTCATGCGAAATTGGGGTGGCTATAATAATGGATTTAGTGTTAGATGTATTAAAGATTAAAATTAATTACTCTGACTCCGTTGATTCAGAATTTGCTAAAAACTTTATCCAAATCAGATTTGATACAGGAAATGGCATTGCAAAGGGTTGTATTCGATTTTTATCTTGAAAATAAGGTTTTATAATCCTTAATACAAAAATTTGCTACTAAGGTTCAGAATTAAAAATAAGGTTAATTAAAAATTATGAGCCTACACTGAAAAGTGATTTTTCGTCATTGCGAACGAAGTGAAGCAATCTCAACAGACACATTTACAGCGATTTTAGGATTGCTTCTTATCTCACAGTGCCGGGCATTTTGAATTTTTGGAGTAGGCTCAAATATAATCCATTTCCTTCTACCCGGAAATTTTAATTGTTCTATTGATTAACCTCAATTTTATTATTACCAAAACAAATCACTTTTCGGTGTGGATTCGTGATGCTAACATTCCGTTTTTGTTTTGAGAGAAAACTTTTCGCTTGCCCCTCAAAAAATTATTTTTCATCGAGATACAAAACCAGCTCTTCTTCCTATGCACATTTAATAATTGAGTTGTTAAACAACTTTTTTAATTTCAGGCAAAACAGTAAAAATGTCTTTTTGTGATTCCCCTCAATTATTATAAAAAATAACTCTTAACCGGAAAAGAAATATGAACTTAAGACATATCCAGAAACTTATATATGATGACAATTCTTCAGTTAAATTTCAACAAAGGAGACAATGTGGCGCAATTAATTTGTTAAAAATTGACATTTGTCAGTTTTTTCTTAGTGGAACAAGAATTGAATAACGGAATGCAGATTTTAATTTTTAAATATTAACCAAAGAATAAAGGAGAAAAAGTCATGAATTTAGTAAGATTTAACAACCCACGTTACCAAACAAACAGAGTTTTAGTTGATGAGTTATTCAATAATTTTTTCAGGAACGATTACCACGAAAGTTACGTAAACAAAAGCAGATCGAAACCTGCTACAAATGTTTTCGAAACTGAAGACGATTTCAAAATTGAAATATTGTTGCCGGGCTTTAAAAAGGAAGATGTTGCGCTGAATTATCAAAAAAATCTGTTGACCATTAAAGTAGAAAATAAGGTAAAAGAAGAAAATTCGGAAGAGTTTAAATATGTTCACCGCGAATTTGGAGCATTTAATTTCGAGAAACAATACCGCATTCCTAAATCGGTAAACGACGAAAAAATTAGTGCACAATTCGAAAACGGAGTATTAAACATTGTACTTCCGAAAAAAGAAGAAGCTTTGGAAAAAGCTCCGGTAGATATTAAGATTTCATAAGTTTGGTTTTGAGTGATAGTTTAGTTTAGGTTGATTTAAAAGCCCGGCAAAATGCCGGGCTTTTTTTTGTTCTGAAAAGTACGTTTCCCTTTTTAAATTGATAAAACAAATGAGAATTGTAATTCGATAAACCATTGAAATTTTTAGAATTTATGAACTTATGATATTATATGAGAGTTTATTGTTAACAATAATAATTGAACATTAGTCTCAAATATTCAATTTATTATTTAACTTTAAAACGCCCAATTAAAATCTTATCTATATGAAAACCATCAAACTAACCAAAACTACCGGGATTCTCTTCCTGTTTTTGTTTATTTCATCATTTGTATTATCCCAAGAATTAAAAAGTCAACAATCTTCAAATACTTCTGAAGTATTATTTTATGATGATTTTGAAGATGAGGACAACATTGATTTTTCTAAATGGACAACAGAAAATCTTGAAGGATGGCATTACTGGCATATTGTTGCTGGCGGTGGACATGTTATGCGATTTGAAAAAACAGATATCGCTCAAAACGATTGGTTAATTACAAAGCAAGTTGTTGGTAATAACATCGAGAATATTTTAATCAATTTTGACCATTTTTACTTTGCACAAGGTCTAAAACCAAAATTATATTACACCAATCATTATAATGGTCTCGCAAGTGAAAGCAGTTGGAATGAAATTAATTACTCACTTGGAGAGAATGAAAATGAATGGTATAATTCAGGCGACATAATTATTGAAAATCCTGGAGACACACTTTATTTTGCCTTTCAATACAATGCTACACCAGAAGAGGCTATTTATTTTTTATTCGATAATTTCAAAGCCCAAAATTATGCACCTCTTGTCTATGATAAAGTTGGAGAATCTGAACATTTTGAGTTTTATGCAACTTCTGAACAGGCAAATTATTGGGAT
>Ga0209249_1000527_pt1 | contig 45982 bp, 24 predicted proteins | sample SaaInlV_200m_DNA_4_FD_184653 | JGI IMG/M metagenome (GOLD analysis project Ga0209249, IMG submission 184653) | Marine microbial communities from expanding oxygen minimum zones in the Saanich Inlet - SI037_S3LV_200m_DNA (SPAdes) (version 2) | ecosystem: Environmental > Aquatic > Marine >...
ACATGTGCTTCGACATCGGCAAGGCCGAGCGCATGCTCGGATACGATCCGCAGTTCACCGGCGAGCAGGGCCTCCAACAGGCACTTGCATGGGCGCTCGAAGAAGGCCTGTTCTGACCGGGCATTTGGATGGACAGGCTGTGGTGGTTCACGGTGAAACGTGCACAGTTCGCCTATCCTCTCCTGTCCTTTGTCACCGGGCTGGAGCCGCCCTCCGTATCTGCCCCCGCCCCTTTCCTGTCCCCCCCTGCGCGGGTATATTGATCGGTTCACAATTGCACGCATGTCTCCTGCTTATGGATAGGGATAGAGAATGACAACGGCAACGATTTCCTGGACGAAGATCGACGAAGCCCCGGCCTTGGCCACGTGGTCTCTGCTGCCTGTTCTCAAGGGTTACCTCAAGGGCACCGGCGTTGAGATTGAGACGCGAGATATTTCCCTCGCGGGACGCATCATCGCGAACTTCCCGGAAGCGTTGACGGAGGACCAGAGAGTCGACGATCACCTGACTGCGCTCGGGGCCATCGCCAAGACGCCGTCCGGCAACATCATCAAGCTGCCCAATATCAGCGCCTCTGTCCCCCAGCTCCAAGAGGCGATCAAGGAACTGCAGGCTGAGGGGTACGACATCCCGGACTACCCGGAAGAGCCGTCCAACGCCGAGGAACGGGCGTTGCAGGCGCGTTTCGCCGTAGTCCTCGGCTCAGCCGTCAACCCCGTATTGCGAGAAGGCAATTCCGATCGTCGTCCAGCCGCTTCAGTGAAGGCGTTTGCCCAAAAGAACCCGCATCGGATGATGAAGCCCTGGCCGGAGTCCGGCTCCAAAGCGCGTGTTGCGCACATGACAGACGGCGACTTCTACGGGAGCGAACGCTCAACCACACTCGACAAGGCGTGTGAGGCGAGGATCGAGTTCGTTGCGGTCGATGGCACGGTTTCCATACTCAAGGACAGCCTGCCGCTGCAAGCCGGCGAAGTGCTTGATTCCGCAGTGATGAGGGTCGCTGCTCTGCGGGAGTTCTACGCGAGGACGATCGCTGAAGCCAAAGCGGATGGAGCGCTGCTTTCACTTCATCTCAAAGCGACAATGATGAAGATCTCCGACCCCATTCTCTTCGGCCATTGCGTCTCGATTTTCTACGGCGAAGCACTGGACAAGCACGCGGACGTTCTCAGAGATATCGGGGCAAATGTGAACCACGGCCTCGCCGATGTTCTGGAGAAGCTCGAGCGGCTTCCTGCGGACAAGAAGGCCAGGATCGAGGCCGATATCGACGCAGTCTACGCCACACGCCCAGCCCTTGCCATGGTGGATTCACGCAAGGGCATCACCAACCTGCACGTGCCCAACAACGTCATCGTCGATGCGTCTATGCCCAATGTGGTTCGGGACGGGGGAAGAATGTGGAATCTGGACGACGAGCTGCAGGACACCGTTGCCATCATTCCCGATCGCTGCTACGCAACCATGTACCAGGCTGTCATTGAAGATTGCCGACGGAAAGGACAGTTCGACCCCGCCACCATGGGCAGCGTCTCGAATGTGGGATTGATGGCGCAGAAAGCCGAAGAGTACGGCTCCCACGACAAGACATTTGAGGCCCCCGGTAAGGGAATGATCAGGATTGTGGACACCGACGGCACGGTGTTGCTCGAACAAATCGTGGCGACGGGCGACATCTTCCGCGCCTGCCAGACGAAAGACCCCGCGGTCCGCGACTGGGTCAAGCTTGCCATCACTCGGGCCCGTGAGTCTGGAGCCCCCGCCCTATTCTGGCTCGATGCGGAGCGTGGACACGATACAGAGATCATCGCCAAGGTGAACGCGTACCTTCCCGAACACGACACGGCCGGGCTCGACATCCGCATCCTCCCGCCTGTGGAAGCCATGGCTGTTTGCCTCGAGCGGATCCGCAAAGGGGAGAACACCATCTCCGTAACCGGCAATGTACTGCGCGATTACCTGACTGACCTCTTTCCCATCCTTGAGCTCGGCACGAGCGCCCGGATGCTCTCCATTGTTCCGCTCATGAATGGAGGGGGGCTCTTCGAGACCGGCGCCGGAGGCTCAGCCCCGAAGCACGTGCAGCAGTTTGTCAAAGAAGGGCATCTCCGGTGGGATTCCCTGGGCGAGTACTGCGCCATTGTGCCATCGCTGGAGCTGGTGGCGAAGCAGACCGGCAGCAGCAAAGCCGCTGTCCTTGCCAGTACTCTCGATCAGGCGATCGGGACCTATCTCGACGAAGGGCGCATCCCGTCACGCAAGGTGGGAGAATTGGACAACCGCGGAAGTACCTTCTACCTCGCTCTCTACTGGGCCCAGGCCCTCGCAGCCCAGGCTGACGATCCCGACTTGCAGGCTCGCTTCACCCCGGTCGCAGCGGCGTTGGCAGATGCCGAAGAAACGATCAACCAGGACCTTCTCACGGCCCAGGGCCCGCCTGTGGATCTCGGTGGATACCACCTGCCCGATCCGGTCAAGGCAGAAGCGGCCATGCGCCCGAGCCAGACACTCAACGCCATCATCGACGCGCTCTGAACGACGCGGGTCGTGAACCTGACTCCTGTGTCGCTTCACTCGATTTGAGCATGGGACACACCGTTGGAGGCCCCGCATCTCCGCATGCGGCCTGGCCGGTTACTGTAGGAGAACCGGCTCCTCCACACGTTCAAGGGCAGTGACACCCTCCGGCTTGACTGCCGGACATTCGACGGCGGATCCCGAGCCCTGGGAACAGCCCCACCGTACCTCCAACTCAAAGGAGAACCTCATGGTCGCGCTCAATTCCCTTCTCCCCACGATCGTCTGTTCCATTGTGACGGTCGGACTCTCTGCCGGGGCCGCCCAAGAAGCCGGCACGCCCATACCCAAGGGCGGCAAGCCCGTCCTGCGCGATCCCCTGGAAGCTCTTTCGGAGCCGCGAGAGAACGCGAAGGGGGGAAACCGCGTCGTGGCAGCGGATGGCCCCGGCTTCACCCGGGCTCTTGAAGCGGAATCCAAGGTCAGAGGCAACAACTGGGAGCACCAGCTCCGACTGGGGGTGACCTCGCCGCTCAAGAAGGGGGATGTGCTGCTCGTGCACTACTGGGCCCGAACAGTCTTCACGGCGGACGAGAGCGGCCAGAGCATCATCCCCACGGCCATCGAGGTCCCCAACCAGTGGAAGCTCCCTCAGAAGGAAAGGGACCTGTTGAAGCCATTGACACGGGGCGTACTGACGGCTGCGGGGTCGAAATGGCAGCAGTACTTCATTCCCGCAGAGTGCCCGCGAGACACGCCCGCAAAGGACGTCGCTCTGGTCTTCCGCTGTGGTTCCGAACGCCAACGCGTTCAGCTGGGCGGCTTGACCATCCTGAACTATGGGAACGCCGTGACGGCCAAATCCCTGCCGGTGACGCGTTCCTCATATGCCGGACGCGAGCTCCACGCTCCGTGGCGGAGAGAGGCCAGGGAACGCATTCAGAAACACCGTGCACGCGACTTCAAACTCCGCGTTCTCGATGCTGAGGGGAAGCCGGTGAAGGGGGCCGGAGTCGAGCTGGAACTGACCCGGCACGCATTCGGTTTTGGGGCCGCTTTCCGCGCCAGTGACGTCGTCCCGGAGTTCAATCCTGGTTACGCGATAGCCCGCGAACGCATTGTGGACAATTTCAGTTCGGCCTCGTTCGTCAACGCGCTCAAGTGGCATGCGTGGGCAGGCGACTGGGGTCCTCGAATGAAGCGAAACGTCTCGTTAACAGCACTGCGTTGGGTGGCCGAGCAGAAACTGCCGTTTCGCGGACATTGCCTCGTGTGGCCCCGTTTCTCGAGTGTGAGCAGAGCCATGCGCAAGATGATGGAGGCGGACACCCCCGATCCGGTCGCAATCCGGGCCGGCATCCTTGAGCACCTGCGCAGCATCAGCCCGGAGACCAATTTCTGGATGCAGGAGTGGGACGTCATCAATGAATCCATCCCGTGCCACGACGTCCAGGACATCTGTGGAGATGACGTGATGGTCGAGTGGCTCGAGGAGGCCCGACGCTTGATGCCGGGAGTCAAGCTCGCACTGAACGAGTACAACATCCTGTCGTCGCTGTCCGACGGCAAGAAGGTCGGCCAGCACGAAGAACGCATCAAGTACCTGCTCGACAACGGAGCCCCGCTCGATGTCCTCGGTCTACAGGGACACATTGGGGGCTCGCCGCCGAGCCCTCAGCGTATGCTCTCGGTGCTGGACCGCTTCGCCAAGTTCGACCTGCCCATCCGGATCACCGAGTTCGACATAAAAGCCGACGATCCAGACCTGCTGTACGACTTCACCCGCGACTTCTACACGGTATTGTTCAGTCACCCTTCGGTCATCGGCGTGCAGATGTGGGGGCTCGGGCAGATGTTCACCAAGACAGGGGACCTCACTCCGGTCGGCAAGGCCTACCGCGAGCTCGCGTACGAGACGTGGCACACTAGAAAAACAGGCACAACAGACACCAACGGTGTCCTGACCGGGAAGGGATTCTTCGGCACGTATCGCCTCGGGCTGACCGTCGGCGACGCGGCCACGGTACGAACCCTCCTCCTGCCTGAGGGGAACGGCTCCCACACCCTTGAGGTGCAGGTCGGGAAACCGGTCAAATAGGGTAATCCGGAGCGTAAGACTCTCGGTCCCGGAGGTCCCGAGTCACCTGCCAGGGGTCCCCAGCTCTGATCAGGTCGGCTAGCCCGGCAGAATTGCTGACGCCTGTCCACACAGTCTGTAGACCAGCCTGCCGGCCTTCGGTCATTCACGCGGCGGGACCGGGGACAGCCAGGTCACAGTACTCGCGCAGTGCCTGGCTCAGCCACTGCCGGCGCCAACCCGTCAGTACGTCAACTGCGGCGGCCTTGCTCCCGGACTCGGCCACAACTGCCGCCAGTTCCGTCATCAGGGGGCCTGGGAAAGCGAGCTCCGGCGCGATGTTCACCATCTCGGCCACCACCGCTCGGGCCATCTTCAACCAGGCATCCGCCCTGATCGACTCAAAGGTCGTGTAAGGAGGCGGTTCCGCATTCCTCGTGGGATCCTCGCGTGCCTCGTTGGCGGCTTTGGCGATCCGCCCCGTCAGCCAGTCGCCCCGTTCCTCAGCGAAGCGATAGTAGATGCCCTTCATGCTTGCCAGTTCCCGACCCGACTTGGGTTGCTGTCTGGCGATATGCAGCAGTATAGGGGGTTTGGGCACCCTCCGCCGCTGGCCCTCGCTCAGCTCGTTGTACCAGTTTACAAGGAACTCCAACGCTGCCAGACCACCGGCATCGAGTTGCCAGGCGTTTCGGAAGTCGGCCATAGTGATCGGCAATGTCTTCTGTGACTGACCTCGACTCCGGCAACGCTCCTCGGAGACTTCCCAGATCAGCTCGTTCTTGCCCTCTGCCTGCAGGAGATCCCCGAGCTTTTGCCGCATGACGGGAAGGTGCTCGACGTCCTCGACCGCGTAGAGAATCTGCGCCTCCGGAAGGGGACGACGCATATAGTCAGCCGTCTGATGCTCCTTCCCGGCTCTGACGCCGAGCAGTCGGTATTCCAGGTACGCGAGCCCAACCTGCGCCTCGGGTCCCAGCAAGGCCCAGGCCACCTGAGTGTCAAACAGCAGGGGAGGCGAACTGACATCGAGCGCATCGAGAATAAGGGGCACGTCGTTGCCGCCGGCGTGGAGCACCCACTCCGCACCCTCGGCGGCAAGGGCCGGGGCCAGCGGTTTGAGGGTGGGCAACCTGATGGTGTCGAAGATGAATGCGGTGTCGCCATCCGAGACCTGGAACAGACAGCACGTCGTTGCTCCCCCCCGTCGGCTTTCGAACTCGGTGTCGACGTAGAATCGCCGGCTGCTCGCAAGCCGCTGTGCGATTCGTACGACGTCTTCAGGCTGGTCCACAAATTGATGCTTCACGCATGTATCCCTGTGAAGAAGAACTGCGCGACCCGACAGAGCTCAGGTCGCTATCGGTGCCGGAATGGATGCAGATGCAGATCGAGAATCGCTTCCCGGCTGCGGGAAAGATGATAGCGTTGGGTGGGCAAGGATACAAAGGGTTGGCCGAAGTGCAGGGGGTTGGGCCCCGACTCGGCTGTCCTTGCTTCCACGAAACGACGCCCCTGAACAGGCCCTGTACCGCCGCATGCTCCCCGATTCCCGATTCGCGTCTCTCTCAATCGAGACGACACGGATGGCATGGCTGATCCCGGCCTCAGATAGTATGGTTGCCCCCGGATCCGTACCGACGTCTGCAGGAGAGACTCCTGGATTCTCGACAACAAAGGGAAATCCCATGTCCGACGCTTTCATGCGAGAAGCCGCGCGAGCACTCCCCCTCGAACAGCCGTACGACTATCACCGCACGCTCAAAAAAGGTCCTGTCCATCGTCTGCGGCGCGCCCCCGCGGCTCGTCCGGCCCAGGGCGAGATGGCCGTTCCCGCCGAAGGCTGGGACGTGCAGATCCACGCCCAGGCAGGGCCGCTTGTCGAGTTCGCAGCCGCGGATGTGCGCGAGTACCTGAATACGTCGATGCAGGTCTTCGTGGCGGTCGAGCGAACGGAATCGCTGGACGATTGGTCTACCCGGACCGGTGTCATCCTGGCTGGTGTGCGCGAAGACATGCCGGGGATCGGTGACGAACTGAAAGGCTCCAAAGACTACGAGATTCGCGTCACGGGCGACCAAATCATCGTCTGCGGCTACGACGAGCTCGGTGTCATGCACGGGCTGTTCAATCTCGAAGCTCGGATGAGTCTGCGCGAGGGTCCATTCCTGCCACAGGACCTCACCACCGTGCGGCACAGTCGCTACCGCGCGCGGATGGTGCTGTCGTGGCTTGGCTGGATGCAGTGGCCAGATTCATACCTCTCGCACTTGGCTCACGACGGCTATGACGCCATCTTCGCGTCGGTCTATGCCAATCCAAACGGCGTGCCCGGGCCGCCCCATTACGATCTGATCCGGAAACAGGACGCCGCGAAACTCAACGACGTGATCCAGCGTGCGAAGCGCTATGGCATCAAGGTCTACACGCCGATTCTCTACGCAAACACGCGCGAACCGGAGAACAAAGTTGGGCTCCGGGAACACGTGCGGGACATCGTCACCGCGTTCCCCGATATACACGGCTACATCCTGCTGACCGAGGGCTTCTACTTCGAGAAGTTCTTCGGGGCGGGAGGACATGGCAAACAGGACCTGCGCGACTGGGCCCAGCATTGGACCGAGGCCGTGCGGATCACTGCTGAAGAGTGTCACCGAATCAATCCCGAAATCGAGATACTGCCGTGGGAATACAACATCGACTTCCGCCCCCAACAAGTGGAATTGAAACGCCACGTCACCAGCCTGCTCCCGGCGGACACGATTCCGCTTCTCACCTGGGAGAACGGCAAGGCATTCGAGATCGACGGCCTGCATGGATATCTGCGCGACTACTCGATCAGCCAGGTCGGCCCTGCCGAAGTGTCTGAAGGCCAGATCGCCGAGGCGAAGCGCCGAGAGATGCCCGTCTACTGCAAGGTCGACTGCTTCGCCACGTGGCAGTTCGGCACGACACCGTATCTCCCCTGCCCCCAGCAATGGCAGAAGCGCTACGACGCACTCGCCGAACACGGCATCAACGGCACGCTCGAGACGTGGAGCAACGGCTACAAGCCGAATTTCATCGCCGAGCTGCGCGCCTGGTCGTGTTGGACCAACCCGATCGAATTCGATGCACTGCTGCGATCGTTCGCACGCCGCGAGTTCGGCAGCGGCTCGGAAGATCTCGTCCTGAAAGCATGGGACCACTTCAGTCGAGCAATTCAGTTCGTACCGGACACCGGCCCGTCGATGGGCACGAATGCGGCGGTCGCCAACCCTATCTTCTTCGACGAACCGCCGGCACGAATCATGACGCTGAATAACTCCTGGTGGGACGAGGCCCGGAAGACGCACTGGCGGCATCGCATGGACCCATACTGGCCGTACGCACATCCTGTCGTCGTTTTCACCCCCGATTTCACGAATCGCGTCAACCGGGCTGAATCGTACGCACGCGCCAGGTCGGGGATCGGTGCGATCGAGTCCCCGGAGCGGCTGGCGGAAACGGCGGTCCTTCCGACCTTCAACAAGTACCTCTTGCTGGCGGCCGACGAGTTCGAGGCCGGGCTGAAACTCTACCGCAAAGCCGCACTCAGCGCACCGGAAGCGAAACGAGCCAGCGCGATGAAGGACGTGCTGATCGTCGAGCAGATGCAGCGGATGCTGCGCAGCACGCACGCCATTCTGGAATTCGAAGACCTCCGCTTCCGCCTGGTGAAGATGGAAGATCCCGTCGAAGCAGAGCCGCTGCTCGACCGGATGGCTACCATCCTGACGGCCGAGGTCGAGCGAACGGAGGCCGCTCTGGAAACGTCTCGGCGCGACTCACGACTGGGCTACGAATGCGAGATGGACTACGTCTACACGCCATACATAATCGGCGAGAAGCTCCGGGTGCTGCACGACATTCTGGAGCAACAGCTACCCGCGTATCGTGAGCGACACAGACAATCCTGACCCGGAAAGTACGCTATGGTTCTCTGTGTCATGTCCCAAACGCATTCCGCCCGGAGTTGGCCGATGTCACGCCTTAACGCACTCCTGCTCGTCGTCTGCCTATCTGCCTGCCTTGGGACCCATGGGGCCCCGGTCAGTCTCAGGCTTGAGTGGGCAGGTGGGAACCGTGGCAACCCCATGCACTGGGACGGTACTATCTCCATCCGCGGAGGCACGATCAAGTCAGTCCTGAATGCGGGGTTCGACGGGAAAGAAGCCTGGAAGGAGAAAGGGCAGAACGCCATCACATTCGTCTCACTCACCGAAGGCGGGACGGATGGGCTCATCATCACGGTTGAAACCGGAACAGACGCCGTACTTGTCTTCCAGAGCGCAATTCTCGAGAAGACCTTCCCGCTGGATATACTGCCCCCGGGGGGCGCCCGGGCAACGAAGGGAAAGGACGCCTGGCTGACGGTGGAGAGGACGAATGACGTCGGAGTCGCGATGCCGCGACAGGAATGTGCCACTGTTGTTGCCGACACCCGAGGCCGTATCTGGACGCTTGGGATCGCGAGTAACGGGAAACTGGAGAGCGCCACGACGCGGCAGACAGTGATGCTGGGGCGGGTGGGAGAGACGAAGTGGCAGAAGAAGCTGACTGTCGCCGGCCCGGGAGCCGTCTACTTCCCGACCGCGGTTGCAGAACCCAATGGCTCGCTGCTGCTGGCCTGGTGCGAACTCCGCAATGACCGTTGGGAAGTCCGGACAGGGCAGTGTGATCCGGAGGCGGGAGAACTCGGTCCAGTCATCACCTTGTCGACAGCCGACGTCGCGCTCTGCCCATCCCTCTATCACGGCGCCGAAGGGACGTTCTGCGCCTGGCAGAGCGGGGAATCGGGCGGCCCCTTCCAAATCAGGATCAGTGAACAGCGCAACGGTAGTTGGGAAGTCCCCCTGACGCTTGCGGCTCCCAGCCCTGCATTCCGGCCCGTGATAGCAGGCGGGGGCGATGATATCGTTGTCGCGTTCGACGCGTTTGTGGGACGGGACTACGATGTCCTTGCGGTGAGACTGCAAGACGGGAAACTCACCGAACCGGTTGCGATCTTCGCATCCGACGCCGAAGAAATGGCGCCGGTTGCGTGTGCGGACCCCGCGGGGACCGTGTGGATCGCGGCCGCGAACCGCCTCGCAGGACTGAAGGGCATGACCCGAGTGGTCCCGAAGGCCAAGACCGCTCCCCTCAAAGGCCCTCCCATCGTAGCCATGATCCAAGACGAGGCCCGACGCTTTTGGCTGGTGTCCGGCGGAGGAGCCGGCAAACGCAGTAAGGGCGTGTTCAAAGCGATCCTGTTCGCCGGTGATGCGCTTCGGCCCGCCGGCATCATGCACCTCCCGATGACGTGGGGAACGCCGGTCATACGAAGGGACAACACCTTCCTTCATGCGGGGTCGGCAAAGGTATATCGCGGGCCGCTGATTCTGCCGAAGAAGCTGCCGACCGGCCCGCCCCTGGCTGTGATTGCCCCTTCCGCCGGGGAGAAGTCCCCGCCGAAAGCGCCTGTCCTGCCCCGCAAACGTCGGGAAATCATGGTCGCCGGAGAACGCTATGGGGTCTACTTCGGCGAGCTTCACACCCATCTCGGCGAGCATCCGTCCGACCGCACGATCCGCACGTGGGTCGACCGCTATTACCTGCGTGCACGGCACGAATACGGCCTCGATGTCGGAGCCACCAGCGACCACGATTGGCCGAACATGACGTACACGAAATTCATGGTCCAGCAGGGCATCAGTAGAGTGCTCAACAAGCCGGGAGAGTTCATCGCCTTCTCGGGATTCGAGTGGTCGGGACACGGGCCGACCCGGAAGCGTTACGGGGACCGCACGGTCGTGTTCGCCAGGGAATACACACCGATCTTCCGAATCACCGATATCGGGAATACACCGGCAAAGCTGCACGCGGGGCTCCGGAAATGGGGAGGGATCGACTGGCCACATCATGTGGGGGCAAGTTGGGCGATCATGGATTGGGACACCCTTTCCGCGGAGATTGAGCCAGTCGTCGAACTGACCTCAAACCACGGCGTGTACGAAACGTACGACCAGGATCGGGCGATCGCTGGTTGGACCAAAACACCGATCGCGGACCGGAACACCAAGATCCCGAGGAGCGCCTCCAAACGCGGCGGCACGACGTTCCGCAAGCCAATCGGGGATCAGGACTTCACTTCCCTGCAATATGGCCTCGGTCAAGGGCATCAATTTGCCTTCGTGGGCTCCAGCGACAGCCATAACGGATTGGCCGGATACCGGACGGGAATGACCGCGATCATCGCCAAAGACCTGACCCGTGAGGCGATCTTCGAGGCGTGGCGAGCACGCAGAGCCTACGCGCTTCGGGGCGGGGAGCCCATATTTGTGGACGTCCGCATGGGGGCCGCCGTCATGGGCCAGGAGACGATCGTACGCGGCAACCCCGCGCTGGCAATCCGGGTGATCGGGACGGCCCCCGTTGAGAAAGTCGAGATTGTCCGCAACAACGAATACATCCACACGCGGCAGGGAACGGGTGCAGCAGAGCTCTCGTTCCAATACGTGGACGCGGCGCCGATTCGAGGGAAAAAGAGCTACTACTACGTCCGCGTCTTCCAGGTGGGAGAAGCCTACGCCTGGGGCAGCCCCATCTGGGTGACGGTGAAGTAACGGAGACAGGTGAGTACACGTGAGAAGACACCATGCACTGATCGGATTGATCTCCTTTTCCCCCGGCGCTCCCACCGGTCTTGCGGCGGCAGAGGCCGGTGTCTCTCCGCAGTCCTGGATCAAAGCGTTCCTGAGAAGAAGCGTCCGGTTGGCCGCTCTCCTTCTGCCGGCGGCGCTGATGACTGCAGGCGACGGGACGCGAGCGGCCGTAGACGTCGATGTGGCTCAATACCGGCACTGGCCTGCTTACGCGAAGACTCCTGTGGGTGAGATTCAGGCCCAGATCTGGCGTGAGCACGAGGACGTGATCGAGGGATGGGACTGGTCCCTGCCACCCAGTGTGGGCCCCAAGGCCAACTCATTGCTCTGCATCTCCCGCAGAGCGAACCGACTTCCCGCGATTCAGTTTCCCGCCAATCCGGTGGTCTCGCTATGGGTCTTCTGGAGTGACCTGGAGCCGCGTGAGGACGAATACCGCTTCGACAGGCTCCTCGCGCAGCTCAAGGACATCGAGAAAGCAGGCTACGGGGCGATCATCCGGCCGATGACTGCAGCCCACGCACGACCGAGCTACCCCGATCCATCTCACACGCCCAAGTGGCGACAGAAGCCCTGTGCTCCTCCCTACCTCGTAGAGAAGTACGGCGTGACCCAGATCCCCGAGCCCCCCAAGAAGGGGTGGCGCATCATCAACCTCGATCCCGCGCACCCGGCGTTCCACCGACGGTACATCAAGTTCGTCCGCGAACTGGGCAAGAGCGGGATCCCGGGGATGGACGTGGTCAAGGGGATCATCGTCGGCTACAAGTCTCCAAGCTGGGGTGATGAAGGCATCGGGCCTCGCCCTGAGACTCAAGGTGGTGAGGAGCCAGCGCACGTCAAAGAGCGTTTGGATGCGTGGGCGGACGTCTGCAAGGGCGTGGAACACAAGGTCTGCATGGGGGGAACGAGCGAGTACGGTTTCAGCAAGGGCTTCGGGATCCGCGGCGGCTTCGTGGAGATGTACCTCTACCGGATTCCCGACCCCCATCTGGGCCAGACGATCGCCCCGAACGGCTACCTCGTCGTGAATGAGGACGCGGTCGGTACTCAGGCCTCCCGTTTCCTTGGCGACGAGAACGAGGAGTACGAGGAGAGCTGGACATCTCGATTCGGCAAGCTCGACTCGTTTGTCTATCGCTACTTCACCGCCAGCCTTCGACTGCTGCAGATGCGACGAAACTACCTCCTGAACAACCCGTTCTGCGTCTATCCGGAGATGCTGCCCTTTATCTCCCTTGAAATGGGCCGTACCGTAGAGGACACGCCGGACGTCTGGTGTGCCCTGCGCGAAAGCTACCTGAGAAAGAAGCGCAGTCACGCACCGCAGCCGGTCAGGAACTTCGAGCGCTGGCTCCACCAGCGGGACAGCGCCGGCTTCGAAACCACGCCCGCGATCAAGATCGACCATGCCATTCGGATGTGGATGGTGCATGGCAATCGCCAGACTGGTGACGGCAGCTACCACGATTACGTTGCCCGTCGCGGCAGGCGCATCGGCTTCAACGTTGACGAACGATTCCTCGCAAGGGCCGGACGGGTTGCCATCAAGGTGACCTACTTTGACCAGCAGGCAGGCTCCCTGACACTCGTATGTCGGCACGCTCAACGCAAGGTGACGTTGCTTGGCTCGGGCAACGTGAAGACAGCCACGTTCTTTATCGACACACTGGGTTCAGGCCCGGGGCACGACCTTATCATTGAGGGAACACCGGAAGCGGTGGTTGCCTTCGTTCGCGTCATCAAGGCCGGAGACCACTGATTCGGCCCCGTACGGCGTGCATGCTCGAGACACTGTGGAGACAGCAGGACTCAAGGAAACTACGACAACCATGAGAAACATGATGCAACGGAATGCCTTCACCTATCTGAGCCTGACAGGCATGGCTCTCTGCCTCGTCCTGAGCTTGCCCGTGCGAGCAGCAGAACAGAGTCGATCCAACGTGCTGCTGATCGTCTGCGATGACCTCAACGATTATGTGACCGGCTACAATGGCCATCCCCAGGCACGGACACCGCACCTGGAGCGCCTGGCGGAGACTGGGGTCTCCTTCACCCGGGCCTACACGAACAACCCCATTTGCGCTCCGTCCCGCTCAAGCTTCCTAACAGGCATCTACCCGCATACCTCGAAGAACCATCACTTCGACAAATGGTACAGGAATCCGGTACTCAAGAACTCGCGCACACTCATGGCCCACTTCAAACAGAACGGGTACCACGTTACGGGCTCAGGCAAACTCATGCATCATGGGCGGCCGGAGGAGTGGACGGAGTTCAAACACAAGGCGGATTACGGTCCGTTCTGGCATCGGGATGGGAAGCGGCTCGCGCACCCCGATGTGCCTGAGCCCTATGCCTCGATCGGTTGCGTTGACGGGTCGTACGGCGCGCTGGAAGACATTCCCTCGCCGGAGAATCGTGCCAAAGGAGAAGGCTGGATCTACGGGAAGTGGGGAAAGAAGCCCGACCCCCTGAAGGTCAACAGCGCGGACGACCGGGATCCGACCCCGGACGAGAGGAATGCTGCCTGGGCCGCGGCAACGATCGGGCAGCTCGCGCAAGCCGATTCGGACAAGCCGTTCTTCCTCGGCGTGGGCTTCATCCGCCCGCACACGCCGCTCGTCGTGCCGCGCAAGTACTTCGACCTCTTCCCCCTCAAGGACGTCAAGCTGCCCGTGCGCAAAGAGGGTGACAAGGAGGACACAGGCCTTGAGAAGGTGATGCACGACAAGGTAAAAGGGCCCATTTACTTCCGCATGCTGCAGGAATCGTACGGTGGCACGCTGGAGGGCTTGCGCGCATTCACCCAAGCCTATCTTGCCTCGATAGCCGCGGTCGATGACTGCATCGGGCAGGTCCTCGATGCCTTGAACAAGAGCCGCTTCCGAGACAACACGATCGTTGTCGTCACCAGCGATCACGGCTGGAACATGGGCGAGAAGGACTGGGTGTTCAAGATGTCGCTGTGGGAAGAGAGCTGCCGCGTTCCACTGATCATCCGCGCCCCGGGCGTGGCAAGGCAGGGGAGCAAAGCTGGGCATCCTGTGTCGCTCGTGGACCTGTACCCGACCCTGGTGGATCTGTGCAGGCTCCAGGGCGACACACGGAAAAACGACGAAGGCGCGCAACTTGACGGCCACAGCATGCGCCCGTTCCTCGAGGATCCCGAGAATGGCACGTGGGACGGCCCGGACGCCGCCCTCTCTATGGTCCATTCCGGGGGTGAATACACCAAGATCGCGGAGATGCAGCACTTCTCCGTGCGAAGCCGAGATTTCCGCTACATCCGCTACAACAATGGGTTCGAGGAACTCTACGACCATCGGGACGACAGCTACGAATGGGACAACCTGGCTGGGAAGCCGGAGTTCGAACCAGTACGGAAAGCGCTCAGGGAGGAACTGAACGCCATGACGGGCCTCGAGGTGGGTATCATTCCCCCCCGAGAACCGACGCCACTGGAAAAGGGCGAGGTCCTGGCCTTCACGTTCGAAGACTTCGAGCTGGCAGACGACACTTCCACGTGGCCGGCGGCGAACCGCTCAACCATCACCCGCAACCGATCGCAGGTGATTGACGGCCGAGCCTCGCTGCTCATGCGCAGTTCCGGAAGCCCGTGGAACACGATCAGCTTCAAGACCATCGGGGTGCCGCCGGGAATGACCTGCAACGTTCGTTTCAACTGCCAGGCTGTTGAGACGCGTGAAAAGGGCTTCTTCTATTACCTTCTCGCTCAGGGCAAGGTGAAGTCGAAGCTCGTGAAGGTGCCGCTCAAGAAGGGCGAGCGGAAGACAGTCACGGGAACCCTCACGAACGATCAGAAGATCTGTCTGCCCCTAGTGATCGGCTTTGCCCAAGGCGGCACCTACGTCATTGACAATCTCGAGGTGAAGCGGAAGTAGCAGCAAGTCAGTTCCTCAAGGGCGTCCAGATGACGTACCGCGATGGGATGTAGACTGACGTCTCAGGACAACGTCATCCGCAAAGAACTCGCCCTTGCCGCCGGGGGGCAATGTCGGCAACATGACGACGCTTGCGAAGGTCGCGCCGGGCCAGCGTTTCAGCATGGTGGACGTTACCTCACCACGCCACTGCGTCCACTCCTGCGGGACATCCCCGACGCAGGGGAAAGCGCCGTTGTTCCCGGCGCGATGCGCGATGATGCGGGTCCCGGCCGGGACGTCGAACCCGCACGGTTCCCGCAGCTTGATCAGCCAAATGTCGCCGGACTGGTAGCCACTATCGACCATCCCCGTGACCCTGAAGTTGGGCAGTTGGTCCTCCGCCCCAAAGGCAACGCGCTGCCGCGGACGCCAGCTCGAGGCGTCTTTGACCTTGATAATCCGGTCCGCCTCCGTGCAGGCCGCCGCCAACACCGTCTCCGTCCCCTTCACACTGTTCACGTGGATTGACTGGATGAGGCGCTTCTGTCGGTCGTACAGGAGCACCCCGAAGATGAGGCGGCTCGGTTGCGGCTTCATCCTGAACGCGCCGGAAAGCTCGTAGGTGGCTTCGGAATCGATCGGGACGGGGTCGCTGCGGAAGTTCACGTTCGGGTGGTCCGTCCAAAGCGCGAAACTCCCGGTCTTGGCCGCTGTGGAGACACAGATCCTCCGAGTTGAGATATTCCAAGACCGCGCATCCCCGTACTCAGCGTGCCCGTTGCGGATGAGGTTGCCGGGGGCCTCGTCTAGCGTTTTTTTTTGAGCACACTGTCGTCGCGGAACTCGGTCGGCTGGTCCCCCTCTTCCAGCTGCAGCCCGTTGATCCACACGGTTGAGCCGATGCCGGGGCAGAGGATGTAGACGCGCCCGCCCATGTCCCGGTTTTCCGCCGGAGAGACGTCGAAGGTGAGGTGATAGCGTTCCCAGGTCTCACTGACGGGGAACGCCTTCTGAGTCTTGGTGAGTCCGTGGCCCACGAACGTGACGCTGTCCTTCGCGCCCTGCCCTTTGGCGTAGAAGGAGAACGTCATAGTCTGCGGCGTATCGGAAGGCGGCGGGTACGCCACCGCAAACACGCCGCGGGCGGTCTCCTGATCAATCGGCCTCCGGGCCATTCTCAGGGATGGATTTCCGTTCCAGGGCGTCTCACCGTCCAGATACCAGTCCGATCCCTGCTGTCCTGCGTGGAGGTCGATTCCCAGACAGAAGAACGGCTTGCAGAAGTCGGGAATGCCGGGGTTCGTGCACTGCCGAAAGACGGGGTTGGGGCAGTGGTTGCGGCTCCGCTTCAACTGCTGAACGATGGCGACAACATCCACGAAGGGCGCGGCCTCTCCTGGCACGACGGCCATATCCACGGCGACCTCGATGCAGTCGGTCCGATCCAGCTTCAGCCTGTAGGCGCGAACACCGTAGGGCTCAATTCGTTCCGTGAATGCAGACGCTGTGACCGGAGGCTGCACGCCGTCGTGGAAACAACGCTCGACCGCGGTAAGCCCCGTCACTGTGAAGGTCGAGTCAACCGCGAAGGGCTTGATGTTGGCCGCCAGGAGCAAGTAGGCGCCGTCGGGATACCTGAACGTCGCGACGTTGACCACCGGGAACTGACGCTCTGCCGGTCTGAGGGCGCCCGGTGTGTAGCTAACCACCTGCTTTGGGGGTGCCTCCAGCAGCGCTGGTGACAGCATCTTGACTTGCGCCGCGATGGTCTTCAACCCGCCCCAGGCCTCCTCCCCGACGACGCTGGACAGGACAAAGTACAGCAGACCGCGCGACCCGTAGATCAGGGTCGTGTACGCCTGACACAGTAGGTGTGCGCGGCTCATGCCGATCGGCGCACGCGGAGGCCCCAAGTGACTTGAGAGCGGGACGAACCACTGGACCTTGGTGTCCCGGCGGCACCGATCGCGCAGATCGCAAGAATAGTACGCCGTCGCCAGGCCCGGTTCACTGTACATGCCGCCGACGTACGGCCTGGGGTAGACATCGTACCCCAAGACCTCACCCCACCGAGTCCATTTGTCGCCATGCGGAATGTGCTTGGAGTACAACAGGAATTGGGGCCGGTACGGGTCGATAGGATCCACGGTCTTGAAGTACCACTCGGCCGCCGCGATACGCGCTTCCTTGTTGAGAAGGTTGGGTTCATCCACGTTCCAGTATGCCAGCATGTTCGGACTGTCGCGCAGAATCTCCGTTTCCCTGACGATGGCGGGTTCGAGCTGGTCGTACTTGGCGCGGTGGATTCGCAGACGTTCAGGCAGCGGTTTGCCGTCGATCGGATGCGGCTGCTTGCCGGTGCCCCAATTGACGACACTGAAACCGTACTTTACCGCGAGGTCCATATAGGCTTGGGCGTCGTTGAGGTCGCTTCGGTACGTGCTGTCCTTGTACGTGCCCGACCTGACCAACGTGTTGAACCCGATCTCTTCGGCCAGGAACTTGAACACCTGCTCGTGCTTGCTCGTGACCCCGTGCATCACGATGCCGACCGGAAAGAAGGGCGTTCCGTCTTTCAGCACAACGCCTCTGAAGCGATCCGTCTTGACCTCGAACCCGGGGCGGGGCTTCAGACGCCTCAACATGATCGTCGTCGTCGCTAGCTGCCTGCCACCTTCACTCAGAGACAAGGCCAACGCGTTTTCGCCCAGAGCGAGCTTGTCGACCGGAATCTCCACGACTTCCTCCGGACGTAGCCCCCGGGTCTCGGCCAGCGTCCTTCCACCGGCCGCAACCTGCAATCGGGACGTTCTCAGAGCCGCATCTGAAAGCGAGGAACGGACTCGAATCCTGGCGACTTCCTCGGCGGTGTAGTAGTTCCGTTCCACAACGGCCTCCTGGATGACGTTGAGCATGGACGTGTCGGCGATGACTTGCTCGGCCAACCGGTCACCAGTATCCGGCGCATCCAGTGCCACGGTCACCGCACGCGGCTGGAAATCCCGGACCGCCACGTCCAGTGAGAGCCTGTTCATGCCGTCAACCCTGATCGTCTTGGCGACCTTCTCGACGTAGCCCCAGCCGCTGTCCTCCAGGATCTTGACCGTGGTTTCCCCGGAGACCGGTGTGCCGGCAATCAAGCTCAGCGCCACGCTGTAAAAACGTTGGCCGTCGGCTTTCTGCTGGTAACTGCTCAGCGAGACAGTGTCGATCCGGGGTGCGAAGGGGATGGTCGGGGTGAAACCGCCGAAACCGTTCAGCCTGCTGAACCCAGCCATGTCGTGGGGACTGCCGGCGTTGGGATTGAGGAGGCGAAAAACGCGCCTCTCGTCCTGGACGGCCCCGTAGGGGTCGAGTTCGATCGTGACAAGGTTGCGCATGAGGTTGATGTGGGCTTCGGCCAGGCCATCGCCGCCGAGGGCGTACAGAGGAATCGCTGCTTCCGCGGTCCACCCGGTCGGCAAGCGCCTTGTGGCCGTGCGCCACACCGGGTTCCAGCCAACATCGCGCATGCCCTTCTCGATCTTCTTATCATGGGTCACGTTGGCGAAGCCGAGCATGAAATGGCCGTACTGCTTCCCGTCGGGTGAAAGGAAGATCTCGACCGACTCGTCGCGACAGACCGCGTCGTCATGCTTGAACGCAGTCTGGCTGACATGCGGCATCGTCGGGTTGTCGCACTTGAATCCCAGGTAGAGCCACGCCGTATCGCGCCCGAGGAATACTGTGGTGTCGCTGAACGGCGTCGCCGTTCGCTGCAGGTACAGCGTCTCGATCCGGTTTGCAGTCTCCCAGGCAGCATCGTCCAGCGCCCCATCCAACGTGGGCGCAGACCGCAGCTCAGGAATGTCGATGGAGTCCGCGACCAGTACAGCGGAAAACACCCAGAACATACAGAAAACGTGTCGTCCCATGGGGTGATCGTTCCTTCTCGGTGACATGTATGGGGCGCTTGGGCTGCTTGGAGCCACCAAGCTCAGACGGCCTCCCGGAATGGCGCAACCACTCGTGAACTGCAACGCAGTGGCTTCGGGAATGGCGGGAGGCATCCGGATGCCCGAAAGTCTTGGTGACCATAACGTGCGTCGATGACCGGAGCGCTTCAAGTAGTCGCTGCCTCGATGCGGCCGCGATGGGTGCAGGCTCGTCGAGCCAGCACCTACTCCTGAGCCACCAGCCAAGCGGATTGCTGACCCCCATCCACCTCCCCGAGCACATCTGCGCGCCCGTCCCGCACCGTCAGGTGGTGGTCACCATGCCGAAATGGTCCCGGCTCAGTTACCGTTCGTTGCGCTCACTCCTGCACGTGCGTGCAGGGCGTCTCCCTTCAGTCGGCTCCGCGTCGATCGTGACCTGTCACGCAGGGTGCCCCGACTTGCGTGGGAGACGGTACTCAAGGTCTATCGCGCCGTGCTGGACCGGAACGACGTTGTGCCCGGCACCCTCCCTAACTGAACGTTCATCAAGGTCTGGTCGTGGTGTCAGTTCCACCATTGCGCCATGGTCGACCAAGTTTGCGCGAAATGGACTCTTTCGCAGTGCCCATCGAGGAAGGCGACGATCACGCCCCCGCTGTGCCGAGGGGCGAGACGATCGTGTCCATTAATGCTGCGCCCGATGCGTGGCGTGAGCATACGCCCATCGTTGGCGTAGAAGTACGGACGTTCCTTCATGTCGGTGTAGATGGCCAACTCCACCGGCGAAGGAACAGCACGGGGCTTCTTGGATTCCATGGTGTAGTTGTACCCGTAGCTCAGCTTGCAGTTGCTGACTCGACTCGCAGAGGGATCGTGAAGTTCGAGGTGTTGGGACGCGTAGCTGTGGCCGCTGGACACGATGCAGCTCATGTCCCAATCCGACGGACATTGAAAGACCTCGGCACTGTTGATGTAGTCGAATTGGACATCCACATAGCCACCCGCGTACTTGGCGTTGGTGACATCCCAATAGCTCAAGGACCCTCCCATGAACGATTCGCAGTCGTCCGTGTACATGGAGGTGGACAAAGTAATCTGCTTCAGATTGCCCAGGCATACAGCTTGCCGTCCCTTTTCTCGCGCCTGGGCCAGCGCGGGCAACAGCATGGCCGCCAGGATAGCGATGATAGCGATCACGACCAGGAGTTCTATGAGCGTGAAAGTCCGATGGCTTCGCATGGCTCCCTCTTCCGGTCTCTCGATTTGTGGTTGCTTCACCGACGCCACATCCCAGTCTCCAAGGTGGAAGTGCGGCCCCCATCCATATAGGCACTATTCAGTATATCAGCTACACGACGGCAGCGCTAGCCTGGATAATTCGCGCAGAGCGGCTCTTCCCGCCTTACCCACTAGGACAGGATCAATGTGACGTTGCCCACTGCTCCCACTGTGCCGGAACGTCTTCACCGAATACTCACAACAGACATCGTTTGTGACGCTACGTCGTTGAATAGAAGCAGGATCAGTGGGAACGGCACCCTCCCTCCCCCCAAACCCGGTTCTCAAGGCGTTGTCTCATTGAGAAACGCTTCAAGGTTGGTGTAGCCATCCCCATCGCGATCCGCGGAGCCGTCGGCACGCGCGTTGGGATCAAAGCCGTGCCGCTTCTCCCAGGCGTCGGGCATCCCATCGCCATCGCTGTCCACCGGTGGCGTTCCGGGCGGGTACTGGGGCCAACCACCGACCTCCTCCTGCGAATCGATCACGCGACCTGAACGTTCTTTGACCTGAGTCACGATCCGGGCATCCACAGCATCACGACTGGGGCGCGTGGCTCCGACATCGGCAAGCAGGGCGTCGAGGACATCGCTGGCGGGCATGGTCCCGACAACGGCTCCAGCGGGCTCTTTCGTGCAATGCAACTCAATCGTCTCGAGGTCAGTCAGGTTCTTGACCATCACCCAATTGTCGGCCGCCCCGTCGATGCAGCCTGGGGCTTGGTTGTCCCGCAGGAAGACAAGCGGATGCTCCCCTGGTGTCTTCGCATCCAACCCCACATGGATCACCTCACTGACACTGGTGGTCGGCCCCGGGAGGTAGACATTGCTCACGCAGCTGAGCAGCAGGTTCCCGCGTGCTACGGTTCCGAACTTGCCGACATCATAGATGACGTTGTTGCGCAGATCGTACTCCGCCCGTGCCTCTCCGCGTCCCTGGAAATACGGATTCCGCCAGTGGTTGTGCGCGAGTAGATTGTGATGCACTGAGAGGCGTGCGGTTCGGTCTCCGGCAAGCAGACCCATGCTGTGTGGGCCTTTGGGGTGCCGGCTGCGAAAGAGCGCTTCGGACACAACGCACCATTGAATCGTCACATCGTGCGGGGTCCCCCATGTAGACACGTTCTCGTCGACAGCCCAACTGAACGAACAGTGGTCGATGACCACGTTGTGCACGTTTGTCCCCTCGATTTTGAGCGCGTCTCTGTTACCGAAAACAACGCCGGCGTCCCGGTCCCCCGGCCGGGCCCGGATGTATCGAACGACGACATCATGGCGGCAGACCCGAAGCGTTCCGCCACGCAGGCAAATGCCGTTCCCCGGTGCCGTCTGGCCGGCGATGGTCAGGAAAGGCTCGGAGATCTTGATATCTGTCTCGAGGTCGATGATCCCGCCGGTCCGGAACACAACCACGCGCGGTCCAGGCGCCGAACAAGCCGCACGCAGACTCCCTGGTCCAGCATCGTCAAGGTTGGTCACGGCTATCACAGCACCCCCTCGCCCGGCAGGGGTCAACGCCCCGAACCCTTCCGCCCCGGGAAACGCCGGAATGCCGGCCGCCATGGCCGAGTAACCAATCAGAACGCTGAACGCAACGACTACGGCAGTGGGGGGCGACATTCCCCGGACCAAAGCGCCTCCAACCATGCTCATCCTCCTCTGTTCCATCTCAAATCACCTGTCCTTCTCAACTCTCCGTGCCCACACTCCCCCGAAGGTCGAGTGTCTACGGCGACCAAGGCTCCCTACTCCCGGCCAACCACTCGCGCGGGGTCTGCCCGGTGATTTCCTTGAAGGTGCGCAGGAAGTATTTGGGGTCGTTGAAGCCGCAGATGTGCGCCACGTCAGCCAGTCGGATTGGACCGTGCGCAGCCAGCAGTTCCTGCGCTCGGCTGATGCGACGCCCCCGCAGGTATTGCACCGGAGATTGCTGCAACTCCTGGCGAAACGCGGAGAAAAGTGTCGTGCGGCTGACGTGCAGAATGGCCGCAGTCTCGGTTACGTTGATGGCGGTGTGGAGCTGTGACTCGATCACGGCTTTGGCTCGTTCCACCAGCGTCTCTTCGTGGTGCCGGCGTTGCACGCTCCCGGAAGCCTTGGCGCTCTGCCTGGCGAAGCTGTAGAGCTTCATCTGGACGTCGTACGGGTGGGCTGGTTGGCCGGCATCCAGGCAGTCCCAGAGGTCACGCATGGCTTCCTGGACTGGTCGGTGGTCTTGAGCGTGCCAGACTGGTTCTTCGGGGGTGAAGCCGCAGCCCGCAGCAAAATCCACGACCCCACTGCCATGGATCCCCAGCCACTGATACTGCCATGGATCCTGCGGGTCCTCCCAGTACTCAACCGGCATGTCCGGAAGAAGACTGAACAGCGAACCGATCTGCACCTCTTCCCGTCCTCCTGGCCAGGAAAAGGTGCCACGCCCGCGAACCACCACGCTTGGACCGAAAAAAGCGGGTGCCCAGCGGTAATTGCTCTTGCCATATCCCGTGAGTAGCCCTGCCCCCTGAAGTTGCAGGCACGTGCCAGGCGGCTGGGTGTAGCGCGCGATGCGCACATCATTGTGGTCTCTTCGTGGCATGCGAACAAATCTACACCCCTATCCGAACAATTCTCAACCTGGTTTCAGCTTTGTCCTTCGGGTCGCAAAGCTTATCGTATCAAGCACAACGAACCACTCCGAGGTGTATGATCAAAGGAACGCCGGATGAGCATCCCTTTCGAGACCTTTGCCACCTTCACGCGCGTCTTGGACGCCAGCCCACTCTTTGCCTGCGAGAAGCCTGAGTGGGCCGCCGCCGCCCACGCGATCGTGGTGAACGACACCGTTCACTATATCTGGTCCAGGCGACGCGTAGGAAACAGCTGGGTACTGCTCCACAGCACCGCCCCGGCCTCCGATCCTGCCGCAGTTACCCACGACCCGCGCAACCCGGTCTTGCTGCCGGCGGAGTACGAAGCCTTTGACGACCACACTGTTGAGTATCCTTTCCCTTTCCTGAACCCCGCCGACCAACGCTACTACATGTACTATCTGGGCAAGCGCGAGAAGCCGCCGAAGCAGACCGGTTTGCTGGTGAGTGAGGATGGTGACCTCGGCAACTGGACTCGCGTCAGCACAACCCCGGTCATCGCGGTAGAGACCGACTTCGAAGAACGGGGCTCGTCGCATCCATCCGTGGCCATCGACGGCGATACCATCCACATCATTTACACCGGCGAGTCCAGAGGCCCGGACGTGCTCTGCCACGCCACGGCACCGACCAGCGATCCAGCCCGGGTCACCAAGGATTCGGCCAACCCTGTCTTCACCGGCAGCGGCGAGGTCTGGGACAGCCAGGGCGTGCGCGAAACCGAGATCGTCAGGGGACCGGAGTACTTCCACATCTTTTACGGCGGCACCGATGGCACAACTTGGCGCATCGGGCATGTCCGCACCAAGGACTTCCGCACCTTTGAGCCGAACCCTGCCAATCCCGTTTTTACCCCTTCTGAAGACCCCGATGCCTGGGACTGCGACGGTCTGCTGACTTCGCAGGTCTTCAACGTGAACGGTTCCTGGTACATGCTCTACGCCGGCCTCAAGGGCAGGAACTGGCAGGAAGGGCTGATCTGGCAGAGCGGTTTGGCCATCGCCCAGGGAGATTGAGATGCTGCATCTGGATGGAGAATGGGAGATTGCTTTCGACCCCGACAATCAGGGCCGTGGCCAACAGTGGCACCAGCCGGACACGTTCGGCGTCGGCGCTGAAGTCGAGTGCAGCGACGTGCCGGCCTGCTGGGAGACCGTCCGCCAGGACTATGAAGGCGTGGCCTGGTACCGGAAGGTCTTCGACGGCCCTGAGGCAACCGAAGGCAAGAGCGTGCGCCTCTGCTTCGATGCCGTTAACTACCTGGCCGAAGTCTGGCTGAATGGTAGCCCTGTGGGCAGTCACGAAGGTGGGTTCACCGGTTTCGAGCTGGAGGTAGGGGATGTCATCCAGCCCACGGGCAATGTGCTGATTGTCCGGGTGCTGGGGCCAATCGTGGCCCAGGATCTGGTCATCGACGGCCTCGGCCGAAACGACGCCCCTCACTGGCGCGGCGCTATCGCCGGGGGCATCTGGCAACCCGTGCGCCTCCAGGTCTCCAGCGCCACCTACATCAGCGACCTCTTCGTGAAGCCGGACATCCACACCATGGCCGCGGGCGTGGAGCTGAGCATCGACCACGGCGGCAACACCGCCGCCACCACCACGGTGGACGTGAACGGCCAGAGCTTCGCCGCAATCCTGCAGCCAGGCAAGAACCACCTTGCCTCAGAGCTTCCCATGGCGGATGCTGAGCTCTGGACGCCGGACAGCCCAACGCTCCACACCGTCACCGCCACCATTGACACGGACAGCGCCAGCGCGCGTTTCGGCATGCGCGAATTCAGCGTCCGCGACAAGCGCTTCACCCTCAACGACCAGGCCATCTACCTCAAGGCCGCCTTTCACGAAGGCCTCTACCCACACACGCTCGCCTGGCCCACGCCCGATTTGGTCAAACGGGAATTGAGACTGGCCAAAGACGCCGGCTTCAACATGATCCGGCCCTGGCGCAAACCGCCTCCGCCCTTCGTGTATGATCTGGCCGATGAAATGGGCATCATGTTCGTGGGCAGCCTGCCGGTGGAGTGCATGATCTACTGGCCGGCGACCGGGCCGCACATGGGCCGACGGATCGAGATTGAGGTCCGCGAGTCCATCCTGCGCGATCGCAACCACGCCTGTATCGTGCAGTGGGAGCTGTTCAACGAGATCCACCGTCCCGAACTCAAGCGACTCAAACGGCCGATGATGATTCTCGCCCGGGAACTCGATCCCACCCGCATGATTGTGGACGAGTCCGGCGGCTTCACCGGCGCCAGCGTCGCCCTCCCCGGCAGTCGCGAAGCCACCAGCTACAACGAAGTCCACACGTACCCCGGGGCCCCACTGGACGAGGCTTCATACCAGCGGCTCACCAAGATTGGGTGCGATCCGGACGTCCCCCTATCCAACAACGGCTCACATGTGAATGATGCGTTGATCTACGTGAGCGAGATCGGCTACGGGAGCCCGCCGGAGCTGGAAAGCAACTGCGCCGAATTCGAGCGGCGTGCCAACTCCTCGTGCCTGACTCCAGCGTATCGCTATCACCACGACATCCGCGATGGCTTCAAACGCGACCTCGCCGACGCGGGGTTTAGCCACCTCTTCCCTGACATCGATGACTTCTGCCGGAAGCAGCAGGAGATCCATGCGGACGGGAACTCCCGAATGCTTGAGGCCGTGAGGCTGAATCCCGCCATTGCCGGATTCTGCCTGCACGCCTACACCGATGGCGACTGGGTGCTTGGGGCAGGTCTGCTCGACCTCTTCCGCAACCCCAAGAAGGCCTACCACGCTGTCTGCCTATCGAACCGTCCTCAGTACCTGGCCGTCCACACCAAGTCCACCATTTGGGCGGGCGATCAGGCCAGCATCACCGTGAGCCTGGTGAACGAAGGACCGCCACTCTCCGGCAAGGTCGTGTTGGAGATCAGTCCTTCATCAGAGGTCGTGACGCTGGGTGCGCACGCCTCTACCGGCGCGACACGCCTCGTCACCACGGCCTTTGCCCCACCGGCCGCGGGTTCCTACACCATCGCTGCCCGCTTCGTGACCGATAACGGCGAGCTTGTCGCCGAGAACGCCACCTCCCTCCTGGCCTTGGCTCCCATTGCCTGCACTGCCACCGCGATGCTGGCAGGCCTACCGAAGCATGTGGCGCAGGTTCTGTCCGACCACGGGGTCACCTGTCTGCCCCCGGATGACCTGAGCCCGGGTGTTCCTCTGCTGGTGGGCCCCGCGCCGAAGAACCCCGAGCAGATACTCGCCTTTGCGGAACAGGGCGGCACGGTTGTCTGTCTGCAACTCCCGTGGGGGACGGATTTCCCCGGAGGCGGACTCAAGCGCCACGTAGAGACGCCCTGGTTGCCGCATCGGCTCACCGTCCGTCCCGCGAAGGGGCTCTGGACCTGCGTACCACACATCATCCGCCAACACCCGATTTCACAGGGACTCCCAGCAGACCGCATCATGGATGCTTCCTACGAAGGCGTCTACCCGCTACGCACGATTCTCGGCCTGCCCGGACAACCCATTGTGGGGTCGATCAGCTACTGCTGGGGCGGCGGCGAACCGGATCGCCACTACCTGGGTCCCAAAGGCAACTTCCGGGGCACTGATCTGGGCGTGATTCCCCATGGCCGAGGCCGTTTCGTTCTTTCCACTCTGCGAATTGTCGAGGGCCTGCAGAAGAATGCCATGGCCCAGGCACTACTGCTAAACCTGCTGAACTACCTGAAGGACTAGTCCATGTTGTTGCGCGCAATGTGTCTGCTACTGGCCTCTGGCGCCCTTGCCGGACAGAGCCCCAACGTGCTGATGATCGTGCTGGACGATCTCAACGATTGCGTCGGCGTCCTGGGCGGTCACCCGCAGACACACACACCGAATATCGATCGCCTGGCCGGCGAAGGCGTGCTCTTCACTAACGCGCACGGCAACGTGCCCGTCTGTTCACCTTCCCGCGCCAGTTTCATGACTGGTGTCGCCCCCACCACCTCCGGTTGCTGGGGCTTTGAGAACTGGATGCAGAACCCGATCCTGATCAACACCAAGACCCTCGGCGAGTACGCCATGGCCAACGGCTACCGGGCTCTGCAGACCAGCAAGGTCCTGCATAATTCCCGACCCAACATGTGGACCAGGAAAGGCGTGCCCGTCGACTACGGCCCGCTCGCCTTCAACGGCAAGAAGACGGTTGGGCATCCTTCCTGCCCGGGGACCATGCGCTTTCTGGGCGCTCTCGATGCCACTTTCGCACCCCTGTCGGACGTTCCCACCGTCGCCCCCTCGGCAGATGCCCCCGGCGCTGTCGGCTGGTGGAATGCGAAGTGGGGCAAGCCAAGCCCCTTCCGGTATGTCAACGAAGATGATCGCGACTCCATGACCGACGAAAAGAGCGCCGAGTGGCTGCAGAAGGCGATCGGTGAACTCGAGAAGGAGGATACAGAGACGCCCTTCTTCATTGGTTTCGGTATCATCCGTCCTCACACGCCTCTGGTTGTGCCGCAGAAGTACTTTGACATGTTCCCGCTCGAGACGGTCCAACTCCCACACGTTAAGTCGGACGACACCGACGATCTCCCGTGGGGGAGTGATTCCCGTGGCCGGAGAGCCTTCGAGGGCCTCAAGAGCGGCTACCAGGATCCTGATGAAGGCCTGCGACGCCACACCCAGGCTTACCTGGCCAGCGTCGCCTTTGCCGACGACATTGTGGGACGCGCGCTGGCGACCATCGAAAACAGTCGGTTCAAAGACAACACCATCGTCATCCTGTTTAGTGACCACGGCTACAACCTTGGAGAAAAGGAGTGCCTCTGGAAGTACAACCTCTGGGAGAAGACCACCCGCGTTCCCCTGATCATCAAGGCCCGCCGCTATGCCGCGAACGCCGGGAAGACCGTTGGCCACCCCGTCAGCCTCATCGACATCTACCCCACCATCAAAGACCTCTGCGGCTGGACTGGCGCTACCACCAAGAACAGCAGGGGCGCTCCCCTCGATGGCCACAGTCTGCGCCCCTTCCTGGAAGACCCGGCTACCGACACATGGGACGGCCCCGACGTCGCCGTCACCGTCATCGCCAGCTGGAAATCCCAGTCACCGGCCAAGCAACACCTCTCCGTGCGCTCAAGGGACTTCCGCTACACCCGCTATCACGACGGCTCTGAAGAGCTCTACGATCATCGGCGCGATCCCCACGAGTGGCACAACCTGGCCGCCGATCCTGAGTACACAACGACCAAGGCCGACCTCAAGAAACGGATGTTTGCTCTGATCCCCAAAACCACCAAGGCTCCCCCCAAGACAGCCAGGAACGAGGCCGAAGCCTGGAAGGATCGCTACTTCAGGAAGTACCCCGAGGCTGACACCAACCAAGATGGGATCCTGAGCTGGCCCGAACTGAAGCACTTCCAGAAGAAAACGGGAAAGTCTGTACAATAGCCACCCGCGGATCGGTGCTGATCCAGCCACCTGCAGCATTACAGGAAAGCCAGTAGATTTCAGGTGTCATGTCTGCCGCGGGAGATGAGCTGGCGGGACAATCTCGGTTGAGGCAGGGCCCTGGTCAATTGCGGGACGCCGCCCGAGGATGGAGGACATCGCTCAATGGGGAGTTTCACCAGGCGCCCCCCAAAGGAAGGGGCATGCCAGGGACGTCCTACGCACTGACATTCGTGGACGGCGATGGCGTGCAGCGCCGCGGCCGTCCATTATGTTCCCTGTTCAGCTCGGTCCCTTTGGCGGGCATCTGATGACGATCTGTACTGCTTGGGCAGGGAAACACGAGAGCCAAGTCCTTTTCCCATGAATCAGCCTCCTATAGCTATCGCCTCGAGCTCTGACCATAGCCCTGACGCCCGAGAACGCGTGCTGCTCGATTTTGGCGAAGCCGGTCCGCCCCCGAGAGACTGGGATGTAGACGGCTTTGCCTTTGGCACGCATCAGCCGGAACCGGGGGAACGCCAGAAGGCGGCGATTGCCGCCCGTAACCAGCGCTATGCCCAGACCGGCCGGATGACCTCCCCGCGGTTCGTGATCGAGTCCGATTACCTGCGGGTGACATGCGCAGGCACTTACCACCCGACTCTGATAGCTGTCGTGCTCATCGTTGATGGGAAGGACGTCCGTTCCTGTTCCCCCGAGCCCGGGTACGGTTTCTTGGGCTATCAGCTTCACCGGGAGGAAATCGAGTTCTTCGTTCCACCGGATGCTGCCGACTACGTCTTCGATGTCCGGGATTTACGCGGGAAGAGAGCGGCCCTCGAGGTCCGGGATCTGCACCGTGACGGCTACCTCGATCGCGTCAGGATCGTGGCCACCAACCAACACCCTCCCGCTGGAACGGAGCTCATCACGTCCGCTGCAAGCTGGCTCCCAAACCAGTTCGAGACGACCATTGATGGCGATTTTCTGCTGCTTCCGGTTGGCCCGTTGGCAGGCACCCCGCTTCAGGCGGTTACGGTGGAGATAGACGGCGTGAGGAAGTTGGTCGTCGATCAGCCGCTCGCCTTTGGCGCGATCGCGACAGTCGGCTACCTAGCCACCTACGACCTGACCGGATACCGGGGTAAGAAGCTCAAAGTCCTGTTCCATAGCTACGGTGGCACCGAGAAAGTCCCGTTCCTGGTGCAACGTGAGATCCCCGGACGCGACACGTCGGACAGGGCTCCCGCCTTCCACATCCACAACCGGATTGGGCTGCTCAATGACCCAAATGGCTTGGTCTACCACGACGGGGACTACCACCTCTTCCATCAGTTCAACTACAACGTCTCCCATCTGGACTGGGCCCACTACGTCAGCCGTGATCTCATGCACTGGGAGGAACGTCCCATTGGCATCTCCCACGATGCTCTGGGGTCCATGCATTCCGGGTCAGCCGCTGTCGATCTCCTGAACACTTCAGGCTGGCAAGACGGGGACCAGCCACCGGTGATTCTGGCCTACACCTCATCTCAGGGACACGGTGGGGAGAGCGGCGACCAGATTCAGACCCAGTGCATTGCCTACAGCACGGACAGCGGCAGGACCTTCACCAAGTACGAAGGCAATCCCGTTCTGGGGCAGGATCAGCGCTTCATTGGGCCGGAAAAGAACTCCCAGAACGCCCGTGATCCGAAGGTCTTCTGGTTTTCGCCCACCCAGGGCCGTGATCCGACCGCCAAAGACGGGGTCTGGGTGATGGTCCTCTTCAAAGGAGAGGGCCACACAATCTACACGTCTCCTGATCTGAGGAACTGGGAACAGCACGGCAGCATCCAGGGATTTCATGAATGCCCGGAGCTTTTTCCCCTTGCGATCGACGGCGACCCCGAACGAGTCAAGTGGATCATCTACGGTGCCGGTGGACGATATCACATCGGCTCATTTGACGGGACGAAATTCGCTCCCGAGACTGTGGCGCAAATCCCCATGTTTCATGATGGCCACTGCTACGCCTCCCAGACCTTCAACAACACCGAAGCCGGGCAGGGCGCCCAGCCGCGACGCATCCAAGTCGCATGGCAGGGAGGACGCAAAGGACAGATATCACTGCCCAATGAGCTCACGCTCAGAACAACGCCGCTGGGGCTTCGGCTCTGCATGCTGCCGGTCAAAGAGATCAAGACGCTGTACCAACGGAGCGTGTCACTCGACGGTCTCGTTCTCCAGCCCGGGCAAGTGAACCCGCTCGCGGATCTGAGAGGCGGCCTGTATGACATTGAATTGGAGGCCGACCTGTCACCGGGGACGAAGCTGCTCCTGGATGTCCGCAGGCAGCGTCTCGCCGTGGATTGCACAGTCGCCGGGATCTCCCTGGGCCAAAGCATGACCGTTCCGGGATCCACCCGTCTCTGCCTCCGTGTTGTCGTCGACCACACGTCGCAGGACGTCTACTTCGGCAAACATGGTCTGTACTACTCACCTCGCATGACCGCACCCACCGCCGACAAGTCACTTCGGATCGGGGTCAAGGACGGTAGCGCCGTCTTCGATACGTGCCGGATCCGCGAACTGAGGTCGATATGGGACAAGGGCAGTTCTCTAATGTAACCCCTGCCCACCAGAAGGAGGACATCACTCATGAGACATGCTTGCGGACTCTGCGAAGGGCTTCTGGTTCCGACTCTCCTCAAGCTCGGGTTGGGGCTGGCCGTTCCAGCCCACGTCCCCGCGGCGTTCGCCGACGAGGCCCGGTCCGACTGGGGAAAGGCAGGGGGCGGATTGCGTATTCACGAACGGGCTGAGTACCTCGAGGGATTGCCGATGGGACCGTTCGCGACATTGCCCGACGGCAAGTTGATCACCGTTGACGAATCGATTCATGCGCTGTTGAGCACCGATAGCGGCCGTACGTGGCAAGAGCACCCCATATTCGCCGACACTGCGACGTACAAGATCCGTCCCGAGCGAGCGATCATCTGTACCCGCGAGGGAACGGTAGTCGTCGCATTCGCCAACGAGGCCGAGCGGGACTTTTCCGGATGGGACGTCAACACGCACGACACCGTTGGAAAGCCGGTCCTCCCAACCTACATCGTCCGCAGCACTGACGGTGCCAAGACCTGGGAGGAACCACAGAAACTGCACGACGACTGGACGGGAGCGATCCGCGACATGATCCAGACCAAAGACGGCACCATTGTGTTCACCTCAATGATGCTCCGTCACAGCCCCGGCCGGCACACCGTCGTCACCTATGCCTCCAAAGATGAAGGCCAAACGTGGCACCGCAGCAATGTGATCGATCTGGGAGGCATCGGGCATCACGGCGGCGTAACGGAAGCGACGATCGAGCAGCTCGCCAACGGCCAATTGCTGATGTTGGCGCGCACGAATTGGGGCAAGCTCTGGCGGTCCGTTTCCAAGGACGACGGAATGACGTGGATGCCGATCGGTCCGAGCGATATCGACACGAGTGCGGCCCCAGCCATACTCAGACGACTGGCGAGCGGACGCATATTCCTGGCGTGGAACCGCTTTTGCTATGAAGGAACCGATCGGTTCCCCCCGTACGGCGGCGACGGGCACGCAACCGGGACGGCGACATCCTTGCAGCGGCAAGAGCTCTCGATCGCTTTCAGCGAAGACGACGGTCAGACGTGGAGTGACCCGGTCGTCGTCGCTCGCGTGCCTAGGGATCACGACGGAACATGGCTCAAGAGCCAGGTATCGTACCCGTATGTGTTCGAGTGCACCCCGGGCGAGATCTGGCTGACAACCTGGGCGGGTGGGTTGCGCGTCAAGCTGTTGGAGAAGGAGTTCGTCGGTCCGCTCGGCCGCCCGCACGTGGTGATGTTCGGCGATTCGACGACCGCCCGCCGCGGGAACCTCCGGATCTATCCCGATCAGGTCCGCAAGTTGCTCCACGCCCGCGGCCACTCGATTCACGTCACAAACTCGGGCGTATCGATGCAAAACACCGAATCGGCCCACCCCAAATTCGACGAATTGGTCCTCAAGCACGAACCGCAGGCCGTAGTCATCCAGTTCGGCCTCAACGACGCAATGGTCGACGTGTGGAAAGACCCGCCGGCAACCGAGCCGCGCGTGCCCATCGACACATACGAACAAAACCTGCGGCAATTCATCGCCGAGATCCGAAGCATCGGCGCCCGGCCGATCCTCATGACGCCCAGCCCGCTCACGTGGACGACCCTCACGCGAAAATACTACGCCAAACCACCCTACGCCCCAGACGATCCCGACGGTCTGAACCTGTTCCTGCACGACTACGCAGACGTCTGCCGGAACATCGCAGAGAACGAAAACGTACCGCTGGTTGATGTGTTTGGGGCATTCGTGTCACAAGATGCGGATGCTCTGCTTCTGGATGGTATGCACCCGAACGAAGCGGGACATCGTCTCATCGCCGAGCTACTCCAACCGGTGCTCGAGAGCACAATCGAGATAGGCGAATAGCCGTCAGCAAGAGAGCCTAACGGAATGAAGTGGATTCTCGATGCAGGCATGTGCCTGGGCGCACTGTCATGAACGGCCGCAGCGGACCAGCAGGGGTGGACGTTGGCGGAAAAACGACAGACACAGTCGCTGGCTGTGACAGAGCTCGACGTCGTCCTCCCGACGGTACCGGAGGGGCAGCAATTTCAGCTCGCGCTCGATGCGCGCATCGACTGGGAGCGACCGGCCGGCTCGAACCCGTGGAAGGTGGGAATGGCGGAGTGGTTGCGACGCGAGGGGAAGACGATCATCGGCAACGGACCACCGCGCGCCCGGACCATGCTTGACCTGCACATCCCCCGGTTCACGGAGATGGCCTCCTACTCGTTCCTGCTCAAGACACATCTCAGTTCACCATGGGGTCTGGCGAACCACGATCCGGACTACACCGTAGCCGGACACGCGAGGCAGGCTAGACGCTTCCTCGACTACGCGGGGGTCCTGACCAGCTACGTCTGGCCGAGCGATCCGGAAGTGCCCACGTTCCAGCCCCTGATGTACCCGATCACACCGGTCGAGTTGAGGGCCGGAATGGTCTTAGGCGAGGAACGCATCCTGACCAACCGCTCCGGACGCTATGGCTGGCCAGACGGATCCCAAGCGGACGTCTACGTCATCAACGCGCAGGGCCGATGCGTGTCGAAGCCGCAGACACGCACTGTGCGCGAAGACGGGCGCCGTCTGATCGAGGTCCGAATGCCGGGGGACCACTTCGCGATCCTCGTGCGCAACCCCGACGGTTGATTGCGAAGTACATGCACGCTCGTTCCGTGGTTGACTGCCTACTTCACGGACCGGAAGCCGAAGCTGTACAGCCTCAGGCTCGGTGCGCCCAAGTGGAAACGCAAACGGATGTCGCGGCCGACCGGCAGAGCATCGCCCCCCTGCCACGCAATCGGCACCGCCAGGCCGTCTCCGGCCGGCATGCGGCAGTCGGCCCGACTGAACCCTCCCAGCACCTCGCCTGAGGCCGCGTCGAGCACCTCGACCCCAAAGGCGCTGTCCCGGCTGGCCGCACCTTCGATGTTGACCGTCAGGCCCCGGCTGGTGCCGCCAGGCGATGCGATGGGAATCGTGGTGATGGTGGCCTCTTCGCGACCTCGCTGCGGCGTGTAGTAAGTCCAGCCATTCACGCGAATCGTGGCGCAACCGATCTCGGTCAAGTTGTGCCTGTACCCGTCCGTGCCCTCGCGGCGCGCGGCCGTACCTCTGTAGTAGACTCGGACCGTGTCACCTTCGAGCATAGGCGACATCTGGAAGATATAGCCCGAGTCCCAGGCGCCCGGTGGGCCCACCGGCAGGACCCTCTCCCCGTTCTTGACCCGCGTGAAATTGAACCCATCGCGGCTGACGGCAATGCCGACATCCGCGAGTGGGCATCCGTGTCGTCCCGGCCAGTAAAACGCGAAATACAGCCCCTCGGCCACGCGCACTTGGGAGGCATAGATCTCATACTCGTTCTTACCCGCGACCGAATCGAGGTACACCTGGCCGCGCATCGTGTACTGGTTGCCTGTGGCACCGATCTCGCTGAATGCCGGCGTTGTCCCGTAGGGGTTGTCGACATCCAGCAGGTGTTCCATGCCTCCCCAGTTCACCAGGTCCCGGCTCCAGATCACCCCCCAGGAGCGACCGGTTTCGGTATAGACCCGGCTGTAGATTCGGATCGGGCGTTCCGGGTCCTGGGCCATGTAGACGCTCGGCCGGCCCCCTTCCCGCATTGATCCCACCGCGCTCGTTTCGGTCCGACCGGTCCACGTAACTCCGTCCGCTGAGTAGTCCGCCCAATAAGTGCCGCGGTTGTCATGGGAATACCCCAGACGCATGTACTTCGCCGCCGGATCGCTCGCGTCCGGATTGTCGTAGTAGGGCGGTTCCTTCGTGTCGGGCTGTCTGTACGGCGCCTTCGTGCCCGGGCGTCCGTGCCAGAAGTTGAGCGGCCGAGGCGGCGTCTTATCGGAGTCGGGCTTGCGCACGCCCTCGGGCGGCGTGTCCACCATCTCAAAGTGTACCCCATCGCGGCTGATGGCCAGGCCGTAGTGCGGCTCACCGAGGTCTTCCCCTCCTTCCGGGGAGGAGTAACGCATGACGTAGAGGCCGTCGTGTTTGGCGACCCTCGGCCCCCACACGATGCGGTTTTCTCCGCGCGGGGATAGAGACGGATTGCGACTGGGCCTGGCCATCCGGTTGAGCACGAATTCTGCGTTCTCGGTCTCGGCCACCTCAAGTGAGTCCAGAAAGAGCACCTCGCGGTCCTCGTCTACCGACAGCGAGGGGATTCGCAACCGGTCAAAGATCGGCCGGTCCCTGCCGCCTGCCGCGGCCGCGTAGAACAGGAGTCCGACGTCTGAGGCATCCGCCGGCGCATGCTTCTCGGTGTTCACCGGCAGGCAAGGTGCGTTGAAGGGCCCGCGGCATTCCTGCACCTGGCCGAACTCCTGGCCCATCCAACGTGCGCTGTAGGCCCAGCGCCGGGTCGTGTTCTGCCACAGCGTCCAGACCACCCCCTGTGGGTCGCGGAAGAGCACTGGCCAGCCCAACTGCTCGATCTGTGGATGGACGTGTCCCTGGTTCCTTTGAGCCCACATTCCCCGGCGCAAGACGGGGACTTCTTCAGCACTCACGATGGTGCCGGTGTGCCAACCGTCTTCCGACAGCGTCGCGTAGGCGATCGTCGGGCCACCCCCGCTGTGCCTGCTCAGATTGCCCTCCAAGTCCAGGGGAATCCGGCGCAGCCCCTCGTGCAAGAAGCTGACCAGAGGCCGCCCCTCGGCAACCATGATCGAGGGATGGAACGCATACTCCCGGGCCACCTGCTCAGGGCGCTCCCATTTCCCTTCCGGCGTGCGCCGTACCACCCAGATGCTGAGGTCCCGCCGGAACGCAAGCCAAATTGATCCGTCGGGAGCCAGGTCCATCACCGAATCCTGGCATTCGCGTTCCGATTTCGGGATTCGGCCGCCGCGCGAAGCCATCTCCGGCATGCCGGCGCCCAGCCCCCCGACCGCTTCCGCCTCGCCCCCGGATACCGGACGAACATAGACGGTGTCGTCCTGCGAGTAACTGACCACGATCGCCCCGCTCGCGTCCCTCGTGATGTCGCCCGCACGGCAGGCCCCCGCAACCAGAAGCCTCGGCTTCGACCAGGACCGGCGATCACTCAGCGCTGGGGTGGCCTTTCCGCCCGCCTCGGCTCCCGTGTGCCACAGTCCGTCCGGTGCATGCCACACAACATGGAGACGGTTCCCGCCGCCGATCGCCATGCTGGCGCGGCATGCCGCGGTGTGCCCGGGAAGCAAGGCTGAAGGCGCCTCGCCCAGCAAGGCCACCGCCTGCAGATCACCACCCCGCGGCTTGTATGGGTTGTCCCGGGTGCCCGCCCCCCAACTCAGCCAGATCTTCCCCGGCTCCTGCTCGACCAGGACCAGCCAACGGCCTTGATCGTCCCGGACCAGCTGACGACCGTTCCAGGGCAGTTGGTCGAAACGAGATGTGATCCGGTCTGTCGAGTCCGTTTGGGCTGCGATCTCAAGTCCGGTACCCGTCCCCGGGTCACGCAGCACAAACGGGTCCCACATGTTCGCATAGTCTTCCGTCTCGGCGGGCAGCGGAGGCATGCTGGTGTGAGTAATCGCCTCGCCATATTCGCCGGCACGCCCACGGCGTGAACTCCAATACTCTCTGACCCGCCGCGTATGCTCTTCCACGGCCTGACGTCGCTGTTCCTTACGGCGCTCCCGTTCTCGCGTGAGATCTGTTTCTGGGATCGACACCGCCTCAATGGCGTCCACATAGACGTGGGCGGGCAGGGCCTCAGCCCCGAAATGTGGAAAAAGGTCGAGGGTGTTGAACGAATGGTCACTCTCGTAGCGAATGTCCGTACCGATCTCGAGCCAGTCGTCCGCCGCTTCCGGGCGGTAGTGCAGGTCATACGTCCTCGCTGTCTGGTCAACGGAGAATCGGAACTGCCACCAGATCCCGGTCGGCATGGTGGCTCTGTAGTGCCAACTCCCGCCCCCGCCGTGCCCGACACGACCACTGGATGTTATCAGCAGGCTTGGCCCTCCGACGGCGTCATCGGCGGCCAGTCGCACCACCATCGCGCCCCCTTCGCCGCGTTTGGCCAGGAAGGATAGGCGGAACGCGCTGTCCGGCCCACACAGAGGGGTGGAACGCACAATACGCCAGTGCTCTCGTTTCCCAAGATGACTCTCTGCGGCGCCGCAGACGATGGCCAGAGCATTGCTCCCGCCCTGCATTGCCGTGTCTGTGGCATCCGCCAGTCGATTGCTGTGGGGCGGATTGTCGGGATGCGGGTGCATCAGGCCGAATTGGCCGCCCGGGTCATCCGGATTGCCCAGCAGCCCCGCGTCCCCACGTGCACACTCCTCGAAATCTTGCCGAAGTGTCACCGCTGCGTCAACCACTCCGCAGGTTCCCAGCAGCAGAACCAGAGCTGTCACCGATGCGACCTTCATGATGGTTCCCTCGCTTCTCTGTAGACGCTTCACTGCAACAACGCGGTCCCTTACGTCACGACACTGCTAATCCGCACTTCTCATGAACTTGGGGTGGGTCGAGCCTTGCTTTCGCAAGCGGGTGCTGTGGAGCCGAGCATAACGAGACGGGCTCCACGGCTTCCGTGGGGCAATGAGGCCTTAGCGAATGTCAAACCACTGCCCCGTGCGGCGAGAGCGGGGATCGGCGTGCCCCAAGTTTACCCAACGGGTGGGCATCGCCTTCTGTTCTCGGAAACACAGTGTCTCGCCCAAGGATCGATCAGGTGATGCCCAATGGGCTCTGCCAGAACGAGAAACAAATGCCACAATGTCCTGCCCATGAGAAATGCGGGCCAACGGATCTGTTCTCCGAGGAAGAGGTACAATCGCGGTTCCCCGGCAACAGGTCAAACCTCACGGCGATCACGGAGGAGGGAAACGCCTCAGTTTTTCCCCGTCGCGCGCCCTGGGCCAAGGGGCGTGCGAGCGGCATTCGTGGAGCACCCGAACACAGACGAAGTATATTCCGACATGACGGAACCAACTCACAGGACGACAACGGATGGAGATCAGTTGCACGTTCGTCGGGACGCGGAGGAGGGCGGCAGGTTGGTCGCGACCGGCGGCAGTGGCACACGCTTCGGGAGGGACCGGTTTCTGTGCATTCGGCCGAGCCCTGGCTTGCAGGGGAAGGTGAAGACGTGGTTTCGGCACGACTGATTCCGTCCATAGACGCCGGAGAAGTCAGCATCCACATCCCGTCATCCCGATTCATGCTGTGCATTTCGCTGTCGGCTGGAGCTTTGGGAGATTGACCATGCCACGCATAACGCGTCCGTACCGCACTCTGTTTACATTTCTAGCAGCCACCGTTCTGCCCGCTGCGGGCGCGATGGACCGAGACGCTGTGCGCAGTGCGCTCCTGGACGGCGTAGAGACCATCCACAGCGGCAGTCAGCCCGGGCGGATGATCGTCTACGGTCCGGACAGTGTCGCGGTGGCCAACTACGAAGGCGGTCCGGCAGAGGGCCCGGTCATCGCTGCGGCTGTTTGGGGAAAGGGCCGAGTCATTGCCATGCCTGACCACCAAATGCTGAACATGGACTCATACGGTGAGAAGGGCGATTCCGGGCGGTTCTACCGCAACGCACTGGCTTGGCTCGCGGGCAGCACGGAAAAGAGCATCCGCGTTGCGTCTACCGGCCATTCCGGCATCGGTGGCTGGCTCCGGAGTCAAGGCTACACCAACGTCACGAAGGTTGACAGGAAAAAGGCGGGTACCGGGGATGATCTGGAGCGTACGGATGTGCTTGTAGGCTGGCTGGGAACAAGCGTTTCGAAGTCCGAGCTGAGCGCCATCGCCAAGTTCGTGAAGGGTGGAGGAGGGCTGTTCCTGTGCGAGTATGGCGTTGGGTACCAGTGGTGGTGGAAGCGTCCTGTTCATGAAGCGCCAGGGAACGTTCTGCTTCGTGACGTAGGAATCGCGTTCACGCCCGGCCACCGTTGGGACCGGGATTTACTCAAGATCAAACGAGCCTCGGGACACACCACACCGGAGACCGTACTCAACGTGCTGAAGGAGCCTGCCGCTCATCCGAGATCTGTTCGGGACCAAGCGGCCCAGGTGATGAACGGCTTGTATTCTGTGCTGCCACCCGGGACGCCTCTCATCGCCGAACTCGATGCCGCGTTCCGGGGCCGGGTCAACCAGATCAATCCGACCCCCAAGACGCGGGTCACCGATCCGTTTGAAAAAGCTCTACTGAACCGTGAGCTCGCGTTGTTGAATCGCGTTCCGGTCAGCGAAACGACAGCCCATCGTACTGCGGAGGCCGTTTACGGCACGATTCCCGTGGACGCAAAGCGTGTGACCAGACGCGTGTCCATCGACACATCGCGAACACGCTGGCACAGCACCGGCCTTTACGCAGCGCCCGGCGACCGAATCACAGTCACTGTGCCAGCCCATGTCGCTGGTAAAGGATACCATGTCCAAGTGAGTGGGCATGTCGACAGTATCGCCCACAAGGGATCGTGGCTTCGCATGCCGCGCGTCTCCAGGAGATACAAACTCGAAGCGGAAGCGACCACGGTTGCCAGCCCGTTTGGCGGCGCGCTCTATGTTGACACGACTCCCAAACCGCGAGTTACCCCCGACTTTGAGGCCGTGTTCGCGGGTGCCATTGAGGCGCCGTGGTTCGTTCTGGGGCAGACCACAGACGCCCAGTGGCGCGACGAGCAGCGACACAGACCGGGCCCCTTTGCGGAGCTCTGTTCGGACCATCTCTGCATCTCCCTGCCTGCCAGAGCGGTGCGTGATCTGGAGGCGGTGTCGGGGTTGATGACGTTCTGGGACCGGACCGTTGCCTGTCAAGATGATCTGGCCGGACACGGCAACTTGCGTACTTGCGCAGAGCGGATCAACATCGACGTTCAGATTAGCGCGGGAGGGGCTCACGCGGGTTACCCCGCGCAGGGCCCGGGAATTTGGGGACTGAACGATGTTGAACACTTGCGGACGAACGGCACCTGGGGGTGGTTCCACGAGCTCGGTCACGAGGCTCAGCGCCGTCCCGACAAGAGCTGGGGCTACGGGAACCCTTACACCTTCAACGGCAGTACGGAAGCGACGGTCAACCTGTTCTCAACCTACGCCCGCGACACACACGGAATACGTGCTCCCGGCGGCTGGGGCTGGACCAGCTATCCGGACAGAGTCATGAAACGGGCCCGGGAAGCGGTTGACAAGGGGGGGTACACCAAAGTTGATGTCGGCCGGAAACTGGCCATGTTCCTGCAGATCCGGGACGGGTTCGGCTGGCAGGCGTGGAAGCAGGTTCTGCGCAGCTACAATCGCGAGGCAAAAGAGCAACCGAGTGAGCTGCCGAAGACGGACGCGGCGAAACGTGACCAGTTCCTTATACGGTTCTCGAATGTAACGGGACATAATCTGACCCGTTTCCTGCGCGATTTCTGGAAACTGGACTTCAGTCCGGGTGCCATTGAGCAGGTCAGACAACTGCCCGACTGGATGCCGGCTGTCGGAGGCATTGACCGGGCCACCGTGGCGGCGGGTGACTCGTTCGTGCTGCCTCTACAGGAGGAAGCCCTTTCGTTGGACGGTACGGCGCGAATAACTGCCGTCGGCAAGCCGGGACATGGTCAGCTGAAGTTGACTGGTGAGGGCAAGTGGTCGTACACACCGATCAGGGGGTTCGAGGGCGATGATACGTTCTCCTATACGGTTTCCTCAAGCACAGGGCACACGCATACGACTGACGTCACCGTAGCGGTTCGAGCAGACGGGGCATGGTTGGATACGTGGCGTGGTGTCCCCGGCGTTGCCATCGCCAACCTGACTGGCGACAAGCGCTATCCGGACGCACCGGATCAGCGCACCATCGTTGACAGCCTCGAAGTAAGCCCCACGAACCTCGACAATTACGGGGCTCGTCTGCGGGCGTTGCTCGTCCCTCCGGCCTCAGGGCTCTACACCTTCTGGATTGCATCGGATGACGCCGGTGCCCTGTACCTGAGCAATGATGATCAGCCGGGCGGGCGGAGATGCATCGCTCGGGTGTCCGGCTACACGGCCAAGCGCGCCTGGGACGCGGCGCCCGAGCAGAAGTCCGCGGCGCTGAAGCTGGAGCGTGGCCGAAGCTACTACCTCGAGGCATTGGTCAAAGAGGGAGGCGGCAGCGACCACTTGTCCGTTGCCTGGCAAGGTCCGGACATCGAGAGACAGGTCATCCCGAACTCCTGCCTCAAGCTGCCCCCCAGGTGACGGCTTGCCTCGCTCTCGCCCCTCCGATTCCCCCGGCACGGGTTCCTTGGTTGCCGTTCACCGAAGAGCGCACCATGCCTGACGGTCGCGCGAAGCGTGCATTCGCTCCCGGCCGTGCGACCGGTATCTTACCAGCACTAGCCAACCGTCTGGGCAGGCAGTGCGGACAAAGGAGTTCCTCCACATGGCTCTCGAGACCTCGTTTGAAGCGTTCTACACCTACGATGAGATGGTCTCCTTCCTGAACCAGGCCCAGGCCGATCACCCGCAACGGCTGAGTCTGCAGTCTCTCACGACCACGCCTGAGGGTCGGGAGGTGCTGCTCGCGGAGATAACCGATCCCGCGACTGGCGCTGCGGCCGACAAGCCGGCGTATTACGTGCAGGCCGGTCTGCACGCTCCGGAGGGGGCGGGAACGACGGCGGCTCTCGACGTCATCCGGCGACTCCTGTACAATCCGGACTGTGCCGAACTACTCAAGACCGTGGCCTTCTACGTGGTGCCCCGAGTGAACCCGGATGGCATGGAATACGCGTTGACCACACGCGGTGCCATTCGCAGCAGGATCGAGACCGACGAACACGCGAGCGGCCTGGTACCGAGAGACATGAATGGCGACGGGAGGATTCTGCACATGCGCTGGCCGGACCCGGCCGGTCCGTTCCGCGAGGACGACATCGACCCGCGCATCATGGTCAAGCGCGAGCCCGGCGATGCCGGCCCGTTTTACTGCATGGTCGGAGAAGGCGAAATCCGTGGATACGACGGTACACACATCGGCAGCGCCACGCGCACTGTTGACATGAACCGCAACTACGCGGCCAGCTGGAAACCCATAGCCGTCGCGGGGAGGTACCCGTTCTCCGAACCCGAAGTGCGTGCAGTCGGGGAGTTCACGTTGGCCCACCCGAATATCTTCGCCGGCGTCGATTTCCACTGTGGCACGAACGCAATCTTGCGGCTGACCATGAACACCGATGCGGAGCTCAACCAGGGAGATCTCGAGTTGACCTTGACCCTGGGCGCCCTCGCCGAGGAGGTCACAGGACTGCCATTGGTGAGTCTGCGTGACTATGGCGATGCCTGGCGCTCCAGAGCGGTCTTGCCTGGAAACTCGAACCAGTGGGCTTACGGCCGCCTGGGGATCTCTCACTACGTGGTCGAGCTCGGGAACGGGTTCAATTCCGCGGGCATCACTGCCAAGGAGTATTTCCAGGCAAGCGCCCGAACCCGGGCCGTCGAGCTCATGCGCCGTGTCTTGGCCTGCCACGACAACCACCAGAGCGAGATATTCGTTCCGTGGACGCCTGTCGACCACCCGCAGCTCGGCCCCGTGGAGGTCGGGGGCATTCTCCAGGGAAACGCGTACTACATGGTACCGCGGTGCATGGAAGCGATCATTCCGCGCACCACGGACTTCGTCCTGCGCCATGCCGGCTATCACCCGCGCCTGATCCTGAGCACCGTTGAGACGGAGAGCTGTTCGGGTGACGTCTACCGCATCCGGGCAACCGTCGCAAACATCGGTGGATTGGGAACCACCGTCATGCAGGGCGGAGGCGGCCCGGGACACCGGCGCCCGGTGCAACTGCGCGTCGATCTGCCGGCAAACGCACGGTTGCTGAGTCGATCCGACACTGTCGAGATCGCCTCGCTTCCCCCGGCGGGTGGAAAAGGCTACGCCGAGTGGTTCGTGAAAGCGCCCGCCGGCACGGACGTGACGGTGTGCGCCGAGCATCCGCGAGGAGGCGTCACAGAGACGAGCGTTCGTCTTAACTGAACCCTCTCTGTGTTAGGGGGTTGAGTCACGCCGGTGGAAACGCCGTGCCAGTGGATTTGTTTCGGGAGCCAAGGCCTTCGAGTGAGTGGAATCCAAGGGCGGCTCGATCCCTGGAAGACATCGAAGGAAGGCTGCAAGACAACGATCACGCTCGATAGTGAGGACACAGCTCTGATTACTCTCGTCAGGTGGTCTGTCAGGAGTTCGAACAGACTGTAGGGTCACACCGAATGCGGCGAAAGGGTCATTCTAACAGCGGAGGCATTGTTTTTGCTGTTCCTGGCTGAACGCCGACCTGGCGGAGTATATTCAACCGGTACACGAGGCCGGCAGCCACGTCCTTCGCCTCTGGAACGCCCTGATAGGAAAACAGAAGCGGTCATAGCGAAGAAGAGCTTCCGTTTCGCGCTGAAATGCTGTTCTGACGCCACATGAGAACATGTGAGATCTTGCGGGCAAAGCAATACTGAACCAGCGTCGCTACAAGAAGCAAGCGAGAGCAGGCAGAGACGTGTCAACCCAAGTCCTAGAGAAGCAGTTTCACGTCGAGATACTGTCGCCGCGCCAGAAGGCGGAGAATCTCGAGGCGGACCTGGAGCGCTTCGCGACCCGTTACACTCAGGCCATCGCGGGTGGCGATGTGGTCTGCATCCCCGACAACCCGCTGGGCAAGCTTGCCTTCCAGGGAACTGAGCTGATCCGCGAACTGGGGCTCCCCGCCGCACCTGGTCAGGTCTCGGTGCACATCAACACCTTCCACACGAAGCAGAACCTCGATGAGGTCCTCGGTGAAGCCGTCGACCTGGGCATCGACAATGTCCTTGTGATCAGCGGAGACGGCAGTGAACGCCTCCCCAAGCTGCGCGCCCAGGACCTGGGCATGGATGCTGCCGGGGTGACCTCCGTCGAGCTGGTTCAGTATGTCCACCGCGAGTATGCCGGAGCCTTTTCCGTTGGAGTCGCCTTCAATCCCTACGAACCACAGGAACACGAATGGGAGAAGCTCCAACGGAAAGTAGATGCGGGTGCGGATTTCATCACCACGCAGCCTATCATCGGCCGGCATGAATGCATCGGCCGGCTGCAGGCACTTGGCTTGCCGGTTGTGGTGGAAGCCTGGATGTCGAAGAAGCTTCACCTACTCAGCGACTGCGTTGGATACAAGATCTCGGAAGACACCCCCTACGACCCGTGGGAGAACCTCATTGCCCTCAGAAACGCCTATCCTGAATGCAGCGTTTACCTGGCACTGCTCGGATTCAAGACCCAACTCCCCCAGCTTGCCCAGCTCAAGGAGGACATGGGATGAGAATCGTCGTCTGCGTCAAACAAGTGCCGGCCATCAACGAGGTGTCCATCGACCCTGAGACCAAGCGGCTCAAGCGAGAGGGCGTGGAATCGGTGATGAACCCGTTCGATCTCTACGCGCTCGAGGTAGCGCTACGGATGCGTGAGCAGGTGGGTGGCAGTGTCATCGCCCTATCCATGGGCCCCAAGCAGGCCATGCGCACGGTGCGTGAGGCCATTGCTGTCGGGGCGGACAGCGGCGTCCTACTCAGTGATCGAGCCGTTGCCGGGTCCGACACGTGGGCCACCTCGTACGCCATCGCGTCTACTGTCCGGCATCTCGGCAATGTGGACTTGGTCATCTGTGGGAAGCAGGCCGTTGATGGAGACACGGCCCAAGTTGGGCCTGGCATTGCTGCCCACCTGCGCTGGCCGCAAGTGACCTACGTATCGCACGTTTCCGCCGTGTCGAACACCGCCCTGACACTTGCCCGAATGCACGAGGAAGGCAGTACGGTGCTCGAGGTGACACTGCCGGCCGTGCTCACGGTCGTCAAGGGCATCAACCAGCCACGCGTGCCAACTCTCGTGAGTGTTCTGGCTTCCCGCGGAGCCGATGTCCCTGTCCTGAGTGCTGCGGATATTGGGGCTGACCCGGAACGACTGGGGCTGAACGGATCACCGACGCGGGTGGTCAAGACGGGCCCGCCGCCGCCACGCGCAGCCGATACGGTGATCCTTGACGGACCGGCTCGCGACGCAGCACGCAGAATCGTCCATGAGCTGCGAATGCAATCGTTGGTATAGACCGCCAGCGGCAAGAGCCGCCGCAGATAGGGGTTCGGGATGCAAACCAGGACCGCAGAAGAGCGTGACGCGTTCCACAACGTGTGGGTCATCGCAGAGCACCGCTGGGGTGAGACCAAGGCCGTGACCTTCGAGTTGCTCAGCGCCGCCCGAGACCTCGCGGACAAACGAGGCAGCGAGGTGTGGTGCATACTCCTGGGGGACGGAGTCCGGTCAAGTGCCGCTGCCTGTATCGCATCGGGGGCCGACGTGGCCGTCGTTGTGGATGCCCCGGCTCTCTCCGAGTTCGTCGACCAGACCTATGCGGACCTCGTGTCCCGTTTCATCGCCACTTACCGGCCGGAGATCGTGCTATGTGGCGCCACGGCATACGGGCGCGCCTTGGCACCACGCATCGCCGTGCAGGTGGATGCGGGTCTGACAGCCGACTGTACCAGCCTGGAGATTGATCCCGAAAGCGGGGACCTGCTGCAGACCAGACCGGCCTTTGGCGGGAACATCATGGCCACGATCAGAGCCGCGACCCACAGACCCCAGATGGCGACCGTCCGCCCGCGGGTGTTAGACCTGCCCACCCCTGACCCCGGGCGTTCCGGCCGCATCGTCGAGGAGCAGATCGAGCCTGACGACGTCACTGAGAACGTGCGTATCATACGCACGATTCGGGACAACACAGGGACAGTGCCGCTGGCCGACGCCCGGTTCATCATCGCGGGAGGCAGAGGTGTGCAGGGCAAGGAGGGCTTCGAGCTGCTCAAGTCCTTTGCAGAGACTGTCGGTGGGGCCGTGGCTGCAAGCCGGGCCGCTGTCGATGCCGGCTGGATCGACTACGCCCATCAGATTGGCCAAACCGGGCAGACGGTACAGCCGCGCGTGTACGTCGCCTGCGGCGTCTCCGGACAGATTCAACACCTTGTGGGAATGC
>Ga0209249_1000528_pt1 | contig 45943 bp, 30 predicted proteins | sample SaaInlV_200m_DNA_4_FD_184653 | JGI IMG/M metagenome (GOLD analysis project Ga0209249, IMG submission 184653) | Marine microbial communities from expanding oxygen minimum zones in the Saanich Inlet - SI037_S3LV_200m_DNA (SPAdes) (version 2) | ecosystem: Environmental > Aquatic > Marine >...
TCCGTTTCTCGAAAGCCGCCGCCGCAAAAAAGGGGTCAACATCTGCCGGAATGACAGACAAATTTCACTCAGAAAAACAACATTTTTTTTATCGCTCGGAGGGGGTCAGCTTGCTCCGGTATATCCAACAATAAAGAATATGAATTTTAAAAACCCTATGAAACAAAAACTACTGAACAAGCAATTTCCCAGTTTTCAGGACACTGTTTTGAGATTTTATTTTAAATAAATATGTGCCGCTTGACAAATTTCCTCTATTGATTTCAATTTTATTTTCGTAAATCGAATAGTCAATTTTTTGATTTTTCCCGATTATATCGTAAATATCGAAACTTATTTCTTCAAAATTCTGCATATTTTTTAGGAATATAAATGCCTTGGTTTTTATGGGATTCGGATATATTACACAAAAATCTGAAGTATTTATTGCTGAAACTGAAGTATTAAAAATTATTACATTTTCGCAATAGGGCAAACTTGATCCATCGGGGTTTGTTGCAGTCAGGCAAACATTATAAGTGCCGTCACCAATGAAACCATGAATTGGATTTTGCTCAACACTTACTGAATCATCTCCAAAACTCCACTGCCATTCATCAGGATTGTTTGTTGATAGGTCTGTAAATTTCACCAAAGTGTCGTTCAAATATTCGTAACTAAAAATTGCATATGGGTTTGGATTTGTATTTATATCGACATTCTGACAAAAAATATGGCTCCCGAGATAATTGCTCGCTGTGAGGCAAACTTCAAAAATTCCATTTGTAGAAAATGAATGTGTTGGATTTTCGGTATTCGAAGAATTCCCATCTCCAAAATCCCAAAGCCACTCATCAGGAATTCCTGTTGATTGATCGCTAAAAATAACATTTGGCGAACTGCCAAGATTATATGCAAAATCGGCAACAGGTACAGAATATGCATCAATTTCAATTGTCTGACACAGAGTATCGTCGCCATATGAATTTTCTACAATCAAGCATACCTCATAATTTCCATTTGTAGAATATGTATAAATAGGATTTAAGTCGTTCGAGGAGTTTCCATCTCCAAAATTCCAAGTCCATGAGTCGGGTATATTAATTATTGAATCGCTTGATTGGTCAAAAAATTCAATTTCCGGCGAATTTGAATTATTGTATGAAAAATCGGCAATAGGAAAGGTATAACAATTTATGACTACTGAATTTGTTACGCATAGATTGTCGCTACCTTCAGAGTTTGTTACAGTTACACAAACATTATATGTTCCATTTTGAGAGTAAGTATGCAATGGATTTTCTTCAATTCCAGTGTTGCCATCACCAAAATCCCAAAGCCAGGATGTTGGTATTCCTTGCGACATATCTGTAAATTGCACAATTGGACAATTGCTAGTATTATTTGTAAAATTTGCAGCCGGGACAGAGTAAATATTAATTTGTATAGTATCGCAAAAAGTATCGCTTCCTTCCATATTTGCCGAAGTCAGACAAACTATAAAAGTGCCATTTGTTAGAAATGTGTGAACAGGATCTTGTATATTGCTCGTTGTACCATCTCCAAAATCCCAAGTCCACTGTGTTGGCGAATTTGTAATGGAATCGCTCGACTCATCATAAAATTCGATGGTTGGCGAATTTGTTGAAATGTAAGAGAATCCGGCAGTTGGGGGAATATAACAATCAATAATTATGGTATCGCAAAATGTGTTGGCACCAATTTGGTTATCGGCAGTTAAGCATACAATAAAAGTATCATTTTGGGTAAAAACATGTCCAGGATTCATAAAATAGCTTGTAATTCCATCGCCAAAATCCCAAATCCATGAGTCTGCCGAATTTATTGTAGAATTAGAAATTTCGTTAACAAAATAGATGGCTGGCATACTGCTTGCATCGTAGGCAAAATGCGCAATAGGTGCAGTATAAATATCTACAACAATGGTATCGCAAAATGAGGAAGAACCAAAATTATTGTAAACAAAAAGACAAACAGTATAACTTCCATTAGTGCTGTAGGTGTGAACAGGATTTATCTCCGTACTTGTTGTGCCATCGCCAAAATTCCAACTCCATGTTAATGGATAATCAGTTGATAAATCGGTAAAAGAAATTGTTGGAGTAGAGTTTGTATCAATAGAAAATAAAGCTGTGGGTGGAGTATTTCCAACAATACTAACTGTACTATAAGCAGTATCGCTTCCAATTCCATTTGAAGCAACCAATTGAACATTAAAATTTCCATTGGTGCTAAAGTGATGTATGGGATTTTGCTCGTAGCTGTATGTTCCATCATCGAAAACCCATTCCCAATAAGTTGGGTTATCAATTGAAGTATCAGTAAAACTTACAATTGGATCGTTAATAGGATCGAAAATAAATCCTGCTGTGGGTACAACACAATTGTTTACTGTAACTATTTTGCAAATTGTATTGTCGCCGGCAAAATTTCCTGATGTCATGCAAACATTAAACGTTCCGTTGAAAGGAAAAACATGATTTGGATTTTGATCAGTGCTTGTAAATCCATCATCGAAATCCCAGAACCAGCTTGTTGGAACTGCCGAAGAGGCATCGGTAAAATTGATTATAGGATCGTTGTTCGAAAGGAAGGAAAAATCGGCTATAGGCGCTCCAGCAACTTGCGATGTTACAACTCTGAAATGAAAATCATCGTTTACAAGCATCCAGGCACTCGGAAAGAAAAAACTTCCGTAAATATATGAACGGTTTGCAATTCCTGGAGTTGTCTGGTTTAGCCAAACTTCTTGAGGAAAAGTATCTACTTCGAATCCAACAAAAATATCTCCTGAAATTCCTGCTAAAGAATCTGAAAATGGCCTTAAGTCAATTGTAGTAATTTGGTGAGGAAATTCTAAACTTGCAGCTGGAAAAACTTTAATTGGTTCAATCAAATCGGCTCCTGGAATTCCCGCATTTTCTGCCCAAATATGAACAATCATTGTGTCATTTGGCCGGTTTATATCGGTATAATTTCTAATTAGAGCATTAACCAAATCTGTGCTTCCGTTTAAAGAAAATCTCACAGCTGCCTTTTTTTCGGCTGATGTGGGAGCATAACCTACTGATGTAACAAAATCGACTTCGGCATTGTCATAACCAATATAATTTCCTGCAATATATTCGAAAACTTCAGAGGTATCCGTATTCAAACTATCTGTATTGTCGGTTGCAACAATTCTGTAATCGACATAAGCTCCGGGCGTTTGTTGTGGAACTGTGTATAAATAATTGTCTCCGTTGGTATTTATTCCTTGAACAGTTTGGGCTGCAGGAACTCCATCTACCGAATAAAATAAATATGTGTTAAACACTCCAGAAATATCAATGATTTCTGCTACAACAGTATGGTCGTACAATGAGCCTTCGTAATGAGCTTGAGGTTGATGAATAATAAATGGTGCTGTCATATCCATCGGGTAGCTTGTAATCTTTAGCTCATCGATATACATACCGTCTGTGAAATATCCCTGGTCGGAAACAAAACGAAAACGAACTTTCACATCCGAATTTCCAACAAATCCGGCAAGCGAAAATGTATATTTTACCCAAACTGTATCAACACCATTAAATGTAGTTACGACATCCCATGATTGTCCATCGTCTGACGATGCTTCGAGATACATAAAATCGAAACCTAATTCAATATCGTATCGTGCATAAAACTCAATTAAACAATCGAATGCTCCATCCAAATCGAAACTATTTGCTAAAGTTGCTGTTGTAGAAACTAAATTTTGGTAGTTGCCATTCGGACTTTCACTCATAGAATATTGTGGCGAAATAAAATTCATTGTTGACAAACCCCAATCGCCTGTAAAAACCCAATTCGATGAATTATCGAAACTGTCGTATAATAATTGTGTTTGTGAGTATGAGCTATAGATGCTTACAAAGATGCCTACTATCACTATTAACTTTTTCATTTTTTCTCAATAATTAAATCAATATTAGTGCTATAAATATAGGACGATTTTTTTTAACGACAAACTTGAGCTAAATTCAGGAAGTTGCAAAAATGAAATTTGCTGTAGATTTCTATATTTATAATCAAATTAAATGTGTGATAATCATAGTAATCTGTATCAGAGTTTTTGAAAAATTCAAGTTTAAGCTTTCAAAATATACCAAAATTTTTGATAACAACAATTGACTATTCTTATAGTTACAATTTACGAAAAATCGAAAATTATCCCGAAACCTGAACTTCAATATTTAATAATCGAACCATTTCGGCTATTTGGTTCAATTTTTCAATGGGGACTTTTTCGAGCCCTGAGCTTGGCGTGTCTCTATGGATGGTATAAATCATGACTCGTTTAGGTTTAATATCTTTAATAATATCTATCCAAGCCGCTATTTCTTTTTCTGTAGTATTGTCAACTATTCGATTTTCATAAGTTCCGTGAAGAAACATGGTTTGAATAGTTAAATTCTTCTTGAATGTTTTGAGGTTCGATATGTGATTTTTTAAATCGAATTTCCGCAATGGATTATTAAACAATAGGTTAGTTTCCTGAAATGCACTATCTATTTTCAGAATATTGTCATCGACTTTGTGCAGAGCATCGTAAACTTTTTGGTTTTTTATCATTGTTGCATTCGAGAGTACAGCAATTCTTGCATTCGGAAAATGTTGGTTTCGCTCTTCGATAGTATCGTCAATTATTTCAGCAAAATCAGGATGAATTGTTGGTTCGCCATTGCCGGCAAAAGTTATAACATCAAGATTGTTTTGATTTTGCTTCATGTCAGCTAGCTTTTTGCTTAGCTCAAGTTTTACTTTTTCTCGTGAAGGTAAGTTTTTTTTGAATTTGTCTTGAGAATTTGTCCAACCGCATTCGCAATAAATGCAATTATAATTACAAAATTTAGAATCGTTTGGCAATAAATTTATGCCTAGCGAAACTCCTAATCTTCTGCTAATTACTGGACCAAAAACTGTTTTATCAAATAGAAATGTTGCCATTGAAAAATTGTGTTATTTAATTGTTAAGTTTGAAAATATGACCAATGTTAGGAACAAAAAACTTAGATTTTATTCTATATAATTTTGCTTCTTCTATTGTCCATTTTAATAAATCGTCTTCACCCAAAACTTCCTGATTATAGTTTTTCATATCTTCATTTCCACTATAATGAATGAGCATAGTGTTTTCAATTCTCAACTCTTGCAAAAATTCAAAAACACTCATAAAGACATTTGTTTTAATAATATTTTCTTTAAGAAATGATTCGAAAAACGAATATGTTTCAGAATCAAATTTTCTTTTTAAGTGAGGCGAAATTAGACGAGTATAGGATAAATCCTTTTTATAATCGCTTAACTTTTTAGAAATATCTTTGCTATTTGGTTCGTTTGAAGTTATGCTCCAATGATTTGTTTGAATACTCGGAAAACGGTTGTTAGAATCGACATAAATAACTTTTGCATCTGACAAAAAATCTATATCTATATTTCGGAGAATAGGGCACAAAAGGTCTCCTGAAAAAATTGCCTTATGCTTATCATTTTTTTTGTCTTCTATCTCAACAACGAGCATTGCCGAACCAAGCACATTGTCGCCATGATATACAGGAAATGCAGTAAGTTTCATATTCTCAATTTCCGAAACCGAAGTTTCAATACCTGGTTTTAGTTCATGAAATTCAACCATATCTTCAAGATGCGAAAAAGACCTTAAAGTAAATTCCCAACATAATTTTGTAGCGTAAACAGGGAATTTCTTCTTGTTATATCTGTAGTAAGATTGAACTATCCAGTCGGTAGAAATTGTATGATCGATATGTGGATGAGTAAGAAAAAGAGCTTCAGGAATGCGATTATTCTCTTTAATTAAGTATTGAATTATTCCATGTCCTGCATCTATCAGAACCTCCCAATTTATTTTTTCGCTTTCATTTTCTTCTCCATTTTGAGAAATTATTGAAAAGGAAGAATTTGCAATTTCTTCAAATTGGTTTTGATTATAAAAAGCATGTTCTTTGCCAAGAGGAATGGGCCAGGCATTTCCTCTCCCATTTGTTCTGATATTTATATTTTCCATTATTTATTCATTTGAAGGTTTCAAAAATATTTCTTTATAGTTTTTTACAGCAGTAATTCCTTTGTATTCATACACATTTTTCTGATGACCAAAAAATTCGATTTGACTATGTGCTTTGAAACTATCTGTTTGAAAATGAATTATTGCATCAAAAGCTCTGCTCAATCGTTTATATCGCATCTCTGGTTTGCCATGGGCTCCAAAAATTTTGAAATCCGGATTAGTTTTTTCTATCAAAATTTTCAGGCTGTTTTCGTATTCGTTTATATCATCTATCAGCAACAGTCCATTGTATAACAAATCTCCGGTAAACAAATATTTTCTGTCATTGTCAATTATTGAAATTGATTCGGCAGAATGACCGGGGGTATGAATTATTTCAATAATTCTGCTTCCTAAATCGATTTTTTCATTTACCGGCAGCCATTTGCTCAATTTAACTTTCTTTGGAAAATCAGACAATACTTCAGAAAAAGAAAAATGATATATGCTATCGTTTGAAATTTTGTTTTTCAAAATTTCAAGATCAGGAAAAGCTATTTTATCAAATTCATGAATATTTTGTGTGTGATCGAAATGAAAATGCGATAGAAGCAGGTCTATTGGTACATTTGTCAATTTTCTAACAAGCTCAGATATTTTTAGGCTGTCGTGTGAAATATTCTCGCCAGTGCCCGAATCAAACAGAATTGCCTTATCGCTTCCAACAATTAAATAGCTAACATTTTGTTGAGAACTTTTGCTTTCGAAAATTATGAAGGTTTCATTATCAATTTTTTCTACAGAGAACCAATCTGCTTCATTTTTACATCTGTTGTTCATAGTACAAAAAAAAATCAGACTGCTTAAGAAAACTATTTTTTTTAATTTATAATTCAAAGTGTTAATGTTTTATACTTGATTTTATAACCTTTTTTTAGTTTACTTGGAGCTTTGTATCAAAACTAAAAAAAATTACATCAAGCACATTGATATGCTTAATTTACAGATTTCCATTTGTTCTTATCTTTCTTTCTGCTGTTTGAGAAAACATTTTATACAAACCTATATCAAAGTATAAATTATCAATTTCTTCTAAAACTATTTGCTCATTTTTAAATACACTAATCCAAATTGAATAATGGCCATTTAGTGAGGTTTTTGCAATTTGTTTTGCCATTTGCAGTATTGGTGCTTCTTTCCAATCGTTGTAACTTAATCTTGCTAAATTCCATGTCATTTGTCGCGAACGCCATCGAGTATCAGATTCCGTAGGGCTATTTTCTCCACCTGGAAGGCGGTCAAGTCCCATTAATTTAATTGAATTTTTAGTCAAAGTTTTTAGTGCATGAGATATGGAATGCTTCGGTTTTATTTCTTTTGTTTCTGAATAGCTAAATGCTAAATCTGTGTTATCTATATCAGGCCACAAATAGTCAGATAGATTATCATTATGGTCGTTTTTTATGGTATTACAATATTTGCATGAAAGAAGAAAATTATTCCAATCGAGCACTTCCCCGCCTCTATTTCTTGGTAAAATGTGTTCAACTTCAATACTATTCATTACTTTCATCTCGCAATAAGAGCAGTAATAACCAATTTTTTTAGCTAAGTCGTGCCTTGCCTCACCATATTTGGAATAAACTTTTGGTGCCTTACCTTTATCTACCGGTCTCATTCTATAATGTTTTTACGCTCTTTTTTTATTTTTAATTGCTCTATTATACTATAAAATGCAGTATCATTTGCAAAAGGAAGCATTACTTCATCTAACTTATCCTTCATTTCATCTGTGTCAGTTCCCTCATTTACAGCTTTATAATATTCGCCGGCTACTTCAAACATTTTTTGTCTGGTTTTACTCCATTGAGGATTTTCTACATATTGTATTTCTTCTGCAATATCTTCGATACTCAAATTTATTGCACTCCCAATTTTTTCGACTGAATTATCTTTTAGCATAATTAATTGGTTTATACCTGTTTCTTGTATTAAAAAAGGGGAATGACTTGTTACGATAAATTGAATATTTGGGAAAGTATTTCTTAGAGAATGTATAATTCTTTGTTGCCAGTCAGGGTGAAGATGTAGGTCTAACTCATCAATCAAAACTATTCCTCTTGTTTTTAACAGAGCATTATTTTTTAAATGAGGGTTTAATGTTACACATTTATAAGATATATCACCAATTATTGCCAAAAAATTTCTAGTTCCATCACTTAAGGAGTGAAAAGGAAGAATTCTTTTGTCTGCTAATTGAATTTTTAGACCTTGTTGCCTATCAGGGTCAATTTCGTAAAAAATATTTACGCAATTAGGAACATTTGAAATAATTGCTTCTTTTACAAGCTCGAAGTTAATGTCATCTTTTCCTTTTTGATTTTTAGACAACTCTTTACCTTTGAACCATTTGAGAAATATTTTATAAGTAGATTTTGCTTCAAGACATCTGTTATATGCTCTAAACCGTGATGCAATGTGGGTTTTTCCTTGCTTTTCTTCTTTATCACCGACTTCATCAAAAAGTCTTCCTGTGGTATAATAAACAAGTAAGGGTAAATATATTTCTGCGCCTTCTCTTATTTGATTATCAATGTCCTGAGCAAAACGTTTTATATCTTTGGCTTTTATAGAAGTTGTTTTATTTTTTAAGCCGTTTAGTTCTCTTGTCCATTTTAGTTTTTGATGATTTATTTCTCCCTCAGCTTCTATTATTACCGGAAAAAGATGTTCTTCATTGTATTCAAAATTATGAATATGAATGTCTTTGTTCAAAATATGTCGGGAATTCACATTTCTAATACCCAAAAAGAATGAACCAATTGCAACTGTAAGAGCTTCTAAAACAGCAGTTTTACCACTTCCATTATTGCCTATTATAAGATTGAAATTTTTGTTAAAATCTAATTTCAAGTCTTTGTAACCTCTAAAATTTTTTAATCTAATATTTTTAATATCCATTATTTCATGTTTTTAGCATATTATTTTAAAGTTATTTACAAAAATATTGAAAATTTTAAAATTGATTTGTTTTAGAGGCTGTAATACAATATATTCTAATTAAATATCCTTATTTCACAATAGTCATTTCTTCAATCAGATGTTTGGCTCCGGCAAATTTATCGATTATGAAAAGAGCATATCGAATATCTAATGTAATGTTTCGGCATTGGTCGGGGTCGTACATTATGTCGCTCATTGTTCCTTCCCAGTTTCTGTCGAAATTTACGCCTATCAATTCGCCATTTCCATTTAAAACCGGACTACCGGAATTGCCGCCTGTAGTATGGTTCGAGGCTGTAAAACAAACATGAATTTTACCATTTTCGGCATATTGTCCATAATCTTTTTCGGCGTATAATTCTTTAAGTTTTTGCGGAACTTTATAGTCATAAATATCGGGATTATCTTTTTCGATAATTCCACTTAGGGTTGTAAAATAATCGTAATGAACTCCATCTCGTGGATTATAATCGTCAACTTTGCCATAAGTAATTCGAAGCGTAGCATTTGCATCAGGATAAAACGTTTTGCTGGTTTGCATTTCCCGCAGTCCTGCTACATAAATCCTATTCATCTCCGAGATTTTTTGATTTAATTCAGTAAATTTTGCGTTAACTCCCAAATATGCACTTACAACACTTTTGTAAATTTTATATACAGGATCTTTTTCTATTTTTTTGAGGCTCGATTTTGAAATATTTTCCAATAATTTATTTACTCTTAGCTCATCTGCCATAAACGATTTTGCAAATAAATGTTCAGTAAATTCAGAATAGTTTCCTTTATACTTTTTTTCGATTTTATTGAAAAAATCCGGTTGAAACTTCTTATCCACATTTTCGGAAAACATTTTCAGAAATACTTTTGAAAACAATTTTTTGTCGGTTGGTTGATTATAATTTTTGAACATACTTTTTGAGTATGATTTCAATTTTTTCACTTCTATTTTCATTCTTTCTTCAGAAAAATTGCTTTTCAGCTTCACTATTTCATTACATCTCATTGCAAACAATAATAATTCGCTTCTGAATGCTGTTTCGTGAAAGTAATCTATAGCTTGGCTATACTCTTCAATTTCTGAATAAATTTTTTCATATTCCGAAATCAGACTTCCATATTTTTCTTTTCTGGCTGGATTTGAATTTGCCCAATCTACAAACTGTTTTTCAAGCTCCTGCTTTTTATCTATTGCATTTAATTTTCGCAAACCTCTGTTTTCGCCTATCCATTTTTTCCAGGCATTACTAACTCCCGCATATTTCGATGAGTATTGAATACGAACTTTATCGCTCTCATCCATATCGGTTTTCATAATATCTAAAATATTCCCTCTTATTTCTATTCTGTTTGGGTTGTTCACCTTGGTTTTAAGTTCCACGGCAAATGATGTCAAAAACTGGGTTGTTGTGTAAGGATAGCCATAAACCATTGTAAAATCGCCTTTTTTTACACCTTTCAACGAAATTGGAAAATGTTTTTTTGGTTGGTACGGTACATTATCTTTCGAGTATTCTGCAGGTTCGTTATTTTTATTTGCATAAATTCTAAACAACGAAAAATCGCCGGTGTGACGAGGCCACATCCAATTATCGGTATCGCCACCAAATTTGCCAATTGCCGATGGTGGAGCTCCAACAAATCGCACATCTTTATAAACTTCCGACACAAATAAATAATATTCATTTCCATAATAAAATGATTTGATTTCGGCTTTATAATTTGTTCCTTCTGTGCTTTGTTTTGAAATTTCTTCAATTGCTTCGGAAATTGATTTTTGTCGATCGGTTTCGTTCATTTCAGCAGTTACATTTTTTAATACTTTTTCTGAAACATCTTCCATTCTAACTAAAAAAGTAACTGTAAGTCCCGGATTGATTAATTCTTCTTTTGGCGACATTGCCCAAAAACCATTGGTCAGATAATCGTTTTCAACCGAACTATGTGATTGGATTTGTCCATATCCGCAATGATGATTTGTAATCAGCAATCCTTTGTCAGAAATTAATTCGCCAGTGCAACCTCGTCCGAAAATTACTATTGCATCTTTTAAACATGCTTGATTTATACTATAAATATCTTCTGGGCTAAGTTTCAAGCCTTTGGCTTTCATGTCGGCATAATTATATTTTTCGAGAAGAATTGGTATCCACATTCCCTCATCGGCTCTAATATGAGAAATTATGCCAAAAAGAGCTATCAAAATTATTAAAGTAAATTTTCTCATTGAACTAAGTTTTTATTATTATTTATTTTTCATTGTTGCTATTTACAATTTATCCTCCAATGTTATGGAATTTATTATGTTTGTTTTTTGTTCCTGATTTTGGTTTGTTATCCACTGCAAGTTCTAAAGCTTTTTCAGCTCCAAGCTCTCTTACACTATATTCTATTTCGCTAAAAAGGCAAGGTTTTATCATTCCTTTGGCTGTGAGTCGCAAGCGGTTGCATACGCCACAATCGCCACCTGTTCCTCCTTCCACAACAGAAAATTCACCAGTGAATAAATTCATTTGATGAATAAATCGAAATTGTAGGTCGTTTTCCAAACAATATTTTTTTATCATTTGTGCATCCTTTTCGCCCGAAGATTTCAGAACTACACAGTTAATTTTAACCGGTGATAAACCAACTTTTTTTGCGGCTTCAATTCCTTTGAAAACTTTTTCGATATCGCCACCTCTGGTAATTTTTTTAAACCCGTCAGGATCAACTGTATCCAGACTTATATTTACTCTTTGCAAACCTGCATGTTTTAAATCTTCGGCATATTTTTCCAATAAAATTCCGTTGGTTGTTAAACTTAGGTCTTTTACTCCTTCAACATTCCAAATCATTGAAATAAGCGAAACAATTCCTTTTCGAACTAATGGTTCGCCACCTGTTATTCTGATTTTATCAATTCCGTGTTTTACGCTTTCTTTCACTACTTCAACAATTTCGTCGTAGCTTAAAATATCGTTGTGCGAAAGCAAATCAATGCCTTCTTCAGGCATGCAATATGTGCATCGCAAGTTACAGCGGTCTGTAACTGAAATTCTTAGGTAGTTTATTCTTCTGTCAAATTTGTCTAACATTTACAAAATCTCCTTTTTTTAATGAAGTTTTTCCAACAGGAACATTTATTAAACCGTCTGCATATGTCAGAGCATTTATGTGTGCCGAACCATGATATTTTAAGGGAATAATATCGGAGTTTTCGTTTATACTAATTGGGATCCAAGACATTCGTTTTTTGTTTTTTCTCGAATAATCTTCACCCATTTTCAAACTTATGTTTGTTGCTTCGAAATTATATCCCATCATTTTATAAAGAAATGGTTTTACGAGAAGTTCGAACTGAACAAACGATGAAACAGGATTTCCGGGCAAACCAAAAACATATTTGTTCTGTCGGGTGCCAAAAGTTGTGGGCCTGCCAGGCTGAACTGCAATGCTATCGAAATGAATTTTTATGTTCAATTTCTTTAAAATTTTAGGCACAAAATCGAAATCGCCCATAGAAACTCCGCCTGTTAGCAAAACTACATCGTTTTGCTCAAGGGCTTTTGAAATATTATCATAGGTCGATTTTTCTGTATCTTCAACAATTCCCATATAATTTCCATTAATTCTAAGGCTGTCGAGTTGCGAAATTATTTGATAGGCATTGCTGTTTCTAATTTTCGAAATTTCTGGCTTTTCATATGGTTCAACAAGCTCATCGCCAGTAGATAGAACTGCAATTTTTGGTTGTTTGTAAACTTTGAGGTTTGTGTTTCCGGTTGTTGCCAACACTGCAATATGCTGAGGTTTTATAAATGTTCCTTTTGGTAAAATTTGTTCGTTTTGTTTTATGTCTTCGGCTTTGAAACAAATATTGTTTCGAGTTTCTTTATGCAAATATTTAATTTTATTATCTCCCGTTTCTTCAACATTTTCAACAATAATAACACAATCGCTGCCTTCTGGCATCATTGCACCGGTCATTATTTTTGAGCATTCGTTTTTGCCAATATTTTTTTGTGGTATCACTCCTGCCGGAATAATTTCTATCACTTTTAATTCGTTTTGAATGTCTTGATTTTTGCAGGCATATCCGTCCATTGCCGATTTGTTGAAGGGAGGCATTTCGATGTCTGAATAAACACTTTCGGCAAGTACTCTATTTATAGATTTTTTGAAATCAATTTTTTCTGTTTCCATCAAAATAATTGATTCCTCAATTTTTTTTATTGCTTCACTAAATAATATCATCTTACTTCATTTTTTTGCAAAAGTGCGAATTTCTTTTTGAATTTATTGTGTAAGTAATGTATTGTTTTCAAAAACAGTGCTTTAAATAATTAATAACAAAAAAGGGTAGCACAAACTGTACTACCCTTTTTTTCAGAAAAATTTCATTTTTCAAACTCATTAATTTGTTTAAAGACTCTATTAGATAGAATCTTGAAAACAATTTTACTAAAATTAAGTTGTTGAATTTTTAGCTCAACGTTCTATGTTTTAGTTGCTTTGAGCTGGAGCTTTTCTTTTGTCTAAATGCTTTTGATATTTATTCATAAACTTATCAACACGTCCTGCAGTATCAACAAGTTTCATTTTACCAGTATAAAATGGATGAGAAGTATTAGAAATCTCTAATTTAAATAGTGGATATTCAACACCATCTACTTCAATATTTTCTTTTGTTTTGGCTGTCGATTTTGTAATAAAAGTATATCCGTTCGATATATCTTTAAAAGCTACAAGTCTATAATTTTTTGGATGAATTCCTTTTTTCATTTTAATTATTTCTTAAATTTCAATTTTCAAAACGGCTTGCAAAATTATAAAAAATTTCTTACAAGCAAATTATTTATTAATTATTTTTTACTAAGTGTGTTCAAATCAGCGAATTTCAGTTTCATATTCATTTTTTATTATACAAATTCATTGTTCTTTCTATGCCAATTGAAGCAAAACTTAATATGATTTTTTTTGCTATATCAATTTTTTCGGGCAATTTTTCGGCTTCTTCTTCTAACCAATTTCCAAGAACATAATCTACCTGACTGCCTTGTGTAAATTCGTTGCTTATTCCAAATCGTAGTCGTGCATAGTTTTGATGCCCTAACATTTCATTAATGTTTTTCAATCCATTGTGACCGGCATCGCCACCTTTCATTCGCAAACGAAGTTTTCCAAATTTTAAAGCCAAATCGTCTGAAACAACAAGAAGTCTGTCGTCGCTAAGTTTTTCTTTTTTAAGCCAATAGACTATTGCTTTACCGCTCAAATTTACATATGTAGATGGCTTGAGTAATATTAGCTTTCTGCCTCTATGTTTTATTTCAGCAATATCGCCATATCTCGCCGATTGAAATTTTACATCCGATTGTTTCGAGATTTGTTCTAAAATATCGAATCCAATATTATGGCGAGTATTTTGATAATCAATGCCAATATTTCCTAAACCTACAATTAGGTATTTCAAAATATAAATTATTATAACAAATCGAAATTTGTATATTTGGACTTATGAAATATTACTAAAAACTATTGATTTATAACAAAAATTGCAAATATGAATTGTCGATTTAGAATTTTATTCTTCTGTAGTAGCTTCTTCAGTTTCTTCACCTTCAGTTTCTTCACCTTCAGTTTCTTCATCTAAGCTTTTTGCTACCCTTGTAAGTTTAACAGAACAAACTACAGAATTCTTGAAATCTAATAATTCAAGATCTTCAAATGAAAGATCGCCAACTTTAATAGTTTTTCCTAATTTCAATTCTGTTACATCCACATTAAGTATATCTGGTAAATTCTTAGGTAATGCTTTAACTCGCAATTTACGAGTTTCTAATGCTAATTTACCACCCTCTTTTACTCCTATCGAAAGACCATTTAATTTTACCGGAATTTTGATAATTACTTCTTTACCTACAAATATCTCATAAAAATCTATATGAAGAATTTCGTCGGTAACCGGATGATATTGAATATCTTGCATAATTGCACGGCATTCTTTTCCATCAATTTTTAAATTTACTAAGTACACATTTGGTGTATAAACTAAGTGCCGAAAATCATTTTTATGTGCATAAAAGTGAGTTACTTTCTCGCCGCCATAAATTACGCATGGTACGTTTCCTTCTTTTCTTAGTTTTTTGGTTTCTTTTTTCCCGAGAGATTTTCTTTCGGTAGTAACAATTTCTATTGTTTTCATTTACTAAACATTGTGCGCTACTTCAAACTACAGTGTAATTCGCCATCACGCGATTATTAAAATTATTTAAAAAAGTTTGCAAATATATATAAAAATTAAAACTAAAATATATTTACATAAAATATTATCTTAAGTATAATGCTCTCTATTATAATCAATTATATTATGCAAATTGATAAAAATCAATATTACTATACAAAATTTAAAGATTTAGACTTAATAAAAACAATAAAATTTAATATTATTTGTAATATTGTCAATTGTTTTTTTTGAATTTAGTTAAACTATTGAGTATTGATGATGAAACCTAAAGTACTAATTGTAGATGATAAGGTTGAGAATATTGTATTATTAAGAAATACTCTTAAAGCATTAGATATTGAGATAATTGAAGCTATGTCTGGCTTTGAGGCATTAAAACATGACATTGATGATAGTTTTGCTGTTGCAATTTTCGATGTTCAAATGCCTGAGATGTCAGGATATGAACTACTTGAAAAATTTCGAATATATGAAAGAACAAAGCATTTACCAATAATTTTTCTTTCAGCATTTTACACCAAAGAAGAATATGTAATAAAGGGCATAGAAAGTGGTGCTGTCGATTTCATAATAAAGCCCATTAATAGCTCAATTTTATTAGGAAAAATAAAAGTATTTCTTGAGATTTTTGTACAAAAACAAGAGTTAAAATCATTGATACAAGAAAAGGAAAAAAGCAATATACAATATGCAAAAACTATAGCTGAACTTCAAATATCGCAACAAAATGTAACAGAGAGTAAAGAAATCTTTAAAGGAATCACTTCTGCTGCAAACGAAAGCATAATTTTACTTACCAGTTGTGGAAAAATAAAATTCTGGAACAAAGCATCAGAACATATTTTTAAGTATAAGAAAAATGAAATAATCGGAAAAGATATTAATAATCTATTGGTACATAATGATGATTATCAGAGTTTTAAAATAGCATTTGAAAAATTTCAATCATTAGGAACAAACAAATATATTGGAAAAGACCGCGAACTTCTTGCAATTGATAAATACAAAAAACAATTCTATATTAATATTTCATTTTCTTCATTGAAATTGAAAAACGACTTAAATGTTCTTGGTATTATCCGCGATATTTCGGAACAAAAAGAGAGCAACGAAAAAATTCAAATCAGCGAGCAAAAATATCGTACAATTTTTTCTCAGGCAAACGATTCAATTTTTGTAATGGATAAAGACCATTTCATTGACTGTAACGATAAGACATTAGATATGTTTGGTTGCCGAAGAGAAGATATTATCGGGAAACAACCACATATTTTCTCGCCTGAAAAACAACCAGACGGAGAAAGTTCATTGCTTAAAGCCGAAAAAAAAATTACTGCAGCACTAAACGAAAAATCTCAGTTCTTTTATTGGAAACACATAAAATTGGACAAAACTCCCTTCGATGCAGAAATTAGTTTAAAAGTGATAGAAACCAATTCAAATAAATACATTCTTGCAATTGTAAGAGATATTACCGAAAGAAAAAAATCTGAAGAAAAGCTAAAGGCTGCAAAAGACAAAGCAGAGAAAGCAACTAAATCAAAATCGGCTTTTCTTGCAAATATGAGCCATGAAATTCGCACTCCAATGAATGGAATTATTGGAACAGCAAATTTGATGAAGCAAACAAGCTTAAACAAAGAACAAAAGGAATTGGTTAATATAATTGACTATTCTGCAAATAATTTGTTAACAATAATTAACGATATATTAGATATTTCTAAAATTGAATCGGGGCAGATAGAATTAGAAGACATAGATTTCAGTCTTCATAATGTTGTGAACGAATCAATTAAACTCCTATATTTGAAAGCAAAACAAAAAGGAGTTGAACTAAAGCTCGAACTTGCCAAAAACATTCCTCTGTATGGCAAAGGCGACCCGGTAAGATTAAAACAAATCATCATAAATTTATTGAATAATGCAATAAAATTTACAGAAAAGGGATGTGTAAAACTTTCTGTAGAAAAGATTAAAAATATTAATGAAGATCATTATATAAAATTCAATATTGTTGATACAGGAATAGGTATTTCGAAGGAAGGACAAAAAAAACTATTCAAAGAGTTTTCTCAGGCAGACACTACCATTACGCGAAAATTTGGAGGAACAGGCCTCGGTTTGATGATTTCCAAACGGCTATCGGAAATGATGGACGGCGAAATTGGACTTGAAAGCAAATTAGGTAAAGGCTCAACATTTTGGTTTACCGTAAAAATAAAAAAAGGTAAAGTTCCACCATACGAATTGGACAAAACCGTAAACAAAGAACAAACCTCTATCGGAAAACAACTTTCTATTCTTCTTGCTGAAGACAATCTGGTAAATCAGCAAGTTGCAATTTTTGTACTGAAACAATTAGGACACAAAATTGAAGTTGCCGAAAACGGAAAATTAGCTTTAGAAAAATTTAAAAATAATAAATATGATGTGATTTTAATGGACGTTCAAATGCCAGAAATGGACGGACTTGAAGCAACAAGCTGCATCAGAAAAATAGAAAAAGAAAATAATGTCAAAAAAGGCATAAAAATTATTGCAATGACAGCAAATGCAATGAAAGAAGATGCGGATAAATGCTTCGAAGTAGGTATGGATGAATACATTAGCAAGCCTTTCAAACCAGTAGAATTGGCAAGTGCTTTAGATAGAATATAGTTCGTTATTTCAAGAAACCCTAAAGAATTACTTACATTTATATTGATCATTATTAATATACTATTTCAAAAGTTAATGAGTTTTCACAGAAAAACACAATTGTTTGAAAATAAATAAACTATAAGATATTCAAATGAAAAAATCAATAATTAAACCCCTACTCCCATTTCTAATTTCGATAATCATATTTCTGTTGATTTCAGTAATATATTTCAATCCTATTTTGCAAGGAAAAAGGCTGAAACAAGGCGATATTGTAAATTGGCAAGGTGCTGCACAAGAAATTGTTGAACATAGAAACGAAACGGGTGAAGAGCCCCTTTGGACAAATTCAATGTTCGGAGGAATGCCATCTTTCCAAATCTCTACACTTTACCCTTCAAATCTTGTGAAATACGTCGATAGGTTTGTTTTTCGTCTAAACCTTCCTCGCCCAGCCGACTATATTTTTTTATACTTTATAGGTTTTTTTATAATGCTAATATTGCTGCGGGTAAATCCGTGGTTAAGTTTTGTAGGAGCACTTGCATTTGCATTTTCTTCATACTTTTTTATAATTATCGAAGCCGGACACAATTCAAAAGCTCATGCAATTGGCTATTTTGCACCAGTTATTGGTAGCATTATTTATACCTACAGAGGAAAATATCTGCTCGGAGGAGTTCTTACGGCATTGTTTTTATCTCTCGAAATTCAAACAAATCACTTACAAATAACTTATTATCTTCTACTTACAGTTATTATTTACGGTATTTCTGAATTAATTTTTCAGATTAGAGAAAAACAAATTGCAAATTTTATAAAAGCAACATTTGTATTGGTAGCCGCAGCGCTTCTTGCAGTGGGTCCAAACATTTCAAATTTGCTTGTAACTCAGGAATATGGAAAATATTCTACCAGAGGAAAATCTGAATTGACTTCCGATAAAGAAAATAAAACCTCAGGATTAGACCGCGATTATGTTACAGGCTGGAGCTATGGAATTGCCGAAACCGGAACTTTTATAATACCAAATTTTATGGGAGGTTCGTCTCACGAAGAGCTAAGCCAAAAATCTGCAACCTACAATCTTCTAAAACAAAACAATGTCCCAAATGCAAAGAAAATAATTAAACAAATGCCATTGTATTGGGGAGATCAACCATTTACATCAGGTCCGGTTTATGTTGGAGCTTTCATATTTTTCTTTTTTGTTTTAGGATTATTTATTGTGAACGGCAGATACAAATGGTGGATACTTGCTGCAACAGTTCTATCATTATTTCTTGGATGGGGGCATAATTTTATGGCTTTCACCAATTTTTTTCTCGACTATATTCCAGGCTATAACAAGTTTCGTTCGGTAACGATGATATTGATAATTGCAGAATTCACGATTCCGCTTCTTGCAATTTTTGCAATAAAAGAATTGTTTGAGCTGCATAAAAACAAAAAAGAATTGTTTAAAAAAATACAATTGGCATTTTTTATATCAGGAGGAATTAGTTTTATTTTCATTGTAATTCCGGGGGTATTTTTCGATTTCAGCGGAAACAACGATTCGCAACTCCCCGATTGGCTTATTGATGCATTCCGTTCCGACAGAGAATCAGCCCTTAGAATGGATGCTCTGCGTTCGTTCTTTTTTATAACAATTGCCGGTTTGATTAGTTGGGTTATTATCAATAAAAAACTAAAAACACAATATATCTATTTAATAATTATTGCAGCAGTAATGATTGATATGGTACCGATTGACTGGCGATATTTAGATCATTCAAATTTTACATCTCCTAAAAAAGTAGCTACACCTTATCAAGCAACCCAGGCAGATGTTGCAATTCTTCAAGATACCGACCCAAATTTTAGAGTTTTTAATCTTGCAGTAAATACTTTTAACGATGGCAGTTGTTCTTATTTTCACAAATCAATTGGTGGCTACCATGGAGCTAAACTTAAGAAATATCAGGAATTAATTGAGTTTCAAATAAGCAAGCAAAATATGTCAGTTTTGAATATGCTAAACACAAAATACTTTATAGTTGCCGATAAAAAAACAAAACAGCCTACTGCTCAACGAAATCCAGGAGCACTCGGGAATGCCTGGTTTGTTCAGCAAATAAAATTTGTTGCAAATGCCGACAAAGAAATGGCTGCTTTGAACGATTTTAATCCTTCGTATATGGCAATTGTTGATGTTCGTTACAAAAATCAAATTCAAGATTTTAAACCTGAATTAGATGCAAACGCTACTATAAAATTAACAGACTATAAGCCAAACTATTTAGTTTATGAATCGAAAACAAGTAGCGAGCAATTTGCAGTATTTTCGGAAATATATTACGACAAAGGTTGGAATGTGTACATAGATGAAGCTCCTGCTGAATATATAAGAAGCAATTATCTTTTGCGAGCTATGAAAATTCCTGAAGGAAATCACAAAATTGAATTCAAGTTTGAACCAAAATCATATTTTATTGGCGAAAAAATTGCCTTGATTAGTTCATTGGTTTTATTTCTGGCAGTTGTTGCGGGCTTGTTGTTTGAGATTAGAAAGTATTTGAAATCAGAAGAAGCATCAGTTTCAAACTTCAAATGAAAAAAGTCCTAATAATTTCATACTATTGGCCTCCAAGTGGAGGAGCAGGAGTTCAGCGTTGGTTGAAGTTTGTAAAATACCTTAGCCATTTCGGCTGGAAACCAATAATTTATACACCCAAAAATCCTGAATATCCCTCTGTAGATAATTCTTTGCAGAAAGATGTTCCCAAAAATATTGAGATTTTAACAAAAGAAATATTTGAGCCTTATTCAGCCTACAAAAAATTTCTTGGGAAAAGTAAAGATGAAAAAATAAACGCCGGTTTTCTTTCCGAAGAAAAAAAAAACAAGACAAGCGAAAATATTGCAGTTTGGATTAGAGGAAATTTTTTTATTCCAGATGCAAGAATGTTTTGGATAAAACCTTCTGTGAAGTTTTTGTCGGAATATTTACAAAAAAATCATATTGATGCAATTGTTTCAACTGGTCCCCCTCATAGTATGCACATGATTGCCAATGAGATAAAAAAGAAGTTTAACATTCCCTGGCTTGCCGATTTTCGCGATCCATGGACAAATATCGATTTCTATAAAGACCTTAAACTTACGAAATGGGCAGACAGAAAACATCACCGGCTTGAGCAAAAAGTTTTGAAAAATGCAAACCGTATAGTTGTAATTAGCAATTATATGGCTCAAGATATGAACTTTCTACACAACAGGAATTACAATGTAGTTACCAATGGTTTCGATTTTGACGATGTATCGAAAATACCGGAACTACCGGACAAAAAGTTCTCAATTTCGCATATAGGTTCTATGGTTAGAACCCGCAATCCAGAAATATTATGGAAAGCACTTGAGTCGCTTGTTAGCGAAAATCTGATTTCGAAATCGCATTTAGAGATTAAACTTGTTGGCAAAGTCGATTTTTCGATTATCGAAGATTTAAAGAAATATAATTTATTCGATTTTTTAAACAGAATAGATTATCTGCCACATCAGGAAGTAGGAAAAGTTCAGCAACAGTCGCAGGTACTTTTGCTCGTTGTGAACAAAACCCCAAATGCAAAAATGATACTTACCGGAAAATTTTTCGAATATCTTTCGGCCAAACGTCCAATATTGTGTATTGGACCCGAAGATGGGGAAGTAGCCAAAATCCTTGAAGAGACTAATTCTGGAATTTTATGTGATTATGAAGATTTTGAAAAAACCAGAAAGAGCATCTTGCATTTCTACAAACTGTATTTAAAAAACAATCTTAAATCAGAAAGTAAAGCTATAGACCAGTTTTCGAGAAAAGAGTTATGCAAATCTATTTGCAATATACTGGATGAAATGATAAACTAAACAGTTTTTACCCATTTTCCCTGCTCTTTCAAAACCATTTCTAAAACTTCTCTAACGCAAGCATTGCCTCCCTCTTTCTGCGAAATGTATTTTGACACAGCCTTTATTTCTGCTACCGCATCGGCAGGGCAAACTGCAAAACCTACAGTTTTCATTACTTCCAAATCGGGAATATCGTCGCCCATATATAATATTTCGCTGTCTTTCAAACTATATTTGTGTTTGAAATCTTCATAATCGTCCATCTTGTTTTCAGACTTGATGTAAACATCATTTATTCCAAGATTATTAAATCTAATCCTCACCGATTCTGAAAATCCGCCGGTGATTATAGCAATTGGAAATCCTTGTTCCGATGCATATTTCAAGGCAAATCCATCTTTCACACTCATTGTTCTCATCATTTCGCCACTTGGGTGAAGATAAACATTGTTGGTCGAGAAAACTCCATCTACATCAAATACTAATGCTTTTACGTTTTTAAATTCCATTTTTTTGATTTATAATTTTTTCTGACAAAAACTTGTATGTTTCGTAATACTCAGGAAATTTTTTAAGAATTTGAAGATGACTATTTATAGTTTTTTCATCACCTCTAAAAGCCGGACCTGTCTGCATTTTAGTCGGACTTTCGTTTTCAATTTTCGAAACAGTTTCGCGAATAAGTGGTTTCAAAATATCGAAATTTAAGTTGCTGCAATTCAGAATGCTTTCGGAAACTACAAACATATGATTCGCAAAATTGCATACAAAAACTGCTGCAAGGTGTATTTTTTTTCTTTCTTCCGAAGAAATATATTTTACATTTTCTGAAATTTTGCTTGCAATATCCCACAGCAAGTTTTTGATTTCTGTGGAATTTGCTTCAATACAAATTGGTATTTCCCCAAAATTCGGTCTTTTGTTTTTAGCAAAAGTCTGTAGCGGATAAAAAACTCCATAATCATTTGCAAACCCGTTGAAAATATCAATTCCGACACTTCCGGCAGTATGCACCAAGATTTTATTTTTAAAAGGCAATTTCTCTAAAATTGTGGCTATAGCATCGTCAGCAACTGCAAAAAAATACAAGTCGGCCGAATTATCAATTTTTTCAATTTCGGTGGTGAAATTTGTTTCTAATTTTTCTGCCAAAGTTTTTGCCGACATTTCGCTTCGGCTAACAACCTGCACAATTTCGTAAGCTGCTTCCTGAAGTCTCAGCGAAAGCTGGCTTGCGAGATTCCCGGCACCTATTAAAACAATTTTATTTTTCATTATTTTTGAAATTCTTTTCATACAAAACTAAAAAATTATAGTGAATGCTTTGATAAAAATAAAATCAACATAAATAAAATCAGGTATATTCTACAAAGTCGTCTGCTAACAAATTTTTGTAATTTTGCTGAAAAATAATTTTAAATGAAAAAACAAAAAACCTCCTTTTTCTGTCAAAATTGTGGAGTAGAATCTCTAAAATGGGTTGGGAAATGTCCATCGTGCAACGAGTGGAATACATTTATTGAAGAAAAAGTTATAAAAGAAAAAACGCAATCGAATTCGAAAAATACAAAGACAAAACCAGAATTAATTTCAAATATTAGCTCTTTGGGCGAAGAAAGAATTGATACCAAAATAAACGAACTAAATTTAATTTTGGGAGGAGGTCTCGTCTCCGGTTCTTTGGTTTTGATTGGAGGAGAACCCGGAATTGGGAAATCTACTTTGGTCCTCCAACTTGCGTTGAGCATGAAAGAACATAAAATACTCTACGTTTCTGGCGAAGAAAGCCCGAATCAAATAAAACTTCGTGCTGATAGATTGAATATCCCGAATGAGAATTGTTTTATCCTTGCCGAAACATTTTTAGATAATATTTTCTCTCATATACAAAATCTTGAACCTCAAATAATTATAGTAGATTCTATTCAAACAATATACTCGAGCAAACTCGAATCTTCGCCTGGCAGTGTTTCTCAAATTCGTGAATGCACGGCCGAAATTCTCGAATTTGCAAAAAAATCTAATACTCCGGTTTTGCTCGTTGGGCATATTACTAAAGATGGAGCCATTGCCGGACCAAAAGTTTTAGAGCATATTGTCGATACTGTTTTGCAATTTGAAGGCGACCATAACAATCTGTACAGAATTCTGCGAGCCACGAAAAACCGATTTGGCTCTACTTCTGAATTAGGGATTTTTGAGATGCAAAATTCTGGTTTGCGAGAAGTATCTAATCCTTCGGAAATGCTGCTTTCGCAAAATTCCGAAAAACTTAGCGGAACAGCTATAGCTTCTTCAATTGAGGGAATCAGACCTTTTCTAATTGAAATTCAGGCATTGGTGAGTACGGCAGCCTATGGTACACCTCAACGTTCTTCTACCGGTTTCGATTTGCGAAGACTAAATATGCTACTTGCTGTTCTCGAAAAAAGGGCAGGATTCAGACTTTCGTCAAAAGACGTGTTTTTGAATATTGCCGGTGGACTAAAAGTAAATGATCCGGCAAACGATTTGGCTGTGATTGTTGCAATTATGTCATCGAACCTCGATATTCCTATCGAAAAAGATATTTGTTTTGCCGCCGAAATTGGTTTAACCGGCGAAATTAGGCCAGTAAGCCGAATTGATCAAAGAATTGCTGAAGCAGAAAAATTGGGATTCAAAAAAATATTTATTTCAAAATACAATGAAAAAAACATCGCATCCGCTAAATACAAAATCCAAACTATTTTTGTTGGGAAGGTTGAGGATGTTTTTAAGCAATTGTATAGTTAATGGCTTTACTCAACCATAAATCTGCAAGCAGATTCTTCTTATCCACGAATTACGCAAATTTCACTAATTTTTATTCACTTTATTGAGTTGTGATAAAATGTCTATTTTTCTGATTTATTAGCACTAATATATACCCTTGCGGATTTTAGGCTCAAAATAATATTTTTATAAATGACGGCATTATGAAATATTTAGTAAGAAAATCTTCGCAAAATATAATGAAAAAAATACAAGCAAACAATAGTTTTGGGTGCACGTAGGGTGGGAAAAACAGTTTTAATAAAAATATATTATCACAAATAAACGAGCGGGTTTTAATCCTTAATGGAGAAGATATTAATGTACACGACAAACTTTCCGTTTGAACTGTAGAAAATTACAAACAAATTTTAGGCTCGCATAAACTTTTGTATATAGATGAAGCACAAAAAATACCGGATATTTGTCAGAAACTAAAATTAATGATTGATGAAATTGATGGTTTAAAAATTATTGTATCCGGTTCATCTTCGTTCGACATAAACAAAGATGTGGGTGAACCACTTACCGGCAGAAAATATTCGTTCCATCTCTATGCACTTTCTGAAGCAGAATACAATCAAACGGAAAGTAATATTTCTAAAATTGATAAAACAAAAGAAAGGCTCGTTTTTGGAAACTATCCCGAACTTTTGCATATTCCTTATAGAGAAGAAAAGAAAGATTATTTGAACGAAATGGTGAGTAGCTATCTGTTGAAAGACATTTTAGTTTATGAGAACATAAAAAATTCACAAAAAATATTTAATTTGTTACGATTGATTGCATTTCAGATTGGGGGAGAAGTTTCTATGCAAGAAATAGGGAAACAACTTGGAATAAGTAAAAATACTGTCGAAAAATATTTAGATTTGTTGAGCAAAGTTTTTATTCTTCATAAAGTTGAAGGATATAGTCGCAATCTTCGAAAAGAAATTACAAAATATTCGAGATGGTATTTTTTAGACAATGGAATAAGAAATGCTGTGATTGCAAATTTTAACTCAATTGTTTCGAGAAATGATATTGGTCAATTGTGGGAAAACTATATGATTATCGAAAGAATAAAATTCCAAAACAATAACAGGATTTCTTCAAATAATTATTTTTGGCTTACATACGATCAACAAGAAATTGATTGGGTTGAAGAGCGTGATGGGCAATTATTTGGCTATGAATTTAAATGGAATGAAACAAAGGTTAAAACTCCATAGCAATGGAAAAGTGCATATCCGGAAGCAACATTTGAAGTGATAAATTCAAATAATTTTGAAAACTGGCTCAAATAATTTTAGAACTATTATTTTGATTTAACTAAATCTTGAATCTGATTAATATAACTATCCTCAATTTTTCTACCAAGTTTTCTTGATTGAAGTGCCTGATCTAACGCTTTTTCATAGTTTTTCAATCGCAAATTGCACACCGACATATTATAATATGCCCCAGCATGTTTCGGGTTTAGCTTTAAAACAATTTCAAAATTTTTATTGGCTTCGTCAAATTCGTTTTTTTGAAAATATGCAAATCCTTTGTTCAAGTATAAATTTATATCATTCGGATTTACTCTTATCATAATATCGAAATCGGTAATTGCCTTATCGAATTCACCACTATATAAATATGCAAATGCACGATTTCCAGCAACTTTATCGATACGAGCTCCTCGCTCCAAAGCATTTTCAAAATCGACAAAAGCATCGTCATATTTTTTTAAAATCGAATTTATAATTCCTCTGTTTATGTGAGCGTTGATTTCATGAGGGCCCATTTTCACAGCCTTATCGTAACACTCGAAAGCATCTTCGTATTTTTCCTGCATTCGATAAATATTTCCCAGATTTCCCCATGTTTCGTCGTCCATCTGATTGTTTGTCATTAAAACCTGGTAATCTTTCATTGCAAGATCTGGCCTGTCGGTTTTACCATAATAATTTCCACGATTTCTATATGCCATATCTGCATCGGGATAATTTTTCAAAACATCGGTCCATAATGTTTCGCTGTTTTCCCAAACTTTAATTCTTTGGTGTGTCAGGGCAATAATAAAAACTGCATATATAATACCAATTAATACTAAAATTGATTTCATCACTTTAGCTTTTTTGCCAGTAGCAAAATCGTTTGCAGCATAAGCAATTATAAAAAATATACCTAAATATGGAATATATGTATATCTGTCGGCTATAAGTGCCTTTCCTACAGATAGAAATTGTAATACAATTGAAATTGTTGCGGCATAAAACAAAAATCCAAAAATAATTACCCGAGCATATTTTTTCGACTTAAATACAATGAGTCCTAACAAGGAAACTACAATTAATGATATAATAGGTGCCAAATAAAAAATAGTGGGTAGATAGCCACCAATTTCATCGTAGCGGGGATATGGATAAAATGTGGATAGTTCTGTTGGTACAAAAATTCGATATATATAAATATTCAAACCATAAAACCCAACTAGGAATTTTTCTACATACGAAACGGCTCCTTCTTTTGCGATAGCACCTTCCTGAATTATTATCGCAATTATTCCGAATAATAATGCTAAAACGAAAAATGGAACTTTTTCTAAAACTAATTTTGTATTGAATTTTCTTTTATAAAAATAATCGAGAAGAACTAAAACAACCGGCAATGTTACGGCCATTGGTTTCGATAATAATGATAATATGAACAAAACTATTGTGAAAATATACCATTTTGTATTTTTGTTTTCAATAAATTTCACATAAGTGATTAACGAGCCCAGAAAAAAGAGTGCATAAAGTACATCTTTTCGTTCGGCAACCCAGGCAACACTCTCGACGTGCATTGGGTGAAGTGCAAACAAAAAAGCTACGGTTGATGGTATTATTAAATTTCGTTTTGATATGAAATAAAACAAAATAAAAACTAGTACGATATTTAATAAATGAAATATATAATTTGTTGTATGATAGACTTTTGGATTAATTTTATCGTAGTTGTATTCCAGGGCATACGACAAAATTGTTAATGGATGATAATTCATAAAGTAGGGCTCGCTAAAAATCTTTATAATATTTTCGAACGACAAATCCTGAATTATTTCGCTTTCGGTAACATATCTTGGGTCGTCCCAGTTTGTAAATCCATTTTTTAATGAAGGATAAAAAACTATTGCTGAAATAATTACAATAATTGCAACAATTATAAAATGTTTATAATTTTGTTTGGTTCGAGTTTTCTTTAGCTGCGAAGGTTTTTTTAATTGCTTTTTTGCTTTTTTCATTTTTATTATTTTCTACAAATACTGAAATTCAATATCAAAAATTTCAATCAATTTTCCTAAAAGTAAATTCAACAGTAGCTCCTTTTTTCATCCAACTCATAAAAATATCTGTTACAATAAAAACCGGAAAGCTTACAGCAAAAAATAGTTTTTGCATTAAAATACTGAATTTTGAATATTCTTTTGCATAATCGGTATTTCCTTTTAAAAGCTCGAACAAAACCTCTCGCTTTTTCAGAAATTTGTTTAATAAACTTTGAGTCATTCCATATGGATTTTGCTCCGACGATAGATAATTTTCGCTTACTATTTCGAAACCATATTCTTTTAAAAGCTTGATGAAATCTGTTGGTTCGAAAAACAACAAATGTCGTGGAGGATCTAAATGCAGCCAATCTCCCTTAAATTTTCTACTTTGGTAGCTGTCGATATTTGGGAAAGAAATCAGAAGAATTCCATCCTTTTTTAATAATTCAGAAATAGTTTCTAAAGTTTCTTTTGGATTCGATAAATGTTCGAAAACATGAAATAATGTAACCGCATCTAAACTATTTTTATCGAAATCTGATTTTTCCAAAAAGCCAATTTTCAAATTAATTTCGGAATGTTTGGCTGCACGCTTTGCAGAGTTGCCATCTAATTCGGTACCATTGAGCCTATATTTTCCATATTTCTGCAAATACAACAAAAATCTACCATTTCCGCAACCAATGTCTAAAACATTTGCTCCCTCTTTCAAATATTTGCTCAATTTTTTAGCCCGTTTTTTTCTAAAAAAATCTAATACATTTTCTACCGAAGACGATTCGAATTTTTCGTCCTTTTCGCCATAGTACGAATCGTCATAAGCTCTTGCCAACTGTTCGTTGGTAGGTTGTGGCGACAAAAAATATGCTTTGCATTTTCTACATTTATGAATATGAAATGTATCTTCAAATATGTCTTTTGTGCTATAAAGTTTTTCAGAATTCTGGCTTTTACAATATACGCAAATACTATGATTTTCTACCATGAAATATTTTGATTTTATTATCAATTTCAATTTATTTGGCAAAAATATATATTTTTATGAATATAGAAATACTGTTTAAATTAGAGTATTTTTACATTTTTTATTGCAATAAGCAAAGTTAAAAATTGGTTTTTCTGTTGTAGTTCTAAAATGGCACTAAATTATATCTGGATATTCTTTTTTGTAGTAGCATTTATTACTGGCTTGATAAAACTTATATTTTTTGGAGATGTAAATGTATTTCCGGAAATGGTAAGCAGTACTTTCGATATGGCAAAAACCGGATTCGAAATATCATTATTTCTTACCGGTGTATTATCATTATGGCTTGGGCTAATGAAACTTGGAGAAAAAGGAGGAATCGTAAAAATATTCTCGAAGGTTATCGGACCATTTTTTCAAAAATTGTTTCCTGAAATTCCAAAAAATCATCCTGCAACTGGTTCGATTATGATGAATATTGCAGCTAACATGCTCGGTCTCGACAATGCTGCAACTCCTATTGGCTTAAAAGCCATGAAAGAAATGCAGGAAATAAATCCTAATAAAGATACAGCTTCGAATGCTCAAATTATGTTTTTGGTTCTCAATACCTCTGGTTTAACCTTGATCCCTATAAGTATAATGGTTTACAGAACCCAACTTGGAGCTGTAGATCCCTCAGATATTTTTATACCTATTCTGCTTGCTACATATTTTTCTACTCTTGCCGGCTTAATTAGCGTTTCTATTTATCAGAAAATAAATCTTTTCAACAAAACAATTTTACTTTATCTCGGAATTCTTACGAGTATAATTGCTGGTATTATTTACTATTTTTCAAATTTACCTAAGGAAAAAATTACTGAAATTTCATCGGTCGTCAGTAATGTTTTTTTATTCTCAATAATTATGATTTTCATATTTCTGGCATTCCGGAAAAGAGTGAATGTTTACGAAACATTTATTGAGGGAGCGAAAGACGGATTCAAAATTGCTGTAACAATTATTCCATATTTAATAGCAATTTTAGTGGCAATAGGAGTTTTTAGAGCTTCGGGAGCAATGAATATTTTTATTGATGGAGTTTCCGCAGTTTTTAGTTTTTTTGGAATTAATACCGATTTTATTGCTGCTCTGCCAACCGCTCTTATGAAACCTCTTAGCGGCAGCGGAGCACGTGGAATGATGGTTGATGCAATGAACACATACGGAGCAGATTCATTCGTTGGTAGAGTAGCATCAACAGTTCAAGGAGCAACCGACACAACATTTTATATTATTGCAGTTTATTTCGGTTCTGTCGGGATAAAAAAAACCAGATATGCAATTACTTGTGGTTTGATTGCAGATTTTACAGGAATAATTGCAGCAATTATTATCGCATATTTATTTTTCCATTAAAATCAAATTTTGAAATTAAAATCAAATATTCTCAAATTTTCTCTTTTTGCAACCGGTTTGTCTGGAATTGTTGCAGAGTATATTTTGTCAACCTTGGCAACTTATTTTCTTGGAGATTCTGTTTTTCAATGGACAATGATAGTTTCTATAATGCTATTTTCTATGGGATTAGGAAGTCGTATTTCTAAGTACTTTAAAACTAATTTGTTAAGAAGTTTTTTATATATCGAATTTCTATTATCAGTTTTAGTATCATTTTCATCACTTTTTGTCTATTCTGCCTCAGCATTTTCTATTTATACAGGACTTATAATTTATACTTTAAGTATAAGTATAGGTATTTTGATAGGTATGGAAATCCCAATCGTAGTTAGATTAAACGATGAATTTGAAACCCTACGCATCAATGTTTCTTCAGTAATGGAAAAAGACTATTATGGTGCATTAGTAGGAGGATTGTTTTTTGCATTTTTTGGCTTACCATATCTTGGGCTAACTTATACTCCTTTTGTTCTTGGAATTGTAAATTTCACAGTTGCCCTCTTACTTTATTTTTTGCTTTGGAAGCAAATTCAGAAAAAAATACTAATAAATTTTCTTGCAATTTCTATTGGTTTATTGATAGTTATTGGAATATATTTCTCGCAACCTGTAATTTTATGGGGAGAACAGGTAAAATATAAAGACAAAGTAGTTTATTCCGAACAATCGAAATATCAAAAAATTGTAATTACACAATGGCAAGATAATTATTGGTTATTTCTAAATGGAAATCAACAATTTTGCACTCTTGATGAAGTAATGTATCACGAACCATTGGTTCATCCTGCTATGAAACTTTTAGTTGAGCCAAGCCATGTTTTAATTCTTGGAGGTGGCGATGGTTGTGCTGTAAGAGAAGTCCTAAAATATAATTCTGTAAAAAACATAAAATTGGTAGATTTAGATCCATCTATGACGGAACTTTCATTAAATCATCATGTTTTACTTAAGGCAAACGATTCTTCTTTACACAGCCCAAAAGTTCAGGTTTTGAACAATGATGCTTACAATTTTTTAGAAAATAATACCGAATTTTTCGACATAATAATTATTGACCTACCAGACCCAAGAACTGTTGAACTAAACAGACTTTATACATTTGAATTTTATAAAAAATGCTATAAATATCTTCGTCCTAATGGTGTTATTGTAACACAAGCCGGAAGCCCATATTATGCAACTAAAGCTTATAAATGCATTGAAAAAACTCTTCAATATTCTGGATTTTCTACTGTTCCTATTCACAATCAAATATTAACTCTCGGAGAATGGGGCTGGATAATTGGACAAAAAATAGAATCAGATAATAATATAAAAAATCATTTGCAAAATATTAGTTTTGAAGATGTTGAAACAAAATGGCTAAACAAAGAAGCAATGAAACTAATGACATCGTTTGGAAAAGATATTTTCTCAAATTCTATTGATTCTATAGAAATAAACAAAATACATAATCCTGTTCTATATAAATATTATTTGAAAGGAAATTGGAGTATTTATTAATTTTGCAAAAATAAAATATTAACATATAATTCTATAAATAAATGAATTATAAGAATAAACTATTTATTAACAATTTGTTTCAAATCTTGTTAATTACTTTTATAAATAAAATGAAAAATAAATTTTGATATTAATATTTCAATTTTGTTTATTAATTAAATATTTTGAACCAAATTTATTTATTAAAACTTAAAATAATTTTCACACATCATTTACACATTTAATGCAACAAAAATTTCAAAAAAGATATTACAAGTTTTATACTAACAAGGTGTTAAAAACTACGATATATAATTCTAATTCAAATATATACAAAATGACAATTTGTTAACATCATGTTTCAAATTCTTAATAAAATAAAAAACAATATTTTTGCAACAAAAATATTAACAGTACTAACAGTATAATAGTATTAGTAGTTTTATATATTTTTAAAATTTTAAATTAATTAAATATTATGAATGTTAATAAAGTCGAAATTCAAAAAAAAGGGTTTTTGGAAATTGATATAGATAAAAGTCTGAATTTAGTCTCCGAGATAAAAAAAATGAAAGAGGAGAAAAATGCTGTAATTTTGGCTCATTATTATCAAATCCCTGAAATTCAAGACATTGCAGACTTTGTTGGAGATAGTCTTGCACTTTCACAAAAAGCTGCAGAAACCTATGCAGATATAATTGTTTTCGCCGGCGTTCATTTCATGGCTGAAACTGCAAAAAGTCTTTCACCTGAAAAAATGGTTTTAATCCCGGATTCTAAAGCGGGTTGTTCATTAGCCGATTCTTGTCCACCAAAAGAATTTAAGGAATTTAAAGAAAAATTTCCTGAGTATAAAGTAGTTTCATATGTAAATACAACATCTGAAATAAAAGCATTGACAGATGTTGTTTGCACTTCTACAAATGCAAAACTCATAATTGATAGTTTTCCTTTGGATGAAAAAATAATTTTTGCACCAGATAGAAATCTTGGTAATTATTTGAATAGTATTACAGGACGAAATATGAAACTTTGGGATGGAGCATGCCACGTACATGAAGAATTCTCGCTTGAGAAAATTTTGGATATTAAACAAGAATATCCAAATGCTAAAATAATTGCTCATCCTGAATGTCAAAAGCAAATATTGATTGTTGCCGATTATATAGGTTCAACTTCAGGATTATTAAAATTTATTGAAAATGATGATTGCGATACATTTATAGTGGTTACAGAATCTGGTATTCTTCATCAAATGCAGAAAAGCAGACCAAACAAAAATTTTATTCCGGCTCCTCCAAACGATTCTACTTGTGCTTGCAACGATTGTAAATATATGAGATTACATACAATAGAAAAATTATATACATGCTTGAAATACGAAATTCCGGAAGTTACACTTGACGAAGAGCTTAGAAAAAAAGCTGTTAGACCAATTATTAAAATGCTTGAAATTTCAAAAAAGCAGAACAAAATATAATTTTAAAAAAACTGAAAAAAGTGTATTTAAGCAATATTTCAAATAGCGAAATAGATAAATTGGAAATATTAAAATTTGAGGGACAAATAGATGTAATTGATAATAATGAAAAATTATCAAAATCTCTGCAAGAATTAAAAAAATGCAAAATTCTTGGTTTTGATACCGAAACTAAACCAAATTTCAAAAAGGGGATAAAAAACAGAAATCATATTTCTTTAATTCAGTTGGCAAATGATAAAAAGGCATATTTGATTAGAATTAACAAAATTGGTTTTCCAAATTCGCTTTTACAAATATTGGCAGATCCAAAAATACTGAAAGTAGGGATCGGATTAAAAGATGATTTGAAAGGATTATTAGAAGTCTGTAAATTGAACAATGGTTCATCAAAAAATTGTTATATAAATTCTGATTCTTTTTTAGATATACAAAATATTGCTTGCAATTTTGGAATAGAAGCTTTAAGCCTTAAAAAGTTGAGTGCTATAGTTTTAGATTATAAAATTTCTAAATCTGCACAATTGTCTAATTGGGAAAACACTATTCTGACCAAAAAGCAACAACAATATGCAGCAATTGACGCTTTTGTTTGTTTGAAAATATATTATAAATTGTTTGATAATTAAGTTGTTACGAGTAAAATTATTTTATGCAAGAATTAAATATTTAGATGTTGTTAAAGTATGATATTATAGTTGTAGGAGCTGGACATGCTGGTTGTGAAGCAGCTGCAGCAAGTGCAAATTTAGGTTCCAAAGTATTGTTGATAACCATGGATTTAAGCAAAATTGCTCAAATGTCTTGTAATCCTGCTATTGGTGGAATAGCTAAAGGACAGATAGTTAGAGAGATAGATGCCCTTGGTGGATATACAGGAATTGTAACTGACGATACTATGATACAATTCCGTATGCTAAATAAATCGAAAGGTCCTGCAATGTGGAGTCCAAGAGCTCAAAGTGATAGGCACGAATTTTCTAAAAAATGGAGAATTGAATTAGAAGGGATTCGGAATATCGATTTTTGGCAAGATATGGTTGATAGTTTGATTTTTGATAACAATACAATTTCTGGAGTTAAAACTCGACAAGGTGTAAAGTTTTATTCAAAAGCTGTAATACTTACTAACGGAACATTTTTGAATGGATTGATGCATATTGGGAAAAATAGAGTTATTGGTGGAAGAGATTCAGAAAATTCATCTATCGGAATTAGTGAACAATTGGCGGAATATGGGATTGAATCAGGTAAAATGAAAACCGGAACTCCAGCGAGAATTGATGGTAGAACAATAGATTTTTCAAAAATGCTTGAACAAAAAGGTGATGAAGAACCATCAAAATTTTCTTTTTTGAATGACACTAAAAATATTGCTAAGCAAGAGAGCTGTTACATTACTTATACCAATGAAAATGTTCATGATATTTTAAGAGAAGGGTTTGAAGATTCTCCGCTATATAATGGAACTATACAAGGGATAGGACCACGTTATTGCCCTAGCATAGAAGACAAAATTGTTACTTTTGCTGATAGAAATAAACATCAGTTGTTTTTAGAACCGGAAGGACGAAAAACGATTGAATACTATATAAATGGATTTTCATCTTCATTGGCCTGGGATATTCAAATAAAAGCAATTAATAAAATTTATGGATTAGAGAATGCTAAAATATTTCGTCCTGGTTATGCAATTGAATACGATTATTTTTCACCAACTCAACTAAAAAGTACATTAGAAAGTAAATTCATTTCTAATTTGTTTTTTGCAGGTCAAATTAATGGTACTACTGGATATGAAGAAGCGGGAGCTCAGGGATTGATGGCCGGCATAAATGCTCATTTGTTGATAAATGAAAAAAAGGAATTTGTTTTGAAAAGAGACGAAGCCTACATAGGTGTCCTTATAGACGATTTAGTTACGAAAGGAGTTGATGAACCATACAGAATGTTCACTTCAAGAGCAGAGTATAGAATTCTTTTGAGGCAAGACAACGCTGATATTAGGCTTACCGAAAAATCTTATAAATTAGGCTTAGCAACTGAAAAGAGGTATGATATTTTAGAAAAGAAAACTAAATCAATAAATGAAATAATTGCGATTTTTAATTCATTCAGTGTAAAACCTGAAGAAATAAATAAAAAATTGAAGGAATTAAAAACTTCTGAAATTAAACAAAAAGTAAAATTAAGTAATATTATTTTGCGGCCTCAGGTTTCAATTTTAGATATTGCAAGTGTTATTTCTCCTATTCAAGAAATGATAACAAAATTGAAATCCAACTCTAATGAATATATTGAAGCTGCGGAAATATTAATGAAGTATTCAGGATATATTGATAGAGAAAGAAAAATTGCCGATAAACTAAAAAGACTTGAACATATTGAAATATCAGAGAATTTTGATTACAATAGAATATATTCTTTATCAACCGAGGCAAGGCAAAAATTAACAAAAATATTGCCAAGAACAATTGGGCAGGCAAGTAGAATTTCTGGAGTATCACCATCTGACATAAATGTGCTTTTAGTCTTTCTTGGAAGATAAACAAAATGTTCCACGTGGAACATAGGTTCAAATAATTATATATGTAATAGTTAACAAAAAAACATACTGAAATTATGAAAAATATTGAAACAATTATTTCAGGAAATATAGTTGATATTGTAAAACGAGAAATTTATAAAGGCAAAGTTTTTATTAAAAATGATAAAATAGAAAAGATAATAAAATGCGAAGTAGTTGAGAATGTCTATTTGCTACCTGGCTTAGTAGATTCTCATGTTCACATCGAAAGTTCAATGCTTACGCCGACAGAATTTGCTAAAATTGCTGTAAAACACGGAACAGTTGCAACAATTTCTGATCCTCACGAAATTGCAAATGTATTGGGAATTCAAGGTATAAATTTCATGATAGATGACATTAAGGATGTTCCATTCAAAATGTTTTTTGGAGCTCCATCGTGTGTTCCAGCAACTGATTTTGAAACTTCTGGATATAAATTGAATGATACTGATATAGACAAATTATTGTCAAGAAATGACATTTATTATTTATCTGAAATGATGAATTTTCCGGGTGTTATTTATAATGACAAAAGCGTGATTAGTAAAATTGAAAGTGCAAAAAAATATAATAAAAAAATTGATGGACATGCTCCAATGCTTTCAGGCAAAGATTTGGAAAAATATATTTATGCAGGAATAAGTACAGATCACGAATGTTCAACAATTATTGAAGCCGAAGAAAAATTGAAACTTGGAATGAAAATCCAAATTCGGGAGGGTAGTGCTGCCAAAAATTTTGAGAATCTTCATAAACTAATTGATAAGTTTCCTAATGAAATTATGCTTTGCAGTGATGATATTCATCCTGACAATTTGGTAGAGGGTCACATAAATAAATTAATAAAAAAGGGAATTGATAAGAAAATCGACATTTTTAATTTACTTCAATCGGCTACATTAAATCCAATAAAACATTACAATTTAAATATAGGATTGCTTCAGGAAGGAAATTCTGCCGATTTAATAATGATTGATAATTTGGATTCATTCTATGTTTTGAAAACTATCATTAATGGCAATATAGTTTACGAAAACGGACATTCTAAGATTGAATCGAAAAATAAAATTTCTATCAATAATTTTAATTCAAAAACTATATCGGAAGAAGATATTATCGTAGCTGCAAAATCAAAAAAAATTAGAGTAATTGAAGCAATTGACGGAGACTTATTTTCAAACGAAAAAATTTGTGAGGCAAAAATTGAAAATGAATGTGTAGTTCCAGACATAAATAATGATATACTTAAAGTTGTAGTACTTAACAGATACAAAATAGAAAAACCTATTGTAGGATTTATTTATGGATTCGGATTAAATCATGGAGCTATTGCAAGCAGTATTGCACACGATAGCCATAATATTATCGCTGTTGGAGCAGATGATACTAGTATTGTAAGAGCAATAAATACAATTGTCAATTCCAAAGGCGGAATTGTTGTTATAGATAAGAATGAAGAATTTGTGCTTCAATTGGAAATTGCCGGATTAATGTCTGCAAAAAATGGAAATGAAGTGGCTGAGAAGTATAAAAACATTGACAAAAAAGCCAAGAATTTAGGAAGCAAATTGTCCGCACCATTTATGACTTTATCGTTCATGTCATTATTGGTTATACCTAAACTAAAAATTGGAGACAAAGGATTGTTCGATGGAACTAAGTTTCAATTCACCAATATTTTTGTTGATGATGACTAACCGAAAAGCTCTTCATAAATTTAAAAATACAATACAATTCTTACCAGAAAAGCCTGGCGTTTATCAATATCTAAATAACAAATCGGAAATTATTTATATTGGGAAAGCTAAGAATTTAAAAAAGCGAGTATCCTCATATTTCAATAGAAATTCAGAAAATACTAAAACAGAAATTCTTGTTTCAAAGATATTTGAAATTAAGCATATTGTTGTAGAAACTGAGCAAGATGCCTTGTTATTAGAAAATAGTTTAATCAAAAAGTATCAGCCAAGATACAATGTTTTGCTAAAAGATGGTAAAACATTCCCATGGATTTGTATTAAAAATGAAAGATTTCCACGAGTTTTTAGTACTAGAAATTACACTAAGGATGGCTCTATTTATTTTGGTCCATACACTTCAGGAAGGTTAGTAAAAATCATTCTTGAATTATTCAAACAAATGTACAAATTGCGAAATTGTAGGTTCGATTTGTCGAAAAAAAATATTGAAGAAAAGAAGATAAAAGTTTGTTTAGAGTTTCATATAGGAAATTGTTATGCTCCTTGCATAGCAAAACAAAGCGAAGAAACTTATCTTTCTAATATTGATGAAATTAAAAACATTCTTAAGGGAAATATTTCGTCTGTAATAAAAGATTTGAAGAAAAAAATGATAATTCTTGCAGGTGAATTTGAGTTTGAATTAGCACAGGATATTAAGGAAAAAGTTAAACTCTTAGAAAATTATCAGAGCAAATCTACAGTAGTAAATCCAAATATTGATAATGTCGATGTTTTTTCAATAGTAGAAAAAGAAAATTATGCATATGTAAATTTTCTAAAAGTATTGAATGGTTCAATCATTCAGGCACATACAATTGAGTTGAAAAAAAAGCTTGATGAAACGGAAAAAGAGTTGCTATTGCTGGCCATTACTGATATAAGAAATAGGCTTTTTAGTAATTCAAAAGAAATAATCGCTCCTTTCAATTTAGATTTTTCTATTGAGAATGTGAATGTTGTAGTTCCAAAAATTGGTGATAAAAAAAAACTTTTAGATCTTTCAACTAGAAATGCTAAATATTTTTTGCATGAGAAGCAACAACAGCTTCTGGTATCAAAGCATAAATCAAGCAAGAATAGAATTCTTGAAACAATAAAAAAGGATCTTCATTTATCAGAAATTCCTGAGCAGATTGAGTGTTTTGATAATTCAAATATATCTGGCGAAAATCCTGTTGCAGCTTGCGTTGTGTTTAAAGATGCCAAACCTGCAAAAAGCGAATACCGACACTTCAATATTAAAACTGTAGAAGGAATAAATGATTTTGCCTCTATGCAAGAAATTGTTTATCGGCGCTATAAAAGATTATTGGACGAAAAGAAAAAATTACCGCAGCTCATTGTAATTGATGGCGGAAAAGGGCAGTTAAATGCTGCTTTAAACAGTCTTAGAAAATTGAACCTGCAAAATATAATTCCGGTTATTGGAATTGCGAAAAGACTTGAAGAAATATTTTTTCCAGACGATCCTATTCCATTATACTTGGATAAAACTTCTGAAACATTAAAAATTATTCAACAATTAAGAAATGAGGCTCATAGATTTGGCATTGAATTTCATAGGCAAAAACGCTCCAATAATTTCATACAGTCAGAATTATCTAATATTCAAGGAATTGGACCAAAAACTATACAAAAACTTTTGTCTAAATTTGGTTCAGTTGAAAGAATTATTAATGCAGAACCTGCTGATATTAAAGAGATTATAGGAAAGGATAAATTTGATAAGCTGGAGTTTTATTTTAAAAATAAGAAAATAGAATAAAAACAATTGTAATATATTGACAATTAATATATTACAATTTTGTTTTAAAAAAGATTTCATCATTATGATGGAATCTTTTGTTTATAACATAGTTATTAAAGTGAAACAAAATTAGCTATATTAACAACTTATGAACAATTATTGAAATGTATTTATCAGGAAACTAATTAGTTAAAAAATATTCTAAATAAATGAAAAGATATATTTTGTAAGTTTGTTTTTTCTTACATATATTTACTCGCTAATTAAAATTGTAGATTTAAGTTAAATGTTTTCGGATGTTTAATGATAGTAAAGTACTGGTAAATAATATATATGGTGAAATTTTTACTTAAAATTTTATTGATTATTTCTTTAGTTCTATATGCTAATTTTATGTGTATTGGTCAAATTCCTGTACATGTTTCAGTTTATTATGGAATTGATGCTAGTGAATGTTCATGGAACATTTGGAACAATTCTGATAGCACTATCGTTTTAAGCGACAATGGTTCAGCAATCAACAATTCATTTTCTTTCAATGACACAATAAATTTAGCACCTGGCGAATACACTTTCAATGCCTACGATTCGTATGGAGATGGCTGGAATGGAGGAGGTTGGTATCAAATTTCACCACTTTTTGGAACTTCCACAAACCAAGTGTATTTTTCAAATGGAAATATTCAGAATACCGTATTTTCAGTTTTTCCTATGACTGTGATTGACATGGGAATAGTTGCGTGGAATTCCCCTATATCGGGAATTTCTTTAGATTCAAATGAAACAGTTACAGTTCAGATACAAAATTTTGGACTTGCTACCCAATCGAATTTTACTCTATCTTATTCCATCGACAATGGCAATTCTTTTCAAATCGAGAATGTAAATCAAAACATAGAATTTGGAGAATCATATATTTTTTCGTTTCAACAAACCGCCCATTTTTCAACATATGGATCATATAATTGCATAGTAGCAATAAGTGCAAGTGGAGATTCTAATAGTTCAAATGATACTTTAAATATTGAAATATCGAATTTCGAAATAATATCAAATTTTCCATGGGCAGAGAATTTTAGTAATGGAATTAGTTTTGGTTGGAGAAATGAAGGAATAGAAAATTGGATTATTGAGAATGATTACTTGTATTGTGATTTTTGGAATTGGGCAAATTCTGAAAATGCTACACTTATTTCTCCTCCGCTACAAATTGGTAATTCTAGTGTCTTAAGTTTCGATTGGTCGAGTTCCAGTTTTTCGATATACGATTTAAGCGAATTTAATATTTATATTTCGACAGACACTTGTAGTTCGTGGCAAATGGTTTGGGAGAAATCCGGAACAGATTTGAACTCCAATGATGGAGCAACAAATACTACACCTGGAAGTTTCATTTCAGAAGTTATTGATTTAACAAACTATATAAATAATCTCATTTTTATTAAATTTGAGGGAGTCTCTGGCTGGGGTCCAAATTTGTATCTCGACAATATTTCAATAGAAGAATACGATCAAGTAGATTTATCAATTGAAGAAATAATTTCTCCACAATCCGGATGCGGATTAAGCGATCAAGAGGAAATTTCTATTTTGATAAAAAATAGCGGTTTATTTGAAATATCAGATTTTGAAGTTTCATTTAGCATTAATAATGGAAATAGTTTTATTACAGAAATAGTAACAGATACAATTTTTGCTGGAGATAGTCTCCAATATTCATTTAATCAAACTATTGATATTTCTTTATCTGGAGAATATCAAGCAATATCGGGTGTTTCGTTTATCTATGATTTTAATTCTCAAAATAATTTAATTCACGATACAATTGTGTCTGTAGAAAGCTTAAGTTTTTCGGGCTTAGAAATTGGATTGGGCTTAGTTCCGGTTTATGTTCAGGTATTTTATGATGCGAATTGGTCATTCGAAAATTCTTGGGAAATATTAAACGAAAATGGTGACACAATTTTATTTTCCACAACCGGAACAAATTTATCAAACGATTTTTCATATAATGATACAATAAACTTACCAATTGGGAATTACACTTTTGTAGCTCACGATTTGTATGGAGACGGTTGGGGAGGTGCAAATAGTCAGAGTTGGTACGAAATTTCATCTTCCTATGGAAATTCAACAGGTTATCAAACATTTAATCAAGGAAACATACAAACATCAACATTTTCAGTTGGAGGAGTAATTCCATTTTGCGATAATGCTGAACCTGTTGTTTTAATCGGAAATCTGCAATCTGCAATTTTCTCCGGTAGCGGAATATCCGATAATACATTTTATCCTTCAAATGCTGGATTTGGCTATCATACAATTTTGTATTCTTTCGTTAACAACGAAGTTAGTTGTATCGATTCTCAATCAGTAATTATTGCCGAAGCTCCAACTTTAGAATTGGGTTTAAATCAAAATTTATGTGAAGATGAAAGCTTAACTATTGATGCCGGAATAAGTGATTATTATTTGTGGAGCGATGGTTCAACCAACCAATTAATAAATATTGGCACGAGCGGAACCTATTCAGTTACTATCTCATTAGAAAACGATTGTGAAGCAAGCGATCAAATTGAAGTTGAATTTTCTCCACTACCTTCTATAAATTTAGGAAACAACCAGGAGATTTGTGATGGAGATACTTTAATTCTAAACGCCGGGAATGATTTGTCTTATTTTTGGAATACAGGATCAATCAATCAGTATATTAACATCAATCAACAAGGGACATTTGCAGTTACTGTTACCGATTCAGCAGGCTGCGAAAACTTTGATACTATTATTGTTTCAGTAAATCCAATACCAAATGTATTTTTAGGATATGATATAAGCATATGTGGAAACGAAATTGTAACAATTGTAGCTGATTCGGGATATTCATATTTATGGAACACAGGATCAAACAATCAATCAATTTCTGTTGTTGAGAGCAACACATATTCAGTTACTGTTTCTGATTCTAATTTGTGCCAGAACCACGATGAAATAAATGTTTCATTCAATCCAATACCAACCATAAATTTGGGAAATGATACCTCAGTTTGTGATAATGACTCTTTACAAATATCTATTAGTGGATTTAGCAGTTATTTGTGGAACACTGGGACATCAAATCAAACTATCGATATAAACCAAACTGGCAACTATTCTTTGACAATAACCGATATTTATAATTGTGTAGCTACTGATAGTATTTATGTTACATTTCTAAATACTCCAATAGTCGATTTGGGCGAAAATCTCACTTTTTGTGAAAATGAAATTTGTATTCTGACTGCTGACAGCGGAGACACATATATTTGGAATACGAATTCTATAAATCAAAATATAATAGTTTTTGAATCTGGAAATTATTCAGTTACAGTTTCGAATAACAATGGATGCTCTGATTTCGATGAAATAAATGTTGTATTCAATCCTTTACCAATAATAGATTTAGGAGAAAATCAAACGATTTGTGATGGTGATAGCATTATTTTAGATGTTGGTTTTTTTAGTGAATATCTTTGGACGAATAATGTTTGGACCGACACAAATCAAACTATTTCAATATCAGAAAATGATTTTATATATGTTACTGTTATTGATAATAATAATTGTCAGGCAAATGATGAAATTGAAATAAATGTCCAAATTTTACCTTCAGTTGAATTAGGTTCAGATACATTTTTGTGTGCGGGAAATACAGTATCGCTAAATGCGGAAGGTTCACACAATTATTTTTGGAATACAGGTGAAACAACTCAAGTCATTCATGCACTAAATTCAGGTGTTTATAGTGTGATTATTTCAGATTCAGTTGGTTGCGAATCAATTGATAGTATAAATGTTTTGTTTTATACCTTGCCTAATTTAGAACTTGGAGACAATCAATTAATCTGTAATAATTCTTCATATGAAATTGAAGCGGGAGATTTTTCTTCATATTTATGGAATAATGGAACCATCGGTCAAAGTCTTATAGTAGCACAAAATGGAATTTATTCTGTTTTAGTTACAGACTCTAACAATTGCCAAATGACTGATACCATAAGCATTTTATTTGGCCAAAATCCAATTATATATTTAGGAGCAGACCAAACAGTTTGCGAGGAAGACAGTTTTGTTATTGATGCAGGTACAGGTTTCACTTATTTATGGAACAATACTTACACATCTCAAATTATAGATATTTCTCAAACAGGAATTTATTCCGTTACTATTACTGATTCTATTGGATGTGAAGCCTCAGATACAATTTCAATTATTGTAAATCTTTCACCAATACTTGATTTAGGTGCCGATCAAGGAGCTTGCCAAGGCACTGCAATTGGTTTAAATGCTGGATTCCATGATGCTTATTTTTGGAACACCGGGCAAACTACACAAACAATATCAGTTTTTGCAACAGGATTGTATGAAGTTACTGTATCAAACTCTTTTGGCTGTCAGGCATCTGATGAAATTAATATTACAATAAATCCTTATCCTGTAATTGATCTTGGACCAAATCTTGTTGGATGCGAAGGTTCGTATATAACTCTTGATCCTGGTGGGTCCGGATATTTGTTTTATTGGAGTAATGGAATTATTGCACCAACACTTAACGTAACTGAGCCAGGATTATATTCAGTGATTGCAACAGATATGTATGGATGTATGGCAACAGACTACATCTATGTTTCATTTGTTACTTCTCCAACTGTCGATTTGGGAACAAGTCAAATAATTTGTGAGGGTATCTCTACGATTATAAGTCCGGGAAATTTTGTTTCTTACTTATGGAATAACGGAGAAACAAGTGATTCATTGGAGATATTTATAGCTGGAGAATATTCTGTTTCTGTAACCGACATTAATGGATGTTTAGGAGCCGACACCTTAACACTTACAGTAAATCCATCACCAAATGTTGATTTAGGGATCGATTTATCTATTGACACAACACAAAGTATTGTTATAGATGCTGGCTCAGGATTTAATTCATATTTGTGGAGTAATTTTTCAAGCAATCAAACAATTTCTATTCAAGGCAATTTGCTTTCTATAGGAAACTATACATATTCAGTTGTGGTAGCAAACAATTTTGGATGTTTTGGATACGATACTATTAATATTTCTGTATTGCCTCCTGTTTCATCTCAAATAATCGTATTACCACAGGGCTGGAGCATGTTTTCTACATACATTGATCCAAATTTGCCTGATATTGCTGATGTTTTGAGTACTATAAGTTCTGAAATCGTTTTAGTGAAAAGCGACATGGGCTTACTATTTTGGCCAAGCTTTGGAATAAACCAAATTGGCAATTTAACTATTGGTAATGCATATTTAATCAAAGTCAATATTAGTCAGGCCTTTAGCGTAGATGGAATAGCCCTAATTCCTGAAAGCACACCTGTTAACATTCCTCAAGGATGGAGCATGCTGGGATATCTTAGACAGAGTGTAGCTCCAATAAGCACTATGTTAAATTCAATAGAACCCAGTATTTATTTAGTAAAAAATTCTATGGGATTGCTCTATTGGCCTCAATATGGAATTAATACTATTGGTACAATGGTTCCGGGAGAAGGTTACCAAATTAATCTTTATAATAGTGAAATATTTTCATACCCTGCAAATAATCAAAATAATTACAAAACTGGAAGTTTAAATCAAAATAATATAATAAAATTTAGAAATATAACAAATACAAACAAAAAAATCTAAAATGAAAAAAGACATAAAAATAGTGTTTTACAAGCTTCGATATTCACCATAATCTTGGTGTGATTGGAATTCAAAAATTTAAACAAAAAAATTAAATATTAATTAATAAACTAAAAATTATTCTTATGAAGAAAAATTTATTACTTAAAAGCGTATTTATGTTTATCATTATGGTGGTCATAAATGCAGACTTGTATGCTCAACCCGGATGGACATATAATATTACTTCCGGTAATCATACCATTTTATTACAGCCAGGCACTATCACAATTAATGGCCAGGCTATTGCATCAGGCGATTATATTGGTGTTTTCTATGATCAATCAGGCGTATTAGCTTGTGGTGGATATATTGAATGGGCAGGCACTAATACAGCAGTAACCGCTTGGGGCGCTGAAGCAGGATATGATGATGGTTTCCAGGCTAATGAAGCATTTTCGTGGAAAATATGGCGAGCTTCAGACCAACAAGTATTTGATGCTACTGCAACTTATATGGCTATGCCTAATCAAGGTACATTTGCGGTAAACGGTATAAGTGGACTTGCTTCTCTTGCTGCAACTGGTTCTGGACCTGACCCGGTTGTTTTAAGCTACACTTCCGTAAATGTTTTATGTAATGGTGGAGCCACTGGTTCAATTGACCTTACAGCGTCTGGAGGAGTTGCTCCATATACATTTATTTGGTCAAATAGTGCTATTTCTGAAGATTTAAATGGATTAATCGCAGATACATATTTAGTTACTGTTACTGATGATGTTGGTACAACAGCTAATGAAAGCATTACTATTTCTCAGACAGCTAATGCTCTTGGTGTTACTGGCGTAGTAAGTGATGCAACAACTACAGGCGGCAGCGATGGTTCCATAGACCTATCCGTAACCGGCGGCACTGCCCCTTACACATATTTATGGTCTAATTCTTCGGTAAGTGAAGATATAAATGGTTTAATCGCCGGCACTTATTCAGTCAT
>Ga0209249_1000532_pt1 | contig 45636 bp, 51 predicted proteins | sample SaaInlV_200m_DNA_4_FD_184653 | JGI IMG/M metagenome (GOLD analysis project Ga0209249, IMG submission 184653) | Marine microbial communities from expanding oxygen minimum zones in the Saanich Inlet - SI037_S3LV_200m_DNA (SPAdes) (version 2) | ecosystem: Environmental > Aquatic > Marine >...
CAATTAAAGTTGATATAAACCAGGGGTCAGTTTTGAAAATAAAATAAGAAAGCCCAATTAATGGGCATTTGAGACATAATAAATTAAGAATCCGACTTTAGTCGGTTAATAGTGAAAAAAAATATGTCATAAAAAACAATATCGATGAAATCAATAAAATTAAAACGCATTCTTTCCGGATTGGCGATTACTTTCGTTATTATCTGCTTGCTTATGGCAACACCAAGGATTTGGTCGGCTTTAAATCCCGAAAATCCACCTGTTGGTTATCATTTTGTGGCTCCTGCTTACCTCGCGGTCGGGATTGGATTGGAGAAACTTATCAATCCGGTGCCCGAGATTCCTGACGATGTAGAAGAGATCAAAAATATTGAATACAAAAATATTAATGGGAAATCATTGCAACTTGATATTTACAAACCTAAAAACATTGATGATAACTCGCCCCTATTAATTTTTATACATGGTGGTGGTTGGAAAGGTGGTGAAAGATCCGACTATCTTATATATCTGGTGGACTTTGCAAAAAGGGGTTACATCACTGCCACAGTTTCGTACCGTTTGTTGAAAGATGCGTCATATCCTGCCTGTGTTGAAGACATTAACGATGCTTTAAACTGGTTCTACAAAAATGGGGATAACTACGGTTATGATCCTGATCGGATTGCCTTGATCGGAGGTTCAGCAGGTGCACACCTGGCCCTTATGGAAGCTTATGGTTGGGAAAATCCACAAGTAAAAACTGATTGTATAGATATTTTTGAAACAAAGCACAAGATAAAAGCCGTAGTCGATATTTATGGCCCAATAGATCTGACAACCGAATATGCCAGAAATCAATCGTTGGTAACATCTTTTATTGCACATTCGTATGAAGATGCACCTGAATTATACCGGGAAGCTTCACCGATACAATATTTAGATAAAAACGATCCTCCTACAATGATCCTTCACGGAACATCGGATAAGTTGGTTCCAATCAGCCAATCGGATTTGTTAAAAACCCGGCTCGACAGCCTTAGTGTTCCGTGTGTTTACCACCGTTTTCCGTTATGGCCACATACCATGGATGTTGTACAAAGAGTAAACGATTTTTCGCAACAAAAAATGATAGAATTTTTTGAACAATACCTATAATAAGCTATTCTTTTTGTAGGGCATTTATAAAATCTCGATACCTGATAAATTGTAATAAAACAAAAAAATAGAGACAGATAAAATATTATTAGTATCTTTTCAACCCATCTGAATTCAGTAATTAAATATTTGAACTTGATTAAAAAATAAACATATATTTGTCGAACCTTTATCTAAAAAAAACAAACTATTATGGAACAAAAAACTACTTCAGTCTGGAAATCATCACTTATGTCAGGGGTTTACCTGGGAATTGCATTAATCCTGGTTTCTGTTGTTTTTTATGTAACCGGAAATACTTTTGCCAAACCTGCTCAGTGGGTTGGTTATGCCGTTATGGTTGCGGGAATTGTACTCGCACAAATCGGATATAAAAAAGTCCTCGGTGGAACAATGACTTATGGCCAGGCTCTTGGTGTGGGTGTTATAACCATGCTTTTTGCATCAATTATTTCAAGTATTTATACTTATTTGCTTTTCGAAGTTATCGATCCTTCTTTACAAGAACAAATGCGCTTATTCACGGAGGAACAAATTATTAAACAGGGGAATGTTCCTGAGGAACAAATGGAAGTGGCAGTTAATATGGCCGCAAAATTCCAAACTCCTATAATGATGTTGGTTATGGGGATTTTTGGCGGCACTTTTATTGGTCTTATTATTTCGTTAATTACTTCAATATTTACAAAAAAGAATCCTACGGAAGACGTAGTTGAATAGTTCGTTAGCAAATTTTTGAATATGGATATTTCCGTAGTTGTGCCCCTGTTTAATGAGGAAGAATCATTGCCTGAATTATCGGTTTGGATAAAAAAAATTATGGACGAGAATAATTTCTCGTACGAAATAGTTATGATTGACGATGGCAGCAAGGATAATTCGTGGCAGGTAATTGAAAAATTACAAAGTCAAAATTCAAATATCAAAGGGATAAAATTCAGGCGCAACTACGGAAAATCTGCTGCACTCTTTTCTGGTTTCGATGCAGTAAAAGGAGATGTGGTAATTACAATGGATGCTGATTTGCAAGACAGCCCCGATGAAATTCCGGAATTGTTCAGAATGATAAAAGAAGATGGTTTCGATTTGGTTTCGGGCTGGAAGAAAAAACGTTTCGACCCGGTTTTATCAAAAAATATTCCCAGCAAATTTTACAACTGGACCGTTCGCCGGATAACAGGAATTAAACTTCACGACATGAATTGCGGATTAAAAGCATACCGCAAGAATGTAATAAAAAGCATTGAAGTTTATGGCGAAATGCACCGTTACATACCAGTGCTGGCAAAATGGGCAGGATACAACAACATTGGCGAAAAAGTGGTAGTACACAGCGAACGAAAATACGGAATTACCAAATTTGGATTAGAACGTTTTATCCGTGGTCCACTCGATTTACTATCAGTAACATTTATTTCCCGGTTTGTAAAAAGCCCAATGCACTTTTTTGGGATTCTTGGGATTGTAATGGTAATTGTTGGCTTAGCTGCCGCCATTTGGCTTGCCATTGAAAAAATAATACAAATAAAAAACGGGATTATTGGAAACCTAATCACTAACAGCCCATATTTTTATATTGCCCTGACTTCAATGATAATTGGTGCGCAATTTTTCCTTGGCGGATTTCTTGGTGAATTAATATCGAGAAGTTCGAGCGACCGCAATACTTACAAAATCGAAAAGAAAACCTTTGATTAAAATCACCATATTTTTATAATGCATGGCCGAAAAAGAAATTCAATTCAGAAAAAAAAGAGAATTGGGCGACATAATTACCGATTCTTTTGAATTTTTAAAACAGGAATATAATCCAGTTTCAAAGTTGGTTTTTACTTATGTATTTCCATTTGTCCTGATTTATGGCATTTTACAGGTTTACGTTCAAATGAGAGTAATGGTAAACATCGACTTTACAGACCAGGAAACAATGTTGGCAAACATTGGCCCTATTTATATGAATGTTTTTCTCTCTTCGCTTTTTGGCCTTTTTGTTCAATCGCTTTTAGCCGGCACCTATTATTCATATATTGAAATTTATGTAAAAAAAGGAAAAGGTAATTTTGAATTGAGCGAGATTACACCATTATTATTTTCCAACGGATTACTCGCGCTTGGAGCAAACCTGGTTTTATTTATTGCGGTAATGTTGGGGGTAATTATGTGTATTTTACCGGGCCTCTACATTGCAAACACACTTTCGATTGTCGTTATAATTTTAATTTTTGAAAAGAAAAGATTGGGAGATGCCTTGACGCGTTCGTGGAACCTTGTAAATTCCCAGTGGTGGAATACATTATTAATTAATCTTTTGGGATTGCTTATTGTTGGGGCGGTAAGTTTTGTAATTTCAATCCCTTCAATGCTTGCCGGAATTGGGTCCAACATTTTCAGTTTGCAAGAAACCGCAACAACTGAATACCCTGACTGGTACTGGGTTTTAATAGGGACTGCTACCATTGTTTCAACAATTTTTTATGTTATTCCCTACACTTTTCTGGCCTTTCAGTATTTCAATTTAGATGAGCGAACAAAAATTTCGCAGCCGCCTGTTCAACATTTACAGGATTAATCTTTCAGTTAAAATAATCTTAATTAGCAGTAGAAATTATATTTTCTTCCAGAAAGGTGGTAAGCCCTTCTTTCGAAATCCTGCGTTTTATTTCACCGTTTTTGGCAAATGAAATAGACCCTCTTTCTTCTGAAATAATAATTGTTATGGCATCGGTATTTTCGGTAATTCCAATTGCTGCACGATGTCGCAAACCTAAATTTTTGTCCACTTCTTTTTGTGTTAAAGGAAGGATGCAACCTGCTGCTGCAATTCTATTACCTTTTATAATTACTGCCCCGTCGTGAAGAGGCGAATTTTTAAAAAACAAGCTCCGAAGCAAGGCAGAAGAAATTCTGGCATTTAATTTTTCGCCCGTATTAATTTGTTCAGCCAGCTCCAAATTCCTTACTATTACAATCAAAGCCCCGGTTTTAGATTTCGACATTGAAACACAGGCATCAACCAGGCTTTCAATTTGTTCGTGATTAATAGTTTTTATTTTCCCAATACCAAATAATTTATCGATCGAAAATACACGATTTAGATTATAATTTGTACCAATAAAAACAAGGAATTTTCTAATTTCAGGATGAAAAACAACAATTAACGCAATGATTCCAACCCCAATAAACTGTCCCATTATCGAACCCAACAATTCCATATTAAGCGCCCGCACAACTATCCAAACCAGATATAGCGAGAACAATCCGATTACAATATTAAAAGCAACTGTCCCTTTAATTAATCGGTACAACTGGTAGAGCAAAAGAGCAACCAGGAAAATATCGAGGATGTCGAGAAAACGTATGGTAATAAATGCCGGCATTATTTTATTGTTGATTTAATTTCACTAATAATTTTTATTGCCTCAGTAGCTTCTTTAACATCGTGGACGCGTAAAATATCAGCCCCCCCCATCAAAGCCAGGGTATTCGCCACAGTTGTTCCGTTTAATGCTGCATCTGGTTTAATATCCAATGTTTTCCAAATCATCGATTTACGGCTTAAACCTACCATTACCGGAAGTTGGAAAACTTTAAACGAATCGAGCCGGTTTAGTAATTCATAATTGTGTTCAAGGTTTTTGCCAAACCCAAATCCGGGATCAATAATTACATCGGCCACACCTAATTTTGTCAATCGTTTAACTACCTCACTAAAATAATTCGTAATATCTTTAATTATATCATCATATTGCGGATTATCCTGCATTGTGCCTGGTGTCCCCTGAATATGAGATAAAATGTATGGAACTCCCATTTTACCAATAGTTTCAAACATTTTCGAATCCAGTGTCCCCCCTGAAATATCGTTTACTATTATTGGGCCAATTTCGTCGATAACCCGAACTGCAACCCACGATCGAAAGGTGTCAACAGAAATAGGGGTTTTGGGGAAATTTTTTCTAATTACCTGAATTGCAGGTAGCAGCCTCCCCAATTCAATTTTTGTCGAAATCGTTTGTGCGCCGGGCCGGGTTGATATTGCTCCAATATCGATAATCGCTGCGCCTTCTTTTATCATCTTTTCAACGGTTGAAAGCAGGACTTTTTCATCTTCCATTTTTCCGCCGTCGTAAAATGAATCTGGCGTAACATTAATAATACCCATAACAATTGGCACAGAGAAATCGATAAGTTCGCCGCCTAAGTTTATCGAATTCTTACGTTTTTGAAAATTGCCCGCTGACTGGGTAAACAACATCAGTTCAATGTTTTTTTGTTTAACAAATTGTTAACTACAAATGTAAAACAAAACCCCTCATATTTCTCATTTTTTAATATTTTTACACTTCCTTATTAAAATAGCATGGAAAAAACCAACCAGCAATACGATCAGATAATTTCGATATGTCGGAATATTTTTTTGAAGAAAATGAAGGATTACGGTACTGCCTGGCGCATTTTACGGCCCATTTCGGTAACCGACCAAATTTATATAAAAGCCCATCGAATCAGAAGTATCGAAGAAAAAGGGGTAAGCAAAGTTGATGAAGGAATTGGCTCTGAATTTATCGGAATTGCAAATTATGCAATTATGGGACTAATTCAATTAGAACTGGGAACTACAAACAGTGAGTTGCCTAATGAAAAAACACTGGCATTTTACGATAGCTATTTCGCAAATGCAAAATCACTTATGCAGGCTAAAAACCACGATTATGGCGAAGCCTGGCGAAATATGCGGATTAGTTCGTACACCGATTTAATTTTAATGAAACTAAAACGTACTAAACAAATTGAAGATAGTAAAGGGGAAACATTAATTTCGGAAGGTATTGATGCAAACTATTACGACATAATAAACTATGCTGTTTTTGCACTCATAAAAATTGAATTTGAAAACACTAATTAAACCAAAACATGAGGATAATAAATCATTTAGCCCGCATTTTAGTAGGAATAACTTTTACCTTTTCAGGATTTGTTAAGGGGATCGACCCATGGGGCTCGGCTTATAAATTCACCGATTATTTCAATGCGATGGGCATGGAATGGTTACTTTGGGCAGCCTTCCCGCTTGGGGTTTTGCTGGCTTTTGCCGAATTTGCAATCGGTGTAGGATTATTATTTAACGTGCTGCTACGATTTTTTTCGTGGCTGGCACTTATTTTTATGGTGTTTTTTACCGGACTTACTTTCTGGGTTGCCTTAAAAAATCCGGTTACCGATTGCGGTTGCTTTGGCGATGCATTGGTTATTTCAAACTGGGAAACATTTTACAAAAACATTGTTTTACTAATTCTGACCCTTATTATTTTTAAATATCGAAAGGATATTAAAAATTTCGCAGGGAAGAAAATCCCTCATATAATTAGCCTGCTTTCGGTAGCTGTTTACTTTTTAATAGCGATTTATTCGTATAACCACCTGCCAATTTTCGATTTCAGACCCTACAAAGTTGGGGCAAATATTCCCAAATCGATGTCAGTTCCCAAAGATGCACCGAAGGAAGTTTACAAAAACGTGTTTTATTACAAGAATAAAAAAACAGAAAAAATTAAAAAATTTACAGAACAAAACTATCCCTGGCAAGACACTATCAACTGGGAATACGATAATGTAGAATCTATTCTTGTTCAAGAAGGTTACCAGCCGCCCATTCACGATTTAAGCATTGAAACCCCTGACGGCGAAAATATCCTTGACTTTTTTATTTACGACGAAAATTATGTGTTTATGTTGGTTGCATACGATCTAAACAAAACCAACAAAAAATATCAGGAAGACATTAATTTTATTGCAAGCTGGGCACTGGAAAACGGCTTGTCTTTTATTTGCCTCACTTCTTCGTTACCCGATGAATCGCTGGCATTTGCTGAAGAAACGGGTGCTCCTTACGAATTTTTTAATTGCGACGAGATTACGCTAAAAACCATAATCCGTTCCAACCCCGGATTAGTTGTTTTGAAAAATGGGACTATTCTCGGAAAATGGCATTTTAGCGACATTCCAACACCTGAAGAATTTCAAAAAGAATTTATGAATGAATAAATAGTTAATTGTCAAAAACAATTTACATCCTTATTCCCCAATTACCGGTTAACCTCTTAATTTTGTATGTGAATATTTTTATCCTTAAAAACTAAATATCAAAAAAATGAGACAAAAAATAGTTGCCGGAAACTGGAAATGTAACACCAATTTACAGGAAGGAATTGAATTGGCAAAAGCAGTTGACACAGTTGTTGCAAGCAAAGGAGCAGACGATGTAGTTGTGGTTTTAGGAACACCGTTTACACACATCACAAAAGTGGTTGAAACTGTTAATACTGAAAGAATCGGTGTTGCTGCACAAAATTGTGCCGCCGAAGCCAAAGGTGCTTACACAGGGGAAGTTTCAGCAGAAATGGTTAAATCGACTGGGGCCAATTATGTAATTCTTGGCCATTCAGAACGTCGTGAATATTACGGCGAAACCAGTGAGACTTTGAACAAAAAGTTGGCTTTGGCGCTCGAAAACAAATTAACTCCCATTTATTGTTGTGGCGAAGCCCTCGATATTAGGGAAGCCGGAACACAAAATGCATTTGTTAAAAAACAATTGGATGAAACTATTTTCAAGCTTTCTTCCGATGATTTCAAAAAAATTGCAATTGCCTACGAACCTATTTGGGCCATTGGAACAGGGGTAACTGCAAGTTCTGAGCAGGCACAAGAAATTCATGCTTTTATTCGAGGCACAATTGCTGAAAAATTTGGAAATGAGATTGCCGAAGGAACTTCAATTCTTTATGGTGGTAGCTGCAAACCAAGTAATGCAAAAGAACTTTTTGCCAATAAAGATGTTGATGGTGGATTAATTGGCGGCGCTTCAATGAAAGCAGAAGATTTTATTGGGATTATTAATGGATTTTAAAAATAGTACTAAGTAGGTTTTGTCTTTAAAGTCTGCATTCAAAATAATTAATAAAAATCTCAATTGACAAGCACCAAAATTCAAATAAATCACAATGACCGAAGTCTTAATATTCAAAACTATTTTAAACATTTGAACATTGATATTTGGAATTTATTTGTGATTTTAATTTTGTTATTTGGTGCTTCATTTCAGAAATTGCCAACTTTATAGACAGACACTAAGTAATTAGTGATAAGTACATTGATAAATATTATTATAGCCATCTGTTCGTCAATCGACGGGCGGATGGTTTTTTTTGTAATTTAGCCATAAATATTTCAGAATGGATTATTACAAAATAACAATAAATTTCATCCCATTTGAAAAGTGGCTCAGCGATGTTTTGATCTCACAATTGGGTGAAATAGGCTTCGAAAGTTTTGTGGAAACCGAAACCGGTTTTGAAGCTTTTGTCCCGGTTCATCAATTTAACGAAGAAAGTTTAAACCTCATACTTAATACCTTTGAACAAAATTTTAAATTCTCGATAGAAAAAGAGATTATAAAAAGCCAAAACTGGAATGAAGTGTGGGAGAAAAATTATTTTAAACCTCTTGTAATTTCTGGTGAATGTGTAATCCGCGCACCTTTTCACACCGATTTCCCAAAAGCTAAATACGAAATAATTATCGAACCGAACATGGCTTTTGGCACTGGCAATCATGAAACCACGTCGATGATGGTTGAAACAATTTTGGAAGAAAACCTTGAAAACAAAAATGTCCTGGATATGGGATGTGGAACCGGTATTTTGGGATTTCTGGCTTCAATGAAAGGTGCAAAAAAAATTACTGCAATTGATATTGACGAATGGTCATTTAAGGGAACCCTGGAGAATTCAGCTTTAAATAAAATCGATAACATTGAAGTTAAAATGGGAGACGCATCTTTACTCGGCAACGAAAAATACGATGTGATTTTCGCAAACATTCATAAAAATGTTTTGCTGAATGACATGCAAACCTATTTCAATGTTTTGCAGCCAAATGGAATTTTAATAATGAGTGGGTTCTATTCCGAAGATATTCCGGATATTAAATTAACAGCTAATAATCTGGGATTAAAAGACAAAGGAATCAAAACAAAGAATAATTGGGTGGCAACCACATTCAGCAAAGTAAAATAATGGACTCGATTATTAAATACATGACCTCGAACTTTGAAAATCTAAACGGTTCGACGATCGATCTAAAAATCATTCAAAAAATAAATAAACTAAACCGCTCCGACCGGGCAGAACTTCGTAATAAGTTATTTGAAAGAGCCACGTTTCAGGAAGAAACCAAAAATGGGGAACAAATTGTAAAGTGGTTACAAAACTGCTTTCAAATAATCGACAAATACAGTTTTCGGTTTAACAATGTATTTTTCAGTCCGGGCAAAGAGATAAAAGAATCAATAGCATCCATTCTTCGCGAAGCTCATTCAACAATTGATTTATGCGTTTTTACAATAACCGATAACGAATTGGCAAAACAAATTATCGACTGCCACCGACGTCATATAAAAGTCCGTATTATTACCGACGATGAAAAAACAACGGCAAAAGGTTCAGAAATATTTAAACTTGAACGAGCCGGAATTCAAATAAAAATTGACCACTCGCATTACCACATGCATAATAAATTCGGAATAATCGACAACCGGATTGCTTTTACCGGAAGTTTTAACTGGACTTACACAGCCACAAAACACAATCAGGAAAATTTACTGGCTACTTCAAACTTCGATATCGTTAATCAGTATAAAGATGAATTTGGCAGGCTTTGGAATGAAATGTTCAACTTTTAATTTCTGACACTAATTTTAAAATCATGTTTTTGCGAATAGTATTTTAACCCCTTTAAAACATTGTCCTTTCGGAATTGTGTGTGCTTTTTGTCATTCCCCTTATAAATATACTCTATGTTTTTAATGTATTTATTTGCAAAATCGCATAAAGTTTTAGGAGAATATTTAATTGAAGTTTTAATCCCGCAAATTTCAACAATTCGTTTGTCGAGGTAATTATTAAACTTTTCCTTCCCCGAAAAATCATTTCGGTGCGAAATCGTGTCATCACAATTTGAGTTTTTCAGATGAATACAATTCTTACAAACCTCATCAGATTCAACTACAATTGTCAATTCAGTATTTGCATTCTCCCTGATTTCCTGAGCAACTTTGTGGTACGAATGTAAATATGGGTGAGGAGTAATATTTTTGTTGCTGCCAAAGTCGCGAATTATATCAAAAAAATGGTGAATTCGGATTTTCATATTATCAACTCTTTTCTTTTCATTTCCCAAATCTCTAAATCGCGAATATCTTTTCCATCGATTACAAAACGCAGAGCGGTACAAACTTTATGTAAACCTTTGTTACCTGCAGCACCAGGATTCATGTGGAGAAAATCCAGTTTTTTATCATAAATAACCTTTAGGATATGTGAATGTCCGCTAATAAACAAATTGGGTGGCTTAACAAAAACATCAGGTTTTACATATCTTTCGTACCTGCCCGGATAACCGCCAATATGTGTTATCCAGACATCAACTCCCTCACAAAAAAAACGTAGATGTTGCGGATAAATAACCCGAACATCCTGCCCATCCATGTTTCCATAAACCGCTTTTAAAGGTCTAAATGCCCCTAATTGATCGGCAGTTTCAATATTTCCAATATCGCCGGCATGCCAGATTTCATCCACATTTTCAAAAAATGAAAATATACGGTGATGTAAAAATCCATGTGTATCCGATAAGAGTCCAATTCGTTTCATTAAAAGAAAAAATAATTTGCCATGTAAATGTAAATTAAACTAAATTTGTTTGTAATTGAAATACGGACTAAACAAAAATTGAATATTATGAAAAGAGTAGTAATTGTAAGACACGCCAAATCGGTTCCATACGGTTACGACGACGATTTTAGCCGCGACCTCCGCGACCGTGGAAAAAATGATGCTAAACTAATTAGCAGTGAATTAAGTACTCAAGGGACAAAACCTGACATTATGATTTCGAGCCCGGCAAAACGGGCCTTAAAAACTGCTCGTATTTTTGCCGAAAACCTCAACTTCAACAAAAAAAATATTTTAGAAGTTGATGATATTTATGAAGGTTTAACAACTTCGGGATTTTTAGGTTTGATTCAGGATTTGCCCGAAGAAAAGGAAACTGCTTTCATTTTTGGGCATAACCCCGGATTCCATTATTTTGCAAATAACCTTCTCGAAAATTTTGGCGGCGACATGCCAACCTGTTCGACAGTTGGAATTGATTTTTATGTCGATTCGTGGAAAAAGATTGAGGCTCGAACAGGGAAAAAAGCTTTTCAGTTTGTGCCCAAGATGTTTAAATAGATTTTAATACGAAGAATCAAAAATCTGTTTACAAATAATTTATTTATTTTGATTCCGTAATTTTAACAAAACCTGCTTTTTATAACTCCTGCCAATATTCAAAACTATCCCATCCAACTCAACTTCATTAGAATTAAATCGAGCTATTCTTTCCGAATTTACAATAAACGATCGATGAATACGGATAAAAACACTGGGTAGTTTTTCTTCAATTGCACTTATCTTTTCCTTGCTGCCGATTTCCCTTTTTCCGATCGAGTGAACTTTAATATAATCCGCCAGGCTTTCGATGTAAACAATTTCATAGTAAGGTATTCGAACTGATTTGCGGTTGGAAATCAACCCCAGGAAAGGAATTTCCATTTTCTTCTTTTCTATTTTTAACTCCTCCAATTCGCGGTGACTTTCGAAAAGTTGTTGTACCATTAACAGAAAAGAACTGAAAAATACCACCATGTACAACACCACCGCCAAAAGCAATGTGTCGGAAGAATTGAGGCCCATTTGTCCGAGATCAAAATTTGCAAGGTAGATTAAAGAGAAAGTCAGCACCAGCATTTCAAGATAAAGCGAAACCACCAGCGTATAAAAAAAGTACAGGACAAACCAGAAGTATTTCTTTTTCAATAAAAACTGTGGAACCAGATAATAATTAAAAAAATAAGACGTGCCCATTACAACCGGCAATAACAAACTAATAAAATAATACGCCGGCAAACTATTTCCCCACGAACGGCCAAAAACGCCTGTGAGAATAATAAGTACGATTATCCAAAATAAAATATGAAAATATGGATTGCTAATTTTCGACTTCACTCTAAATACTTTTTTCGGGTTTTAAAACTAAATATTTTGTTACTTCGATTCGAATTTCGTTAAAAAAATCATATTTATAAACAAAAGTCGATAAACAACGCACTTAGAACCGGATTCGACCTTGCATTTTACCTCCTGTTCAACCTAAATTTGAAAATCGTTTAAAACATTTAAAATTTGAATTATGAAAAATTTATTTTACATGGGAGGTCCCCTATTTATGGGCATACTTACCGCTTTGTTAATTGTGCTGGTTGCATGGACAGTGTATCATTTTTTGCCGGTTTTTTTTAAAAAGGAAAAAAACTTTGCAAAAACAAGGTCGCAGTTAAAACAAATTAAAACAATTGGAACATTTGCCCTAATTACAGGAATTTTGGGTCAATTGATTGGATTATATAGTGCTTTTTCAGCTGTTGAAGAAGTTGGAAGTGTAGCACCGGCACTTTTAATGGGAGGATTAAAAGTTTCGATGATTACAACAATATATGGAATTTTAATTTTTCTGTTTTCGCTGCTTATTTGGTTTATTGCGGATTTAATCGTCTCAAAAAAATCGGAATAACAATTTTCTTAACTTTGGCACCTGAATCATAATTTGTTCGTATGCAATTGTTTTATGTTCCAAATATTTCGGGTGCTGAAGTTATTTTAGATGAAACGGAATCGAAACACGCTGTAAAAGTGCTTCGCCTTTTCGAAGGAAATAAAGTACAAGTTATTGATGGCAACGGTGGCTTTTATGAGGCCGTAATATCAGATGCGCATCCAAAAAAATGTAAGCTTTTAATCACAAATTCTATTCAAGAGTTTGAGAAAAGAAATTTCAAACTTCACATTGCAATTGCGCCAACTAAAAACATAGATCGCTTTGAATGGTTCCTGGAAAAATGTACCGAAATTGGAATAGATGAAATAACACCACTTTTGACTGAACATTCAGAAAGAAAAATTATTAAGCCCGAACGCCTGGAAAAAATATTGGTGGCAGCAATGAAACAATCGTTAAAAGCTTATCTTCCAAAACTCAATCAGATTAAACCATTTAACGAATTCATTACCAATACCAAATACCAAAAAAAATACATCGCACATTGTTACGAAGGACATAAAACCCATTTAAAAGATTTAGTTAAAAAAGGAGAAGACACTTTAATCTTAATTGGACCGGAAGGTGATTTTAACCAAATGGAAATTGATCTAGCAATAGAAAATGGTTTTACCGAAATTTCATTGGGAACAGCACGGTTAAGGACAGAAACCGCCGGGGTTGTAGCTTGTAATATTGTAAATTTAGCCAACGAATAAATTTCTCATTTCAATAAGGAATTGTATTTTCGGGAAAATTTAAAAATGAAAATTTATTTAATTTTATTATTTATACTGATCGGATTTTCTGGCAGTACGCAAAACCAAGGGGTAAGGATTGCTCTTTTAAAATATAACGGTGGAGGCGATTGGTACGCCGATCCTACTGCTTTGCCCAATTTAATTGATTATTGCAACCAAAACTTAAAAACAAATATTTACCCCGAACCATCGACAATTGAAATTGGCACCCCTGAAATTTTTAACTTTCCGTTTGTACATTTAACCGGTCACGGAAATATTATACTTTCAGAAAACGAAGCAATAAATTTAAGGGTTTACCTGGAAGCCGGCGGTTTTTTGCACGTTGACGATAATTACGGCTTAGATGAATATTTCAGGCGGGAAATGAAAAAAGTTTTCCCCGAAAAAGATTTTATGGAACTGCCACCCTCGCACCCGGTTTTTCACCAGAAATACGATTTTAACGAAGGATTGCCTAAAATTCACGAACACGACAAAAAACCACCACAAGCATTTGGGCTATTTATTGAGGAAAGAATGGTTTGTTTATATACTTACGAGACAGATTTGGGAGACGGTTGGGAAGACAAAGATGTTCACAGCGACCCTCCTGAACTTCGCGAAAAAGCGTTAAAAATGGGGGCAAATATTATTTCTTTTGTTTTCGGACAATAAGGCCCCCAACCCGGCCTTCCCCCGAAGGAGGAAGGAGAAAGAAAAGAAACATTTCAAATTACAAAAATGAAAGTAGTAGCATTTAACGGAAGTCCCCGGCGAAAAGGAAACACATCAATTCTAATTAACGAAATATTTCAAATTCTTCAGTCTGAAGGAATTGAAACCGAACAGATTCAACTGGGCAACAAACTGGTTCACGGATGTACCGCTTGCGGAAAATGCAAGGAAATTCAGAACGAAAAATGCCACATTAAAAATGATCACCTGAATTTTTGTATCGAAAAAATGATTGAAGCTGATGGGATAATTATTGGCTCGCCGGTTTATTTTTCCGATGTTACAACCGAAGTGAAAGCATTAATTGATGTTGCAGGTTATGTAACACGTGCCAATGGACATCTGTTAAAACGAAAAGTGGGTGCTGGCGTAATTGCTGTAAGACGTGGCGGTGCGTTACATACTTTTGAATCGCTGAATAATTTTTTCCTCATCAACCAAATGATTGTACCTGGTTCAAGCTATTGGAATTTTGCTTTCGGCAAAGATCCTGGTGATGTTTTAAATGACGAAGAAGGAATGCAAACCATAAAAACATTGGGAGAAAATATGGCTTGGTTGCTGAAAAAAGTAAATGGATAAGATCTGCCATCACTCAGTCTTTCAACCGACAGTTCGCAATCTTCTGATATTTGGAAAGATGCCGAAAAGAATTTAGCATGACTCCCAAACAAAAGACACTTGATTTCTCAAATGCCTTCTTGCTTTTATTAAACACTGTTTAATTGTATCTGTGCTTATTCTTCTTTTTTATCCGAAACAAACTCTAAAATATCACCCGGCTGACAATCCAATATTTCGCAAATTGCTTCCATTGTAGAAAACCGGATTGCTTTTGCCTTGCCTTTTTTAAGTATCGAAAGATTGGCCATTGTAATCCCCACTTTCTCCGAAAGCTCTGTTAGGCTCATCTTTCGTTTAGCCATCATTACATCCAGATTCACAATTAATGGCATATCTTAAATAGTTAATTCGTTTTCTTCTTCCAATTCACTGCCTTTAAAGAATATATGAGAAAGCACCAACATAAAAAGTGCCCCAATAAATACACCCCCAAACCAGCGGCTATTGTTAGTAATTTCAATTTGTTCGAAAGTAAAATTACTTACCAATGTATATTTCAGTATTTGCATATATACAACCATAATTAACCAGAATCCCATTAAACTGTAACCCAACATTCGGAGTAACTCAAAATTTCTTTTTTCAAAAATCCGACCTTCACTTACATTTCTCATAAACCGATGAAACAAATACACCAACCAAAAAAGAACTGGAATTACAATTAATAACGGAATGGCTAACCGGCGTACTAAAGATGAAGGCGTATCAATTAAATGTACCTTACCAATAGCTTCAACAATCTCAATCTCCATTTTTTGTCCATTAAAAAATGCATCGCCTACCTCCAGAAAATTTACTTCAACAGGCATATTAATATGAAGTTGCAGATCATCAGTCAAAAATCCGAATAAAATGGCAAATACCAAAACTACTCCAAGTGAACAAACTAATGCCGACAAATAATAAACAATGGAAGCAAGAATATAAATTATCCGAATACTTACAGGTACCTTTTTCATTTTTATACAATTTAAATTCTACACAAAGATATATGAATTTTATCTATTAACAACTATTTTTTATTGTTTTTCGATAATTTTTTATCATTATTCATAAATTATTGTAAAATTCAAATGTTTCATGTATTTTGCATTAAAAACGATAAAAAGAGCCATGTAATAATTTGCCAAACATTGAACTGATTATAAGACGAATTATACAGAATACCATTAAAAACAAATAATTATAACAAATGAAAGCAACTATTTTAACACTAATCCTGGCATTTATTATAACGACGTCAGTTAGCGCACAAGATTATGAAACCGGAATTGGATTTCGTGGTGGGTTATCGAACGGAATAACTGTAAAACATTTTATCAGCAAAACCAGTGCACTTGAAGGAATCCTTTCTTCGCGCTGGCAAGGATTTAATATTACCGGCTTATACGAAATCCACAACTGGTCCTTCGATACTCCCCGACTCAACTGGTACTACGGTTTTGGTGGTCATATTGGCTTTTGGAATGGTTACGAAAATCACCCGTGGTTTAAAGAAACAGGCAGTTATTCTGTAATCGGTATCGACGGAATTATTGGTATAGAATATAATATTGAAACAATTCCTATAAATATCAGTTTAGATTGGAAGCCCGGAATTAATATCATCGGCTACTCCGGGTTTTGGGGCGATGAACTTGCCTTTTCTGTAAGGTTTATATTCTAAACAGATATTAACTGCACAATATTAATTACAAAAATAGCCGAACTACGATTTCAGAAAAAGGGATTGAAACAACATCGGGTTTGCCCAATTAGTATTCCGATTAAAATTGTTGACAACAAAACTTTATTAAAAAAACCGGAGTCCAGATTGAACGGCTCAATCCCGCTATGGAGTTTGAAAAAATGTACAAGGATTATTGAGAATGAGAAAAAGAGGATTAATTATACTGATTTCGCTTACAATTACAAATTGGGTAATGGCAAAAGAATTAGAAAAAGCTACATTTGGTGGAGGATGTTTTTGGTGTACCGAAGCAATTTATTTGGAATTAAAAGGTGTTGGCGAAGTGAAACCCGGATACAGCGGCGGGCATATAAAAAACCCCTCGTACGAAGAAGTTTGCGCCGAAACAACCGGTCATGCCGAGGTTGTACAAATAACTTTCGAACCGAAAATTATAAGTTATTCCGAAATTCTTGAAGTGTTTTTTATGACACACGACCCAACAACTTTAAACCGACAGGGAAATGATGTGGGGACACAATATCGTTCAGCAATTTTTTATCATTCTGAAAAACAAAAACAGAAAGCTGAAAAACTAATTCAATTATTTGGAGAAGATAGTATTTACGAAAACCCAATTGTTACTGAAGTTAAAGAATTCAGAGAGTTTTACCTGGCAGAAGATTATCACTTCAATTATTTTGAAAAGAATAAAAATCAGGGATATTGTCAGTTTATAGTGGCTCCAAAAGTAGAGAAATTCAAAAAAATATTTAAAGATAAATTGAAATAATAATTTGTGAATCGATTTTTAAAAGTTCAAAAAATGAAAAAACTAATTTTCTCAATAATACTTATTGTTTTTACATTCTCTTCATTTGCTCAGCGCGAATTTTCTTACACTGAAGGTGACACAACTTACACCATGAAACGGTATGTTTTTATGATGCTGAACAGTGGTGAAACAAAAAGTAAAGATTCAATTGAAACAGCAATGTTTCAGGAAAAGCACATGGCTCATTTAAACAAATTAGAAAAACAAGGGAAGTTGATTGTTGCAGGTCCTTTTGAAGGTGGTGGCGATCATCGTGGGTTACTAATTTTTGATGTGGAAACCGTTGAAGATGCTTTGAAACTTCAAGGTGAAGATCCGTCGGTAAAAACTGGACGACTAAAAATGGAAGCCTTTTATTGGTGGGGCGCAAAAGGCACTGTTTTAAAATAACGGCTAATTGAATTAATTCTTTAATTCGTACATAAAAAGAAGCTAATTATTTAATGTGTATCTTAAACCGATATTAAATTGGTATTTTAGATTCTTCAAAACAAAATACTGATGAAATATTTATTACTCACTTCTGTAATTCTTTTTGGGTGTACATTTGCACATGCGCAAAATATTAACTATAAAGTTGTTGACACCAATCTAAAAACATTTTACAACAATCTATCGGTTATTTCTGAACCTGCCGAAGAAGAAGATTATTATGGCCAGGATGCACATTATTCCGGTTTTCAATCCTCGTACACCAATAACAACGATGGTACGATTTCGGATAATGTTACCGGATTAATGTGGCAACAAAATATGGGCGTTAAGATTTCGTTTGATGATGCATTTATTAAAGCCGATTCATTAACAGTGGGTGGGCACCATGATTGGAGAGTCCCAACTCTTAAAGAATTGTATTCGTTAATTCAATTTAACGGTATTACAGGACAAAGTTCTTCAAATTCGAATCCTTATATCGATACCGATTATTTCGATCAGCCTTTTGGTGATGAAAGTTTAGGTGAACGTTTTATCGATGCACAAACCTGGTCGGCAACCGAATACATTGGTAAAATAATGCATGGGAATGATGGAATTTTCGGAGTTAATTTTATTGATGGAAGAATAAAAGGTTATCCAAAAGCCAAACCAGCAACCGGTTTGCCAAATAAAATGTACTTCAGAATGGTACGCGGAAATTCCGAATATGGGAAAAACAATTTTGTTGATAATAAGGATGGGACAATCTCTGATTTGGCTACCGGATTAATGTGGCAGCAAGCCGACAACGGAGAAACTTACGACTGGCAAGAAGCTCTTAATTATGCAGAAAGTCATAACCATGCTGATTATTCGGATTGGAGATTGCCAAATCCAAAAGAATTGCAAAGTATTGTTGATTATTCAAGATGCCCGGATATTACAAATTCGCCGGCAATCGACGCGCTTTTTTCTTGCACCGAAATTAATGACCCTGATGGAAACCCAGGACACTACGGTTTTTATTTGACCGGCACAACACACCACGATGGTCCTCAAATAGGAAAACATGCCATTTATGTTGCCTTTGGAGAAGCTCAGGGAGAAATGAATAATGAACTTTTAGATGTTCATGGTGCGGGTGCGCAACGTGGCGATCCAAAGTCGGGTAACCGGGAAGATTATCCACAGTTTTTTGGCCCGCAAGGCGATGTGCGTTACGTTTACAATTTTGTACGTTGTGTAAGAAATATCGACACATTGCAAACCAGTTTAAATTCAATTCAAAAGAAAATGATTAAGATTTACCCAAATCCTTGTTACGACTCATGTAAAATAACTTTCGATGAAAATTTACAATTTTCAAAAATAAAAGTTGTAAGCCTCACAGGCAAAAAAATTAAATCCATTAATCCCGAAAATATTCATTCGGGTACAATTCAAATCAATTTTGACACGTTAGAACCGGGAGTTTACTTTCTCATTATTCAGGGTGAAAACGAAACGATATCCGAAAAAATAATTAAGGTTTAGGATGAATTTCAAGAAAATCAAACTATTAATTTCCTGCCTTATACTAATCTTCAATATTTTTGTTTTTAACGTGGGAAAAAGCTCGGGGCAGCAGAATGTACTCCTGATTATTGCCGATGATTTGGGAATCGATTATTCTCCAAATTATAATTCGCCCCTGGATTTGCCCCCAACCCCAACTCTCGATAAATTAATTGAGGAGGGAGTATTATTTGAAAATGTATGGGCAAATCCACTTTGTTCGCCAACCCGTTCATCCATATTATTTGGGAGATATGGTTTTAGAACCGGAGTGGGTGCACCTGTTGGTGGAGCGGACAAGCCAGGACCTTCATTAAATGAATATAGTTTGTCAAAAACAATTTCAGAATTATCGGTACATGAATATTCAACGGCATCTGTCGGGAAATGGCATTTAAGTACAAACAAAAACGGAGATATTAATCATCCAAATTTAGTGGGTTTTAACCATTTTTCAGGAAATCTGAAAGGTGATGTTTTGGATTATTTCGATTATGAAAAAGTGGTGAATGGTGAAACAAGGCAAGTTCTAAATTATGCTTCTACCGAAACAGTAAACGACGCCATAAGCTGGCTTGGTGAGCAAAACAATCCATGGTTTTTATGGTTAGCTTTTAATGCAGTTCATATTCCATTTCATAAGCCTCCTGATTCGCTGCACAGTTACGACTATTTACCCGAAACTATTGGTGATGATGATGACCCGACTCCCTATTTTAAAGCCGCCATTGAGGCAATGGACACAGAAATGGGAAGGTTGCTGAATTATTTAAAAGCGAGTGGAGAATATGAAAATACCAATATAATTTATATCGGCGATAATGGAACGCCAATAAAGGTTACTCAGCAGCCCTTTGTAAAAGCTCATTCAAAAGGTACGTTATACGAAGGGGGTATTCATGTTCCAATGGTTGTTAGCGGGCCGGCTGTTATTAATAAAGGAAGAACAACAAACGCCTTAATTGGTGTTTTGGATATTTTTGAAACAGTTGCTAATCTTGTTGAAATTCCCGTGGAAAGCAATTTCCCAAATACTGTTGATTCTAAGAGTTTTATTGAAATCCTTGAGAACAATTCTAATGTCCATCGCAATTTTTTATATTCTGAATTGTTTGGAAATGATAAGGATAATGGAACTACTGTTAGAAATATGGATTATCATTTAATCATATTTGAAAATGAAACAGAAGAATTTTATCATTTACCAAGCGATATATACGAAAGAAATAATTTGCTTGATTTTGAGCTTTCGGAAGAACAGCAGACAAACTATATTTTATTAAAAGAAAATATAAAATCAATAAAAAATCCTGCAACAATATTACAGGATTTGTCTAACAACATACATGAGTTTACAATTGAAAAATATGATAATAATAGCTACATATTTGAATTTGCAAAAAACCATTTGAAGGGTGAACTGACAATTTATGACTTGAGTGGAAGAGTGTTGCACAAACGAAAAATTGAATCGACTAGAAATAGAATTTACTTACCACAAAAGTCTCAATCCAAAATTGCAATAATTGAAAATAATGGATTAACTTCCACTAAGAAATTCAACTAATTTATTTAGGGCATCTCTAAAATTATATTTTTATGATTTTGTCGGTAACAATTTCGATGTCTCCCTTAAATATTCTGTAAATATACATTCCCCGTGGTAGATTAACAGAATTAATTTCTATTTGATTAATTCCACCAATAACCTGAATTCTCTGGTTTCGAATCATTGTTCCACTCGAAGAGAAGATTTGAAGTTGCACTGCCAAATTTGTTTCTGAACCAATTTGCACCTCCAGTCTTTCATTAAAAGGGTTAGGGAAAACATTTGCAAAAAACTCATCAACGTGTACAGGGATTGTACCGTCGCATTCGCCGGGCAACGAGTAATTCAAACTTGTTAATCGCTGCGATATCCAATTTTTAAGCCAACCAACCTCTTCGGTATAATTATTTCCGACATAATCGTTTGGCCACACCCACTGCCCTAGAATTGGCCACCTTTGAAAATTTCGTGTTGCAGCGTCACTAATTAAATTTACCAAACTGTCTGTAACTTCATAAATTCTTTGGTTCGACAATTCCCTTTCCCGCAAAATATTCCAACGGCATTTAAAAGTATTGGCAAATGCGGGATCAGCCATTAATGCCGACCACCAAAATGGGTTTTGCCAACCATCATTACCAAGATCGGCGTACAATTGTAAACCAAATGGTTCCCAAGCGTTGAGATAATTGGCATTCCCATAACCCAAATTAAAATCCCAGATGGGACCGGCATTTAGTTTATCGTTTTTGTCTTTATATAAAAAAGTACTTAGCCGGTATCCATCCACATTTTTTGAAAGTTCATTCAAAATAATATAGTCAAAAAAGGTATTAGTATTAATAAAAGATGGATAGCCTGTTTCTGCATCATAATCTTCGTAATAAACGGCAGTTTCAAATTCATTTATATAATTTTGGATGTATTCCTTTTGAGCCGATTGAATATCTTCTGTATCAGGATATTCATACTGGTAAAAAGTTTTAGTATTATTTTTATTGAAATATTCCGAAAACCATCCATCGCCGCCGCTACCAGTTGTTTTATCAATTTTAATAATGTAACCACCAGTTAACTCTTCTCCATCAATATCTTCGACTTTTAGTTTTGCAATATCAACACGGTTTTTATCGCGTTTAATTTTTTCCATTAAAACATAAATTCCTACGTATTCGTTATTTACAAAAAGTTCTACAAACCTGCATTGCGGCACATAATTCCCCAACTGATTTGCAAGTGAAAATGTCAACACATTCCTAATTAACGATTTATCGGAATAAGGAGCGTATAAAATCCAATCTTCTTCTTCGGGCATTCCCAACAATGGGAAATCCATATCTTCCCACAGACTGTCTTTTAATTCGAATCCGTAAGATTTTTTTGGAAACATTTGAGACGAAGATCCCCTTATTTCAATAGTTATTTTTCCATTAAAATGGGTTTTAGCATCGTTGGTGTTATTTGGCTCATCGTTTTCTTTCCATGCAATTTCTAAATCAGCAACAATCCGCGGATTATCAAGAATCTCCTGTCCATCGGTATTAATAAATACAATTGGTAGTTTTGTTGTGAAATATTGATTTTGCCCAAATGCAAAAAACCCATACAATACAATTAGAGCAGATAAAACAAATTTTTTAATACTCATGCCAGATTAATAAAAAAAGCCCGAAGAAAATCTCCGGGCCAAAAGTATAGAATTTTGTTTTTTATTACAATTCCCTAATCCAGATATTCCGGAAACTAACCGGGTTACTATGGTCCTGCAACATTATTCCTCCTGGGCCATGTTTTTTAACTGAATATTCCGGTATTCCAATATACTCAGTTGGACCGCGCAATTTAGAATTATTTTGAACCAAAACACCGTTGTGCAAAACGGTAACGGTTGGCGGAGTAAAATACGTGTCGTCGTCGTTGAAACGCGGGGCGGTGTAAATAATGTCGTAAGTTTGCCACACTCCCGGTGCTTTACAAACATTTACAAGCGGGGGATGTTGTTTGTAAATACTTCCTGCCTGACCGTTACGATAAGTACGGTTGTTATAATTATCCAACACCTGAACTTCATAAATTCCCTGTAAAAAAACGCCACTGTTACCTCGCCCCTGACTTTCACCTACGATTTCGCTTGGCGTGCGCCATTCAATATGTAACTGGAAATCTTCAAAAACACGTTTCGTTTTAATTGCCCCCGCTCCCCTAAAAGTTGTAACACAACCATTTTCTACCAACCACGTTGGTTTTGAACCATCACCACTTGTCCATTCACTTTCCAAATCAACACCATTGAACAGGACAATTGCATCCGATGGTGCATCGGCAGGAGTTTCTCCTGGTGTAATAACAGATATTTCCGGATTCCAGATTTCGGTCATTTGAGGTCTCATTCTCATTGGCTCATCTTCCTGTGCCACAACGGTTACTGCCACAAAAAGCAGTAAAAAAGTTAAAATTTGAATTTTCATAAATAAGTTGTTTTGATTTATAATTACAATCCCAGTTCATCCATTATTGCATCGATTTTTGCATCTGCCTTTTCTTCAGCTGCATCAAAACCTACCCGCGATTTTAACTCACCTTTTACTTCGAAATAAAATTTAATTTTTGGCTCGGTCCCTGAAGGGCGGACAGATATTTTAGTTCCATCTTGTGTAAAAAACTGAAGTACATTTGAAGTAACTTTCTGATTTATTGCCACTTCTTCACCAGTTAAAAGATTTTTCTGAACCAGAGTAGAATAATCTTTTACCAATTCCATGGCCGATCCACCCAATTCTTTTGGCGGAATTGTACGGAATTTGGTCATTATTTGCTGAATTTCTTCGGCTCCCGATTTACCTTTCCGTACAATATATTTCATTTTCTCTTTTGAATAACTGTATTCGAGATAAATATCCTGTAACAACTCGTACAACGTTTTTCCCTGATCGATTGCCCAGGCGGTAATTTCTCCCATTAGTGCACACGACGAAACAGCGTCTTTATCACGCACAAAATCGGCTGGCATAAAACCAAAACTTTCTTCACCCCCTCCAATATATTTTTTCTTTCCTTCCAGTTCGCGAATAATTTCGGCAATAAATTTAAACCCTGTGTAAACATCAAAATATTCGATGTTGTTTTTTTGGGCAATTTCGGCAATCAATTCAGTACTGACAATTGTTTTAACAATAAATTCATTTCCTTTCAATGCGCCGGCTTCCTTCATTTTTGTAATTATATAATAGATAAAAAGAAGGGCCGTTTGGTTTCCGTTTACAATAATATATTTCCCTTTATCATTTTTTACAACCACACCAATCCTGTCTCCATCGGGATCAGAAGCCATTACAACATCGGCATTTACTTTGGCGGCTTTTTCCATGGCCATTTCCATAGCTGCTGCCTCTTCAGGATTCGGAGAAATTACCGTCGGGAAATCGCCGCTAACAACATCTTGTTCCGGAATATTTATAATATTAGTAAAACCAAATTCACGTAAAGCCGCCGGAATCAATTTAACCCCGGTTCCGTGAATAGGTGTGTAAATTATTTTAATATCCGAGTGTCGTTCAACTACCTCTGGCGAAATGGAAACCTTTTTCACCTGCTCAAGAAATTTTTGATCCATTTCTTCACCCATGATTTCAATCAAATCATCCGGCCCATCGAATTTAATGTCTTCTGCTTTAATCTTTGAAACTTCAGATACAATATTAACATCGTGTGGGGCAACTATTTGCGAACCGTCATCCCAGTATGCTTTGTAGCCATTGTATTCTTTTGGATTGTGCGAAGCCGTAAGAATAATCCCGCTTTGGCAACCCAGTTCTCGGATGGCAAACGATAGTTCGGGTGTTGGGCGAAGATCCTCGAACAAATATGCTTTTATACCATTTGCCGCAAATATTTTTGCACTACTTTCTGCAAATAAACGGCTGTTATTTCTACAATCGTAACCAATGGCCACTTTTATTTCAGGCAGTTCCGCAAAATTTTGTTTCAAATAATTACTTAATCCCTGAGTTGCAGATCCAGCTGTGTAAATATTCATCCGGTTGGTTCCAACCCCCATAATTCCACGCAAACCACCTGTGCCAAATTCCAGACTTTTGTAAAATGAATCAATAAGTTCAGTTGTATCTTTATCATCCAACAGCCTTTGAACTTCATTCCTGGTTTTTTCATCGTAAGTTTCAGAAAGCCACTCTTGAGCTTTCGCCCTAACTTCTTTTAATAATTCCTCATTTTCCATCTATCCTATCTTTTCAAGTTTCTTTAAACAAATTCCAAGGCTCTCTCTCCAAAATGGAATTTTTAATCTAAAAGTATTTTTTATTTTCGATTTATCTAAAACGCTAAAATTCGGACGTTTTGCCTGTGTTGGAAATTCATTTGAGAGAACAGGTTTCACCTGGCAATTCAATCTGGAAATTTCAAACACTGCATTTGCAAAATCGTACCAACTGGCAACTCCTTCGTTAGAATAATGATAAATTCCGGGAACAAATTTTTCTCTTTCTTTTTCTGAATCCTGAATAATTAAAAGAATTGCCCCCGCCAAATCGGCGGCATAAGTTGGTGTTCCCACCTGGTTGAAAACCACATTTAACTCCTTCTTTTCATTGCCCAACTTCAGCATAGTTTTCACAAAATTATTTCCGAAAGCAGAATACAACCACGAAGTTCTGATAATCAGTACGTGCGGATTTTCCTTCAAACAATTTTGTTCACCTTCTAATTTAGTTTTTCCATAAACTCCGTTTGGATTAACCTGGTCGGTTTCGGAATACGGTAAACATGCTTCTCCATCAAAAACATAATCAGTAGAAATATGAATTATTTGCGAACCATGCTTTTTAGCCACCTTTGCAAGTAATCCCGGTGCTTTTGCATTAACTTTCCATGCTGTTTCAAGTTCTGATTCTGCTTTATCAACCGCCGTGTAAGCAGCACAATTTATTACTATTTCAGGCTTATTTATTTCGAAGAAAGTTTGGACATAATTTTCTTCGGTGATGTCTAAAGTATCAACATCAGTAAAAATAAATTGCCAATGAGGAAACCCCGGAGCCAATTCCTTCAGTTCATTTCCCAATTGTCCGTATGCACCTGTAACTAATAATTTCATATAAAATTAAAAAACAAAGTTCATTTCTGCCTCACTAAAAACAGGCGACTGTTTATCCTTTTCAGAAACAATACGTTCCGATTCATCTAATTTCCAGTTGATACCCAGATTCGGATCGTTTAAATTAATAGCTCTTTCCGAGGCACTAGTATAAACATTATCGCATTTATAAGTAAAAATAGCTGTTTCGCTCAATACTGAAAAGCCATGTGCAAAGCCCCGTGGAATAAATAACTGTTTTTTATTTTCGCTATCAAGTTCGAGTCCAAACCACTGCCCGAAAGTTGGCGATCCCTTTCGAAGGTCAACAGCAACATCAAAAACTCTCCCACTAATAACACGTACCAATTTTGCCTGAGAATATGGTTCTAACTGATAATGCAGCCCCCTTATTACACCTTTTACCGATTTAGACTCGTTGTCCTGAACAAATTGTACATCAATACCCGAATCGATATATTTTTCTCTCTGATACGATTCAAAAAAGTATCCCCTTGAATCTTCGAATATAACGGGCTCAATAATCACTACCCCGGAAAGTGGTGTTTTAATAATCTTCATTTCTTAATTAAAAGGAAATTATTTGTTTATCGGCTAATCGTAAAAGGTATTGTCCGTATTGATTTTTACTTAAGGGTTGGGCAAGTTCAATTAACTGCTCCTTACTGATAAAACCCATTTTAAATGCAATTTCTTCGATACACGACACTTTTAAACCCTGACGTTGTTCGATGGTTGCAATAAAATTCGAGGCCTGCAACAAACTATCGTGAGTTCCTGTGTCGAGCCATGCAAAACCACGGCCCAACAATTTTACGTTCAGCCTGTTTTCTTCGAGATATACCCGATTTAAATCGGTAATTTCCAACTCACCACGTTTCGATGGCTTTAGGTTTTTAGCTTTTTTAATTACATCGTTAGAATAAAAATACAATCCGGTAACTGCGTAGTTCGATTTTGGTTGCTCTGGTTTTTCTTCAATGCTGATTACTTTTCCTGATGAATCGAATTCAACAACACCATAACGATCTGGGTCATTTACATAATAACCAAAAACTATAGCACCATCTTCCAGGTTTGCAGCATCTTCCAGAATTTCGCGAAAATTATATCCGTAAAAAATATTATCGCCAAGAATCATACAAACATTATCGTCGCCAATAAACTCTTCACCTAAAATAAAAGCTTGTGCCAAACCATCGGGAGAAGGTTGAATTTTATAAGAAATAGTTAATCCCAGTTGCGAACCATCGCCAAATAATTGTTCGTACAAAACAATATCCGTGGGAGTGGAAATTATCAGTATTTCCCTGATTCCGGCTAACATCAAAACCGATAGCGGATAGTAAATCATCGGTTTATCGTACACCGGGATAATTTGTTTCGAAATAGATCGTGTAATTGGGTAAAGCCTTGTTCCGGCACCACCAGCAAGAATAATTCCTTTCATTATATCTGTTTTAGCATTTGGTCGAAATATTCAATTGTTTTTTGTAAACCTTCTTTTAACTGAACTTTTGGTTCCCAGTTATTCAACATTTTTTTTGCCAAATCAATGTTGGGCTGTCTTTGAACCGGGTCGTCTTTGGGTAATGGTAAATGAATAATTTCCGATTTACTACTCGTCATTTCCAAAACAAGCTGTGCCAGCTCTAACATTGTAAATTCAATTGGGTTACCAATATTTACGGGCCCGGTAAAATCATCCGAAGTACCCATCATACGCAACATACCCTCCACTAAATCATCAACGTACTGGAAACTCCGCGACTGTTTCCCATCACCATAAATTGTAATATTTTCACCCTTTAATGCCTGAAGGATAAAATTAGAAACCACCCTTCCATCGTTTAATTCCATTCGTGGCCCATAAGTATTAAAAATGCGGATTATTTTAATGCCAACATTATTTTGCTGGTGATAATTTACAAATAACGATTCGGCGCAACGTTTTCCTTCGTCGTAACACGAACGAATTCCAATGGGATTTACATTTCCCCAATAATCTTCGGTTTGCGGATGAACTACAGGATCGCCATAAACTTCACTTGTACTAGCCTGTAACACTTTGGCATTTACACGTTTTGCCAATCCAAGCATATTAATTGCCCCCATCACTGAGGTTTTTATGGTTTGAATGGCATCGTGTTGGTAATGCACTGGTGAAGCAGGGCAGGCAAGATTATAAATCTCATCAACTTCAGCAAAATAAGGGAAAGTTACATCCTGCCTTACAAATTCAAAATAAGGTAGTTTTAAAAAAGGTATAATTTTATCTTTCGAACTTGAAAAAAGATTATCGAGGCAAATAACTTCATTACCCTCATTTAAAAGACGTTCGCAAAGATGTGAGCCAATAAAACCTGCTCCCCCGGTTACTAAAATTCTTTTCATTCCTTTTTTTATTGAAATTCAAAATTAATAAAATAATAAAGCATGCAATGGTAGTAAATCAACTAATTGCTACCTTTATCATTTCAAGAATAATATTTTGTTATTTAATATTACCCCCGTCCTATTCAAATAAATACAGAAAACCTTTGAAATAAGTGAATTAAGTTATATTTTTGCGCGCGATTTAATATAATATATTGTCTAACTTATTAATTTATTAAGAATTACATGATTGAAAAGAAAAATGAAGAACTTGAACAGGAAGTAACCAAAACTCCGATTCAGGAAGAAAAAACCAACACTAACGAAGCAGTTGCTGAAGAAAAAACTGAAGCTGCTCCCAAAGTTAAAGAAGAAATTGTTGCAGAAGAAAAAACCGAAGTAACAGTTGAAACCGAACCAGATGTGATTGTAGAAGTAAAAGAAGAAAAAGAAGAAGTTTCTTTGGATGAAAAACCAGAGATTACCCTTGAAACTGAACCAGAAGTTGTTGCAGAAGTAAAAGAAGATGTTGCTTCTGAAGAGAAAGCAGCATCAACTGAGGAATTTGACTGGGCAAGCCTCGAAAGCGGAATTGATATTTATACAGAAAAAGAGAGGACCGATCTTGAAAATTTATACGACGGTACACTTAACACTGTTTCGGAAAAAGAAGTTTTAGAGGGTACAGTTATTTCGTTAAACAAACGCGAAGTAGTTGTTGACATCGGTTATAAATCTGACGGAATTGTTAGTTTAAACGAATTCCGTTATAACCCCGAATTAAAAATTGGCGACAAAGTAGATGTTTTCATCGAAAGCCTCGAAGATAAAAAGGGACAGATGATCCTTTCGCATAAACAGGCACGCGCAACCAGATCGTGGGAACGTGTAAACACCTCGTTAGAAAACAGCGAAATTATCACCGGTTTTATAAAATGCCGCACCAAAGGTGGAATGATTGTCGATGTTTTTGGAATTGAAGCATTCCTGCCGGGCTCGCAAATTGATGTTAAACCTATTCGCGACTACGACGTATTTGTTGGAAAAACCATGGAATTTAAAGTGGTTAAAATTAATCAGGAATACCGCAACGTTGTTGTATCGCACAAAGCACTTATTGAAGCTGAACTGGAACTTCAGAAAAAAGAAATTATTGCTAAACTCGAAAAAGGGCAGGTACTTGAAGGAACTGTTAAAAACGTTACTTCTTATGGTGTATTCATCGACCTGGGTGGTGTTGACGGACTTATTCACATTACAGACCTTTCGTGGGGACGCATTTCTCATCCAACAGAAATCGTAGAATTAGACCAGAAAATGAATGTTGTGATTCTTGATTTCGACAACGACAAAAAACGAATCGCACTTGGACTGAAACAATTAACGCCTCATCCTTGGGATAATCTGGATGAGAAATTAAAAGTTGGTGATAAAGTTAAAGGTAAAGTTGTTGTAATTGCCGACTACGGCGCATTTGTTGAAATTACAACCGGGGTAGAAGGTTTAATCCATGTTTCTGAAATGTCGTGGAGCCAGCATTTAAGAAGTGCACAAGACTTCCTGAAAGTTGGTGATGAAGTTGAAGCTTCAATACTTACCCTCGACCGAGAAGAACGCAAAATGTCACTTGGGATCAAACAACTGAAAGAAGATCCATGGGAACAAATTGATAAAGAATATAGTGTTGGAAGTAAACATAAAGCAACCGTCCGCAATTTTACCAACTTTGGTGTTTTTGTTGAAATTACAGAAGGTGTTGATGGTTTGATTCACATTTCGGACTTAAGCTGGACGAAAAAAATCAAACATCCATCAGAATTTACGGCTGTTGGCGAAACAATTGAAGTGGCAGTACTTGATATCGACAAAGAAAATCGTCGTTTAAGTCTGGGTCACAAACAATTAGAAGAGAATCCTTGGGATGTATTTGAAACTATATTCACCACCGATTCAATTCACGAAGGAACCGTAGTTGAATTAATGGACAGGGGTGCCGTAATTGCACTTCCTTATGGTGTTGAGGGTTTTGCAACTCCACGTCATTTAATAAAAGAAGATGGAGCTTCTGTAAAACAAGATGAAAAACTTGATTTCAAAGTAATTGAGTTCAATAAATCTGCTAAACGAATAATCGTTTCTCATTCAAGAATTTTCGAAGATGTAAAACGTGCTGAAGATTCTTCAAAACGCAGAACACAAACCCGGGTAACTAAAAAAGCAGCAAAACCGGTAAAAGACAACATCGAAAAAACAACATTGGGTGATATTAGCGAATTGGCTGCTTTAAAAACTCAGATGGAAGCTAACGAGAAAAAAGATAAATAAGATTGGTTATTTTAAATAGAATTTCGTAAATTGAAGCATGGGATTCGAGGTTCTTAAAAAAGGAAATCATACCTTGGTTAAGGTAAATTCCGACAGGCTTGACACAAATAATGCTCCCGATTTAAAATCGGAACTGGTTGTTATAAACAACGGTGGCGAAAAAAATATTGTTCTCGATTTAAGCAGTTGCAATTATTGCGACTCGTCTGGATTGCGGGCTGTATTGGTAGCCAACCGTTTATGCGAAGACGCCATTGGAACATTTATTTTGTGTGGACTCCAACCCGATGTGGAAAACCTGGTAAAAATATCGATGCTCCACACGGTACTGTTAATTACAGATACTGTTAAAGAAGCCGAAGATTTGCTGGAAAAAAAGGAGAATCTGTAAAACAGAAATGCCTTTTGAATTAACCATATTGGGAAGTAGCTCAGCACTACCAACATCTGACAGATATCCAACCGCCCAGGTATTAAACGTACTTGGGCGGTTTTTTTTAATCGATTGCGGAGAAGGGACCCAAATTCAAATCAGGCGGAATAAAATAGGTTTCAGCAAAATAAAACACATATTTATTTCGCATTTGCATGGCGACCATTATTTTGGATTAATTGGATTAATTTCAACTTTAAACCTGCTTGGCCTGAAAAACGACATTCACATTTATTCGCCTTCCGAATTAATAAACCTGATTCAACCCCAACTTGATTTTATTAAGGGTGAAATGCAGTTTAAGTTGATTTTTCATCCCCTCAATTTTAAAAAACCCCAGCAAATTTATACTGATAAAAAGATTGAAGTATTTTCATTTCCTGTAAAACATAGTATTCCTACTTGTGGCTTTTTATTTAAGGAGATTGGGAAACAGCCAAATATTAAAAAAGAACTTATTCAGGAGTTCGACATTCCAATTGCAAAGATTAAAGAAATTAAAGCCGGTGCAGATTTTGTTACCACCGAAGGTAAAATTATTTCCAATACAATTTTAACTACTCCACCTCCCATCCCACGATCGTATGCTTTTTGCACCGACACTGCTTTTCATAAACCTACGGCAGAATTTATTAAAAATGTGGATTTGCTTTATCACGAAGCTACTTTTACGGAAGAGATGAAAGATTGGGCAAAAAAAACCCGGCATTCAACGGCTGCCGATGCTGCTAAAATGGCCAAACTTGCCAATACAAAAAAACTTATAATCGGACATTTCTCGGCACGCTATAAAAATGTGGCTCCTCTGATAGAAGAAGCAAAAGCTATTTTTGAGGAGACAGTAGCGGCTGTTGACGGAAAAACTTACAAGGTAAAAAGCCGGCCAGCTGAAAAAGCGGTTAATTGAAGTGTATTTTGTTTTAAAACCAATCAGACTATCTTTTTATATCCTCAAGTATTTGTATGAGTTCATAAACATTTGTTGAAGGGTTATTAAATAATTCTTTTTGTTTTGCTCTTTTACAGGCATCAGAACATTTTTCGTTTAGTTTTTCTCTTAACTTTTGGTCTAAAACGCCCTTTTTGTAATTGTTGTGATTTCTATTGTTAAGTTCTCTAATGCAATTATCAGTGGTAATATGAGCCGTTTGATTTTTGTAATGTAGTAGGAACCAAAGTTCAATCGAAGGATTAGATGCTAATAGTTTTGCGGATTTTATTTTTTGTAATCGGACAAGAACTTCATTAACATCAGCATCATACATTAAAAAATCGATATCCTTTTCGTGTGTTGGTTTTCCTCTTTTATGCCTTTTTATCAACTTTTCGTCAACATTACTACCAATAACTTTAGGAATAATTTCAATTGGAATCCGATATTTTGAACGAAGGAAACAAACATAAGTTTCTTCTGTTTTTCCTTCGCAAAATACCCAAAAATGTGGCTTAATCTTTTTCTCTTTCGATGCCTGCCTTGTTCTACCCATTGATAATTGATTTAAGGTTTTCAATTGAATCATTTACGAAAGGAACGGCATCGAAACGTCCTTGTAAATATGCTTTCTCTAAATCCATGGTATCTCTAAAATCACTATAATCATAGAGGGAATATAAATCGGTAGATGCATCTTCTTTTTTATTTACAAAATATATTTGGTCTTTGCGAAATCTTGTAAGATTTAAAAAACGGGTATTATGAGTTGTGCAAATTAATTGTGCACTTTTTCCAGCGCGGAATAAATTAAAAATGTATTCAATAATATCTGTGTGCAAACTTTCACCAATTTCATCAATCAGCAATATCTTGTTGTTTTTAACTATATCCAAAATATTCAACATTATTACGAAGAGTTTTTTAGTTCCATCAGACTCTTCAGTTATCAAATCAAATCCAATACTGGGGTCAGCCTTGTGATATGTTTTTATTTGCAAAGCATCTTGTATTACATCTTCTACAGATAATGTTAAGTCTTCAAGATTTGCATTGAAATTTTTACCTTGTTGCTTTACTTTTCTGATTTTAATATCAATTATATCACTGTCAGCAATTCTTAATGCCTCTAAAAGCTGTTTATTATATGTATTGAAAAGACTTTCAATTTGAGGAGCATTGTGACCTAAATACCTAAGAATAAATGTATTGTTGAAAAAATTAAATACATTTTTTGCTATTTCTCTATCCATTTGACTTGCTCGGGAAATATAAAGAGTCTTGTTCGAAGTGTTATCAGCAACATCCAATGGTCTTTTTATTATAGAGCCAAATGAATATTTTTCTTTTTTTGTTTTCCCCAATCGTTCGTCCCTATTAAATATTTTTGTAATTCTTCCCTTGGGATAATAATATAAACTCTCTGTAACAATACTACTTTGAATGAGAGAAAAGGAATATTCGTATTCAATTTCATTATTGACAAAGCGTATAAAATAATTACTCAACTTTTTATTAGAGTTGCCGAATTTGAATTTTTTAAAATTAAACAATACATTTTCATTGTGATTATGAGAGTTTAAAACCATCATGCTGCAAAAACGAATAGCCTTTATGATATTACTTTTACCCGAAGCATTTGCACCATACATTGCAACAGTTTTCAACACACTTGTTTTATCAAATTTTGCCAGATTATTTTTAAGTGCTTTGGCATTTTTGGATTTAATATTTGCTGCTCTTAAATCAAGCACAATTTCTTCCTTAATTGAGAAAAAGTTACTTAAACGTATTTCAAGTATCATTTTAATTATTGTATTTGTAAATATTTTGCAAAATAAGGAGTTAAAATAAAAAAAACAAATTTTAGCCAATGTTTATAGAAATTCTAATACTTTCTTCAGGTTGGTTATTTTGCATTAAACCTGACGTAATAGTATTTTATCCATCGTTGTTGCAAAATAAAACAAAGTATTAATATTTACCATAATATTGTTGGTAGATTAATCCTAATTAAAATGATGGATAAAATATAGCTGGGCGGAACCGACTATCCGAACGCTTAATTGTTGTTGGTAATATTCATTTAGGTTCAAGACTCATTACGTAATCATAACTCTCATCCAAATATTTCACAACACCATCCAAATCTTCAAGCATATTTTCAGGTATCAATACATACCCGTGCATTATCGAATTATACGATTTGAAAATTGTAGAATCAAATTCTTCAATGTATTTTTTCTGAACCTCCTTTGAAAATCGAATCCCTATTTCTCCCGCTTTGTTTAGTAAAGAGAACATATACCCATTTGCTGATGTATAAGGCATTGTTTTGCCTTTTCTTTCAAATCTTGGGCATTTAGAAACCAATTCATCATAGATTTTAAGTTTTTCTTCCCACATAATTATTGTTTTTTAATAAATGTTTTAAACTGTTTCATCCATTTTCCCTTTGTTTTCTGCAAATAACCGGAAATAGAATTGCCTTAAGTTTTGGCATTACCCAACTAATACCGATTTAACAACCAAATGTCGCATACTTTCATTTTACTCGGCATACTCCTTTGTTGTAGTATCGGCATTAACCATTATAAACTTCGAAATTGCCATGCGGCATTTCAAAGTACAATTGGTATAATTCGGGTGTTCAAATTCATACTCATATCTCGTTCGCTTGTCATCCAAAACAATAAATTACATCTCATAAAATTGCCTATATGTTTATGGTGATAGCTTGACTCGAAAAATTCAGGTAGTCGGTTAGCAATTATAGTTTCAGTTAATTCCATATCCCAGTTTCCGTATTTATAAAAGTCTTAATTTATTGTATTGAATTTACCTTTCTTTGATATAAAAATTGTTGAATTTTTCTTTATGCTCTAAACTCCAATCGTCTTTTTGAACCTTATCAAGTATAGAATTACATTCCTTAGAATATGCGTCATCTTTACTCAGTAGTGGGATATATGCATCAGGAAAGTAGGGAATATCGGTGAACATTTTGAGTGCATTGAGTCTGTATATTTTAAGGTCAGGATTAGTTATTTTTGCAAAAGAAGAAAGAGCTGACGAAACTTTCAAAACAGTTTTACATTTCGATAAGCATAACATATCTATCATTGCTTCTTTTGCATTTTTTACAGGGGCAGGGTTATGTCTCCAAAAAATATTTTGATCATCAAACTTTCTGGAACTTATTATTTTAATATTCGGATATTTTGACCGTAAAAATGAGTAAACATCATTTTCATCAGTGGCTAAAAAAATACTGTTAAATGGTTTTTTTTTAATGAAAGAATCAAAAATCATATAGAAATCGTCTTTAGATATACTAGTATTCATATTAGAGTCTGTTGTTTTATCCGTTCCTCTAAAATGAATACCTAACGAGTCCTCCAATTCACGAGAAGATGCTATGTTCTCTAAATCATTTGGAATCGCAAAGTATTTAAAAAAAAGTTGATGTAACTTATGAAAGTCGTCACCAAGAACGTATTTTGGTTGGAGAGATCTAAGTTGTTTCAATTGTGTTTTTGTTTTTCGCAAATACCATTTTAATTTACCAGTCGCTTTATACTCTAAAACATTTGGAAAGATTGCTCCGTAGCTCTTTGTATTAATATTCCAATGCAACATAGATATGTCTGTGTTTCTTTTTTCAAGGATTGGTAGAATTTCAGTAATATGAAGTATAACCATACCGAAAAGCCCTTCTGTCATTTGATTGTTCGATATAATAATCTGATTGTCTTGTTTCTTCATCATTTTATAGTAGATATTGTTGGGTAGAGTAGAGCCTGATAGCCCACTCAATAATTAATAGTCATAAAGATAATAATTATGAGTAAGCTATCAGGAACATAAAAGTAAAGCAAAAAGTATTAGGGCAATTTAGATCTACAGATGGCGCATTCAGGTTTGCCGTACTACGGTCTGTAACTGATACTGTATTGAAAAATAATCAAGGAGTGCTAAATTCTTTGGGCATTATTTCTAATTTGAACATTGATTAGCTACATTCCTCCACCAAATCAACGGTTTTGCATTTTTATTAAACTTTTCGCAAATTTTAAATGCTGATTCTTTTTGACTTAATGTAACTGAATTCTCAAAAAACTTTTCCAGGTGTATTCCCTTGGTTAAACTTTATAAGCCCGGATTAAAATTGCCGACGAATTGCTCTTGATTTATAAATTATTTTTAAACTATTAAGAAATTAAACATTGGTTTTTAAAATAAAGAAAATTCTTAAAGTTAACTATCCCCGTAGTAAGCCAAGGGGTATTTCGCCAACTTTATTTTCAGCAAAAAAGCTGAAAAACCGTATTCTCATTACTTTAACCCACTGTTAGTCATTCGACTGACATCTCCCCTAAAATTTAGGGGAGAAGATAAGGAAACCTCGTGGCAAGCCAAGAGGAATTATTTGATTAAAAAGTACCGTTACCGGTTTTTACCTTTTGAAAAAATGTCGGATTTTCGAAAATTTTTGTAGCTCTCTTTAACTGCCTCAGCTTCGTCTTTTATAAATTTTTCAATGTTTTTAACACTTACCTCCTGCCCTCTCATTTCGAGTCGTTGAGTTGTATTTATGGCTTTTGGGACAGCTATCCAAAGAATCAGATAAGCTAATAACCCGGCTCCTGAAGTAATTAAAATAATCACTACAGTAACAATCCTTAAAATAGCAAGGTCAATATTAAAGTAAGCTGCCAGTCCACTGCAAACCCCTCCTAAAACCCTTTGTTCCGGATCGCGGTATAGTCTCCTTTTTTGTTTTGCCTTGCCACCAAATTTAGATTCGTCACTTTCTTCGTTATCAAAATTTTCGGGTGTTCCCATGGCCTCGATTACTTCGTTAACCCATTCGAGGGTTACTGCATTTTTATCACCGGACGATTTTTCTGTAAATATTTCTGCAATCCTTGCTTCAATATCCGAAACAATCTCTTTTCCTTCATCACCATTTCCAAAATGATTTTTCAGGTTTATCAGGTATTTCTGAAGTACTTCGTAAGCATCGTCCTCAATGTGAAATACAAAACCGCTAATGTTAATTGTGAACGTTCGTTTCATTTTATTTTAATTTTAAATTTAATATTTAATTTAATTTAATTCTAATTGTTAAGCCCTGCTTTTTTAACTTTTCCCACCGCATCGACCAACTCGCTCCACGAAACTTCCAGTTCGCCTAAAAAGTTTTTTCCGCCTTCTGTTATTTCATAGTACTTACGAGGTGGCCCTTGGGTCGATTCTTCCCAGCGATATGACAATAAACCGTCATTTTTTAATCTTGTCAGTAGCGGATAAAGAGTTCCTTCAACCACAATCATTTTAGCTTCTTTTAGTCCCTGGATAATAGTTGTGGCATAAAGTGGTTTCCCTTCCATAACAAGAAGAATACAATATTCCAAAACCCCTTTCCTCATTTGTGCCTTTGCGTTTTCAATTTTCATTATTCCTAACTTTTTAATTTTTCTTAAATAATATTCTCTCCCACATCAACAAAAAACCTGGTATTAAATTACCCAGGTTTTTTCAGAAATCATCCAGCTTTCCAGTTCCAAAGGTTGCTCAATTTCTTCAATCGTGTTAAATAAATTTTCGTTTAACATCCAATTTTCAAGTTCCAATTCATAGTCGGTTTCTTCGATAATTTGAAAAACCGGATTGTAAAAGTTACTTTCATTAATCATCCAATTTTCTACTTCCAAAGCTGCCTCGGTTTCCACCATTAAGTACATTGAATTTGCATCAAACCAATTCCCGTCAACCATCCAATTTTCCAGTTCCAATGAATTTTCATTTATTTCCTCAACAAAAATAAATGATGCGAAGCAGTTTTCATGTATCATCCATTCTTCCAGGTCCAACGTTGCTTCGATTTCAGGTATTAAATAAGCTGCAAATGCATTTGCATTAGTTGATGCAGGATCGGCTTTTAAATTGTTACCGGCCATTGCCAGGGCAGTTTCGTTGTAATTATTGTTTCCCGATAGGGTTTTCCATAAATCCTGGGCTTGAACCGCTGCACAAAATAAAAATAAACTTACTACCACCAAGATTGATTTTGAGATTGCTTTTTGAACTTTGTTGACCTTTTGTGATTTAAAATTTGTTTTCATGACTTTTCCCCCTGTTTTTGTTTTTTTAGTTATAATTTTTTTGTTTTTGTAAAATCGCTTTGTTTTTATTTACACTATTATGACGCTACCTTTTTTGTATTGTTACACTTTATATAGAACTTTTTTTAAACTGCTACCTTTTTTTGTCTTGTTTTATGCGATACAAATATACATACAAAAAATAGAACTATGCAATACATAATAGCATTATTTTAAAAATATTTTTTAACAAGTTTTTTTAATGTCTTATTTCCAGGGTTTTAGGAATAAAAATAAAATTTAGAAAATAATTATTTTAGTGAAACTAGTAGGGAATAAATTCAAAATTAATTGGATTGTTTTAAAATTTTGTAAAAAATGTGGTAAATCGCAACGTAAAAAAACTCAGAAATTCCTAAAAACGGTAACATAAAGTAGTAACAATACTAATTACAGATGGAAGGTTCTTTCGAATCTATGATTTTTAGTTAGCCTGTAATGCACATAAAACAACACAAATGCCACCGGGAACAAACATGCTACAACAATTATACTCCACAGCAAATGGCCCTGATTTGGTGTAAAAAAAGATAAAATGGCTTCAATACACATACAATACAATGCAACAGCAATAAAAATATAAGCAATAATATTAATGCCCTTTTGTTTCGATTTTTGGACGACAAAAAGCAGTAGTGCAGTAATTACATTACCAGAAAAAAGAAGCGGGATCGCCAGTTGAATTACCCAATTCAAGCCACTTCCCGTAAGGGCATCAACCAATAATAAAAAAACTAAAGATGCTACAAACCCACCTATAATTTTCAAAGTTGCACTTTTATTCAGGAAAGCAAATATTGAGATATAAGAAAAGATAACAAGACAAATTGCCACCGGATATTCAGACCAGGTTATTCTCTGGGAAAGTATTAAATTAATTGAAAGGGCTACGATAATGAGTGAGAAAATAGTTATTGAAATTATCTCCCAAATAAGTTTTTTCCGGGGTTTGTACAACATTCCATGCTTTTGCAACAATTGCTGCTGTTTTTGGTTTTCTGGAGATACAACATCATCGTCAATATTTTTGTTTGGGGTTTGAAAACACAAAGGGCAGCTTTTCATTTCGTCTTCCAGCTCCACACCACAGTTTTTACAAATATAGCTCATATCGATTATTTTTACCGATTAATTATTTTTACAGGGATACCCTGTGCCATCAAAAATGACAGGAATTTTCTTTCAAGTTCTTTCGAAACTGTTATATTACCAAAACTCAATACTAATTTGTTATCAAAGCCCACTACCCCACAATTGATTTTTAAGAGCTTATTTGGTGGCGGCGGAATGAAAATAAACTTTTTAATCTGCTCATTTATTTGTGGCGATAAATCAACTTTCCCGTAGTTTGTTACAACACCACTAAAATTTTTTGTATTGTTTATGTACAACCTCGAAAGAACAAACGATTTAATAAAAAGTGGCATCACCCTGATAAACGGGTTTTTCTCCCCACCTACATTACGTGAAATGTTTTTGCTGATAAGTTTTGGATCTGTTGCAAGCTGAATCTGGTGGTAAACAGTTTTTACAATCTCCTCAAAAGAATAATTCCCAAGCCGTAAATCTATTCCAGGCATAACAAACAGTGAAAAATTCCTCATCGTTTCTGAAGGAAATATTTTCCTTAGGTTCACAGGTACTTGTATCCTGATTATTTTATTGCATTTTCGTTTCCTGGCTTTGGGCAGTTGATCATAAATTTCCTGTAAAGAATAAATGTAAACAGCAGAAAGATAATCGGTTAAGCTAACATCGAATTCTTTAGCTTTGGCCAAAATTTTATTAAGCGGCAAAGTTGCTGTCAGCAATTTAAACCGTGCTGTTTTTTTTAACCTAAATGGGATGTTAAATGCCTTTGGCATTTTTATTCGCGGCGATTTTACATTTTTGTAATACCTGTTAAAAGCATCCTCAAATTCTTCCTGATCATTTTTATTGATGTTGTTTGATTTGACAGCATTTAACACACCTACACCACACTTCCCGAAATAGCTTAACAATATTGTTTTTAAGAATTCAAACGCACCCGTGCCGTCAGTTAAAATATGCGAGAACTCCACACTAATGTTGTTCTTTTTTACCAACACCCGAAACATTAGTTCATCTTTATTAAATGCCTTGCAAGGAATTTCTGAATCGGGGGCAACAGCAATAGGGAGATTGTGATGTTCTAAGTAATACCAAAAAAAGCCGGCTTTAAGCTTAACCTTATAATATGGGAATTTGTCTTCAATGGCATCGATCGCTTCAAAAAATTGCCTGGCTTTTACTGTTTCTTCTAATACTGCCGTTATCCTGAAAACAGATGTCAGATCCCTGCCTTTTGCTGAAGGATAAATTTTAGCAGCATTATCGAGGCGAAGCCAGAAACTACTTTCATTTGAATTGTTCATTCTCCTTTTTCGTTGTATTTCAATTCCTGCAATTAAAAGAATGATTGAATTACCTTTTAAGGACAAGCCTTTATTTAAAGTCCAAAAACTTGTTTTTCGCTACCAGTCCTTTTTTAAACCTGTCATAAAAAGTGAATTCAAAATACATTATTTACAAAACGAATAAACCCTTAGAATTATTCTATTATTAATACTTTTTTGAATTTCGTTGCTGGAAATAGTCTTTTATTTATTTCATGCCTGGCCTGCAGCATTTACAAAACACCTCTTTCCTTGTAAAACTCATACTGTAGAACAACACAACTGGCTTTTCCGGCATTGTTCGTTCAGAGCAAACTAAGCATCTGAAGAACTCAGATTAGCTAATATTTACAAATTATCCCAACTTTTCTTTTTCCGGCAAGCCCCATTCTTCTACCATCGAAATTCCCATTTTTTCAAGCTCATTCAAAATTGGGTCGTAAATAGTTTTTGAAACCGGGATATGGACACCGGTATCGGTAATTTTCCCATCAAAAATCATTTTAACAGCAATAGCGGCTGGCAATGCAACTGTCCTTGCAATAGAAGTATCTTCCACTGTCGAGAAATCTATTAATCTCGATTTAATTACTTCTTTTTTACCTTTTGCATTTTTAATCAAAAATGAGTGCAACATAATTACCATATCGCGGGCACCTCCGGGCAACATCATTTTCTGCAACATTAAATCTGAGGTTAGGTCGAATGTTGAACCTTCTACTAAATGTACCCTTTCGTTACTAAAAAGCCCGAGCCATTCCATGGAAACAATTGCGGGGCTATGAATGTCAAGTTTCAACCTTTCAACAACTTTTTCCTTTACATTTTTTGGGTAAACATTAATTTGTTCGGCAACCACTTCTTTGTATGTTTTTCCTTCAAAATTTTGCTTTTCGTAAGTAACCATCCCGAGTGCTTTTATTGCATCGAGGCTTTCGCACCAATTTGGATACCTGAAGGTCCCACGGAACATTGTTTCCACATTTTGCAATTTATATATATCGATGTAAGCCAGCGAATCGCGATTAGGATAAACCTCCATTTTACCCACCTCCGGGAAATCGATTTGCAAGGGGTTTTTAAAAAGGTTTTCTGTTTGGATTTCAACAACTTCGTTATTTTTTTTAAATTTTGCCCCATTATTCCCGGCCATAACAACCCCCTTAGGCGACCACGAAAATTTATATTTAAATGGGTTGTCGGTTTCTTCGGGAGCTGCAAGCGCTCCACAAAGCGAATAAAATTCAATAATTTCACCACCTTCATGTTGTACCTTGTCAATAATTCGCATTGCAGTCATGTGGTCAAAACCAGGGTCAACACCAATTTCATTAAGTATAATAATCCCGGCTTGTTTTGCTTTTTCATCCAGCGCTTTCATTTCGTCGGAAACATACGAAGTGGTAACCATGTTTTTTTTGTGCAAGATGCAAAGATTTGCAACCGAAACATGGTGGGCATAAGGCAACAAACTCACTGTTAAATCGTGGCTGGCTACCATTTTATCAAGCATTTCCATGTTATCGATAGTCCATGAAACCGCAAATCCGTTTTTTCTCCCTTTTATTAGATTGTTTGCTTTTGTTACTGTTCGCGTGGCAATTGTAAGTTCAATATTATTTTCGAGTATATAATCGGCTATAGGTTTGGCTACCATTCCGGCACCAAGTAGAAGTACTTTTTTCATTTTACTTTTTTATTCTTTTAATTAATTCTGAACAAGAAATTAGAAGGTTTGTTTTTTAGCCTTGTCCGTATTTTTAGAAAAGCCTAAAGTTGGCATTTTTTTTTGAATGAAAACCAGACGATTGTTATGTTTATCTTTAATAACTACTAAAGTCTGGGTTTGGTTCCTGGTAAAACTATTCCCATAGTAAAGAGCTTCTGTGCCAGTTCCGTCAACACTGCGTTCAGGCAGAACTTCCAATGAGCGGGACAGGCTTTTCCGACCACCTGAACGCTTAATTGTTATGCTTTCGGCTTTTAATAATAATCCTGTTTAAGTTTCAATTTTAAGATATTTACTAATCTGACAAGTTTATTGTTATATTCCATGTCAATTAACTCTTGAACAATCTGTTTTTGTTTTGTCATGAGATTTTCCAATTCTATTTGATTATTTAATTCTTCAGGGAAAGTGTAAACAGTTATTGTTTTATAATCATAAATGTCATCTATCGCAGATTGCAATTCCGAGTCCATTTTATAGCAAGTTTGAATTAATCCTAATGTTTCAAATACTTGCATTTGATATTCAGAAACTTTATTAACTAATTTTGATGCTTTTTCAAGTTGATTCTTTGCTTCAGACCAATCCTCTTGGTTATGTGAAAATAAAATATATCTTGTTTTATAATACTCATAAAATAGGTTTGCTTCAACATGGCTATGGATTGATTGAACCCATGGATTCTTAAGCGCCATTATTTTGGAATATGATATCCGTTGATTATCATAAATTTTCTGTTTAGTGAAAAGAGAGTAAGAGTTTTTGTAGGTCAGATAATTTCCGAGAAATACACCTAAAATTGTAAATACTGCTGGTAATAAAATTTTAAAAAAAGTTCCCTTTTTCATCTTTCTGTGTTTTTTTTAAGTAAAGTCGAATTCCCTTCCTTCTAATTTTATAAGTCATTTTTATAAAAAATAGTCAAAATTTATTGTTCGATTTTATTTTTTATAATTATTGTAACGGTAAATTGGTCCTTTAGGCAAAGGGAATTTCACCTTCCCCCTCTCACAGAACCGTATCCTGATAATCGGGACGGTCTGTGAAAGTCTCTGCATACGGCTCTTCTAATTTAATCTACAAATGCCTCTTTTATCACTGATTTCATTTCCTTTATTTCGGGTTGTGATAATCTTCCTAAAATCTTAATAATTCTTTGTTTGTCAATAGTCCGAATTTGGTCAACTACAATCCAACCAATTTTTCTGTTGTGTTTTACTTCAATTCTGGTCGGATATTTTCGGGAAGTTGTGGTCATCGGTGCAACTATAATTGTCCGTAGAAATTTATTCATTTCGTCCGGTGAAATAATAACACATAGCCTGGTCTTTTTTATTTCGCTACCAATTGTCGGATCTAAATTTACCAGTACTATTTGATATTGATTTAATTCCATTCTTCAAGGTTTTCATCTTCAAATACATCATCGAATAAAAGTTGGTCATCACCATTTTCATTCATTTCTTTGAATGCTTTGTCCCAGTCTTTCCTGGGCCTGGAAATCGGTTTAATGATAATGTATCCTTTTTCAAGAATGAGTTCAACTTTGTCCCTGATGTTATATCTTTCAATCAAGGTTTTGCTAAGTCTAAACCCTTTAGAATTCCCTATTTTAATTATTGACAATTCCATATCTATATTTTTAATTGTAATTACAAAGTTAGTACAATTGTATTAGTTGACAAAAACATTTTTCAATTGCATAACTCATAAATTCCAAATTTGTACGGTTAATTTGATTTGTTTTAATCCATCCAAATTTGTAATTCGAATCAACTTTCATTCTAATTCCAATATACATTCCCGATTCAATAAGATTGTACCAACTTCCGTACTAACTCCAAGATCCTGTTGGAGGAATAACCCTCATCCAAATATTGATAATTGTTTCTGACCATTCAATTATATTTTCAATTCTATTTTCAAATTGAAGAGTATCAACCCAGTCAACATTACTTATTTGTCCAAGACCAATACAATAGATTTCATTTTTTTTGGCAACCTCCAAACCATTATTTAAAGTTAATTTACAATTGCTCTATTGGTATTTCATATTTGTAATTTGAAATCACTTCATTAACTGTTTTTACATTATTGCCATTATTATTAATAAATTCAAACCAGTTGTTATATGTTTCTTCTGTTTTTTTATAATCAAAACAATGAAATACAATTCCGTAAATTTCATCATTTTGCATATTAATGTACTCTGTTTTAAAAATTTCAAGAGCTTCATCAACTGTAAAATCATTTAATCCGTTTGTTAATTGTCTATGCGTAACCCAGGTAATTTTCGCACCATTGTTTTTTATAACATTGTGTGGCTTTAAACTTCTTAGAGGTCCATATAATTCAAATGAGCTATACTGACTACCCCCGGCAAATATTAAATTCTCTGAAGTATTTTCATAGCTTAGTGGCAAATCAATTGGCAATCCACCAATCATAGCCGTTGAAACACTTGCAGGTACCGCCAAATTCCTTATAAAATCTAATCCTTCATCAACATTTCCTAAAAATGGGATTGGATTATTTATTGCATTTGGGTCGTTGGAATAGCCGTTCCAATCAGGGTGATTTATTGAATGATGATGAAATGCAATTTGGTGTCCCTGTTCCTGCCAAAGTCTGACAGTGTTTATTTTTGCATTATCTAAAAGAATATATTCTGCCCATTGCGGATTAAAAGCAAGCGTAAGGTGAAAACCATAGTTGTCAGCTTTTTGAACTACTTTTTCCGCTGTTTCAAATAAATATTCTTGCCATCCAAAATCCATTGTATGATACTCTTCTGGAATATCTATCGGTAAATCATTATCCAAACGCCCTTTATATCCAGCTTCAAAATGTATCATTACAAAAGTGTATGTACTATCATTTGTTGGTTGTAGCTCACTAGAATTGCTACATGCACTTAACAAAATTGCTATTTGTAAAAATATAATCAATCGCATATAATTATTACCTAATTTAATTCAATATTACATTAGACATGATATTAACTAATGGTTTAATCATTCGTGGTTATTCATACCTTATGTTGGGTACCGGTTTGTGGTCGAGTAGGCAAAGGGAATTTCACCCTAAGCCTCTCACAGAACCGTACGTGACAGTCTCCCGTCATACGGCTCTTCTAATTTAATCTACAAATAAAAGCTCATCCTCTTTCAAGTTGGCAAATT
>Ga0209249_1000537_pt1 | contig 45379 bp, 37 predicted proteins | sample SaaInlV_200m_DNA_4_FD_184653 | JGI IMG/M metagenome (GOLD analysis project Ga0209249, IMG submission 184653) | Marine microbial communities from expanding oxygen minimum zones in the Saanich Inlet - SI037_S3LV_200m_DNA (SPAdes) (version 2) | ecosystem: Environmental > Aquatic > Marine >...
ACACGTGACAAATGTTTTCACAATGTCGCAGTCAGAGCAAAAGACATTGCTGTTTGTAGCAATATCAAAAATTCTGCCGAGAAGCTTTCTTGTGAAAAATCAACTACTTTAAAAAAAACTCAGTAGAAATTACTGGGCATTATAAGCGTTGACACGACCTGACTTGATGCTATTATCTAAAATTCTCTCTTGCAATCGTGCGAAAGAGAACCAGCACTTTGAAAGTTTATCCAAAATCAGCGAAAAGGAGAGAAACAATGAAAGCAGAAGAACTGGAGCTTGGTTGCGGAGACCCTACTTGTCCTGAATGTAACGCTACTGGAAGAAAGAAATTCATTGAAGATATGCTGAAACTTCGAAAGAACTCATTTCCTTTACTGACAGAGGATGATATTCCGGAAAATCTTATGGTGCATATCAATGATTATCGACGAGTTCAGGCAGGAAATAAGGTTTTATCGTTAGATCGAAAAAGTATCGAGGAATTTCAAAATACTCGATACTCCACCACTATTCACTACATGCATATTTCTCAGTCCTTAACATTCGATCAGGAAACCAGGACTGCCAAACTCATTATTCGGGGAATAATTCCCAAAATCATCAAGGAGTATTGGAATGAAGGGACCCAAGAGCTCATTTCCAAGGTGTTTTATCTTCAGGGCAAGGTTGTTGATTTACAAGAAAAGCAAAGTCAGATAGCTTGCTTTTATACAAAGGTCATGGCGTCTAAGTTTGCTCTTGAGGGAAAAATGGGACCTACTCCTGACAAATCCTTATTAGATGACATCGAAAAACAAGAAACTCTTGCAGAAGAGCAAAGAAAGTTTTTTGCTAATCTTGCTAGGGAAATTCAGAAGACAAAGAAGAGTATCTATAATGGTTTATCTTTCCTTTGTGAACATTTTGAGATAAACTCTCGAGATGCAATGCCAATTGCCATAGCAGTTGACCCGCTCGATGATGAACCATGTTTGATCATTGGGGTCAATATAGATGAAGTTGCTGATCGAGTGCCGAAAAATACCTTACAAAAGCTGATAGAAAATCACATCAACGGCAGAAGTTATCTCTCTTGGGAGCTTCAAAAAGCATTGGGCATTAAAGAAGAGATTGCTCAAAATGTGAAAAATTAGATAGCCTTTGAAACTTTTTGTGTAAAATACACAAAAAGGACCCATGTTACGCAACTGCGTGACATGGGTCTTTTTCTTTTTTAAGGCAAGCTTTTTTGAAAATAATATGGCAAACGAAATATCTTTAAAACATTGACAAAATCAATTGTTAGTGTTATTATTTATAATTCTTTTGCAATGTGCAGAGAATAATGGAAAGAAAGAAGTACTCTTACAATTAACCTAGGATCAGAAAAAGGAGAGATCAATGGAGAAGAAAGCTAAGAAACCTGGTTGTGGAGACCCAAACTGCCCTGTATGTGGAGATAATAAAGCCGGGAGAGGTTTTGTGGACATTTTTGAAAAATTGTTTGGAACCCCCCGCGGGAAGGATTCTTTCTCATTTTCAGGCAGCGGTTTCCCAGGATTCTCTGGCGCACCTGGAACTTTTGAAAAAATTGCCACGATGCTTGAAGGCGGAGGCCCTGAAATAAGTATTCAGGAGATCATTGATGCCTTGGACGGCGGAGATATTCGCAAAATCATGGAGCTTGGTGGTGATAACCCCTTCGGCAGTCCTCATGTTAGAGTTATTTCATCCGAGGATGATTTGGACGACATCATGCAGGAAATGATGGGCAACAAAGCAGATAACTCGGAGAGAGAGGCTGCTTTAAAAGCTTTACCTGAGGATATTCAAAAAGACAATGCTGAATTTTCTGCAGTTTTGAAAAATGGCAAGCATATCCCATTGGAAAATGGTGCAATGAATACCATTGAAGAGCTGAATTTAGTGCAAGGATTGAAATTTGATTCCTCTGAAAAAGGGAATATTTCAGTCACAGTTAGCCTTGAAGGCATCTACACTAAGGTTGTTTCCGAGATTGGCAATGATGAAATTGCCGCTTTGATTCCCAAGGTAATCGGCCTGGAGGATGAAATTTCCGCATTGTTCGAAAGCCAACAGGAAAGAAGAAACCTATTTGCGGATATTCAAAGAACAAAGAAGGGCCTTCAAAGACAGCTAGACGGATATTTCTCCAGAGGCTGGGCCGAACTCTCTTTGGATAAAAACGTGCTCAGTGTGCAGCAGAACGAAGCTGTTGCTGGAAAAGAAAGCTCAAAAGAGGCTGTTGCAAAATTCTTATTTGTTTTGAACGGAGAAGTTCAAACTGAAGTAAGGCTAGACGATGACTTTGGGGAAATACTCTTTAGTCTTCAGAAAGCCCTTGCACAACAGAAAGAAGGGGCCGCAAAAGAAAGGGAAGCCTTTGATGAAACTTCAGTGAAAATTTCCAGTATAAAAGGAAATTTATTTGAAGCATTGATTTTTATTAGAAGCTACCTCAAAAGAAATCCGATCGCTGATTGCAACCCAGTCGGCATTGGGCTTGACCTTGAAGGCTCTCCTTGTATCATCGTTGAGAAAAAAGTTGATACAGAACTTCCTGAAGTTCCTGGAATAATCAAGCGCCGTTTGCTTGAAGGTCATCTTTCCGGCAAAAATCCATTGCCCAAGGATTATCAAAAGGCACTGGGCCTGGATGAAAAAATCGCTCAAATTAAAAAGGGCAAAGCATCCATTGAAGAGATCAAAGATAGTCTGTAAGAAAGCTAAACTAGCTTAATTAAAAGACCTGCACTGCACGAATCGTGTGATGCAGGTTTTTTTTATTTTAAAAATAATTTCCCAAACTCTTTTCTAAAGAATTTGAGAATATTGACAAGATTCTTATTTTAGGGTATTTTTTATTATTGCCTTATGCTTTGAAACGGGCAAAAAGTTCTCTAAATCAGAAAATCTAACAAAAGGAGATATCATATGGATATCACGGGAAACAAGTCCTTAGAAGTGCCTAGTTGGGATTTTTCCAAAAAATTCCTAGAGGAATTGGAGAAATTCAAAAAGATTTTAAGCGGGAGAAATTCTGTAACCCTCAATCATCACCCCGAGGAGCAGAAAATTCTTTTTGAGCCTTGGTTTGTTCCTCTATTGAAACTAGAACAAGGCGTTGTGGTTATGCACATAAAAGGGATTTTTCCTAAAATCACTTATACTGCCAATGACCCACAAGTTCTAGCAACTATTCGGGAAATCATGAAGCAACGGACTCAAATATCAAGACTGCGCAGAGGGAAGAATCCCTTACCGAAAAATATAGGGAGAGCTAATCAAATTTCAAAGGAACTATCTTTGAATGTAGGCGTAATGATAAACCACTTCTCTTCTCCTAACAACAATAAAAATGGTGATGAACCAATAGCCATTGCTCTTGATCCCGATGACAACGCTCCTTGTATTCTTTTTGCTAGTAGAATCAACGAAAAGACTGAGGAAATTCCAATAGTGGTGAAGATCAATGCCGCTAGAAAACATTTTTCAGGAGAGGGAGAACTGGGGATGGAACTTCAAAAAGCTCTGGGGATCAACGAGGAAATTCTCGTTATTGAAAAAATTCTTGCAGGTATCAAATGATTATTAATATTCTTTCCTTGTTTTTTCAAAAGCTCACGACACACAAACTGTGTGACGTGAGCTTTTAGTATACAAAAAGAAAAGTTACCACGACTATGATGAGTTGTGGTAACTTTTAAATTCTTCTGGAGCATGACTGTTTATGCAGCCAGATCTATCTTCATTTCTGTTTGCCAAAAACTTTCCAGTGGCATTCCTGATAAGCGTTGGATGATATCTCGATATTTCTTTGTGGCAATATCCAAGACTTCCTCGGGAGGAACAATAGTGGGATTTTTTTTAATCCCGACACTCTTGCCCCACTCCCGGACGCCCTGCTTGTCAAAACTTTCGGGCGCAGAAGTATATTCATCCTGAAACGGCCAGAAGCGAGAAGAATCCGGCGTCAGAATTTCATCAATGAGGGCCAGCTTCACTGTGTTATTGCTCTTGTTTGTGACCATTCCAAATTCAAACTTTGTGTCAGCAATGACAATGCCTTTTTTGTTTGCAATCTCATTCGCAAGGGAAAAGATTTTTTTTGCCTCTTCGCGCACTTTTGTTGCCAGTCCAAAATCGCCGCCAATGTGCTCAACCATTTCATCAAATTCAATGTTCCGATCTTTCTCACCAGCTTCAGCCTTGGTTGAAGGAGTGAATAATACCTCTGGTAATTTACTTCCGTCGTGCAGACCAGGTGGCAATTCGTGTCCACAAACCATTCCAGTCGCCTTGTAGTCATTGAGACCGGAACCAGTCAGATTTCCTCTTACGATCGCCTCGATTGGCAAAACCATGGCTTTTTCAACAACAAGACATCTTTTCTGAAGATCGCTATCCCCCCTCAAATCTTTCGGAAGAAATTCATCGATCCCTGAACCATATGCCATCAAGTGGTCACCTGCACCAAAATTGAACTGATTCAGCCAAAAAATGGTTGATGCTGTAAGAACATGCCCCTTACTTTTGATAAGCGCATTGAGCACGATGTCAAAAATGCTGATACGGTCCGTTGCATAGATCAAAAGAAGTTCTGGTTTATCCGGAATCTCAAACATTTCCCTTGTTTTTCCTGTAGAAAAATGCAGGAGACCTGCCACTTCAAACCTTTCGATTAACTCAATCGCCCTGACAGCCTTTGGAAGAAAACCCATGTTAACTTTGCTTTTCATTTGACACCCCTTTTCGTTGGTTGAATGTTAAAAACAATTATACTTCTTCTTGGTAAACTCTAAAGTTAAAAAAGAACAGCACTATATTGTAGCACTGTCTTTTCTGTTTTTCAATAACATTAAGATAAAAATCACTCAACAGTAACAGATTTTGCAAGATTCCTTGGCTTGTCTACATCAAAACCTTTTATCCTTGCTACATGGTATGCAAAAAGTTGCAATGGGATCGTCGCTAGAATTGGAGTCAACATTTCCAAAGTTTTCGGAATATAAATCACATCATCTGCTATTTTTTCTAAAGATTTATTCCCCTTAGTTGTAATAGCAATCACATCACCACTTCGAGATTTGATCTCCTCAATATTGCTAAGGTTTTTTTCATACACACTATCTTTCGGGGCAATGAAAAACGAAGGAAATTTCTTATCAATTAGCGCAATCGAGCCATGCTTCATTTCACCAGAGGCAAACCCTTCTGCGTGAATATAGGAAATTTCTTTTAATTTCAAGGCGCCTTCGTTTGCTAGTGGTTGGCAATATTTTCTTCCTAAGAATGCAAAATTCTTTGCTTTGTGATATTTTTTCGCAATTCTTTCAATATTATTATCTTTTAAAAATTCATCAATTTTCTCAGGCAAGTCGCTGAGCTCTTTTAAGATGCGTTTTCCCATTACAAGAGACATTCGCCTTTGTCTCCCCAAAAAAACAGTTAAGAGTGCCAAAATGGCGACTTGGGAAGTGAATGCTTTTGTTGATGCAACGGAAATTTCTGGCCCGATGTGATTATACACCCCGGCATCAGTTTCACGTGAAATTGTCGATCCAACGCTGTTTACAATTCCCAAAACTAGTGCCCCTTTATTTTTCACCTCTTTAATCCCTGCAAGTGTATCAGCTGTTTCTCCAGATTGACTTATAGCAATAACCGCTGTTCGCTTGTTCAGAATCGGGTTTCGATAACGAAACTCACTTGCCCACTCCACTTCAACTGGAATTCCTGCATATTCTTCAAGCATGTATTCGCCAACAAGACCAGCGTGCCAAGCTGTTCCGCAAGCCACAATAATAATTCTCTCAACATCTCTTAGTCTGTCTGCAACCTCAGTCAACCCACCTAGTTTTGCCGTTCCATTTTCAAAAGAAATTCTTCCATTGAAACTGTTTTTTAAAGACTCTGGCTGCTGGAAAATTTCTTTTAACATAAAATGTTCGAATCCTTTCTTTGAAATCTCCTCGATATTCCATAGCACGCTTTCGATATCTTTTTTGATTAAATTTCTCTTTGCATCAAAAACTCGGAAATTATCATAGCCGACTTCTGCCATCTCTCCATCTTCAAGGTAGATCACTTGTTTGGTATGCTGCAAAATTGCTGACACATCAGAAGCAATCACGGTCTCGTGCTTTCCAATTCCAATCACAAGAGGACTTCCGCAACGAGCTACGAGTAATTTCTCGGGCTCATCTTGGCAAAACACAACCAAGCCATACGCGCCTTTGATGATTTGCAAAACCTCTTGAAGTGTCTGGGTGATATCTCCCTTATAAAGATCTTCAATCAGATGAGGGATGACTTCTGTGTCAGTTTGCGAATGGAATTTATGCCCTTTCTTTTTGAGAAGCTCTCTCAACTCTGCATGGTTTTCGATGATTCCATTGTGCACAACTTGAATTTTTCCTGTGCAATCAGAGTGTGGGTGTGCATTTGCTTTTGATGGCTTCCCATGAGTTGCCCAACGAGTGTGAGCAATTCCTATTGTTCCGTTCGACTTGTTTTTTCCGATCACTTTTTCTAGTTCTTTTATTTTTCCGACTGCCTTGAATGTTTGCAATGTTTTTCCAAAAATTGCCATCCCTGAAGAATCATAGCCTCGATATTCCAATTTTCTTAATCCATCAAGCAAAACTGGCATCGCTTTATTTTTTCCAATGTAGCCAACAATTCCACACATAGTTTTGTTTTTTAGTTTTTAATTATATTATTTCTCCAATAAATTCCAAAGTTGCAGAAAAATAACTTTCTGCGTTTCATAAACCATTTCATTTTCGATAATCACTCCGACTGGCACCCCATTGACATCACGAGAGATAAAAGCGCATCTTCCAGGATATATCAAAATAAATGTCGCTGAGTTTTGTTCTGTTCCAAGCCATCTTCGCTGATCTAATCCACTCACTCTACCTCCACCAGCCAGCGAAATAGCTTTGACTGAAATGCCTTGCTTAATCCTGTCTTTTGTAAAATTTGGATATGCCTCTTTAATATCTTCGCTTGCTTCTTTTGCTGAATAAACATAATATTCCTTTTCCGTGTTAGCTTCTGATGCTAAAATTTCAAAAACATTGTCGAGAATTGTCTTAATCCCCGTACGTCCTTCGTAGAATTTTGTTGTTGGTTTTTGTCCATTTTTCTCTTGAATAGATCGGAGTTCAGGAATGATTTTTTCAATATCACTTTTGGCTGTTTTTAGCTTTCTTTCTTTTTCCTCTATTAAGGTTTTCAACTTTTCTGGATCTTCTGCAATGAACTTTTGTTTCGTTTCATGATGATAGAAGGCTACCAAGCCCTTTTTTTGTAATTTTTTTAAAATATCATAGACAGAACCTCTGTTTATCTTAGTAATATTAGCAAGCCCACGAACAGAAATTGCTCCGCTCTCTAAAAGCGCTAGATATATCTTTGTTTCTTTTTCTGAAAGTCCAAGCTTTTCAAAAATAGTTCTTTTCATTTATTTTATTTTGATCTTTTTACTTCTAAATTCGATATAGTATATATTATTCTTGAATGAAAATAATGTCAAATTTATTTCTACACTATATTGCTTGTATTTTATTCATTGCTTTATTTTAAGCAAAAATACTTTACATCTTTGTCATATATTTATAATACAATATAATTTTATAATAAAAAAGGTTATCAGTTTAAATTTAAACTGATAACCTTTTTCTCTGTCTATGATATTTTTTAGATTTTTACCTGAGCACACATTTTTTTAAACTCCGCAAGATCTTTCCTTGTCTCTTCAATAAAGAGTTTAGCCTTCCTGTCTGCTGGGGCAACCAAAACGGAAAATTCCGTTAATTCAATCAATCTTTCTTGGATGTTCGAAGAGAGGTTGAGTTTTTTTGCAACATTCTGGAGCCTATCTTTAAATTCTCCTGCATTGGCGTAGGATCCATCTTCATTGATTGAAATCTCTTGGATGAGGCGGTATGCATCGTCCTTAATCCCAATCGCCTTTAGATATGTTTGCAATGAACTTCCACACATTCCAGGGTATTTCTTGAGGCATTCCTCAATATTTCTTTCGCTTGGAACGCAAGCACCAAGTTCTTTGGTGATCCTGTCAATTGCAATAAAGGCAGGCATCAAATCGCCACCGAGTGATCTAAAGAGATATGATCTGGCCATATTCCCTTGATGTGGATAGTTTTGCAATTCTGAGATAAAAAATCTAATTGCACTTTGAGCTTTCCGGAGCATCACAAGTGCCCCTTCGATGCCCCACAGATTTGTTTTACCAGGCATAATTGATGAACCCTTCTGCCCTTTTTTCTTCAACTTTACGAAAAGTTGTCCTGGGCAACTGACGAGATCGCAAAAATCTTCACCGAACTTGACCATTTTCCCTAACATATCATCGATGATGTGCAAGATGAATCCTTCCATGACATATGGACTACACTGATCAGTCATTTTGTCATAATGTAAGCCAAATCCTTCCACGAAATCACGAAAAATTGTCTCCCAATCGAATTCAGGAAAAGCTGCAAAATGACAAGTTCCATTCCCCACAGCTCCCCCCATCTTTCCTGAGAATGGTTGGAACTTTGGGATCATTGGATGTATCAACATTCCTATCCAAGTGACCGTCGAGTACAACGGCACTGAAATCATCTTGTTCTGAGTAGTTGGTTCTGCTGATTGCTTGTGCGTAAAGGCTGGCAAAATCAACGAACCTTTCCCGTCTTGTTGCCATTTCTGGCTCCAATCGATTGTGAAAATCCAGAAATCAATTATTTTTGGCAAGAGGTGATGATAGATTAGGTTGTTAGCCATCAATCCCGTGACATTCCCAATCACATCCTCGGATGTTGCTGCAAAATGTACTCCTTCAATCGCATTCGCCAATCTTGGGATTTTTTTAGGAATCAATAATTTAAGGAAATCCCCAGCAGCGGCTGTGTCGTGCCCTGTGAAAGTTTCAATAAACTGAGCTTGAATAACTTCATTGGGTCCAATTTCAATTGCCCTTAGAGTTTCAATTTCCTCACTTGTTAGTCTTGGGAGGAATTCCTTGTTTTCAAAAGATCGCTCGCCAATGGTCTGGCAAAGACAAATGAAATACTCAATCATCACGCGAAAGCGCAATTTTGCATATGCCAAATCTGAAGTGACCGCACCAAGGAACTCAACATGATTTAGATATCTGCCGAGTTCAGGAATTGGCGAAAGAAGTCTTCTCAAGTCTTCTGGACTTGTTGTTAAGGAAAAAAATTCTTCCAACGAAGGGAATTTTTCTCCATAACCCTTAAGCATTGCTTTGATTATCGGATTTTCTTGCTCTTTCTTTTTCATGCGACTACCTCCTGTTGTTTGAATGTCTTTGTGTCAAATAAAAAATATCATAAATTTTAAAAAAACTTTTTAACTATTTTGTAGTTAACGCATAATAATACCATAATGCGCTGAAAAAACAAGAATGGTTCGTTGTTAAAGCTCAAATTATCAAAAAAGATCCCTGCTGGCCGATAGCCAACAGGGAGCGTTAAAATAAGATCACATTGTCCAACCTTCTCCATAGCGGATGAGTCCTGCGATAGCTAGTAGTGCTAGTATCACAATGAGAAGACCTCCAGCAGCTTCTGTCATTTTTTTGTTGTCTGCTTTCACGTTACCTCCCTCTTTTTTGGCTGAACCTTTTTAGGTTAACTTCTCTTTTCTTTGTCTAAGTTTATTTTAAACTTTTTTGCACTTTTGGTTTAATCCTCGATAATTGTTCCTTCGAACTCCTTTTCTTCAAAAATATTTCTAAGATTGTCTATCTTGCGACCTTCTGCAATGACTACCTTTAGCCCCAATTCCTCTGCATGCTTTGAAGCGATTGGGTCAAACGGCATATTCAAGCCTGGGTCCCACTTATCGCCCACGATCTTTCGAAACTCGTTCCAATGCATATTCTTATATTCTTTAGCATCGTCAAATTTATTCGGGTCCTTGTCACAAACATATTTAATATTCGAAAGATTGATCACTGTTTTCGCTCCAAGTCTTTCGGCAAGAATCGTGGAAACATAGTCAGTTGACCAACCTGGTCGCCAACCAGCGGCAACCATAATCCCCTCTCCATCCTCAAAATGAACCATCAAATCTTCTTTGGTGCGAGGATTTTTATTGATTCGTGGATGTGCATAATCACGAAAAATTGTCTTAATCAAATGAGCATTTAAACGGGTGGAGTGAATTCCCAACCAATCCATATCATCATCCTCCAAAGCTGTGATCTTTCCAGCTGCTTGTTGGTATTTTCTTGCAATGTCTCCTCCTCCAGTAACAATAATGAAACGCTTTCCTTTGCCAATCTGCTCAATAATAAGCTCTCTAAAACTTTTCAAAAATTCCCAATTAATTTCTCCAGGCACAATTAAAGATCCCCCGAGTGAGACCACGAATACTTCATTTTTCATATAGACTTTTTTGTTACGTTAAGTTATTGGTTAAAAATCGCTCAATAAAAACCCCTCTTATTTAATAGGAGGGGTTTTTAATAGCTCTATCTGCCAAGCTCTTTAAAGGTAGGCATTCCAGTGCTTGGATTTGTTGGAACATAGATTGTGCCTTGTCTATCTTTCAGGTCTTTAATGTAGAGATAATAAAGATAATTTGAAGAAAGACTTTCATTGATAATTGTTTGAGCTTCTCTCTGCCCCTCTGCCTCGATTATCTTTCTCTGCTTCTCTTTTGTTTCTTTTTCTATAATAAATTCATATTTTTGAGATTCTTGCTCTGCTTGTAATTTTTCTTGGATTGTTCTTGCAAGATTTACTGGCAATTGAACATTTCGAAGCAATACATCTTCAAGCACAATTCCTCTTTTTTTAAGCTTAATGTCTAATGTATCCTTTAATTTCTTATTTGCTTCTTCTCTTTTTTCAGAATAGACGTCCTTGGCTTCATATTGAGCAATGATCTCTCTAATGGAACTTCTGATTTCTGGTCGAATCACTTTTTCTTCATATTCCAAACCAACCGTCCTGTAAACTCTTGCCGCCTCTTCTTCATCTAAGTGATAAAGTACTGTGATGTCTAGATCGATACTCAATCCCTCTTTTGTTAAAGCTGCAATTGAATCAATTCCTTGTTTTCTTCCTTCTCCTCGAATCACACTCATCGTGTATTCATCTGTCCTAATATTCATTCTCGTGACTACTCCAAGAGGATTCACAATGTGCAAACCAGAAGAAAGCTCCTTGTCTTTAACTTTTCCAAAGAGTGAATAGACTCCAGTTTCTCCAGCGTCTATTGTTACTAAGAGTTTTGGAACAAAAACAACTACCAAAAAAAGTAGCAGAAAAAATTTCCAAAAACTGGTAAATTTCTTCCTGATTTTAGTAGCATCGATATTAATTGGCTCTGCCATGGATTTTTTTTAATGAATTATTTATTGTAGCACTATTTGTGACAACACTTTGCTTCTTCGCGACTCGTCGCTTTTACTTCTTCGAGAGAACTAAAGCAAAGCTTGTTATTATCTTTTATTCTAGTTACATTTTTGCAACTTGGCAAGTGATACACCTTCGAGTTTTTTGAGGCAACAAAAAGACAGTTCTTAGGTTCATCGACATCCTTGCTTGCAACTTTCTCTATTTTATTTTCAAGCCCCTTTCGCTGCAAAGCTTCGTCAATTGCTCTTGCCCTTTGGTCTACGGGAATAACTTTCTCTTTGTTGACTAAAAAAATGTTTATTTTTGCAGCATTTTCAGTTTCTTTTTGCAATTGCCCCACTCTATAGGCGACGATAATAATAAGAATACTGACTATGACTATCAAAACAACCCCTCCGTATTTCTCCCAAAAATGTCTAAGCACTGTTGACATAATGTTTTTTTGTATTTATAATGGAAAATACTTAATAAGAAATATCCTTCTGTTTAAGTGAATTATAACATTAAACGAATGTCGTGCCTACCTAGTGTGATATTTGAATAAAGTTTAAAAATATGGCACATCGTAAAGCCGGTGGTTCTACCAATAATAACCGTGATTCCAGGCCAAAGTATCTAGGCGTGAAGAGGTTTGGGGGTCAGGTAGTTAGAACAGGAGAAATTCTTATTCGACAACGTGGTTCAAAATTCCGAGCAGGAAAAAACACTAAACAAACTAAGGACGACACGATTATTTCACTAAAAGATGGTATTGTTGCCTTTGCAACAAAGAGAATTCAGCTTTTTACTGGAAAAATCAGAAAAGTGAAGTTTATCGAAATAGAAGAATCAAAATAGACCTTGGAGATCTATTTATAAAAACCCCTTTCAAGAGGGGTTTTTATTTTACAAATTTTTCATCTTATTGAGAATTATTTGCCTAAGCTAAGGCAAATATGCTTGACAAATTAGTCCTGATGTGCTAAGGTTCAACATTGTCTTAATCAACTTAAGAATAAAGGGCAAGAAAACTAATCAGTTTATCAAAAGTATTATGAAAAAAGTTATTATCCTAGCTTGCGTTGCAATCATCCTAAGTGCGTTTTTTGCTGTTCAAGAAACATCTGCCACTTCATATGAAGAGTGGTCTAAAGATAAAGAAACTCAATTTGATGAGTTTATCTGCGAAACTTGCAAGGAACCAACGGAACCTGAACCAACTGAACCAGAGCCAACAGAGCCTGAGCCAGAAGTTGAACCTGAGCCAAAATCAAGAAAAAAATCGAAATGTAGTGGTTCAATCGGAAACCTTGTTTGGAATGACGCAAATGAAAACGGAGTTAAAGACGGTGAAGAAAAAGGCCTTGATGATGTAAAAATTACACTTAAATGGGCTGGTGAAGATTACAGATGGGATAACGATGATGATGAAGAACTAACAACTCACACAAACAAAAGTGGAAAATATGAATTTGATGATCTTTGTGAAGGAGATTATAAAGTTTATGTTAAAGGACGTGATGTCGCTGGATATACACAAGTATATGATCCTGATGGAAAGCCTAACAACAAAGCAAAGGTATATCTAGATGGAGATAATGATGATCATACAAAAGCTGATTTTGGTTATATTAATCGAAGCACCCCAGCAACTGGATCTGGAATACTTGCAGTTTTCGTAGCGGGAATAGTCTCACTTCTATCAATAAGAACTTTGAAACAATTTAAAAAGGTTCTTTACTAGATTTAGTTTAGCGAAAATCTTACTTAACTAATCTGCGGATTGCTTTAATTGGTGGTCTGCAGATTCTTTAAAAATATTAAATGAAAATAATGAAAAAAACTCTTAGCATTATCGCTCTAGTCATTCTGTCTGTTTTTGTTTTCTATCTTTTGAATTTTGATTTTAAAGGTACTTTTAGCGGAACCTTTCGTTCTATTTGTGATAATACTTTTGGACAAAAAAGTGAGATTCCAACATCTTGGCTCAAACGATACTCAATTGATTTGGAAAATGAATCAGAAACAGAGTCTGATGTTGACGATGATGGGCTGACTTTACTAGCTGAATATGAAAATTCCACAAATCCCTTAAATCCAGATACAGATGGTGATGGATATGGAGACGGAAAAGAGGTTCGTGATGGCTATAATCCAATTGGTGAGGGAAAGCTTGATACAGATCAAGACGGATTGCCAGATTTCTGGGAAACAGAAGTTGGTCTAAGTATCAAAGAAAATGATCGGGACAAGGATCAGGATCAGGACATGCTACCCAATTATTTAGAATTTGCACATCATACAGACCCTTTCAAGAAAGACTCCGATGGAGATAGTTTTAGTGATGCGCAAGAGATTAAAAATGGCTATGATCCAACAGCTGCCGGTGACGTCCGACCAAACTTTTCACTTTCAATCCAGAAAATTGACGTCGATGCACCAATTGTTTGGTCAAAAAGTCTTGATGACAAAGAATTGCTTAAAGATCTAGAAGAGGGTGTAGTAAGACTCCCAGCAACTGGGGTTCCCACGCAAAATGGAAATACTGTTATTTCTGGACACTCCAGTAACTATCTTTGGGCGAAAGGTGAATATAATCATATTTTTAAAAAAATAAACAACTTAGAGCTCGGTGATAAGATTACAATAAAAACAACCCAGCGAAACGGGAAATCCTTTGAACACAACTTTGTCATTAAAAACAAAGATGTTGTTAAAGCTGATGATCCTTCAATTTTTGAAAGTAGTGAAGAACCCGTGGTCACCTTGGTGACTTGTTGGCCTCTTAATACAACTTGGAAGAGGTTGGTTATAAGAGCAACGCTAGAAAAAGAATAATGGATTAACGAGCTGCGCTCCATTGCTCTGTGAGATATAAAAACACCTTGATTTACTCAAGGTGTTTTTATGTTTCTATTTCTCTTTCACCTTTAGCTCACTTAACAATATTGCTGTTGGACAATATTCAAGAGGCATCAAGAGAAATGACTTTTTTTGAAAAATATTCTATACTTAATGCGTATTAAATAAATGCTAGTTTTTAACAAATAATAAAATTTTAGAATGGGAAAGAAAAAAACACTTATAGCAATTCCAATTGCTATTGTTATGGTTGTAATTCTCTTCAGTTTCTTCAAAAAAGAAGCTGTTCCTGTGGAACTTAGACCTCCTGAAAAACAAGAAATTTCCAAGGCAGAGTTTATTCCATACACTACCCCTGAAAATGCCTCCCCTATTACAGGACTTGCATGTGAAAATAATAAGATGCGACCTTTCGCTGTTATGTACTCGGGAGATGCAGCCGCTAGAGAATGGTTCTCAAATCTTTCTTTGGCAGATTTTGTTCTTGAGATGCCACATCGGGCAGTTCATGGAGATCCCCGACTGATGGGTGTCTTTCAATGCAACACTCCGGAAGTTGTTGGTCCAATGCGTTCTGGAAGAGTCGATAATATTTCAATTGCAGGTTCTTTAGATGCTATCTTTGTTCCTTGGGGAGGCTCAAGTATTGCAAAGGGTGTCTTAAAAAGAGGTCTCGTTGATCATATTGATTGTAACGGCGAAGTTGCTCCAAGTGGTTCTGATGGAGTAACTTGTTTCCGAAGGCAAGACATTCCAGCCAACAACATGATCAAGGCATCCACAAGCATCTCAAAGCTCATTGAGAAAGCTGAACAAGTTGGATATCGAAAAGAGACAACTTTGAGGGGATATTCTCATCAAGGAGATCTTCCTTTGGATCAAAGGCCAGAATATGGAAGATTGCGAGTGAAATTCGGAAGCAGAAGCATCGGCGCTGAATATCTCTATGACAAAGCAACAAATTCATATCTTCGCTCGATTGGTGGACATAAAGACATTGATTATGCCACAGGAAAACAATATGCTCCCAAGAATTTAATCACGATTGTTACTAAGAAGGATACTTGGCTACTCGAAACTGATTACAAAGGGCAAGGCTTGGAGGATCCATGGGAAGGTGTAGACGACACACACAGTCTTAATGACAGTGGTGGTTATCCAAACATGCAACTTGGTGATCCATGGTTCGACACAAAATTTGAAGGCGAAGCAAAGTTCTTCTTGAATGGTGAAGAGATTGTAGGCACTTGGAAGAGAGCAAAAGGGCTCGCAAATCAGTTTGAATTCTTTGACGCAAGCGGTGAAGAAATTCACTTTGTTCCTGGACAAATTTGGATGCATGTGCTTGGACATGATCAAAAAACAAGTTACGAAGAAAGTGCCGAGAGAGCAGCAGAGAAAGAATTAGAAGCTGCAAAAAAAGAAGTTGAGGAAGAAATGGCAGGTTAAATACAAGAAAAAAGCTTTAAATAAAAACAGTTATCAATTGATAACTGTTTTTATTTATTTACCTTATCAAAACTAACTGCAGTTTAATTCCTCTCTTTAGCAATCTTAATAAACTGCAAGAACATTGGGCTTGGATGTAACGGTGATGACGTCAACTCTGGGTGGAATTGACTTCCGAACATGCAAGGGTGTTGGTCCTTTGGAAGCTCAGCGATTTCCATTAAAGTTCCGTTCGGAGAGACTCCTGAGAAAATTAAACCAGCTTCCTCCAAACGTTCGATGTAAGCAGGATTAACTTCATAACGATGTCTATGTCTCTCTTTGATCATTGTCTCTCCGTATGCCTCAAACGCAAGGGTTCCTTCTTTAATCTTACAAGGATAGTCGCCCAATCTCATAGTCGCTCCGTAATTTCCATTTGTAATATTATTTTTTTGATCTGGCATAATATCAATAATTGGAGATAATGTTTTTGAGTCAATCTCAACTGTGTTTGCATCTAGAAGCCCTAGAACATTTCTGGCGTACTCAACAACTAAGAGTTGCATTCCGTAGCAAAGTCCGAGATATGGAATTTTATTCTCTCGCACAAACTTAATTGTGGCAATTTTTCCTTCAATCCCTCTTTCTCCAAATCCTCCTGGGACGATAATTCCAGCATAATCACGTAATTTTTCTAATTTTTCGGGATGTTGTTCATATTCCTCAGCACTTAGCCATTCTATCTTTGCTTTCCTCCCTTCGGCAATTGCTGCGTGTTTCACTGCTTCAATTACTGAGATATATGCATCAGACAAAACACACTCCCCTGTTCCGAAATATTTTCCAACGATTCCAATTTTTATCTCTTCTGTAGCATTCCTCATCTTTCTGATAAACTCCTCCCAGTCGCTAAGATCGCTTTTCTTGGCTTCTATTCCCAATTTTTGCAAGATTAGTTCACTTAAATTATCTTTTTCAAAATTTAATGGCACATCATAAATTGACTCAATATCAGGGGCAGAAATCACTGCCCCTTCTTTAATATTACAAAAAAGCGCAATTTTTTCTTTCCTTTTTTTATCGATTGGTACTGAACTTCGAGCAATGATTATGTCAGTTTGAATTCCCGCTGAATTCAAAGAACGAATTGCTTGCTGGGTTGGTTTTGTTTTCATCTCTCCTGTTTTTTCAGGATACGGAACGTAGGTAATTGTCACATACAATACACTATTTTCATCACGCTGAAGTTTTAATAACCTAGCAGCTTCAGTGAAAAGCATGTTTTCATAATCACCAGTTGTTCCTCCAACCTCGATGATTACAAAATCTGCTTTGTTATTCTCAGCTGCTTTTTCTAAGGTTTCAATAACCTCATTGGTCACATGTGGAATAATCTGCACACAGGTTCCTTTGTATTCTAAATTTCTTTCTCTCTCAATTACTTTTTGGTAAATACTTCCCGTTGTCATGTAATTAGTCGGCGGAAGCTTTACATTCAAAAACCTTTCATAATTTCCCATATCTTGGTCTGTTTCCAGTCCACTGGAAAGAACAAATGTTTCACCATGTTCGGTTGGATTCATTGTTCCAGCATCCACGTTGACATAGGGATCTATTTTAACTGCAGTCACTGAATATCCCCTAGCTTGAATGATTTTAGCGATAGAAGAGGCTGAAACTCCTTTTCCGATTCCGCTCATTACACCCCCGAAAACAAAGATGAATTTGGCATCCTTAGCCCAATTTTTGTTCTCCATTTTTAGATAAATTAAACTTTTATATTAAATATTTCCTGCACACATCTGGTACTAAAGAATGTCATCGATTTTCACACAAAAAGTCGCTCCCCTCTGTAGCGACTATTTTTATTTCCCCTATTCTTTTTCCACCACGATTATTACAGTTGCGGAAATTCCTGGGGCAAAATCAACTTTCAATGAATACTCCCCTAGTTCCTTGATTGGTTTTTTCAAACGAATGCTTGTCCCTTCAATTTTTATTTTTTCAGCAATTTGTTTTTTATCGATTGAACCGAATAATTTTTCTGAGGAGTCTTGGACTTTTGCGACCATCACAATTCTTTTCCCATCAAGCTTTTTTGCGGCCTCTTTCTTGTTGGATGAGCTTTCCTCCTCGCTCTTTTTTGCTTTTTTTGTATTCTCTTCAACACGTTTTATGTTTCCTTTTGTAGCTGCTTCAGCTAATTTTCTCGGGATTAAAAAATTTCTAGCATAGCCGTCAACAACATTTTTTATTTCTCCAGCTTTCCCAACTCCCTTAACATCTTTAAGTAAAACCAATTTCATACCTTCTATCTTTTTTACAAATTAGCTACTACTTTATTATTTCTAGTTTAAACAAAAAAGTGGTGATTGGCAAGAGACCATTATTGTTTATGCTCCTTATAAAATCTCTCAAACACATTTACAATAGCTGGTACAACTCCCTTGTCCACTACATCGGAGATAATCCTATCTTTAGTCGGCTGTTTAATTAAGTTTGCTAGCGCTTTTGCTATCTCAATTTTTATCTTATTTGTAATTTCCACTGTCCTATTTTGTAAAGCACCTTTAAAAATTCCAGGGAAAACTAAAGCGTTATTAATTTGATTTGAAAAATCTGATCTTCCAGTTGCGATTATTCCAATATTGTCTGCCCTAAGAGCTTCTTTCGGTAAAATCTCTGGTTCTGGATTGGCTAAAGCAAAAACAATTGCATCTTCGTTCATCCCTCTTATGTCGTCTGCAGTAAGTAGATTTTTTGCTGAAACACCAATGAAAACATCTGCTTTATACAAAGACTCCTGCAAAGTTCCTTTGAAACTAGTCTTATTTGTAATTTTTGCAATTTTCTTTTTTTCTTGGTTTAAATCAGTTCTTCCTTCATAAATTGCACCCTTGGAGTCAAACAAAGTAATTTCATTGCACCCCTCTTCTAAAAGTAAGTCTGCGATAGCAAGTCCTGCAGCACCTGCACCAGAAATTCTAATCTCTAGTTTTTTTAAGTCCTTTTTGACAATTTTTGCAGCATTTATTAGTCCGGCCAAAACAACAATTGCTGTTCCATATTGGTCATCATGGAAAACCGGAATATCCAGTTCTTTTTCTAGTTTTCTAGAAATCTCAAAACACCTTGGCGCTGAAATATCTTCAAGGTTGATTCCTCCAAAACCAGGAGAGATTGCTTTCACAATTGAAACTATTTCTTCTGTATCTTGGGTATCAAGCACAATTGGCACCGCATTAACACCTGCAAGCTCTTTAAATAAAGCGGCCTTTGCTTCCATTACAGGGAGTGCTGCCTTTGGTCCTTGATTACCCAATCCTAAAATTGCACTTCCATCGCTAACAACAGCAACTGCGTTGCCCTTCCAAGTACAGTCATACACGGCTTCTTCATTGTCCATGACTTTTTTTACCAACATTGCAACTCCTGGGGTATAAATCTGAGCTAAGTTCTCCTTGGTAATTTTTTCTTTTGAGACAACTTCTATTACTCCCCTCTTTCCTTCCTTGCCTAAATTATCCATTTCCATTTTACTTTTCTTTTAATTTTCTAAAGATCTCAAGGGTGGCAACTGCGCCTTCAGCAGCAGCTGTAATAACTTGTCTGAATCCATTTGAATTTGTTGTGATATCGCCAGCTGCATAGATCCCTTCAACGCTAGTGGATTGATTCGCACTGGTTCTTACAAAACCTTGTTCATCCATTTCAACTCCTAATGAAACTAACATTTCTTGGTTTGGCAAAGAACCGATTTCGATAAAAACCCCGTCAGCCTCAACTTCGCTCTCCTCTTTTTCATGATCTTGTAAAATTACTTTTTCAACAACATTCTCCCCTTCGATTCGCACTATATTTTTACTGTACTCAATTTTTATTTTGTCGTTATCCTTTAAACTATCTGAATAACTTGGCAGACAACTTAGTTCTGGTCCTCTGTAAACAAGAGTCACCTTTTCAGCATATTCAGCGAGCATTAATGCTGCCATTGCAGCAGAGTTTCCTCCACCGACTACTATGATTTTTTTATTTCTAAAGAATGGCCCGTCACAAGTTGCACAATACGAGACACCTTTTCCCATGAATTTCTCCTCTCCTTCAATATCAAGTTTCCTAGCTGAAGTTCCGATTGCATATAAAATCTTCTTTGCTTCGTGCTCACCTTTGTCTGTTATGACCTTGAACCCACCGTCTACCACTTCAATTTTTTCAGCAACCTCTTGCTGAAGTTCGATGCCTAAGCCTTCAACATGAGAGCGCATCTTTAAACCTAGCTCCATCCCAGTGATTGATTCAAATCCTAAATAGTTTTCTATTTTATGGATCTCGTTCAAGTACCCTCCAGCTTCTTTACCAATAAGCATGTGGTCAATTTTATATCTGGAAGCATAAATAGATGCTCCTAATCCAGCTGGCCCAGCACCTAGAATAATAAGGTCTTTCATATTATCTTTTGTCATTTTTTATTAAAACTACGCCTTTTTCATTTCTTCAACAAGAACTTCTTTTGATTGAGCTCCTACGAGTTGCTTTACATTTTTGCCACCTTTGAAAATAATCAATGTTGGAATTGACATCACCCCGTATTTTTGAGCTGTCTCGCTATTTTCATCAACATTCAATTTCCCCACCTTTGCTGTTTCCTCGACTTCTTTGGCAGTTTCATCAATCACAGGTCCCATCATTTGACAAGGTCCACACCAAGGAGCCCAAAAATCCACCAAAACTGGTTTATCACTTTTCAAAACCTCTTCTTCAAAGTTTGCATCGTTAAATTCTAAAGCCATTTTTTTTTCTTTACTTTTTATAAAATATATCTCTTTTTATCTAGCTGATTGTGCACCCCTAATGTCCCAGTCTTCTGACTCTTGAAGAAAACTTTTGTAGAGATTCCTTAAAAACTTCCTTCGTAAACTGTGGGAACATTACAGAGGAAAAGTCATACTGAGTGTTTTGAGTTTGCCACATCAAGAATCCGGCACTGTTATGTGGATCATCTTGAACTCCAGTTCTAATCACAAAATCTACATTCGGGAGCTGCGCTGTCATTAAATTATCTTTAATCATTTCTTTTGTAACTACAATTTTCTTGGTTGCTTTTTGCGCCTTGCCAACAAGAGTCTTAACAGCGTGGAGCATATCATCATCTCCATTATAAGCTAAGAGAAAGCATAGCACGTGCTTAGAATGATTTTTTGTTTTCTCTACTCCCTCTTCAAGAATATCTTTTAATTTCCCGGGAAATTGGTTACGCCAATCGCCTAAAATTATGATTTTAGCTTGTGATTCGTAAATTTCCTTACTGTTTATTAATTTTTGAAAATATTCCTCATAAATCTCTAGTAAAGCTTTTTTTTCTTGGAAAGGTCTCTTAGCTAAATTGTCAGCAGAAGAGCCCCAAAAGGTTAGATATTTAACCCCCAGATTGAGAGCTTCTCGAACAATTTCCTCTATACGGTCCGCTCCCTCCTTATGACCCTTCCATGGACTTAGATTATTCATCCTCGCCCACCGCCTATTTCCATCTGGAATAATAGCGATATGCTCTGGTAAGGTTATGTCTATTTTTTCCATAAGCTATTTCCAATTTTTAATGCTGTCTGTTAACAATAAAATGTGCTATTCCTTCAAAGAAAACTCTGGCGTCCTTATTTTGCAAATCGATTTTGTCTAAAGCGCTGATTGAATCACTGACAAGTTTTTCTGAAAGATTTTTTGCATAATCCAGAGATCCTGATTCTGTGACAATTTGTCTGAATTCATCAATTTCACTTTTAGTTATGTCCTGCTTTTTAAGCAATTGTTCCATTCGTTTTTTCTGTGCTGCCGTTCCAGATTCTCTAACTTTTATTACGAGTAATGTTTGTTTTCCTTCGATAATATCACTGCCAACTGGTTTTCCTAATTTTTTTTGTTCACCAAAAATTCCCAGAACATCATCTCTAATTTGAAAAGCTGCTCCAAGAGGCATTGAATAGTCAGTGAAATTAGCCAAAACACTTTCATCAGAGTTTGCTAGTAACGCACCTAAATGAGATGGGCCCTCGAATGTATATCTCGAGGTCTTCCCTTCATACATTCTCATTATTTCCTCTTCGGTGGCTGTTCCTTTTGCTTCCAAGATAACGTCTATCATTTCTCCTGGAATTGTTACATAAACAATATCTTGCAATTTATCTAGGACTTTGATGATTGTCTCTGGAGCGAATTTGGAATGAAAAACAATTTCACTAGCCATGGAACCAGCTAGATCGCCTGCTATCATTGCCATTGAGTTTCCAAAGTGTACAGGGTCTGTTTTTGGAAAAAACTTTCTTGCGATTGCCTCATATTCAGCATTTAGAGTTTTCACACCATGCCGGAGCTCATCTTTGTCAATAATATCATCATGGATAAGCAAGAAGGAGTGTACTAATTCAATCGACATTGAAGCCTCTACAATTCTGTCTTCATCCTTTCCTCCACAACCAAGATATGCGTAGTACATTACTGCAGGACGAATTCTTTTTCCTCCAGCGAGCGTAAAGTTACTGATCATCTTCACAGACTCTTCTGCAAGTGGATCAATTAACTTAGCTTTCCTTATCTTCTCTTTAAAATATTCCTCCAAAAAAGGTCGCAGTCGTTCTTTGTAGTCGTTTAACAAATTTAATGCTTCCACAATTTTGTTTATTATTTTTATATATTCTAGATTAAAAACTTCGTACCGAATAGGGGAATCGAACCCCTGTTACCAGAATGAGAATCTGGCGTCCTAACCACTAGACGAATTCGGCAAACAATCGTCTTCTTTGCTTAAGTATATAGCTCTTGTTTTCAACTTAAAACTATTAACCACTATACTTAAAAATTTACCAAGAGTCAATCGTTTGCAAGGAAACTCCGTCTAAGCATTGCTTGTATCAATATCAATAATCATCGCTTGTGGATTCTTATTTCCATTCCATTGATTCATTTCAAGATTAAAAGCAAGGTCGATGATGTCCCCTTCGGCTAATTTTTGAAATTGCTTTGCAATGCCAAACCCAATTGCGTCTAGTACTTTTCCTTGTCCGTCTTCCTTTTGCAACTGTATCTTTAAATGAGCATCTCCATTCCCGACTGTTCTTACTTGCGAAACTCTTAGTTTTTCACAACAGAAAACTGGTTTTTTGTTCCCCGCTCCATATGGCTCTAAAAGGCTTAGTTCATCAACTAATTTATCGGTGATTCTTTCAAATGGGATGCAACTATCGATTAAAATCTCTTTAATCAAATCTTTATCGTCAATATTCTTCATTTCTGCTTGCATCTTCTCTTGGAATTCCGCAAAATCATCCTCTTTCAGTGTTAGACCAGCGGCTTGGGAATGCCCACCATATTTCAATAACAATTCTTTGTTTCTTTCCAGCGCCTCAACCATGTTGAATTGTGGAATTGAACGACAAGAAGCTCTCATTAATTTTTCACCATCCTTTTGATGATTTTGGAATAAAATAGTTGGCCGATGGAAAGCTTCTGCCACTCTTCCAGCTGCAAGACCAACAATTCCGAAATTCCAATCAGGAGAAGCCTCTATGATTATCTTTCTATCTTTATTCTTATTAACCCTTCCAAAAACTTCCTCTACAATCTCCTTTGTCACTTTCTGTCGGAATTTATTCTTGTCCTCAATCTCGAGTGCTAATAATCGAGCTTGTGTTTCTTGAAATTTGTTACAAAGTAATAGCTTTTGGGCAGCGTTAGCATGATCCATTCTTCCTGCAGCATTGATTCTTGGAGCAATTTGGAACGAAACATCATAACTAGAGGGAATGTTTTTCTCGTCTATATTAATCTTTCCAACTTGGAATAAATGATGAAGACCAACTCTTCTTGTCTTTGAAAGCACGAATAAACCAAATTTCACCAACATCCTGTTCTCTGTTGAAAGATCCACACAGTCGGCAATTGTGCCAATTGCAACAAGATCTAGAAACCATTTTAATTGTGCACTGTCATAATTATCAACTTTAGGTGCTATTGCTTGCAAAAACTTAAAGGCGACACCGACCCCCGCTAAATCTTTGTTTGGATATTTATCGCCAGATCTTTTTGGATCAACAACGGCGACTGCTTTCGGCATATTTTCTGGTAAGTGGTGGTGGTCCAAAATAACAGAATCGATTCCAAGTTCTTTCGCATACTCAACCTCCTCTGAGTTTGAAACTCCACAATCAACAGTAATAATGAGAGTGGCTTCTTTGTCTTTTATGTATTCTAAGGCCTCTTTATTTAATCCATACCCTTCAGTCGCACGATCTGGCAGATAAGCAACTGTTTCAACTTCAATCTGCTGAAAAAAATCTAGTAGCAAGGCAGATGCTGTTACACCATCCGCATCATAATCACCATATACACAAATTTTTTCACCTTTTTCAATAGCAACCAACGTCCTTTTGACTGCTAAATCCATATCCGTTAGTAAAAATGGATCGATTGAGATTGCATCATATCCAGGATCTATAAAAGCTTTTTTTGCTTCCTCACTGTCAATACCCTTGGCTAATAATAATTCTTCTATCTCCTCTTCTAAATCTAGGAATATTCTGTTTTCCAGAGAATTCTGCTGTCTCACCTTCCAATTTTGTTTCATTTCCTGTCTATAATTCTTAAAATAAATTTCAAAGCATTCCTTGAAATCAACCAATTCTTAATTAAATCTTTTGTTGCAAGAAGGGCAACGAACAGAACCCCTGAAATAGTCCTTGTCAGTTGTTTTAAGTTTAATTGCCAACTCAGTGCTACACTCATCACATAAAAATCCGTCTGGCATTCTTTGCTCCCTCATGAATCTTTCCACATCTTTAGACTCTTTGTCAACCTTAAAAAAATATGCCTCTGCATTCATAACATTAATAACTCTCCTGATAATTTCAGCTGGGGAGATAAGGCCTCTAATAATAAAATCATTGACACCTAGCTTCTCCATTGCTGTTCGGTCCTCCTCTCTTCCAAGGTGAGAATTCACAATAATCGGAATATCAACAGTGTTTTTATATTCCTTCAGTGCTTTTACAAAATCAAATCCATTCATTCTTGGCATAATAATCCCTGTGAAGATACCATCGACTTCTTCACTAGTTGCAACTTCAAGACCTTCTATCCCGTCTTTTCTCTCAATTACACCCAATCCACTTTGACGAAATAATTCGGAATACATTGAACGTATTTGCTCATCATCGTCAACGATAAGAATTTTTTGTTTTCTGTTTTTTTCCATTTTTTTATTTTGTTTATTTGTGAATCAACTTATTTAAAGATTAAATTAAAATCTTAATGTCAACAACCATTGGATGCTCTTTCGGGTACAACATTATTGGGTTGATATCAAGCTCTTTAATCTCTGGATTACACATAGATAACTTTGCGACTCTCTGTGCTTCCAAAGCAACTAAGTTTATATCAATTTTCTGTTTTTTCAAAACTTTCCCTAGAAGAGAATTCTTAATTTTCCTGCTAATTTCTTCTTCACTTATAGGTAGGAGCCAAAGCAATTTTGTGTCAAAAAGTTCAGTAAATATTCCTCCAAGACCAACCATTAGAACGTGTCCAAAAGACTTATTTTCTTTGATGCCAATGATTACTTCGAAACCAGCATGAATCATTGGTTGGACCAACATTCTTTCCCCAGGAAAAGACTCTTTTAATCCCAATCTTTTCTCTTCTAGCTCGTCTTCATTTTTGATATAAAGATATAAAGCATCTTTGGCGTTTTTATGCAAAACAGTGGGGCTGTCCAACTTCAAGACTACAGGGTACTCGCCTGTGTACTCAGAGGCTCCATGGACTAGATAGGTTGCTTTTAAAATATTTAATTCAAATTTATTTCCAAGTTCTGTTGCTTCATCATAGTAAAAAACACCTCTTCCTTCTTCTTTGAGTTTTGAAATAATTACATCCTTTTCCTGTTTCTCTTCTGAAGTAGCAGAGATTACCGACGCTTCTGTTTCATCAAGCTGCTTTGCATTAACAAACTCTAGTGCTTTCTCTAGAGCTCTTATTGCGCTATACGCAAAGCGGAAATTGCTCAATCCCCTTTTCGCAAGGTATTCTTCTGCACACCTAGCAGCGGCCCCTCCTATAAATACAGGTATAACAGGCACCGACATTTCTTCATTCATGCCAACTATGACTTGGGCGATAGCTTCTATTGGAGTTTGGGCTTGTGGTGTAACAATGACCAAAACAGCACCTATTCCAGGTACACTCTTTAATGTTTCCAAGGTTTGTCGATAACGATCATCCATTGCATCTCCAAGAACATCAACTGGATTCTTAGCGGAACTTTCTGATGGCAAACCAGTTTCAATTCTCTTTTGATCTTCTACGGGAATTTCAAACATTTTCAATTTAGAATCACTTTCTATGATATCTGTTGCTACAACACCTGGGCCTCCAGCGTTTGTAACAATGACAATTTTTTCATTTTTGGGCAATGAAAAACTGTTCAATAAAGAAATCGCTCCTGAAAATTCTTGTAGGTTTTTACAATACACTCCACCTTTTGCTTCGATTACTTCTTTTGTAACAGCTGCGTCTCCAGCCATTGCTCCTGTGTGTGATTGAATTGCTATCTGAGCTTTCTCGGAAACCCCAGCTTTCAGGATAACAACTGGTTTAATTTTTGTGATTTCGTCTAATTTTTTAGCAAATTCCTTTCCGTTTGCAATATCTTCCAAATACAATGCTATGATTTTTGTTTTTTCATCTTGCATGTAATAATCCAAAAGATCATTTTCATTGACAACAGCCTTGTTGCCGAGTGTTGTTACGAGAGAAAATCCAAACTTTCCATCAGCAGCCATATCAAAAAGTGCTGTCGTCAGAGCTCCCGATTGCATAACCAAGCCAACACCTCCGGCAGGAATTTTGCCTCCAGCAAATGATGCGTTGAAATTTTCGCTTGTGTTAATTACGCCCAAGCAATTCGGTCCAACGATTCTTATCTCATGCTCCTTCGCTAGAACTTTTAGTTCCTTTTCTCGTTTAGCTCCTTCTTCACTTTCTTCTGAAAAACCAGCCGATATAATAACGATGTTTTTAATTGGAATATTTTTTTTAGCACAATCATCAACAACTCCGTTCACAAATTTAGCTGGTACAGCGATAACTGCTAAGTCTACCTCCCTTTCAATATCCAAAACACTAGCATAAGCCTTCAATCCTCCAACTTCCTCGTGCTTTGGGTTGACTGGATAGATTGTTATTGTGTCATTTTGAGAAATATTTTTCAAAAGAATATTTCCAATCTTGCCCTCTGTATCAGTAGCGCCAATAATTGCGACTGAATCTGGATTTAGAATTTTTTTCATTGTTTGTTATTTAATCTTTTTGATTGTTGATAATGTATCTTTTTCCAGCGCTATTAGTTCTTTCTTTTTCAATAAACCATTTGTTCCTCCCATAGCTGAGATCACTGATACACTATTCATTACTCCCCAACAAATAGCTTTTTTTACATCATTATATTCAAGATATGCAGCAAAAAAACCGCTTGAAAAAGCATCTCCTGCGCCCACCGTATCCATAATTTCAGTGGCTCCTGCTTTAATATGATAAATATTTTCTCCCTCAGCGACATATGCGCCTTTCCTTCCATCAGTAATAACCAGAACTTTCGGTTTGTAGTTTAGAAGTGCCTCAAAAATAGGTCCTACCTCATTTGTTATATTTTCCTCGGAATTTTGCAAAAGTTCAATTGCTTCATCACGATTCAAGAAAATGATTTCAAAATCACCAAACATTGCCAATAAACTTTTTGGGTTATTTTTGATTTGAAAACCTGAAGGATTGCAGGCCACTTTAATTTTTTTTGCTTTTGAGAATTCGATTAAAGTCTTGAATTTTTCTTCCCAGCCCTCTTTCTGTGACCCAATATAGATTCCTTCCGCATTGAATTTAAATTTTCTCAATGCTTTTGCTAAATCAAATCGCTCCACTGAATCACCAGTGCGAAAAATTACATGGTCATTATGGACTGAATCAGAGATAATAATCGATATTTCACTTTCAACTTTTCCATTTCGTTGAATAAACCTTTTTTTCAATTTCTCTTTACCAATTTTTTTTAAAAGCCAGTCTCCAGTATCCGAGTTGGATACTCTTGAAAAAATAAGGGGCAATATTCCACATTGCGACAACCCCGCTGAAACATTAACCGCGCTTCCACCGAGAGACTCTCGATAACTATCGGCATATATCTTTGCACCAAATTCAAAACCAATTAATTTTTGAACTGCCATGTCCCCTTTATTGTCAACAACTTTTGCTTCTCCTGTTGAAATGAAAATATCTTTTGTGATCGAACCAATGCAAATTACTTTCTTCATTTTAAAAAAATTATATTATTTATTCTTTAATCAGAGAATCTAATTCCATTTCCTTAGGTTTCTCGATACCCAAAATCTGCAAGATTGTTGGCGAAACATTTCCTAGTTTTCCGCCTTCTTTGAGTTTAATTCCCTTGAACTTAGCATTATAGGAAATAACAACAAAAGGCACTTCACACTTCGTATGAAACGTGTAAGGCAATTGAAGTTCTTCATTGAAAAGAATGTCGGCGTTTCCATGATCAGCTGTAATTACCAAGGTTCCACTTTTCTTTTTAACTAACTCATTTATTTTTTCAAGTTGACTGTCTATCACTTCGATTCCTTTTTTTGTCTTCTCAAAATCTCCTGTGTGCCCGACCATATCAGCATTGGGATAATTTAAACAGATAAACTCATGTGTCTGGTTTTTTAAACTATCCAAAACAATTCTCGTAATTTCCTTCGCAGCCATTTGAGGGGCTTCTTTATAGGAACGAACTTCTGGTGACTTTACTAGGACTCTATCTTCTCCTCCGACTGAATCAGCGTATCCTCCGTTGATGAAATATGTAACATGTGCATATTTCTCTGTTTCAGATATATATAACTGCTTCAAAGGGGCAAGTGCTAGTGGTAACGTGCCAATCAGTGGTGCACTTACAAACGCTGTTTTTAGATTCAAATCAGAGCCGAACTCTGTCATTGCTACAAATTCTAAGTTTTTCAAAAGATCCAGCTTGGGGAAATTTATTTCTTTTGCCGTATTATTCCCTATGAATAACTTGGACATTTGTCTTGCTCGATCCGAACGAAAATTGAAAAAGATTACACTGTCATTGTCCTTTATTCTTCCTATGGGCTCTCCTTCTTCATCAACAAGTACAGCTGGTTCGATGAATTCGTCCGTTCTTTCTTTTTCGTAATTACTCTTAATAATTTCATCGAATGTACTGAATTTTTCTCCTTTCCCTAACACCATTGCATTATATGCACAAATCAATCTATCCCATTTTTTTATTCTGTCCATTCCATAGAATCTTCCGCTGACGGAAGCTAGTTTTGCTAGTCCTTCATATTTTATTTGATTTTCCAGAGATTTCCAATGTTCTAAGGCACTTTGCGGATATGAATCTCTTCCATCTGTGAAAAGATGCAAAAAAACTCGGTCCTTTAAGTTTTGTTGTTTGAGCAATATTAGTAATGCCAATAGAATGTCTGGATGTGCATGAGGGCTGTCGCTATTCCCTAAAAGCCCCACCAAGTGAATATTTGAATTGTTGTTTTTAGCATGCTCTACTGCGCTTAGAAGCGCGCTGTTGCGAAAAAAGCTTCCATTGTCAATAGCTTCTAGGATCATTCGGACGTCTTGTTTTACAACTCTTCCTGCACCAATGTTGATATGTCCTGTTTCAGAACCACTCATTTGACCCTTCTCAAGTCCAACATCATGACCAGAGGCTAATAATGTGGTGTTTGGATATTTTTTAACAGCTGCATCAAAAAACGGTGTGTCTGCTGCAAAAATTGCATTTGTTTTTTCACTCTCAGGGCCAACGCCCCATCCATCTAGAATTGCCAGAACAAGTGGATTTTTTTTGCTTTGATCTCTCATGTCTATTCTTCTATTTCATTTTTTATTTTCAGCTACGAAAAAAGTACCTCAGTGCGTTATTGCATTTACAACGATAAGCACCCTGGTATTTATTTTAAAAATTTCAGAAACTATTTATTAGTCTCTCTTTCTATCTCGGCAACTCGATTATACTTACACACTCTTTCCCCTCTCGCCGTGCTTCCAAATTTCACATAATCAGCAAAAAAACCAACGGCTAAATCGCCAATGAAATCATCAGTTGTTTCGCCACTTCTATGAGAAACGGCGACTTTCATTCCATATTCTTTCGCTGCTCGTACACATCTAGCAGTTTCAGTAACTGAACCAATTTGATTAACTTTTATCAAAATTGCATTAGCTGCATTTTTTTCTTTTGCTTCATCTAGAATCTTTTTGTTAGTCACCGTTAGATCGTCTGCAATAACAGAAATGTCTCCTCCTGATTGTTCGTTAAACATTTTCCATCCATCCCAATCAAATTCACTCATTGGATCCTCAATAAGCTCCATTTGATATTTCTCTATCCATTCGCGATACATGGCGCTCATCTGTTCACTATCCAAAGAAACATTATCTAATTTTAAGTTATACATCCCTGTCTCTTTGTCAAAAAATTCACTTGCAGCTGCATCAATTCCTGTTTTTATTTGAGTCCCAGCTTCATACTTAGTTTCTCCGATTGCTTCTATGATTAGCTCTAGAGCTTCAGCGTTAGCATTGAGAGCTGGAGCAAAACCACCTTCATCACCAACTGCAACACGATAGCCTTTTCCTGTTAAAACTTTTTTTAATGCTTGGTACGTTTCTGCCCCCGCCTGCAATCTCTCGGCAAAAGTATTGAATCCAGAAGGAACTAGCATAAATTCTTGAATGTCTAAGCCGCTGTCAGCATGTTCTCCACCATTAACGACATTAATCATTGGAACTGGAAAGTTCCAATTTTCTGGTCTTTCAAACTTATAGATCTCTTGTAAGTGCTGCCAAAGTTCAACTCCTTTTGAAATTGCCCCCGCTCTTGCGACTGCCAATGAAACACCCAAAATTGCATTTGCCCCCAACTTTGCCTTATTCTCTGTTCCGTCAAGCTGGATCATGGCTTCATCGATTGCAATAAGGTCTTCAACCTCCATGTCTTTAATTTGCGGTAAAATATCCTCCATAACATGAGCACAGGCCTTTAAAACACCTTTGCCTCCGAATCTTTCATCGCCATCTCTCATTTCAAGAGCTTCTTTTGTTCCAGTTGAAGCACCAGAAGGCACAGCTGCTTTTACAGTTCTGCCGTCCTCTAATGTAAGCTTAACTTCCAACGCAGGAATCCCACGAGAATCTAAAATTTCGTGCGCATCAATATTTTTTATTTTCATTTTTTTGTTTAATATTTTAATGAAATTTTCTTTTTCTTTCTCAATTATACTTCTCCGTTGACATTTCCGCAAGTTTGTATATAATTAGAAATGTTTGAAAAATAATAGCTCTCAAATCCACTTTTCAAGTGATGTTTTTGTTTTAATGAGAAATATTTTTCAAGCATTTTGACAATCCATTTATGCGCGCATAGCTCAGTTGGTAGAGCAACTGCCTTTTAAGCAGAAGGTCGGGGGTTCAAATCCCTCTGCGCGTACAAACAAAAACACTGTCACCATTCTTGGTAGCCGTGTTTTTTTGTTTAAACATTTCTTACTTTGTCATTTCTTTTCTATTGACAAAATATACAAAGAGTGCTATAATATAAATAGAACGTTAAATAAAGAGAATTTTTTAGACAAACTCATAAAGGAGAGGGACTAAATCATGACTAAAATTATCGTAAAAGTTGCTTTGGCAATTCTTGTAAGCTATTTGTTTATCGCAGCACCATTTGATGCAGCAAATAAAATGGCTATGGGAATTAAAAACCAGCCAATTATAACTAACTTTTGGCTGATACTTATGATGCTCCCTGCTCCCGTGATCACTTTTGTTGTTGCAGTCCGCAACAGATAAATTCCAGTTTTTATATTCAGCCTCCCTTGCATTCATTGTTTTGCAAGGGAGTTGTTTTTTTGTAAATTCTTTTTACACCACATTTTATCAAAAAATCAAATATTGAAAACTATGGATAAAGATTGTATACTTAAAAAACGCTAGATGGGGAAAAGCTATTTTTGGGGGATCCAAAAAAAGCTTTCTTACTTTTAAAGGCACTCTTTTTCTAAACTATGTCATCAAAACAAAAATTCACTCATCTCCATGTCCACACGCATTATAGTCTCCTCGACGGTTTAGGAAAAATCGACGATATTCTTGATCGTGTGCAAGAACTTGGAATGGACTCAATCGCAATTACTGATCATGGAACGATGTATGGAGTCCCTGAATTTTACGATAAAGCAACACAAAGAGGAATTAAGCCTATCTTGGGGTGCGAGATGTATGTCGCTCCCAATGGTCTACACAACAAACAACCGCGTGTGGACGAAGACCGTTATCATCTTACATTGCTCGCCGAAACAAATGAAGGGTATCGAAATCTAATGAAGCTCTCGACAACAGCTCATCTGGAAGGATTTTATTATAAACCAAGAATTGATCTCTCACTTCTTAAAAAATACAGCAAGGGCATTATTGGACTTAGCGGTTGTGTTCAAGGAGAAATCGCACAAATTATAATTGGAGGAAAATATGAAGAAGCAAAAAATAAAGCCTTGGAGTATCAAAAAATTCTCGGGAAAGGTAGTTTCTTTTTGGAAATTCAATACTTACCAAGTTTAGATAAACAGCTTATTGCTAACAAAGGCCTTCGAAAGATTTCCAAAGAAACGGGGATTCCGCTTGTTGCTTCTGCTGATCTTCATTATGTTAACCCTGAAGACAAGGATGTTCAAGATATTCTTCTTTGCTTACAAACTGGGCGTAAAAAAGACGAGCCGAATCGAATGAGTATGATGGATTTTGACCTATACCTAAAGAGCCCCGAAGAAATGTGCGAATGTTTCAAGGATGTTCCTGAGGCGATTGAAAATACACAAGAGATTGCAAAGAGATGCGATGTGACAATCGAATTTGGCAATACCAAACTTCCACACTTCGATGTGCCTGAAGGTTTCACTGCAGACTCATATCTCTTAAGTCTTTGTGAAAAAGGAATTAAAGAAAGGTATAAGAATGGCGGATACAACAAAGAACACAAAGAAAGACTGGAATTTGAACTAGGTGTAATTTCGAGAATGGGATTCTCAGGATATTTTTTGATTGTCCAAGATTTCATGAATTGGGCTAAGAAGCAAGGAATTATTGTTGGCCCTGGACGTGGAAGCGCTGCTGGAAGTTTTGTTTCGTATTTAACTGGAATAACGAATCTTGACCCACTAGAATATGGCCTGCTTTTTGAACGTTTCTTAAATCCAGATAGAATCTCGATGCCAGATGTCGATGCTGATTTTGCTGATCATCGTCGAGATGAGGTTTTGCAATATTGTCGTAAAAAATATGGGTATGATCATGTCGCTCAAATCATAACCTTTGGAACAATGGCGGCTCGAGCTGCAATTCGTGATGTTGGCCGTGTTTTGGATGTAGAATATACCTACTGTGACAAATTGGCTAAGATGATTCCTCAATTCACAAACCTTCAAACAGCACTTGAAACGTCAAAAGAACTAATAATGGAATACAATGGCAATACGAATGCTAAACGTATCATCGATGCAGCTCTTCGTCTGGAAGGTGTCGCTCGCCATGCTTCTGTACATGCATGTGGTGTTGTAATCACAGATGAGCCTGTCGTGGAATACTCTCCTTTGCAGTATATGACTGGGAAAAAAGGAACTGAGCCATCTATTGTAACTCAATACGCTTCTTCCTCAAAAGCTTCTTATGTAGAAAAAATTGGCCTCTTGAAGATGGATTTTCTGGGTCTTAAAAACCTTACTATTATTGAAAATGCATTGAAAATAATTGAAAAAACAACTGGCGATGTAATTGATATTGATACCCTGCCTCTTGATGACTCAAAGACCTATGAATTATTACAGAAAGGTTCTACTACTGGTGTTTTTCAATTAGAATCTTCGGGAATGAAGAGGTATTTAAAAAAACTCAAACCTACTGTCTTTGAGGACATCATTGCAATGGTTGCCTTGTATCGCCCAGGACCAATGGAATGGATCCCTGACTTCGTTGATGGAAAGCATGGGAAAAGGAAAATTGATTATTTCCACCCCAAGCTTAAGCCAATCATTGAAAATACTTATGGCGTTGTTGTTTACCAAGAGCAGGTGATGAAAATCTCCCAGGAACTTGCTGGTTTTACTCCTGGAGAAGCTGATGTTTTAAGGAAGGCGATGGGTAAAAAAATTGTTGAGATGATTGAGAAACAAAAGCAAAAATTCATTGAAGGGTGTGTTAAAAATAAAGTATCTGAAGTGTTGGCCAAAAAAGTATTCTCTTTCATTGAACCATTCGCTGGTTATGGGTTTAACCGTTCTCATGCGGCTTGTTATGCGCTAATCGGTTATCAAACAGCTTTCCTAAAAGCTCACTACCCTGCCCAATTTGTAGCAGCGCTTTTAAATTCAGACAAGGATGATATCGATCGAATTGCAATTGAAATTGAAGAAGCTCGCGAAATGGGAATTGAAGTTCTGCCTCCTGATGTAAATGAAAGTTTCAGTCAATTTGCAGTACTTTTCCCCGAGAAAGATTCTAAAGACGATAAAATTAAAATTCGTTTTGGATTGGAGGGTATCAAGGGAGTTGGGACTAATATTGCTCAAAAGATAATAATCGAAAGAGAGGAAAATGGAAAATACAAAGACATTATTGACATGTTAGAGCGTGTTCAGGAGAAGGATATGAATAAAAAATCACTTGAAGCTCTTGCAATGAGTGGTGCGCTCGATAGTATTATTTCTAGAAATAAAGTCATTCAGAATGTTGAAACGCTACTTAATTATGCAAAAGATTTTCAAAAGAATGCCTTAGCTGGTCAATCTTCTCTCTTTGGCTCTGCAGACGGGGAGGAAGATATGATGCCAAAAATAACTCTGCATGAAGCTGATGCGGTTCCCAAAAAACAACGACTCTCTTGGGAGAAAGCGCTTTTGGGTCTTTATATCTCTGATCATCCACTGCGTGGTTATCAAGACTACTTCAAGAAGTTTGCGACTCCGATTCAAAAACTTTCTGCATCACACGTTAATCATAAGGTAACAGTTGGTGGAATCATCACTAAGATGCAAAAAATCTACACTAGAAGAAATCAGTTGATGTATTTTGTCACCATTGAAGATGGACTCGGTAAGCTTGAAGCCCTTGTTTTTCCAAAAACAATCGAGAGGACTGGGGACGTTTGGGTTGAGGAGAAGATCTTGCTTTTGACTGGTAAACTTTCAGAAAAAGATGATGAATTGAAACTTCTCACAGAAGAAGCATTGGAAGTCGATGAAAAAGAATTGTGGCGCTACAAGAAAAAGGAAATCAAAGAGACTACGCCTACTTTAGAGAAATTCAAACATCCATCAAATCGCCCCGCTTCAGCACCTAAGTCTTCCAAGGAAGAAACTATCCAGAAAAATATTTTAATCACGATTAACACTGGGTGTGACAAAGTCACGCTAGAGAAAATATCAAAAATTTTGCAAACCAACAAAAAAGGTCTTTGCAGTGTGTTTATAACAGCTCCTGAAATCGGAGGCAAATTGGAAACTCCACATCGTATTACTTTCAATCTTGATACTATTGAGAAGATTAAAGGAATTGTGGGAAATGGAAATGTTGTTTTTGAGTAATATATAACTTTCTTTATAATAAAAAACAGACAACTAGTCTGTTTTTTATCTTTTATGTTTTAGAGGACTCTATAGTGACATCTATAGAGTCCTCTATCTTCCAATCAAATCATTTGTTGTTACATGCCCCGATAACTAAAAAGTGACACTTAGACTGGTCAAGAGAGTAAATCGCCAGAATTATTAAGATTTTTTACTAGAACTTATAACGAGAGGCTTTAAATACTTTGTTTTTATCCTACTTTTTTTGTTGTTATAACAAAAATCCATATATTATTCAAAGTCACAAACTCACTTCCAACTTTTCAATTCCTTCTTGATATTCTTTTTTGAGTTCTTGACTTGTCACAATTTTAGCAGTTTCCACATCATAATAGTTGATATTTGGTGAAAACATTTTCTCAAATAAAGATTTGCTCCAGCTAATGTCTTCGCCCCCTTCTTTCAGCACTTCTAAATCAGCAAGATAGTTATCGACACCAACTCTATCAAAAATCATAAGTAGTTCTCTATCCGTGAGACCTCTCATCAGATACACAAATGAACTCATAGTTTCCATTGAAATTTTTTCAGCATGCAATGACTTTCCATGACTCAACTTTTCCTCTTTTTTTAATAGCCACATTTCGTCAAATCTATCCGAACTATTCACTAAATCATATGACTGAGAGAAAGGAACGAGTGTGTCTTGATAGGCATGCACAATCAGGAAATTTGTCTCTAGGTTTCTAGCAATGTACTCATGGTTCCACTTCTCATATTCATTTTTTGCACCTTCTTCTACTCTTTTTTGATATGGCTTCCAGAAATCTTCACCTGGGGACTCCTTTGTCCAATTCAGCCAAGACTCCATGTCGCTTGGTGGATAGAAAGCGACTCCAACAACTGGTTTTACTGATGAGTTCACTGCTCCATACAACGCTTCAAATCCTCCCCAAGAACCACCATAAATTCCAATTTTCTCCGTTTTGTTCTCTAGAAACTTTAAACCTGCCACAATATCCTCAATATCATTATTAATATTACCACCTTCATAGAAACGTGCGTATACAAGCAATACTGCAAATCCGTTTATTAAAGACAAATTTGCGCTTTCTGTGGCATCAACAACTGAATGTGGTTTCCAATGATGAGAATCAATCCGTTCTCCACTCCAATCAATCTTTTCATATGGAGCTGTGATTAGAATTGTTTCTTTGGCATTTTGATTAGGATAATAAACTGCATATGCTGGATCATTTTCTCCTTCCAGTCTAATCAACTTATAGTTGTACTGCTTATCGTCCTTCTTAATTGAAGAGCTCTTAATAATTTTAAACTCATTTTTAACCTCGAACTCTCCATTTTCTTTTCCAGATAAAGCTAGTATCGCGACAACACAAAAAAATAACAAAGAGAATATGGTTTTCTTTTTTCTTAAAATCATTTTTTACTATTTTTTATTTTTCAAAGAGTCTCTTATCTCTCTTAAAAGAAGAACTTCTTCTGGTGTCTTTTTAACTTTCTTCTCTTCTTTTTTCTTGAGTCTATTGAGTTGTTTTATCACTATGAAAATTGCAAATGCGATAATGACAAAATCAATAACGGTATTGAGAAAATTGCCATAGTTAATGGTGATGGCTTCAGTTGTGCTAGTGGTGTTCTTTAGCGTTATCATAAGATTGGAAAAGTCCATCCCTCCCAAAACAACTCCGATTGGAGGCATAATGATATCAGCAACAAAGGAGCTAACAATCTTACCGAAAGCAGCTCCGATAATGATACCAACCGCCATATCAACAACGTTGCCCCGCATAGCGAACTTTTTGAATTCTTTTAACATAATTTTAATATAAATTATTATCCTTGGACAGTTCAGTGGCTTTTCACCTTAAAGTTATTATAACAAACATTTGACAAAAATCACAAAAGACTTAGAATAAAAACAGTTCATCTTGTGATGATTGATGTGGCTACCAACCATATGTTATCTGACGCGGAGTTAATCTTCCGCCTAAATCACAGAACAAATAAACAAGAGTTTGGAAGAAAAGTCTTCTAGGAATCTGAGTGGAACCGCGAGAAACCTCGTCTCAGAATGTATTTAAAAATACCCTTCACTGCTGTGTTGAGTATTTGATGATATATTCTGAGATGAGGTTTTTTATTTATAAAGAAATACATTTAAACTAATTTTTAAAAAATATTTATGGGAAAAATAAAAGGTGAGGAGAGATTGGAAATTGTTCGACACAGTTGTTCGCATGTGCTTGCGGCTGCCGTTTTGGAAATGTTTCCTGAAACTAAGTTTGCAATTGGACCAGCAATCGAAAATGGTTTTTATTATGATTTTGAACTCCCCCGCACTTTAATTCCAGAGGATCTTGAAATCCTTGAGGGTAAAATGAAGGAAATTATCAAAGGAAACTTTCCTTTCGAAAAAAGGGTCATCTCAGTTGATGAAGCAATTTCTCTTTTCGAAGAAGCCGGGCAACCATACAAAGTGGAATTGATAAAAGATTTGCAAATTACTGGCAAAGAAAATGTAACAATCTATCAATCAGGAAATTTTGTAGATCTTTGCTCCGGGCCACATCTTGAGTCAACTGGAGAAATCAATGCAACTGCAATTAACTTGTCCAAATTTTCTGGTGCATACTGGAAGGGTGACGAAAAAAACAAGCAACTTCAAAGAATTTATGGTTTAGTTTTCAATGATAAGAAAGAATTGCGAAAATATCTCAAACAACAAGAGGAGGCAGTAAAGAGGGACCATCGAAAAATAGGAAAAGATTTGGATTTATTTGTTTTTTCTGATTTAGTTGGAAAAGGGTTGCCACTTTTCACTCCAAAAGGAACTGCTGTTTGGAAGCAATTAGAAAAATTCATTATTGAAGAAGAGACGAAGAGAGATTACCTAAGAACACATACTCCAGATCTCGCTCGGGTAGAATTATATAAAAAATCTGGCCATTGGGAACATTACCAAGCTGATATGTATCCTGTGATGGAGTTATATGGTGATCAATATGTCTTGCGTCCTATGACCTGCCCACATCAATTTGAGATCTATAACTCTCGCCCTCGTTCATACCGAGAACTTCCCTTGCGTTATGCAGAACTTGCCAAGCTTTACCGTAAAGAAAAATCCGGTGAACTTTCAGGGTTGATTCGTCATGCCGGTGGTTGGACATTAGCAGATGCTCATATTATTTGTCGCGCCGATCAAGTCGAAGAAGAATTCGAGAAAGTTGTAGACTTGGTACAATTTGTTATGAAAACTTTGAAAATAGACGAATATTGGTATCGCTTCTCTAAATGGGACAAAGAAAACAAGAAAGGTAAATACATTAATGATCCATCCGCATGGGAAGGAACACAAGCATCAATGCAAAAAATTCTTGAAAAAATGAACTTGGAATATATCGAAGCAGTTGATGAAGCAGCTTTTTATGGACCCAAGCTTGATGTACAGATGAGAAATGTTAATGGCAAGGAAGACACAGCTTTCACTATCCAGATTGACTTTGCTATGCCGGAAAAATTTCAAATGAGCTATATTGATAAAGCAGGAGAAAAACAAAGACCAATGGTTATTCACCGTTCTTCAATCGGTTGTATTGAAAGAACTATGGCATTCTTGATTGAAAAATATGCTGGAGCATTTCCAACATGGCTAGCGCCTATTCAAGTTGGGATTTTGCCAGTTGTTGAGAAATTTGACGCTTATGCAAAGCTAGTTTCGCAGGAGATGAAACAGTTTGGAATCAGAGTTGAAATGTTTAATTCAGATGATTCGCTCGGCAAAAGAATTGCAGAAAGCGTCAAACAAAAAGCCCCTTTCCTTATAATTGTAGGTGAACAGGAGGAAAAAGATGGCACAGTTGCAGTCAGGAGGAGAGGCGAAAGGAAAAATGAGACCATGAGTAAGGAGGATTTTTACAAACTATTGGAAAAAGAAATTGTAGAGAAAAAATAGACCTTCCAAACAGAATCTTGAAAAGACAACAGTATTTCAACTGTTGTCTTTTATTTTCTTGTCATGTAAGCTTAAGCGAGAATTTAAAAACAAACTTGCATGAAAAAATATTTTATTAAAACATTTGGTTGTCAAATGAATCTTTCTGATAGCGAAAGAATTGCTACGCTTCTTGAAGAAGGTGGTTTACATGAGGCTTCGGAAATCGAAGAAGCTGACTTAGTAATCTTCACTACTTGTGGGGTCCGAAAAACAGCTGAAGACAGAGCGTTTGGACAAATTCACAATATCTGGAAAAGAAAAAAAGGGACAAAAATTGTTGTTACTGGTTGTTTAGCACACAGGAAAGATGTTCAACGAAGGCTTGGAGATAAAGTTCATCATTTCATTCCCGCTAAAGATATTCCTCTTCTTGGTTCAATCCTTGGACTTACAAAAGAGCCGGAACTTAAAGAAATTGAGTGTAGTGATTATCTTAAGATAACCCCGAAATATAAATCAACTGAAACTGTTTTTATCCCAATAATGACTGGGTGTAATAATTTCTGTACCTATTGTGTTGTTCCTTATGCAAGAGGCCGTGAATGGTCGCGTCCTTTTGAAGAAATTTTCAAAGAAATCACTTTTTTAGAAAAAAATGACTGCAAAGAAATAATTCTCTTAGGGCAAAATGTGAACAGCTACTCTTTTTCTCCCAAGGAAAGGGTAAGAGGGCTTAAATTGATTGACTTCCCTTCGCTACTTAAGTTGCTTGCGAATAGTTTTCCAAAGATTACTTTCAGGTTTTTAACTTCTCATCCTAAGGATTTCTCTGAAGAACTAATTAGAGTTATCGCTAAAAATAAAAATATTTCAAAGGAGATTCATCTCCCAATTCAATCTGGAAGTGACAAGATTCTTGCAGCAATGAATCGAAAATACACTCAAAAACACTACATCAATATTATCGAAAAGATAAATAAAAACATTCCCACAGCAAAAATATCAACTGATATAATCATTGGTTTTCCTGGTGAAACATTGCAGGATTTCGAAAAAACTGTACAAGTTTTTAAGAAAGTTCACTTCCATACTGCCTTTTTAAATAAATATTCTCCTCGTCCTGGAACAATTGCTGAAAAATTCAATGATTCAATTCCTTGGGAAGAAAAAAAGAGAAGAGAGCTCGTCCTAAGAAAGTTGTTCTAGACACTGTGAAAATTACTCCACAAAAAAACGGCCTTTATGTATGGGCCGTTTTTTTATACTTTATGAACTTGTAAGTTTATTCTTCCAAGTTATTGTACTCAGTGTCTCTTTCATCTGGCTGAATATCTTCTGGGGAAGGTGTCGCTTCCTCTGGAATTGGACCTGTTTCAACTCCTGGATTGATTCCTGGTTGTGCATTTTGAGCTGCTCCTTCTTCAATTGCAGTTCCTTCACCCAATCCATCAAGAGCGTCTTTCCCGCTTTGGAGATTGTTAACAATTTTATCTAGATCAGTATTGTCAGGGTTTAAGGCTGCAACCGCTTCAAATTGTTCCAACGCACCCTTCTTGTTTCCATCCTTATCGAGAACTAGTCCAAGAAAATATCGAGCATTTGCATAGTTCTTGTCAAGTTTCACAGCAGCCTTAAATTCCTTCTTTGCTTCAACAAACATTTCTTTTTTGTAATAAAACAATCCTTGTCTGAAGGCAATACTAGCAACTTTCGGATATTGTTTCCTGTTTTCTACACCCTTTTCAATTGCACTATCAATGTTTCCTTCTCTTTCATAGATTCCGACTGTCAACAAGTTAGCGGCTGTGTAATCTGGTTTAATTTCAAGTGCTTTATTGATGTTAGTTCTTGCAATCGCTAAATTCTTCATGCTATCTTCAGGCAATTCTCCTTCCTTCAAGGAACCTTCGCTTCTAGCTGTTATAACTGCGATGTCTGACAAGGAAACATATATGCTGGCAATTTTTTGATACAAGGCTGGATTATTTGGATCAAGCTTAATTGCTTCTTCGTAGGCCTCGACAGCTTTTTCATCTGCCCCCTCCATCGTTACCAAAACTCCCTCGTACACTCTTGCAAGTGCTAGATGGTTATCAACATTCAACTTGTTCAAGTTTTGTGCTCTGGCAGCACTTTCTATGGAGCCTCTAATCAAACTACTAACAATAGTTGATTCTTCAGCTGTTAATTTTTTACCTTTGCTTTCAGCAACCTTTTTATTTGCTTGTGCGAAAAGAGCAATTGAAAGGTTTCTATAATACACATCTCGATTCACATCCAATCCGACAGCTTTACTTAATTCTAGCCTCACAGTTTCCAAGTCGTCGCCTTTGGCATCTGCTATCAAAGCTTTATTAAAGTGAACTGCTGCAAAATATTTTTGACTTTCAAGATAAATCGAAGCAACAAAACCAATAATCACCAGTACAAACACGAAAGAAAGAACCAGTGATGAGGTTGGTGAAGCTGAAGTAGTTACAAACTCCTTCGCCTTACTCTTAACTTCGTCAAAAGTAGAAAAAGCTAGAAACAGAGCAAAACTGAACCACCATAAGAATAAAATACTTATATTTGTAAGATAAACAAACAGGAGTAATGTTACAAACAACCAAACCATTCCAACTCCCACAGCCATATAATCATCTCTGTCATTTTCACTTTCTTCTCTTTTCGCTTTTTTTGCAACACCCTTGAAAAGAGCAAAAACTCCTGAACCAACTAAGAATAGAAATGTTAATCCACCAAGAATTCCTGTTGTTGAAACTAGTGTCAAGAAATAGCTTGAGGCAGTATTGAAATTAACTGCCCAATAGTCGCCAAGATTATTAGGTCTATTTTTCTGGTAAACAGAGGTGTATGTTGTTGGGCCTGATCCAAGCATTGGGTTTTCCTTAATTGAATCCATTGCAATGCTAGCGGAAGTCTTGTGATTTAGCAAAGCTTCAACTGGCAAGTTCTTCTGCACTAAAGGTCTAGTACGAAGAATCATCAAAAGAGCCAACACCAAAAAAATCATTGGTAAAATTCTGGCTTGACCTTGAGGTTTACCACTACTCATAATTGTTACTCCGAACAAAAATGCCATACAAAGGATCAGCGCTATCCAAATAATCTTAAAGTTAATTACCATCAAGACGAAAAAGAAAAAGAACGCAAGCGCAATTAGTACTATTTTCAACACTTTAGAAACATCACTCAAAAACATCGCAAGTGAAAGTAGGAAAAGTGCTCCTACATAAATTGCTAATGTGTAAACAGAGCCAACAGTATTAAAAAATGGGGTTTTTGTAAACTCCATTGGAATTATATACACTTCCCAAATTTGCAAAATTCCAATCAAAGAAGCGATGAAGCCACTAATAAGGAATACTACCACTACTTTTAATGCTTCTGCGCGAGTTCTAACTGTGTTTAACACTAAGAAAAAGAACGCAACAAAAAACAAAAGTGTGACGAAAGATCTTCCCTCTCCACCAAAGAATCCCCACAAACTTTGCTCCTGGTATTCAGAGAAAAGCGTGCTCAATCCAAAAATCACAAAAAATGTGATTACTGGAACAAGAATGAAATCCTTTTTGAACCTGATTTCATTTTTCCAAGCCATTTTTCCAACCCATGCTAAAAACCCAATTCCCACAATCAAAACTAGAAAAACTTGTTTGTTTAGCTCTAGTATAGAAGGAACGTTCGGCGCAAAAAACAAAGGCAACATAAAAACAGTCAAGAAGACCGATGATCTAACGATAATATCAATGATCTTCATGGCTAAACTGTCGCCCTTAGCATCATTTGGAGCTGCTGGTTTGAACTTTGGAAAAGATCCAAATTTATGAGTTTGTTTTTTCTGTAAAGGATTTATTTTTTGTTTTTGATTCATTGTTGCACCAAGATTTACTCCCACTTTCTGCCCGCTACCCTGTTGTGACATTGGTCGGCTTGGAGCGCCCTGACCAACATTAGCATTTTTGTTTAAACTATTCATTTAGTGTTTTATTAAATATATTTATTTATATTATCAAACAAACAAAGAACCTGTGTCTAGCTATTCTAGCACCTCTTTTTGATATTCACAAGTTGAACTATTTATAAAAATAACATATAATTAAAATGCTTTCAACTATAAATATACATATAAACAAAATTTAATGGAAAACTTAGCAATAGTGTTAATACCTTTATTTGTAATGGGATTAGCGCAATTAACAAAATTTATCATCTTCACTTTTAAAAGTGGTGGAATTCGTTGGAATTACATAATGACTCATGGACACATGCCGTCAACGCATAGTGCTCTTGCTACTTCCTTGGTTACTACCATCGGATATTCTGAAGGAATTGGCTCTGGAGAATTCATGATTGCAGTTGTTCTAGCGCTGATCATTTTAGACGATGCAGTCCGAATTCGTATGTACCTTGGAGATCAAGGAAGATTTCTGAATATGTTAACTCAAACACTAAACCTCGATCCAAAAAAATATCCTCGACTGAAAGAACACGTTGGTCATCGAATAAGTGAAGTTGTCTGCGGTGTGTTGTTTGGTTTTATTTTCTCCTGGCTATGTATCCAGCTCTTTGTTTAAAAACGTTACCAAAGCATATTAAAAAACCACTAGCTTTCGCTTGTGGTTTTTTAATATGCTAAAACAAGTTTTTCTATAGCAAGTTTATTCAAACGCAACTCTAATTTTTTGCTCCATTGTTTTTTTCATCTGATCATTCCATTGTTCTTTGCTGATATTGAGATCTCCTTCCTCTGGCTCAACTTTGCTTTCTGCAAATTCCTTCAATTCGTTTAATAGTTCCTGTTTTTTAGCTTCAAAACCCACAGCCCCTTCAAAAGCATCAAGAGTTTCTTTGATTCCCCAGTCCTCTGCAAAATGTTCATTTGCCTCTCCTTCTAGTTGATTGCCCAATCTCTCTACTTCTTCTTTATCACTAAGCTTCTCGCCTGGCTTATTGATTTCACTTTCAAAACCCATAAATTTAAAGTTAATAGTTAAGCACTCCCTAATTATACCACTAATGGGTACTTTATTAAAATAAAAAACATATTTACTTGCCTTGTAATATGTTAGTTATCCCAAAACTCCATGAATAAAAGAATTTTCAGCTCCTTGTCCTTAAGAGGTGCATAATCATATTCGGTGCAAGGAGGAATTGTGATCACGTCATCCTTACCGACTTCTTTAATAACACCTTCGATATCGAAAAATCCTTCCCCTTCTAAGATATAATAGATCCTCTCAATACCTTTTGTTTTAACTTTTCCGTGCACTCCTTTTAGTTCCGCATAAACCACTGAGTGATTTTTTTCCAATGTTTTTATTTTGTAATTGCGACTTTTAACTCCTTCCCAATTTTCCTTTGTTGATTCCTTTTTTGTTATTTTCATTGGTTTTTTGTTAAATTTAACTTTTTGGGGTGTGTTCCATGTCGCTACAGATAATTAATGATAAAAAAGTTTGAGTAGACTTCGGTTGAACTTTGATTTTAATTTCTTTGAAAATAACTGACTAATCGCAATTTTATTAATTCTTGTTGCTGTTGGATAGGGGTATATTTTCGAAAAAACTTGATCCACTTTTATACCAGCGCTCATTGCAAGAATAAGTTCTTGCGCCAATTCCCCCGCTCTTGGTGCAATAATACTGCCCCCTAATAACTTATTGTCTTCACTGATATACAAAACCATTAGAGAGTCAGGATAATCATCAGTGAGAGCTCTGTTATCATCTTTAAAGTCTTTCTTAATAATCGTATATTTTAAGCCTCTTCTTTTGAGGTCTTTTTCGTTTATTCCAAAAGTTGCAATCTCTGGAGTTGTGTATGTCACCCAACTAAATTTGTCATATGTGACGCTCTTTTTAAGAGGTGAGAAAAAATTATTCAAAACCACTGCTGCATGTAACTCTGCTGCATGCGTAAACTGCTGCTTAATATCCGCAATATCTCGAACAATAGACTCAGTAGTCGGAGCAGAATCATAAGTAACTCGATGCTGCTGAGCAATAACCCTAGCCTTGTCAATCAAAACCCTA
>Ga0209249_1000539_pt1 | contig 45214 bp, 36 predicted proteins | sample SaaInlV_200m_DNA_4_FD_184653 | JGI IMG/M metagenome (GOLD analysis project Ga0209249, IMG submission 184653) | Marine microbial communities from expanding oxygen minimum zones in the Saanich Inlet - SI037_S3LV_200m_DNA (SPAdes) (version 2) | ecosystem: Environmental > Aquatic > Marine >...
TGGAAGGCGGATGGTTGTCTCTTTGTTTGTTGCGATGATGCTGTCTATCTTTTCTCTGTTCCACTCTGGAAGATCCTTTAGAATTATTTCAGCCAGTTTGACAGGGCCTTCTACTCTTATGCATCCTGAACTGAAATTTTTTTCTTCTTTTTGAAAAAGCTGTTTGTCGGGAGTGTCATGGATATAAATATTGTATTTATTCGGAAACATGAATTTAATCTGGCCCAGGGAATTACTGGGTCCTGGAATCTGGACAAGGGTATATGGGAAATTTTTCCCGCTGAGATTTTCCCAATCCAAATCCTCAGATGCAACTTCTCCGGCATTTAAGGTATTTACTTTAAATATCCTGATATTTTTCTTTTTTAGATAATCTTTATCTTTTCTTACCGCAGGAATAATATCATTTTTTAAAATGGTCGGCGGTACGGTCCATGTGGGATTAAAAACCAGGTAGGTCATCTTATCGCTGAAAATCGGGGTTTTCCGGTATGATTTTCCAATTATGACCTTGTGCTGAGCTGCCAAACGATTCCCTTTATACAGTGAAAGCATGTAATCTGAAAGGTTTACAAGGATATACGTTTCTCCATAGTCATCCGGCATCCATTTTAGTCTTTCGAGATTTACTTTAATAACATTTATCCTGTCACTTATGGACATATTGAGCATTTTTATGGTGTTATCACCGATCCAGCCATCTGAGTTCAAACCGTGACGACCCTGGAACTGCTTTATCAATACAAACAAATCATCATCGTAAAGGGTTTTGTCTTCAGGTACTGTCAGTCTTGTCATTTCGATTATTTCAAGATTATTCCTTATTTCAGGTATTCTTTTGTCTGTGGTTTTAGGCTTAAGGATAGATCCCTTTGAAACAATGTATTTTATCTCCTCTGTCAGGTCATAATAGTATTTCAGCTTTTTTTTCAGTTCTATATAACCCGGTTGTTTGGGTTTGATCTTTTCCAGGTTTGAAAATAAATTTTCTGAATTCACAGATCTTTTAAATAATGCAATGATATCTTCTTTTCTTCTTTGAAGGTTCCATTCGGGATGAAGGTCTTCAGGCTTTAATTTGCCGGATAAAAGATGGTTTGAATAGAGCAAGAATGCATCGGTGAGAAGAACGTCTCTCAATGATTTTGATTCAGCAGAGCTGTTCGGTATTTTTTTAACTAAAAAATCATAATGATAGTCATTAGGTTCAAGGCCTTCATATTTTGCGGCCCTGAGAGTATCAATAAAGGTTGCAGCGATTGAAGTATCGGTCCAGAAAGGTTGAAAAGAGTTCTCTTCGTAGATTGAAGTCAAGGTTTCGACGCAGAATATATTTTCTATACCATTGTAAAGAGAAGGGTTCTCTATTATCTTTCGGATGTCCTCATTTTCTGCGAACAATGGCAGTGTTAGTCCGAATACAATCGAAAACAAAATGACAAATATTTTCATAACGTCTACCTCCTATTTTTTTTATGCTTCAATCAATTATAGAGGTTATCACCATGCGTTTTTATTCTTTCGTCAATATGCCTTCAGACTTTGCTTCATTTTCAACTTTTTTCAATTTTTCTTTTTCTCTGAAGACTCTCTTTTTCGCATGGATTGCTTTTTCTCTTATCTCGAGTACTTCTGATATTTCCTGTTGCATATTAAAGAGGTTATTATCTTTTGAAGATTCAAGGACTTTCTGCTTTTCCTTAGCTTCTTCAGCGATCCTTACAGCATATTTTTCTGCAAGCTCAGCCTTTTTTTCGGCCAGTTGAAATTGGTCGTAAAGATGTGCCATTTCCTTGACCTTTCCTTCTTCCGGCTCAGCATCCAGCTCCATTTTTTGTGCTGAGATAGACAGGGCACACGTTTTTAGCTCAGTTAGAACAGATTCAACCGGTTCGCCTGATATAAGCATGGGTATATTGTTCTTAAGTTTAACTGACAGAAAAACCAGATCTGTCTTTTTTGAATATTCAATTATTTTTTTAGAATCGGGTTTTGGAATAATAACCGGGGCGGCTTCAATTCGAATGTCTTCAAGCATTTCTTTAATCTGAGTCTCATTTTGATGATTATCTTGATCATAGTGGGTTGCCAATAGTCTTATTTGCGCTGAATTCCACCCTTTACTCCGTGTAATCAGATAGGATAACAACAGCATGAATCGGCTGGTATCATCATTTTGCCACCAGACATCTATATTCTTGGGTTCTTCTTCCAATGATGCATCAGGTATTGTAATTAAACCACCTGATTTCAGCAAGATGATATTACATCCCGACTGAACCGCAACCTGTATATATTTTTGATATGATGGGCAATACTTAGATTTGTTTGTATCAATATTTTTTTCTTCCCAGTTTAATAACACAGTATTCGCCCTTACCGGGCCAATCCCAAAGGATTGAAAGAGCGCGGACAGACCTGCTTCAGTATTAATTGTCGAGAGTACCAGGGGAAAGGCATGATGTGCACTTTCAAGAATTTCTTTTTTAAGTTCTCTGAGCGCCTCTTCTTTTTGTCGGCCATCGTTCAGCCCGCTGCTTCGCAAAACTTTAACTGCACAAGTTATTCCACTGCCTCCTTCGATTAATCCTGCAAAATCCAACAGCAGATTCCGATAGTTTTGGTCGTTTGATAAAACAAGAATATAAGGGCGCCATTCTCTGGGATGACCAATGTCCTGATCCGCTTCTATCAGACTGGTCCTTACCTTTTGTAAATGGTATGACCGCTGACTGTCAGCCCAGCGATTCGGTCCGGAAGTTCGTTTCAGATAATGATAGATGGCAAAAATAATGGCTATTGCTGCAATTCCGATTTTCAAATCAATTGCCAGCATGACACCTAAACATGCAAGGAATCCAACAAGACTCAGTTTTTTATTGTACCACTTGAATCGAGGCCTGAAAGATGGACTTAAGGTTGCCGCCTCAAAATATGTTGCATAATTAAGCAATCCGTATGAAATCAAAAAAAACATTGAAACAACCCTTGCTACAAGGTCAAGTTGGCCCAAGCCTATGGTTAAAACGGCAATCACCAGGGAACAAAGGACACCCCGCCTGGGATTCGCAAGTGGTCCTTCGACCTTTGCAAACGGTTTTAACACAGGAAAAATTTTGTCACTGGCAAGGGATTGCAAAATCCTTGGCGCACCTAAAAAAGAAGCCATTGCAGAGGAAAGTGTTGCAGCTATGACCCCGGCATCAATGAGGAATCCAAAAAGAGCTGTTCGGTTCATCGCGCCATAATCTCGTGATAGAATATCAATGGGGTTGGATGCTGCAAATAAAATTGAAACGGAAAAATAGACAAGGATTGACACACCAACTGCCAGAAAAGTTCCTAAAGGAAGGCTTTTGCCTGGATCCTTGAGATCTCCGGACATACTGACCCCTTGAGTAAATCCCGTTACCGCAGGGAAAAAAATGGCAAACAGGATCCAGAAATTAACAGGATCTGATCCAGTGCTCCAATTTTCAATTAAAAGCTGTGTGTCCCACTTTTGTAATCCACCGACATAAAAAGAAACCAGTGCAAGGATCAGGAATACCATTACCAGATATTGAAATTTTGTGGCCAGATCAGCCCCTACCCAGGATAGCGCAAATAAAAAAACTACGGCTGTCAGAGCGATAAGTTGTGGGTAAAAAACAAGACCATGAGCCGCTAAAATACTGGACACAGCTTCGCCAAAACCAATACAATAAAAGGCGATAGAAACAGATTGAGCCAGAAAAAGGACAATACCAATGGCACCACCGAATTCAAAGCCCAGGGTCCGCGATATCAGATAATAATCCCCACCGCCTTTTACCTTCATATTTGTAGCGATCGCAGCAAGTGAAAAACTGGTCAACACAGAAATCAGATTTGCAATACCAATGATGATAAATGTTTTTCCAAGCCCGGCATTCCCGACCACATACCCCATGCGAAGAAATAGTATAATTCCGAGAATTGTCAGAACACTGGGTGTAAATACACCTGCAAATGTACCCAGGTTACCCGTGCTTTTTTTTGTTTGAGCTACCATTAAGCATGCCTGTTGAGTATTAAGTTATGGACTATATATACATCAATAGGATAATAGTATAAAAAAAGCAAAATAGGCAGTCATATTATCTTTTTTTTCTTTTAAAAGACACACCAACAGTTACATGGATCAACATCAATGGTCTTCACGATATTGATGTGATTCAGGAAATTGGACAGGTATTCGGTTTACATCCCCTCGTGATGGAGGATATCCTAAACACAGGACAACGGCCCAAGTTAGAAGAATTTAACAAACTTTGAATATCTGCCAGAGCTTAAATATAACTAGTTATTTCATTTTCTGGGCGGTCATGATCGCTGTGGCAGGTGCGCTTATGGTTTATTTTAAACGAAAGAACTGGTTTTAAAAATTTAAGCTGATATTATTTATTATCTGAAGAATCAGAAGAGGCAGATTTTGATAACACTCGAATCCCTTTTGTATCTTCCACAAACAATTGTAGATGCGGATATGGTATTTCTATGCCGGCCTTATCCAACGCAATCTTGCATTTCTCTGTATATTTAAAAATAAAAGTATACTGGTCATCTGAGTTTTCGATCCAAAACCGCAGTTGAAGGTTAACACCACTGCCCCCCAAGTCCGTTACGATTACTCTTGGTAAGGGATCCTGTAGTATTTGGGTATCCCCTTTTGTTGTTTCTAAAAGAACCGTTCTGGCGGCACTGATACTTTCCTTATATGCAATACTAATGGGGATTTTAACACGAATTTTTGGTGTTATGGTATAATTAATGATGCGTTCCTGGGATATCTGTTGATTTGGAACAACCACTGTTTCATTATTAAATGTTGTGAGAACCGTTGTTCGTAATCGTATTTGCGTAACTGTTGCATCCAGGGACCCCAGCGACACCCAATCCCCTTCTTTGAAAGGCTTGTCAATGATAATCACAATACCGGAAATAATGTTGCCAACCGTGTCTTTGGCAGCAAAAGAAAGGGCAAGCCCTATCACCCCAACCCCTGCTAACAGAGACTTGATATTGATCTGCAATTGATCGGCAATGGTAAGAAATGCAAAAATATAAAGGCCAACTCTCGCGCCCTTAAGTAGAAGGTTTGTGGGTTCTTTCTCTACTTTCATTTTTTTCAGGAACGAACCGAACAACTGCTGGATCAGTTTGTTTGCAAACCAAAAAAGAAAAAATAGAATTATTGCCATAAATACATTTGGTAGATAACCAATCACAAGGTTTGACAAGATTTTGACATCAAGAATATTTGATAATTTGGATAACATGATTTTCATCCTTTCCAGATTTGATTGAAGGTTATACTATATCTGAGAGAAATTTAAAGATCAAGCCAATGTCTTAAGCCCTGATCCATCATCAAGGTACCACCTGCTACGTTGACTTTGGTCGTTCCTCCCTGCGGAGTATGACTTAGGCCTCAGTCGTCACTCCTTGTCGCCTTGCATCTGGCACCTTGCTGATGGCTATGGATGGTGCACAACCCTTGGTCATAAGAAATAGCCTTCCTGACTTTTTAAAACATTTTCATTACTATTTATGTTTATTTATTAAAAATAATGACATTTTATTTGACATTAAATTTTTCGATGCTTATCTTCCCCACATGAGAAAAGTAACCTCATATATTTCAATTAGAAAAATTAGAAATCAAATGGTAAATGTATAAATCAGGAGAGTTAAAAAAATGGGAAAAATTATTGGAATAGACCTTGGTACCACCAATTCATGTGTCTCTGTAATGGAAGGAAGCGAGGCCAAAGTTATTATGAACCGGGAAGGAGCACGCACCACGCCATCTGTAATGGCAGTGTCTGAAAATGGTGAGCGGCTAATGGGTCAGATCGCAAGAAGGCAGGCCATAACCAATCCTGCAAATACTGTCTTTGGAGTTAAAAGACTGATTGGAAGAAAGTTTGATTCATCTGAAGTTCAAAAGGATATGAAAAATCTTCCTTTTACTATTGAAAAAGCCGTGAATGGAGATGTTTGTATCAATCTTCGCGGGAAACAATATAGCCCTGCGGAGGTTTCATCTTATATCCTTTCAGATATCCGTAAATTTGTAGAAGAATTTATAGGTGAAAAAGTCACAGATGCTGTTATCACAGTGCCTGCATACTTTGATGACAACCAAAGACAAGCGACCAAAGATGCTGGAAAAATTGCAGGGCTTAATGTGCTTCGAATTATTAATGAACCTACAGCAGCCTCATTGGCCTATGGACTGGATAAAAAGAAGGAAGAGAAAATTGCAGTGTTTGATCTAGGGGGAGGAACTTTTGATGTCTCTATACTGGAAATTGGTGATGGTGTTTTTGAAGTTAAGTCTACCAATGGAGATACCCATTTAGGAGGAGAAGATTTCGATTTTGTTCTGATTGATTATCTTTCCGACGAGTTTCGCAAAGCCCAGGGAATTGATTTAAGAAAAGATAAAATGGCTTTACAGCGATTAAAAGAAGCTGCTGAAAAAGCCAAGATGGAATTGTCTACATCTATGGAAACTGAGGTGAATCTGCCTTTTATTACTGCAGATGGCTCTGGCCCTAAGCATTTGAATATAAAAATTACCCGGGCAAAACTGGAATCTTTAGTATCTAAACTGTTAGACAGACTTGCTTCACCCTGTCAAACAGCATTGAAAGATGCAGGACTTTCTTCTAAGGATATCAATCAGGTTATTCTGGTTGGTGGAATGACCCGAATGCCTGCTGTTCAGGATCGTGTAAAAATAATTTTCGGTAAAGAACCCAACAAGGGGGTCAATCCGGATGAAGTTGTGGCCATTGGTGCTGCAATTCAAGGTGCAGTTCTTAAGGGAGATCTAAAGGATATTTTGTTGCTTGATGTCACCCCACTTTCCTTAGGAATTGAAACCTTAGGTGGTGTCATGACGAAACTGATTGAAAAAAATTCAACCCTTCCTATAACCAAAACTGAAGTCTTTTCCACAGCAGAAGACAACCAGCCTGCAGTCTCTATACAGGTTCTTCAGGGTGAACGGGAGATGGCATCTGACAACAAACCTCTCGGTAAATTTGAACTGGTTGGCATCCAGCCGGCACCCCGAGGCCTTCCTCAAATCGAAGTTACCTTTGATATAGATGCCAACGGAATTGTTAATGTGTCAGCAAAGGATAAAGCTACCGGGAAGGAGCAGTCTATTCAGATTACTTCATCAACCGGCCTTTCCAAGGAAGATGTTGATAGATTGATAAAGGATGCAGAGCTGCATGCAGAAGAAGATCGAAAGTTAAAAGAGCAAGTTGATGCACGAAACAAAGCAGACGCATTAATTCACACAACAGAAAAAACCATGGCGGAAATGGGAGATAAGATTGATGGTAATATTAGAATGGAGGTTGAAGAAGCCCTCGGGAATTTAAAACAAGTTGTGAAAAATGAAGATACCCAAAACATTTTACAAAGAACCGAAACATTGAATCAAGTGGCACACAAATTGGCACAAAGTGTTTATCAGCAACCTGGTGATCAAGGAAACCATAGTACCTCCGGATCGTCTGTAAACGCTGATGATGAGATTGTGGATGCGGAATTCGAAGAAGTGGCATAAATTCGAGTGGGGTCAGGCTTGCATATTACTCAATCATCCCATTTAAAAATACTTTTTAAATTCTCGAAATATTTACCTTTAAAATTGGTCCTTTTATTTAAAAATTGGTCCTTTATGGAAATCCCGCGCAGTTTTATGATGTATTGATCAATTAATTTTTTTTGTACCCGGGTGGCAGGCCAGGATGGTGTTGGTTTCAACATTTTTCGAGCTTTATCGAAATCATTGCCGGCGCTAATCAAAAAGGCTAAAACAACAGTTCCAGTTCTTCCTATTCCATATCTGCAATGCACTAACACTGGGTTGCCTGAATTGATTTGATGAGTTATCCAATCGATCACGTTTTCCAGTTCTTCCATTTCGGGAGCACCTTCATCTGCAACAGGCAAATAGTATACTTCGAATTTTGAGTCTCGTTCTATCTCATGCAAATCGTAACACTCAGCACAAAGATTAACAATGGCCCGAATCCCTGCAGCACGTGCCGAAATAAGATTATCTTCGGAACGAGGAGCATACCCCACTGCCAATGATTTTGTTATCCATTTTAAGGGATATTCGTCCATTTTTACCTCACTTATTCGTTCAAAATCTGAATAGCATAAAGAAGATGGTAGATCTCAATTTGAACTGCATATTCTAAGATTTTTTTGTTACAAATTCAATTGTTCTTTTTTTTATAAAAGGATATCTTTACATTTTATCCCAAAGTCGACAAACTTTTTACCACCCTCGAAAGGATTGTAATATCTCCTATATTTATCATTTTTTTGAATCTCAAGAAAAAAATTATCCTGCTCAAAAAGGAGGTTGCCTTGCAAGAAATTTCCAGACCATACTGAATCTATGCTTTTCTGATAATGGAATTGATTCGGTCCAGTATTTTTTCTTTCCTTTGTTTGATACTTTCCCTGCGTAAATTTTCCGGGTTCTCCAAGGCCAGATCAATAAGGCTGTAACTCAATTCCACAAGATAATTATTGGCTGTCTGACTGATACCATTGTCTTTGTTTTTCCAGAAGATGGGTGATCGGCTGTTGGACATGGTTTTTAAAATAGTGTGACAGGCAAAAGTAAGAAGGGTAGCCACCCATTTGACAGCAGGGTCTAAAAAATGAACATCTGCCTCAAACTCGAAGATACCGCTTTTATTCAGTCTTTTCATTTTTTCAAACCGGTTATAGCCTGATGTGCCGGCAAGGACGATCTGGGTATGGCTCAAAAGATTTGCAGTCCGGGCCAGGCGGTCCAGAAGTTTATTTTCCATTAAAAATGACATATTTTCTTTAAGATCATTAAGGCTGCTGTCCGGCACAAACATGAGAAAGCCTATTTCAGGTTCAATTCCGTATTTTCTGCACAATTCAATGGCGTCAGATGATTGAGCCGGACCACTGCTTTTGTCGATTTGGTTCAAAACATTAGAAGAACCGCTCTCAACACCCATGAGAAGGCTTTCACATCCGGCATTCACTATCTTTCTAAGTACTTCGTCATCAAGATCCTGGGGCCTTGTCTCCATGCCGAATTTAATGTTCAAGGGTTTCAGGAGATCCATCAGACCCATTATTCGCTTTTTTCCCTTTGTCCCGGGGCCGATAAAATTGGGGTCACAAAAATAAAATTCTTTTCCCCCCTTTGCCACAAGCCCTTTTATCTCATCTGCAATGTTTTCTGGGGATCTGCCCCGCCAGAGGCTTCCCTGGTTATAAAAAGAAGGGACAGGGCAGAAACTGCAATGGTTATAGCATCCCCGGCTGGCAAGGATCGTTATAGTTCCTTTAAGACTGCTTCTTTCAGGGAATGCAAACACATCCGGATTTTTTGCAGGTGTTCTCATCCGGCCTTTATTATCAAGAAGGCAGGATTTTAAAGCCAGGCCTTCAATGGTTTCCAGTGATTTTTCTTTTTCCAGGGACCTGGCAAGTTCTACAATAGTATGCTCAAATTCCCCGACGGCAATAGAATCCACTTGATCACACATTTTTAAAATTTTCCGGTATACCAGAGATGGGAAAAAACCGAACAGATTAATATGACCTGAAAATCCAAAGATTTTCAATTCAGAGAAAAAATCAAACAGCGCAGAGGTGTTTTCCCAGAAATAGACAGTATTCACACATAAAAGGTCAGGGCTTAAAGCCAGAATTCTTTTTATTGTCTGATCAAAAGAAACGTCTGGTAAAGCTTCATCCAGAAAACTTGTATCAAATTTTTCTCGTTTTAAAGCTGCGGCTGCATATCCTCCCATCAGGCATGACCACAAAGGAGTATTGGCAATATCGTTAAATCGTTTTTCAGAGGCAATCCTTGGATGTTCCAGAACCAGTATTTTCATGATGCAAGCTCTTGAAAAAAAGGGGGTAATTCAAGCCTTGAAAAAACACTGGCACTATGGCATCGAGCCTCAAACTCATGGAGAACATAACTGAATTTGTCAGGGTTGTGATAAATGGGGTACAAAAAATCAGTATCCGGATCAAGGTCACTAGATCTGATGAGTCTCTGGGTCATGGGGGCCCTGGGGTAAAGTCTTACATGGTTGAAAATCACGGCACCAAGGTTTCCGGCAGGTCCATGAATTTCCAGGAGCCGATCCAGCATCTCACTGGATTCCATTATGCTCTGCCGGCTTTCTCCCGGAAGGTTGATCAGGAAATGGCACATGGTGAGGATTCCCATTTGAGCCGTTAACTTTGCCGCATCAAGGATATCTTCACAGCTTAGTTTTTTGTTGAGCAAAGTTAATCCCTGGTTGGTTAATGCATCACCGGAAAAGTAAATTGCTGTGAGCCCGGCTTTCATGGCAAGTGCAAGGTTTTGGGGAGTTAGACTGTCTTCCCTGAAAAAACCGGTCCAGGCTACATTAAGTTTTCGGTTTATAAGCTCCCTGCAAAGCGCTTCAAAATGCTCAACGGGGCGGTTGACAACAGAATCCGTAAAATGAAACAATTGAATCCCGAATTCAGTTTTGAGCATCTGCATTTCATCTACTATTTTTTCAGGGCTGCGAAGGCGCATACAGGTTCCCCCTAAAAAAGGGTACAGGCAATAGCCGCACCAGAGATCGCAACCTCTTTTGCCTTCAATTCCCATGGCGGCCACATAGGTATTGGCTTTGGCATAGTCATTGGGATAAAATGAGTCCAGATCCAGGCCTGGAATATCATCCATTGATATTTTAGGACCCAGGGGGTTGGAAATAATCCTGCCATTATTCCGCCATATAATACCGGGTATTTTATCGGGTTGAATGACAGGGGATAAAAGTTTTTTAAACACCAGTTCGCCTTCTCCCAAGAGGCCGATATCAATTTGTGGTATTTCTTCCATCAGTCGTTTGGCAAAAAGAGAAAAGGCAGGTCCGCCTGCCATTATCCTGGCTTTCGGGATCAGGGTTCTTACCAGGAGGGCTGCGGTTTTAAGGGATGCAAGATAAGAGGCCTGGTGACCGGCAAGGGGATCAAGGTTCCTAAAGGATAAGCATACCTGATCCGGTCCATGCTCCTCAAGAACCTGTTTTAACAGGGCCCATGGATCAGGACATATATTCATGTCCAGGGCCAGTTTCTCAACACGGGATGGAACCAGGGAGGAAAGCCTTGATAAACCTAAGGGATATACTTTTTCTCCTGCTCCCAGATGAGAGGTGGGAACCTGCACCAATAAAAGTTTCATTTTCATTACTCCACAAGAAGCAGGCCGATATAGGTGACATACTGCCCTTTTTCTTTCGCCGGCTTTAAGGGCACCCCTGCATTGGATGCAGTGGCATAAACATCAATTCCGGAACCTTCCATGGATGGCCGGGCAAGATGGGGGAATTTGCATTTATCGTCTTCAGGGCATTGAGGGCAGATAAGGCAGGGGCCTGCACCAAATACAAAGGCCTTGTGAAAACCGTCAAGGAATGCTTTTTTCTCAAGGGAAAGTAGGGCCTTGTGAAAATTCTTTCCTGGTGGTGCCCCCTTGACCAAAAATGCTTTTGAATAAGAATCCAGCAATTGACGAGTCTTTTCATGATTCATGCCCCAGGGAGGGCATTGCAGACCTTTTCCAAACCGTTGACATCCGAAACGACATTTTTCCCTGGCCCAGACAGCTGTAACCACATCCTTTGGCAAGACGGGGATTATATCATCAAAACCCAGTTCAATTCCAAAATCCTGCAATGGGTTTTGGGGCAGGGCAATGGCGCCTTTTTGCCGGGCAATGATCACGGCCGTATCAGTTGCAAGATCCTTGATGGCAAAAGTATTCAGACCGGATTCCCTGCACCATTGAATAATTGTTTTTGAATCATGGCAGGCCCCATTAAAGGTGTTGACCATCATGTTCAGATCATAAAGCGTTCCTTTCTGAGGAGCTGATCCTTTGCGGTCTGGAAAATAATCATGAATTAAAACAAGACCGTCTGTGTCCAGAAGAGAAATCGATTTTAAAAATAGTTCTTTTGCTTCATCAGGTCCATAGGCGTGGAGAAAATTACTCAGGCAGATCAAACCGAATTTATCTTTAAAATCATGAATTCGAAAATCTCCTTCAATAAGCGTAATCCCTTCCCAGTCATTTTCATCAGGATATATCTTTCGGGCGGCTTCAATAACTTCCGGGATATCAAATAAAAATGCATGAGATTGCTCTGTTGATTCTTGTATGGCCCTAATCATGCTGCCTGCCCCCCCTCCGATATCCAGGATAGGGCCGGTGATATTTTCGGATTTTAAAAGCCCTGCAATTTCTCTGGCCTTTTGCTTGACCAGGGTATCCGTGGATGCCAGATAACGAAACGTTCTGTCCTCATAGGAAAGCTTGTGTCCCTGCTTTTTTTCTTTGCCGGATATCTTCTGGGTCAGCTTTCCCCACTGGGGACTCATGTATTGCCGATAAAGGAAAAAATTTCCCATATAATCCTTTTTTCCAGGTACCAGGAAAAGAGAGGATACCTGGGTATTATAAAAATTTTCTTTCCGGCTTGTAACAAGTCCCATTCCTTCCATTGCCTTTAGAAGTCGGACCAGTTCCCCACCAGCGCATGTTAAAGCCTCTGCAAGGTCATCAGCAGAACATAAGCCCTTTTCCATGAATTTGAACAATTCAAGCTCAAGGGCCGTGAACAGCACCTGGGAATACCAATAGGCCGTGGACAGGTCTTCAAGGAATTGAAAACCTGTGTGAGCCGGATCATTATCTTTAAAGGCAAACGACATTGATTAGTTCGTCCTGTATTAATTATAGTTTAATTAACTTTCGGTGAAAGCACTCCTATAATGCCTGAATCATCTGTTTTGTCAAAGATAAAATCATCTGTTTCATCTTTAAAAAAAGGTGATAATTGTTCTTTTCTGCAAGGTTTCGTTGACAGTGAAACAACTGCAAACACTGTTCCTGAGATCAGCATGGCAATGATGACCCCGTGTCCCATGAATATAGGATGAATGCTTTCCAGGAAAGGAGGCGCCATGGGGGGCGTTTTGACAAGGTCAAATACAACAAAACCCACCTGGATAATAAATCCGGCCCAAAGTGAAGCAACAGCTCCGGTACCTGTGGCGCGTCTCCAGTAAAGACCGCCCATGAGCACAAAAAAGTAAGATGCAGAGGCAATAAAGGTGGCAATATGGATGGCGTCAATAATGCTGTGGATAAAAAATGATCCAAGGGTTGCTAAAAAAACAATTAAAAGAACGCTGATACGGTTCACCCGCTTTATCTGGTCCATGGTGGCACCTTTAACCAGATATCGCTGGAAAATATCCCGGGAAATACAGGATGCACCGGAAGCAGCAAACGTATCAGTACAGGACATTGCAGCAGTGGCAAGGGCAACTGCGCACAATGCCAGGGCAAAATTTGAAAAATTGCTGTCCATTATAAAGGTTAACAGTGCGGGCTCAGCTTTTGCCATTCCCATGGGAAAACCAGCCTTTGCAATCTCAGGATAAATGAGGTTCAATCCCAAGGCAATGAGGGCACATCCGCCAAATACAAGTGCCACTAGCAAAGAACCCAAAAGCATTCCATTCCGGGCGGATTTTTCATCTTTGGCAGCCCAGACTCTTTGCCAGGGATCCTGTTCAGTGATCCAGCCGGGAACAATGGCCAGAACAAAGATCAGAATCATGGGAAGCCCTATTGACGAAGGATTCCACCATCCCTCAGGAACAGAGACAAGAAGCTGTTTGAATGAATAAGTTGGATGACATTATGATGCCTTTGATCGCTAAAAAATTAAAGGAAGTTTGCCCGATTATATTTGGGGCCAGCCCCAAACCCCGGGATTTAGCGCATTAAGGACAAAAGCATGGGGAAGGACAGCATACATTTGACTGTACACTGCCCCCCATGCTCCAGTCACCGGCTACGGCGCTCAGGTTGCTTCCCAGCATTGCCCTATTCTCCGAGCTGGCAACTGTATCATAACACGGTGAAATGAAATTTAAAAAGTACTTTTAAATAGAATGATTCGCTTTACAGGTAAGCCTCCAAGTAGCATGATGGCTTTAATGTTAGCGGCTGGATTGACACGAGTCATCCAGAATCATTACTACAAGGAGGCTTTGATGAACATTATGCATTTTATTGGCTTAGATATCCACAAAAAAATAATCGCTTTTTGTGTAAAAACTAAAGAAGGCATTATTCATAGTAAAGGAGTCATTCCTGCAACACGTCCGGCATTAATCGAATGGATGAAGACGCTTCCCCAATCCTGGACGGTGGCCATGGAGGCTACACTGTTCACCGGCTGGATTTATGATTTTCTTAAACCCCATGCATTTGAAGTCAAAGTAGCGCATCCTGAGATGTTAAAAGCAATTACAGCAGCAAAAAAAAAGAATGACCAGTCGGACGCTCAAAAAATATGCGATCTACTCAGAGTTGACCTTCTTCCTGAATGCTATATGGCTCCAAGTGACCTCAGAGAACTTCGAAGGATCTTAAGATACAGAACATATCTTGTCAGAACAGCAGTTCAAATTAAAAATAAAATATCAGGACTATTGATGGAGGTTGGCGCCGATTATAATAAAAAAAAATTGCATACCAAAAAATATTTTTTTGAGATGTTGGAAAATATTGAAGATGTGCCTCCATCAGTGATTGATATGTTAAAATTAAGCCGATCAAATCTTGAGATATTTAACGGTATTCAAAAAAAGCTTGTACTTGTCCTAAAAAATAATCAACTCATTCGAGACCGTGTGAAGCGATTGCAAACTATAGAGGGTATTGGTGAAATCACAGCACTAACATGGGTGTTAGAAATCGGCGAACCTGAACGATTTAGTTCAATAGCCAAAGCTGTGAGTTATTGCGGGTTATGTGCCGCCCAAAAACAATCTGCAGGCAAAGAATTTCGTGGACCGATATCAAAAAAAAGAAATAAACATATACAAACAGTCTTGATTGAAGCAGCAAAACTGGCCCCACACTGGAACCCTCAACTGGCTGAAGTACACAATAAAGAATTAACAAAAGGAAACCGGAATCGCGCAACTCTGGCTGTGGCCAGAAAGCTGGTTGCGTATATGCTGTCAGTTGAAAAAAACAAAAAGGATTTTCACCATATAGAATCAGACCAGTCTGCCTGATCCGATTTTAACATAACATTGCATGTTTTAGATCTTCCCGCTGTTCCTTGCTTTCTGGGGACTGTGTGATCAATAATGAGATACACAATTAAGCTGTTTCAAGGCCAGCGGGTTGCCCAAATTCAATCTTCTGTGATGGATTTTTAAAAAAGAATCCTGATACTGCAAATAGATGTCTGGTCAAAGGATCTATTCTTTTTGGCACCATGAAGCAGATTAAAAAGATCATGAGACAACGCAATGAATTTTTTAACACTTTTTGGTGATTGTTTTTTAAACGTGAAGGGATTTGTATTTTTTTTCTTGACTAAACTTATCATAGATGTCCCCGTAATTCGTCCCCGTAATTCGAGAAATTAAAAACTATCCTATCAAAATTATTTTATTGTATAGCTTTCAAGCTCCCAGAGGGATTTTCCGTTTTGATCACCAAAGAATTTGAAATACATCTCTATATTAATGTCACCAGTTATAGATTGATATATTGCGTTTGATAATTTAAAGGATAAATCCGGTCCTATGGTTACAGGATTATTTGCGGATGTTTTGAGTCCATAATCATAAACCTCCCAAATGGGTTTCCCATTTTGATCTCCAAAAAATTTTAACTCTGCCCACAGATTAGCTTCACCTGCTATGTCCTGATATATTACATCGGGAAGTTTAAAGGAGAGATCTGATTTAATGATAATTGAATTTACTACAGAATTTGAATAAGCACTTTCAATGCCGACATCGTTAACAGCTACGCATACAAAATAATATTGCTGACCGCAAGCAGGTACCGTAATAGTTGCATAAATACGACCAGCTACAGGCCCAGGGAGTCCAACATCAACAACATTCGCATATGGGCCGCCTTCAGTCTGGCCATAATAAATCGTGTAGTCTGCAATATTTGATTCAGTGTTGGGAAGCCAGGAAAAAGTCTCAGTGCAATTTGCTGTAGCTGTTCCACCAAAAAGAAAAAAACAAAAACCTGCATGAATCAAAACAAACCACAACTTTCTAATATTCCTATTTATAAAACTGGGAACCATAAAATCCTTATGATAATTTTACAATAATTGTACTTGGTAAATTACAATGCAAATATAGTGCCTTCTGATCACTCTTTCTTTTTAATCTTAAAGTCCAGACAAATGCAAGGTCTCTGTGGTAATTTGAAAAATTCTTTAATGATATATCTCACTTTCAAAAAATTCTTGAACCGGATATTATTTGCAAAAAAATCACCCTTTACTTATCACCTGAAAAACGGCATAAAACCCTTATGTGTGGAATTGCAGGGATTATAAATCATCAGGCTTCAGAAGAAAAGAGCCTTCTTATAAAAATGTCAGAATTCCTACGTCACAGGGGTCCTGATGCTTCCGGAACCTATGCTCAAGGACCGGCCAGCCTTGCCCACACCCGTTTAAGCATCATTGATCTTAACAGCGGCGATCAACCCATTCACAATGAGAACAAAACCATATGGATTGTTTTTAATGGAGAAATTTTTAATTATCCTGAATTAAAAAACCAGCTTTTAGCCAAAGGCCATAAATTTTACACAAAAACAGATACTGAGGTAATCATCCATCTGTATGAAGAATTCGGCACCCAATTATTTGACCATCTAAATGGTCAATTTGCCTTTGCAATATGGGATCAGAACACAGAAGAGCTTTTGCTTGGACGTGACAGGATGGGTATAAGACCATTGTTTTACTGTCATAATCATCACCGTCTTGTTTTTGCTTCTGAAATTAAAGCCATTTTTGCTGACAATACCATTCCAAGACAGATCGATCCTGCCAACTTATCTGATATTTTCACCTGCTGGGCAACTTTGGGCGATCAAACCTGTTTTAAAAATATTTTCCAGATCCCGCCAGGGCACTATGCCCGTTTTTCAAAAAAAGGTCTTAAAATAAAACAATATTGGCAATTACCCTTTGGCAAAAAAATCTATCAGGAACGTTCTGTTGAAGACTGGAGAGAAGAACTCAACCAGCTTCTTCTGGATGCCACCCGAATAAGACTTCGTGCTGATGTTCCCGTGGGAGCATATCTCAGTGGTGGCATTGACAGCACATATACCAGTGCTTTGGTGAAAAACAATTTTAATAACAAATTGTGTACTTTTTCCGTGGGATTTTCGGACAAACAATTTGATGAATCCTATTTTCAGAAAAAAGCCGTTGACTACCTGGGCACAGACCATAAAACCATATCCTGCTCTTACAATGATATTGGCAAGATCTTTCCCAAAGTGATCTGGCATACAGAAACACCTATCATCAGGACCGCCCCTGCCCCGCTGATGATGCTTTCACAACTTGTACGCGAAAACAATTTTAAAGTAGTTTTAACGGGAGAAGGGGCAGATGAAGTATTTGCCGGATACAATATTTTTAAAGAAGACAAGGTCCGCCGCTTCTGGGCAAAAAATCCAGACTCCAGAATACGTCCCAGGCTGCTTGAAAAACTCTATCCCTATATTTTTTCTCAGAATAATTCAAAGGCTGTCAGGTTCTTAGAACTCTTCTTTAAAAAAGGAATGATGGATTTAGACTCGCCTGTGTATTCACATATGCTCAGATGGGAGAACACCTCTCACCTGAAACAGTTTTTCTCCAAAGACCTGAAAAATCAAACCTCTGATCTTGCTGATTTCACCAATCGATATACTAAAACACTGCCGGATGATTTCATGTCCTGGGACACTTTATCAAGAGCCCAGTATATTGAAAACAAAATTTTTCTATCAAACTATCTGTTATCTTCCCAGGGAGACCGCATGGCCATGGCCAATTCCATTGAAGGGCGATACCCGTTCCTGGATCATCGGGTTATTGAATTTGCAGCAAAACTGCCACCCCATATCCGGATGAACGGGATGACAGAAAAATATATTCTTAAAAAAGCTGCCGAAGGCTTGATCCCGTCCGAGTTGATCAACAGGCCCAAACAGCCATATCGTGCCCCCATCAGCCAGGCTTTTCTTGGGGACACCCACCATGAATATGTACACGAATTATTGTCTGAAAAAATCATCCACGAATATGGCTATTTCGATCCCCAAAAAACAAGTCGTCTTGTAAAAAAATGCCAGCAGCAAAAGGGTAAACTTTTAAGCGAACGGGAAAATATGGCATTGGTTGGTATATTATCAACTCAACTTCTTGATTTTCATTTTATTAAAAATCCGCAAACCACCTGATGCTGCAAACCATATCAAAGGTTTTTTAAATTGACACACTTTAGCCAATTCATTATTACATTATTTAAACATAGTTACCAAATAAGGAGGACTTTTGACTTTAAACAATCTGAATATTCCAAAAGAAATCTGCCAGCAATGCATCCTTCCAGGAACATTCCCTGGCATTAAATTTAATGATAGCGGTATTTGCAAATATTGCCAGAAAGAATCCTCCTCCAGACAGATAAAAGCTGTTGAAAAAAAATCTGAATACCGGGATCGCCTGGACTCTTTGATTAAAAAAATCAAAGGAACCGCACCCGCATATGATATTATTGTTGCGTTCAGCGGTGGAAAGGATTCTTCCTATACCTTAAAACTGCTCAGAGAACATTACGATCTTCGAATTATTGCCCTGACCTTTGACAATCATTTTGTATCACCCGTCGCATTTGACAACATTAAAAAAATCACTGACAAACTGAAAGTGGATTCAATAATTATCAAACCGCCATGGTCCATTGTAAATGAGATATTTTCTTTGACCTCTCAAAAAGATATTTTTTCAAAACCAACTTTATTGCGAGCATCCAGTATCTGCACGGCCTGTATCGGCATGGTAAAAAGCATTGTTTTAAAAACAGCTCTTGAAATGTCTATTCCCCTTGTGGGATTTGGCTGGTCCCCCGGCCAGGCACCGATTCAATCAGCTATATTAAAAACCAACCCTTCTTTAATCAAACCGAACCAGGATGCTCTAAAAAAAGCATATCCGCTCGAATTATCAACCAAATTAAATGCCTATTTTATCCCTGAAACATACTTTGATAAATTTAAGGACACCTTCCCCTATAATATTCATCCTTTAGCTTTTTTTGATTATGATGAAGACCAAATCAAACAGGAGCTCAAAACCATTGGATGGCAGGCGCCGGAAGATACTGACACCAATTCATCCAATTGTCTTATTAATGCATTTGCAAACAAATGCCACATTTCCCGCCATGGTTTTCACCCTTATGTCTTGGAAATCGCCAATATGGTAAGACAAGGTATTATGAGCCGAGATGAGGGATTGATTAAAATTTATACTGAACAGAATACTGAAATGATAACTTATGCAGAGGAGAAATTGGGTTGATGGATAAAACAAAAGAAAAAATCCGGTCATTTATGATAGAAAACTTTTTATTTGGAGAAGACATTGATTTAAAAGATGATACATCTTTTTTAGAAGAAGGAATTATTGATTCCACAGGTGTGTTGGAACTAATCGAGTATCTTGAAGAAGAATTCAATATCCAGATAGATGATGAGGATTTGATTCCCGAAAACCTGGATTCTTTAAACAACCTTGAACAATTTATCAGCAAACTATTAAAAACTTCATGATGCTCCATTTTCTTAAAACTATTACAATCATGCAACCTGATTAAAATAAAAGAAATATTATGCTTGTTAATACAATTTTAGAAAATAGCGCACAAAAATATCCTGATAAAATTGCTTTGGTTTGCAATGATGAACGTCTTTGTTATAAAGAAATTAATAACAAAGCTGCAAAATTTTCATCGTATTTAATTAAAGCCGGTATTAAACGTCATGATAGAGTTGCAATTTTTATCGATAATTCTGCTGAGTCTGTAATAGCTCTTTTTGGTGTTTTAAAAGCAGGGGCAACCTTTGTTATGCTCAGTGCATCCATGAAACCTACAAAACTAAATTATATTTTACAAAATTCCGGGGCTTCTTTTCTTATTACCCACTCAAATAAATTCAGGATTGTAAAAAACTCTCTAAAAAACACAGATGAACTCAGACATATTATCTGGTGTGCGCCAGAAGGGAAACCCATTTACTTAGGCAAAAGAAAGGGTGATAAAACAGAATCCTTTTGGGAATCTATTTTTAAAGAAAATTTAGAACCCAATCCTATGAAAAATTCAGGACCGATTGATATTGATCTATCCAATATAATTTATACATCAGGCTCAACTGGTGATCCAAAAGGCGTAATGTCATCCCACCACAATGTTTTATCAGCCATCAGAAGTATATCCCAGTACCTTGAAATAAATGATAAAGATATCATTATGAATGTACTGCCTTTTTCATTTGATTATGGTTTGTATCAGATTTTTATGACCTTTTTATATGGTGCAACCATAATTATAGAAAAATCATTTGTATTTCCATACCGAATAATTGAAAAAATTGTTACGGAAAAAGTAACAGGATTTCCCATAGTTCCTACCATGGCAGCACTGTTATTTAAAATTGACAATTTATCAAAATTTGATTTTTCATCCTTGAGATTTTTATCAAATACTGCTGCTGCCCTGCCGTTTACATATATTGAAAAATTACAAAAGCTTTTTCCAATGGCCAAGGTATATTCAATGTATGGTTTAACAGAATGCAAGCGGGTTTCATATTTACCGCCGGAAGATATCGACCGGAAAAAGGATTCAGTTGGTATAGCCATGCCCAATGAAGAGGTTTTTGTTGTTGATGAGGATGGCAATGAAGTTGGGCCGGATGTTATAGGAGAGTTGGTTATTCGTGGCGCTAACGTTATGCAGGGATATTGGAAGGACCCGGATACAACTGCAAAGGTCTTCAGACCTGGCAGGTATAAAGGGGAAACGCTACTTTATTCCGGAGATCTTTTTAAAAAAGACAACGAGGGATATCTTTATTTTGTGTCAAGAAAAGACGACATGATTAAAACTAAAGGTGAAAGGGTAAGTCCAAAAGAGATAGAGTCCGTTCTTCATTCTATGGAGGGAATTTCTGAGATTTCAGTATTTGGCATTCCAGACGAAATCTTTGGGCAATCGATAGTTGCTGCTGTGGTTCTTGAAAAGGGTGAAAAAATTTCTAAAAAAGATATAAAAAAGTATAGTAGTCAAAACCTTGAACCTTTTATGGTCCCCAAATTTATTGAGTTTTATAAAGAATTCCCAAAATCAACAAGTGGTAAAATTGATAAAAAGATTATTTCTGCCGACTTTATAAAATTGTTTGCAACATAAAATAGCGAGGCGATCAAATAATGTTTGCTGACTTTTACAAAATTATAGAGTTTTTTAAAAACTCAAACTTTGATGATCCATTATACGAAACCTTACGTGTTTTTGATGTATTGTCAAACAAATCAATAAGCAGGCTCGATTTATCAACTGTTTTAAAAAATGAGGAACACATATTGTCACTGGTAAATCAGCGCAGCAATAACGTACCTGTAGAATACATCCTGGGTATGGGCAGTTTTTATGGTAACCTTTTCCATTGCGAGCCTGGTGCTCTTATACCCAGAGATGAAACAGAACTTCTCGTAAATAAAGCCCTTGATTTTATCAAAGGCTTTACTGAGAAAGAGTATGTAAATGTCGTTGATATGGGGACTGGCTGCGGTAGTATTGCCATTTCAATAGCATTAAATGACGTTCGAACCAATGTAATCGCTTCTGATTTGAATGAAAGCACGATTCAGGTAGCTAAAAAAAATGTTGCTAAATTTCAATTGGAAGATCGAGTTAAACTACTTGTCGGTGACCTGTTTGCCCCTTTTGAAGGGCAAGGCTATAATGGAAATATTGACATAGTAGTTTGTAATCCACCCTATATACCAACAACGTCTCTAAATAAAATGGAATCAGAAATAATTGATTACGAACCTAAAGAAGCCTTTGATGGTGGTGCTTTTGGCATTAACTTTTACAAAAGACTTATAAAAGACTCCCTTCCCCATTTAAAAAAGGGCGGAATTCTTATTTTTGAAATCGGACAAGGGCAGGAAAAGTTAGTGAAACGATTGTTTAAAAAGGCTGAGGACTATCAAAACATTCAATTTCATTATGATGGCGAACATGTAAGAGTCATTAGTGTGATGAAATGAAGCTTTTTCACAACCACATTATCTTACTGAAGGTTCCCAAAAAACCACACGCTTTCCTGTAAGATACTGCCACCAGGCAACTGCTATGGCGGTATTTACAACCAAAAAAAACATTGGAATTTTTAAAACGCCGATTAACGACTTTGAGAACAAACTGTAAACACCAATCCCATAAAAAAGAAATTGCCCAACAAGTAGAATTAAAAAAAACACTGATGAAAAAACCAGGATAACATTACTTATCAGAGCAGCAATAAGAAAAAAAGGCACCAACCATCGAAGCAGCTTATGACAGAAAAATTGATACGAAAACAAACCATATTTAAAAACATTCAAAAATTCAAGATGCTTAAAAAATACAGTCAACCCCCGAAGCACAGTTCGCACTTTACGCTCAAACTCCTGGCTTTCATCAGCAATATTCAAGTAACTGCCAATTGCCTTTGGATCGCTTACTCCACGCAGCCCCAATTTCATGCTGCTGAGAAGAGTCCGAAAATCACTCTGCACATCCCCAGAAAAATCCTGACACACCTCTTTTCTGGCAGCAAAAAAAGATCCGCTAAGACCAACAACTGAATTTATCTGAGATTCCAAACGCCGCAGCCACATTTCATATCGCACATAAAACCCTTCACCGGAAGGCTTGCCATCCTGCCCCATCAAACAATCTTCACTGCTGACACACCCAATTGAAGGATCAGCAAAATTTGAAACAATTTCCATCAACCCTTGGGGTTCCAAAATAGTTGCAACATCAGAAAATATAATAATCTCACCCATGGCATGGAGCACCGCCTCTTTCTGGGCATTTTCCTTACCACCTCGATTAACAACCTCAAACAACTCAACTCCTTGCACTTCATAAGATCTAACAATATCATTGGTAGCATCAGTAGAGCCATCAGATACCACAAGAACCTGCAGTTTTCCTGCTGGATAGTTTAATCTCTGGGTGTTCTCCAGCTTTTCTTTTATCCGTTTCTCTTCATTATAGACAGTTATTATTAACGTAACAGGCACATCAAGTCGCTGACGCACCTTCCCATTCTGCTGGAAAACACGAAGCGAAATTAAGGACAACGGGTAACCGAAATAGGCATAAAAAACCATAAAGACTGACGATAGAAATACTATACAAAACCAATTCATATCACTATTCTCTACTCAACAGCTTGCCATAAAGTTGATAATATTTTTCTGCCATAGTTTTCTGGGAAAAATAATCCACAATCTTCTTCCTAGCAGACTTCGCCATCTTCAACCTTAAATCTTGATTAAGGATCAACTCCAATACACGGTCAACGTAAGCATTCTTGTTACGTACATCAACAAGAAACCCCTGCTCACCATTCTGCACAATTTCTGGGAAACCACCCACCTTTGCTGCAACAACAGGCAATCCATATGACATTGCCTCCAACACACTCATGGGAATTCCCTCATGGATAGACGTGTTAATATACAGGTCAAGATTTCTGTAAAAAGCATCCATATCATCCTGATGTCCAAGAATCCTGAAACGTTCTTGTAAACCATAAGACTTGATTTTTTCTTCAAGCATTGCGTGTTGTGGTCCATCCCCGGCAAGGACAAAATCAACCGTACCGATTTGCATGACCAGAAAATGTGCAAGATCAACAAACAGTGAAAAATCTTTTACAGGAAAAAGCCGCCCCGCGGAACCTATAACCACTCGCTGTCCGTTCCTATGACTTATATTTTTTGGAATAGAAATACCATTATGAATCACGGCTATATCTTTGGAAGAAAAACCATAGGAACCGAACAAAAGCTGCCGCATCTCTCCCGACACCAGTACTGTTCGATCAAAGCAACAGGACAGCATCCTGAAAAAAAGACCTGTTTTCAGCCGGTCAGCCCAACTGATAGCCTCCCCACCTGTTTCGGGCATTCCATGCTGGGTAGCAACTAATTTAATATTTTTTCTCCCAATAGCAGCAAACCAAGCCAACATATTCTCTTTATAACGGTGGGAATGGATGACATCTGGCGAGAACTCAGCAACTGACTTCCTTACAGAACGAACGATAGCAAGAAAAGAGTGCTTGGATTCTTCAATAATATGAACCTCTATTCCACGCTTTTCCAGTTTTTTCGCAAGTCTTCCCTTGTTCAAAAGAACAATAAGAAGATCCAGATTGGGAATCCCAGCAAGCCCATTGACAAGCTGATACACCATGGCCTCGGCCCCAGCCCACAGGTCCCCGGAACACAGTACCATTACTCGCATACTTTCAGTGCCTTTCTTGATCAAATCGACGAACTGTATTACTCAGCAAAATGATTAGAGCTTAATTTCTTAAATTTGGTGTCTCATTTTTATTGTCACATTCAATTCCATATTTTTTACCCTTTTCAGAGCCAGAAATTGGATTGACTAAGACTATATTTGATTAAGTTCCATATAGTCAAATATCAAATATCAGCACATCTTCTTTAATTCGACAAGACATCTCTCAATCCGCGAGAAACACTTCAAGAATGCTTTCTCCCCTTTCCCGTATGGATCTGGGATATTATATCTTTCATACCCCGCTCGTCTTTCATTACTATTTAGCTCAAACTGTGCCAACAAATAATATTTGTTTTTACAATCAGGAAATTTTTTTTGGACTGCGCTTAATTGCCACCCTTCCATCACAATAATAATATCTTCTCGATCACAAATTTCCTCTGTTATCGGAACTGATTCATGCATCTCAAGAGAAACATTGAAATGTTCAGCAGCTATCTTTATCGCATCTCTCGGTGAAGCTTCAGGTTGGTTGACCGCGAGCCCAGATGATGAAATTGAGAACCTATTCCCTTCTAAATCATTGAACAATTTCAGGCTCAATAAATGGGCAAATGCACTGCGACAGATATTCCCTTTACATACAAAATGAAGCGAGGTAACATGATCAGGAAATTGTTTATTTAACAGGGATTTCCCATGAAATTTCCAATACAAATCTTTCGGATACTGCTTTATTATTTTTTTTAAAATCTCCCGAATTATATTCATCTAAAAAAACCTTTCAAGTAATCGACTCCCACAGTGATTTAGAATCATTCTCGCTTATGTAAAACAAACGCCAACCAGCTCTTGAAATACAGCCGGTTTCCTTAAAATGGATACGCAATCATCATTGGACTGAGAACAAGGCCTGGCTTCATAACAAACCTGCCAATCGAGCTAAAAACAATGATGGCGTGGATGAAATATCATTATGCAACCCTACTCGATTTAAAGTAAATATATTAGCCTTCCTTTCATTCCACCCTCTCCTTGTCGTGACAGCAAGAGAATATCCTGCATCTTGCACCATCTTTGCAATTTCGTCATTGTAATTACCATTCGGATAACAAAAAGGGACGAATTTCGGATCAACTACACCACGCGAACATAAAACTTCTTTCGATTTCTCCAACTCATAGCGTATTTCAGAACGATTTAATGTGGTTAAAATGGCATGAGTATGCGTATGGGAACCAAATTCTACAAGTCCACTCTCTTTCATCTCCATCACCTCTTCCCATGTTAGGAATACTCTTTCCTGGTCTTCTGTTGAATCAATATCCAAAAAAGTTTCTAATTCATCAAGCACACCCTCTATTACATTATTCTTGTATGATTTAAGATAATCAATCGCAGGATAGCAATCTTTTAAATCGGTACAACTAAAATCAAAAACTTTTTGTGTAATCAATGAAGAAAAAGGAATATTTCTTTCTTTAACTCCAGAATACTGTCCCTGAACAGTATCAAATATGTTCATAATTCTGTCTGTCCAGAAAACTTTCCCTGTACCTATAAAAGACGTTGGTAAAAAGACAGTTGCTGGTATAGAATATTTTTTAAGGAGTGGAAAGACATATTGATAGAAATCACACCAGCCATCATCGAAAGTAAGAATACATTTAGGCTTATTTTTTGCCAAGCTATCATTATTAAACCAGACATAGCTTTCCTTACAAGTTAGGCAGGCAAATTCATTATTTAATTCGCTTAAATGGGTTTCAACCGTCTCAGGAGTAATATACATGCCTGGCTCTACACTGCAGGCATCAGCTTCAAATAACACACGATGGTACATAAGAAAAACAACATCTTCCCTCTGATAATAGGCATTAATTCTTTTGTTGGTATAACCGAATGAATACAGTATTTTTGACAATAAGTTTCGAAGAATTAATCGTATCATCAGCATAATATGCCTGGCGAAGGAACAGTTTGTTCGCTAATAATCAAGAATATTGCTATCACTCGACTCGAAAGTTTTGTGCGGCATTAGGTTTGGGCAGTATAAGCCCATTTTCTGGCCCTATCATAGGATTTCCTTCTGTATCTTGCTGTGCTGGGAGTTCATTAGTAATAATAATATTATCTATATACGCATTTTGTGTTACTGAAACAGCATCATTCCAGTAGGTGAAAAATCTTATTGTATTAACAACTGAATCCGGTGACGGGAGTGTGGGGTCGTCAGATCTAAAATCACCAAAATCAAAAATTTTAGTACCATTGATCCAGATCTTATGCTCTGTTTGCTCAACAGATGTACTTAATTTCGTATAATTTTCTATACAATACCAATTACCAGCTTCTAAATACTGACCAGTTTTCTGATCATTGTAGCTATAATATGTGCTGGCTTCAGTACTTCCCATAATCTCACATCGTGAGGAGGATTCTCTTATACACATCAAGCCCGTATTTCCTGCTCCGCTCACCATGTACCTCAATATTTTCCGCCAAACATCAGAACCCTGACTATCCCAATTAAATCCTGGAGGAAAATAATAATAAGCCCTAATCCACAGTTCTTCACCGTTTCCAAGGGTCTCTATACTCTGATGAGCTCCACATGTCAAAGAAGAATCCCAACACCTATCACCTGCTAAAAAATGGACCCTTACCGAATATGCCCCGTTTTGAACATAATTTAGATTTGTATTAATATACACCTCACTGCCGACAAACCCACTAAAGCCATCTGCACCATCAACTGTACCATTTTCGAAGTTTACCTTTTCTGTCCAAGCGCCTGATTCCTGAATGAAACCAGGTATGTTAAGTATAAAAACCATGAAAATAATTCTATAAAAAACCTTCATACCACCTCCTTAAACTTGAAGGGTTACCTCCAACGCCAAAAAAATCCTAATTTTTTGTTTAAAATATGTCGCCAAATCATCAACAACAAACTCCCGCATCGTGCATAGAAATACACAATTGATAAAATTATATTAAAAGGAAGATGGGAAAGCCTCTTGCTCCTTTTTATAGCAAATAGTGTGCCTGTTAAAACAAGGAAAATAGGTAATAATATTATAAAATTCAAAGAAGGCTGGACAATAAGAGCTACAAACCAGACAATAGTAAAAAATCCTGTTAATGAGGCTAAAATTGCTGGTTTCGATTTAAAAAAATTTTTTAAAATTTGATAATCACCAATACCGTGCCACAGTTCCCTTAAGAAAAATTTTGTAATGGTTTTAGGATAACCATGATGATATACTAAGAAATCGGGCATAGGTTTTATAATGCCTCCATTTTTTTTGGCCCGTTGACAAAAATCCCAATCCTCGCCTGTTGTCAATTTAGAATCAAAGCCTCCTATACTGTTAAATAATTTTCGAGTCGTTATCAGATTGCCACTATTTATATAGGTTGTGCTACGTGAGGGATTATTAAACCAAACTTTTTCTATATAACTTTTTTTAACAGGACTTTGATATGGAAAACCACTTATAATCATTTTGTTTTGTTCTGTATCAGAAATAAATTTGAAGAGGGTGCAAATCCAAGGAGGCGTTATTTCAATATCTGCATCTAGAAAAACTAAATATTCTCCTTTTAAACGCGATACCCCATAATTTCTTAAAGCTCCAATTGAAATCCCTGTCTTAACAGCGACATGCTCGCAAAAGCTCATTGCGATTTCACAAGAGTTATCAGTTGAGCCATTATCGACCAATATTATAGTAGCTATCAAACAATTATTTCTTATTAAATTTGTAAGTACCTTTAAAGTATTAGTTAAATGATGACTTTCATTTAAACAAGGTATGATTATGTCCACTTGAGGTTTTATAATAATATTAGATGCTTATCTTTATTTTCATTAATTAGTTGACAATTGTAGACAATTTTACTTTTCTATAATTAGCAGCAAGAAGGTGTTTGTTGAGCAATGGTTATTACCAAATCATATAAAAAAACTATAAGTTTTTTTATAACCCTCCAAACTTCCCTCTACACCTGTACAAACAACTATTGTGGTTTTTTCTTAAATTGTTTTTTATTTTTTTAACCTGTTTAGACATCAAAAATTCTCTGAACTTTTGTCTGGACAAGTCGCCTGTCCCATAATCAAAATATGGACAAAATCTAACTTTACCATCACCTCGTACTTGTATCGTATACCATGGATACATACAGACTGGCATCTTTTCTGGAGTAGTAGGTGGATTTTTAGAATTATAGATTCCTTCATATATAAACTCCACGTTTTTAGCTTTGGCTTCCCCCTTTAGTTCTAAATAAAGAGCCTGATATTCTTCGTCAGCCAATACCTCATTTTTATAATCCAAGGCCCCTCCCCACTCACCTAAAGGACGAACCCTTATTGTTCTAATACATAGGGAATCGGAAGCTTGAATAATATTTCTTAGCTCTTTATAGTTCCTTCTCATCGCAATAAAATTAATTCTAAGGTGAGGAAACATCGTATCACGTTTTGTTTTTATTTCTTTCAACATCTTCAAGTTATCTATCAATAAATTAAAATTAGATCCTGTTCTTATACTTTCATATGTTTCCTTTGTGAAACCATCCATCGAAATAATCAACTCGTTTATATTATTATTGATCATACTGGCAATTATTTTTTCAGATAGTCGCAGCCCGTTGGATACGATACTTACATGTGGAACCCCATATTTGCCCACTGTATCTAAATGGTCAGTTATTTTAGGGGACATTAGAGGTTCAGCACCACAACCTAAAAAGAGTATCTTAGTGCGAGGAAAAAGATCTGACGCAATTTTATCAAACAACACTGTACTCATAGGTTGAATCATTTCACTATTATAATTTTCAGCTGAAAAATAACACATCCTACATCTCAAATTGCAAATCCAGTTAGGATCAAACCGAACCACTAAATACCTCATTTTTAAAATTCTAACACTATCTAAAAGGATTCGCATCAGATTGCCTGAGCCTATAAATTTATATAATTTATAATATGTTGTAAGCTTTCCCATAATATCTCCTTTAAATTTTATCTTACAAACGTAACATGGTCTTCCTCTCCAAGAATAGCTTACCTTTAAAGTCAGTTTTAAAAAACAGAGAGGTATTTACAAAATACTAAAGTAAAAAATGTCTTATATTTAAAATGTTTGCACACAAAGAAAATAACACTTAGTCCCTCTGTAATAACTTTGATGAGTTTAAAATTGCAGATGACAACCAAACTATACTGTAGAAAAAAGGATACACAGTAAGCGTTAAAAATATTGACCCTATTCCAAAAGAAGTCAAAGAAATAAGTGACGCCCTTGATAGGTCTCTCAGCAAGCTATCTTGATGCCATATTTTCAATTCATAAAACTGTTTTAACATCATTATCAACATAAAAGACAGTAAAGATACCCCAAGCAAACCTGTCTCCGCTAAAAAAGTTAAAGGTGTAGAATGAGCTACCATTTTTTGACCTCGCCAGTTAATCCCGCCAAATCTATCTCTTGCCTCATTGAGTTGATCATATTTCAAAAACATGTCCCCATAATTACCCATCCCAATACCAAATATTTTGTTATCCTGAAACATATTAATTGAAAGGTGCCAAAGGTAAGCCCTTTCACCTGATTCACCCTTCTGCTCATCAACATTAATGTTTTCAATCTCTTGAATAATATTTGGCGGTAATACTGTCAAAATAACCAGTCCCAAAATTATGGAAAACATAACTACTTTAATTTTTTTCCGGCTAAATTGCCAAAACATAAAAACAATAAATAGAAAAGATAAGAACCCTCCCCTGGATGCAGCTTGAATTACGCCAACTGTAAATAAGAACAAGCAAATAATATAACATAATTTCTTCCATTTTACTTTACAGCGCAATAACAACACATATGCAAAGGGTATCCCTGTACAACAAAAGACCGCATAAATATTTTCATCACCTAACCAAGTGTTACCCCATACAAGACCTCCTTGTAAAAAGCCTGTCAAACAGGAAAACGCCATGAAAGCAAGCAAAATATCAATAATTAAAATTAATGCAGAAAATTTTCCAAATACTGTAGTGGAAATAACAAAATATGCCATATATGTGGCAATTAGCTTAAGGAACACCTCGCGATTCTCAGGAGAACTTGTCAACACATATGAATTTAGCATCATATAACTACAGAAAAGGAGATAAAAGGCAACAAAAGCACTCTTTTTGAGTTGTCCACTAAACAAAATCCAGAAAGCATAGATAAGCCCTGCGATAGCCGTTAACATTGGAAGTTTCGCACATAAAAATGGATATAGATATTGAAAAGAACCAAATTCAAGCGCATAATATACACCAATTATCGTAATTCCTAAATTCCAGGCACTAAGTTCCTCTCTAAGACTTGGATATCCACCTTTCATTGACACCTCACCTCCTTCAAAAAAAAAACCTGCGAAGATATTCTCGTAACTCCACCAAAAAAGGAATTGGATCATCCTTACGCCAAACTTGATATTTCGTCTTTCGAAAGAAAGATATAAAAAACTCAAAAAGGAGTTGAGTTCTCTTTTGTTGAAGCATCTTAGAAGCAGGATGCCTCTTTACCAACCCACTCAACAAACTGTCGAAATCACCTAAAAGCCAACGCAATCTCAAATAATTTGAATTAGCGACAGAACATATCTGATCACCAATCGTGAGTTTGTAGAACAAATACGGAAAGTTGACCCCTGCATCAACTGCGAGTTGTAAGCTACCCCAAAAGCGAGCATTTATCTCCATAAGAAACGGTATGCCCGTTTTCTGGTCACGTTTAAACTCAACCATAGCCACCCCATGGAATTCTATGTCAGTCAAAAGTCTCATTGAATAAGCTATGGTTTGGGGATTAGGGACAACGCTCTCACAAAGAACACTGACTCCACCCCAAAGTGGTTTTTCTCGCAAACGTCGATGGCTAAAAAAAGCAATCGGCTGTCCCCTATCATATAGAGCAAAAATTCCAATCCCTTCTCCTTCTATTTTTTGTTGGACAAGAAAAGGCACGGAAAATCCTGAATCATTATGAATAAGATAGGCACCTTCTTTATAGTCATGAACAATTTTAACAGCTGTAGATAATAAAGTACCACCTTTTATTAAGACAGATGCCCTCGGCTTAAAAATAACAGGAAAGTTTTGTTCTGCTGATAAATTTTTCCATTCTTCAATCCCACAAATCACCTTGGAATACGGGCAGGGGACAGCAAGCTTGCAAGCTCTATTAATCAGTTCGATTTTATCTGACGCAGCAAAATATTGCTCAGGCGATGGCGCCATGATCAATACCTGCGGGTGCAAAACAGATCCCCCATTCAATACTGCAGAAGAAGTTATGTCAGTACATGGAACAATAATATTTATTGCCTGCAAATGAATAATTCGTTGGATGTCTTCAAAAAAATAAGATAAATTGGTCAGGGGGTTTCGATATTTTTCCTGAGCTATACAATATTTTGATGCTCCTGCGAGGCTGGAATTCAAGCCGCTACCAACAATAACTGGAATCCCTTTTTCTCCTAATGCCCTCACTACAGCTAAACTAGAGCGCTGTTCTCCGTCCAGAACCAAAACTCTTTTCATTTTGTTCTGCTCAACCATTTGAAAATAACCGGCCCATTAAACTCTTGCAACGACCTCCTGCCAATAACAAGCATCGAGGGGAAAAAGACAATAACCACATAATCCAAAATTTAAGGTTGCCTGGGCGTGTATTTATTGCTTCCTTATAGGCAGTCCGTGCATCTTTATTCTTTAAATCAGACAAATAATGATATGCCAATAATGCTTGCAATTCAGATTTTCGATCCAGTAAAACACTTCTTATTTGCTGCGTTTCGCAGTTATCGTGGTGCATCTGAATAGCACACAGCATATTGGTTATCTTTTCTATACTGTTTTCTCGGTTAGACAAGGAGTCCGCCATTATAGGTGGCTCAAGGGTGGTCAAGATTATAGGAATGTATGCAATTTCGCGCAGTATAGACAATCGAAGAAAATATTCGGAATCATTGGCAACCCTGAAATCTTCCCTGAAGCCTCCATCTTCAACAAATGCTTGATGACGTAATAACACATTTGAAGGTTGGAGAATATTTCCGGAAATCAGCTCCTTGTAGACATTGCCAAACTTGACATCGATATCACATTTACCAGTATAGACCGGAAAGGAGTTCTGCATGGCATCGACAAGCGGTTGCCTGGGGATACCAAAATACTTATCTGAATATGAAACTGAATCTCCTTGTATACCAACCAGCGAGTCCATATCATTAAAAATGATATGGACTTGTTGAGGTAAAACTGCCAAAACCTTTTTCATTATTGCAAGACGCTCAGGGTACCAGGAATCATCGGAATCAAGAAATGCGACAAACCGCCCTTTTGCTATTTCCATACCATGGTTTCGTGCTCGAGAAACCCCACTATTTTGCTGATATACCAAGGTTACCCACTGATATTTTTCAGAAATCATATCTCCAGTTCCATCAACGGAACCGTCATCAACTACAATTACTTCGCAATCTTGCAAGTCGTTTGCAGCTACGCTGCTCAGACAACGGATTAGCCTCTCCTTCCTATTATAAGTCGGAATAACGACAGAAATCAGAACTGCCCTTTTCATTTATTATCTCCGCACATTAACCCATCATTACCCAACGACTCTCGATAAATGCGTTCATACCGAGAGACCATAATCCGAACATCAAATTGTTCCAAAAAAGTTTGGTAAGCGGCATCAGCCAATTTTTGACGTAAAGGTTCGTTTTGTAAAAGATGTATAACTTTTTTTGCGATCAAATTAGGTTGTTTTGGAGGAACAAGAATTGCATTTTCATTGTTTTTTAGGGCTGTTGGGATACCACCAACATCTGTAGATAATATGCATCGCTTAGCAGCCATGGCTTCAAGTATTGCCAAGGGAAGTCCTTCCCATTCTGAAGGAAAAACATACAAATCAAGTAAATGTAAAAGATCAGGGATATCCTTACGAAATCCAAGAAAAATAAAATTATCAGTAAGCGCAAGCCTGTCCACCTCAAATTCCAATGCCTGTCGTTCAGGTCCGTCTCCTGCAATTAGAAAACCAACATCAGGAAATGTCTTTAAAATTTCATGTGCAGCATGAATCAAATGAATGATTCCTTTTTGTTTGGTTAAAACGACTCCAAGCCCAATCAAGAATCTATACTTCTTATCCAGTACTTCCTTTTTCAGACTTTGGATATTTTTTTCTAAAGGTTCATCTGCTTCTGTTATACCATTTAAAACGACTTCAATTTTCCTCGGTGAAATTTTCTCATATTTTATTAAATTCCTTTTAAGTTCATCTGAAACAGCAATAATCTTGTCGACACGTAATGATGCCAGATACTCTGCAAACATATACCGAAATTTATCTGGAAATATCCTTGCATGATCTGTATGAACAAAGGATTTGCTCGGCATAGTAAGCAAAGCAATAGAACTGTCAAGAAAAGCGGCGCTGTTATGCGAATGAATAATATCGACAGCCTCTTTATGGATTATTTTACGCAGTGAAATCCAGGTAAAATACTTGGCAAATCTTCCCTTATTTGCATTAATATTATAGAGCGTGACGCCGCTCTCTTCAACTTCATCCGCCAATTCACCTCGACTCTTAAGACAAACGACAAGAGGTTCAAAGTAATCTCGATTAATGTACTTACATAAATTTATAACAACACGTTCCAGACCACCGAATGACAAGGCACCTGTAACGAACATTATTTTAATTTTTTTATCCATAAAAACCTATGAACTAATACAATTTCAATATTTTCAGTTCTGCAAAAGAAACTGTTTTTAAGAGCAGTGAACTCATTCCATACAAAACGGCACCGAGAATAACACCGCCAACTAAAAGCAAAGGACCATGTACTCCAGACATAAAAACAAAGAATAGAAGTGGAACACCCATAACTATTAATGAAATCATTATTCTTACATAATACCCAACACCGAGCGATGGCTTAAGCATAACCTTATGTAATACAATACACATAAAAACGAAATTGAACAGTTCACACATCAAAGTCACACTTGCCGCGCCAATTCCACCGTATTGCGGAATAAAAATAAAATTGAGCATAATGTTTGCAACCATTGCAATTACATTAGAACAGAGTACCATATTCTGTCTTTCACAGGCAGTTAATGTCCAACTTACCAAAGTTGACATGAAAAAAATCCAGACTCCACTCGCGAGCATCAATAGCATATTCCCCGCTTGCAGATAATCCTGTCCGTACATAGTCAGGCATATTTCCCTTGCAAGAACAGCAAGCCCCAAACTCATCGGCAAAGAAAGCCATAAGAAATATTTAAACATTAGCTTGTAAATGTCACTCAACGCAGCAAAATCATTTGCATACAACCTGGAAAGCACGGGAAATGCAGAAGACATAAAAATCATTGGAAAAAACGAAATGACCACTTCAAAAATAGTATATGCGGCCCCGTACAATCCCAACTCCACATCACCAACTATTTTTGAAATCATTACATGATCAATCCGAAATAAAAAAATATTTACACCAGATATTAGAAAAAAGGGAGTTGATTTTCTAATAAGCTGTAGTACAAAATGCCGTTCTAAATAAAATTGAGGTAAGACAAAAAAACGAGCAGCTAAAGCAACAACAACAACCAGAGTAACCAAGAAAGAAACAAAATAGCAGCCAAATATCCTAGGCAAGCTTACTATTGAAAAACTGACAGCATAAACACCAATCAGCAATGCCACACTTCTAACAACTTGGATTAAAGCCGAATAATCCATCCTTCTTCGGGCAATGAACATGGAATTAAAAACACCACAGATATTGCCTAAAAAAGTGCCAGCAGCAAAGATAAGCGCAGAGAATAAAACCTCCCTTGATTCTGCAAAATAAAAATATATAGCCATGAATGGGAAACAAATAAAAAACAATAGGCTCTTTGCTAAAATTCCTCCACCAAGATATTGTTTCTGAATCGCCACATCTCTGGAGACACTCCGTGTTACAAGAGTGTTGATTCCAAAATTCCAAAAAATAGCAACTAAAGTAATAAAAGATATCACATAGGTAGCAACTCCATACTTCTCTGGACCTAAATATCTTGCTATGAAAATGACTATAAAAAACGACAAAATACGCTGTATTAATTTCCCTATCATCAAATATGATGAATTAGCAGTTATGGATAGTTGTTTTCCCATGATGTAATTGACAGAGCCTAATCCAACTCTTCAGAGCCTCTCTTGATTTGTTTGATAACACGCGCAGGATTTCCTCCAACCAACGTCATAGGAGGCACGTTTTTTGTAACAACAGAACCGGCAGCAACGACTGCTCCCTGCCCAATATGAACCCCCTTTAAAATTATTGAACGGAGCCCCAGCCATACATAATCCTCTATAATTACAGGCGCAACATCCTGCTTGCTCATTTGTCTATTATTGCTGTAATGTAACGCATGACTATTGTTATCATAGATTCTCGTTTCACCTGCAATATGGCAGTTATTCCCTATAACAACTTTTTCTTCAACACTGATTGTAGTTTGGTAATTAATGGATGTATTATTCCCAATCTGCAACAAAGGAACTTCAAATAAATTAGAAGTAACAATCCAATTGTTACGATTTCCAATTTTAACATTATCACCTATAATAATCTTTCCGCTACCTACAATAAGTGGGATATCTCCATCGGCACGAAGATTGTTCCCAACCGAAAAACAACGATATCGAATCATTGGCTCGCAATAAAATTTATTTTTGAGCCAATACCACGACCGTCTAACAACAAAACGTAAATAAACAATTACAGCCATTATTGGCATAGGAATGTAAATATTCACATATGCAAACTTATAATACAAACCATTCAAGAAGGTTGGGAGCATTCCCCTTTTTTTTTTAATTTTTTCAATAAATTTTTCAAAAATTTTCATTTACCACTCCGCTTGCCAATCTTTATAATAGATATCCATCATTTCACCACAAATTTCAAAAAACATATCACGGTGTTCTGCATCCCATTTCTGAAAATCCGACGATATCTTTCCGGGATTTGATTTAGGCAGAATTCGGTTGGTTGGCATAATCTCTAAATACGCTAACAAGCCCGCAAGTTCGTCTCTGGAACAGGCAAGATCCTCCAATCGGATTGTCCTTGTCGAACAAAGTTCCGCTTGCTGCACCCGGTGGGTCCAAAATCGGCAGCATTTTTCAAAAAGAGATCCCTGAAAGTTAGGCTTTATTCGTTCCCACATATCATCTTTTTGATACCACCCTCTGTTAATGCCTGATTGAACCACTCTTCTACCATCCCGAATTATATGTACAATTTTATTTACCGGTAATTTCCCTGCTATATAAGAGAAATGCGGGGCGGCCTCAATATCATGACGGAATCCGCTATATAATCTAATGATATCATTTTCCAGCCCCGCAGTAATAGCCGGCAGTATATAGTCGAATAGAGTCTCGTGCCTTGAACACACTCTATCTCCATTATTAAACTGGAGTCCATCCAAATAATCTGCGATTGATGTCGTTCCACATCGACCAGATCCTATAAAAAGAATTGATGGCGGCGACATCATTGGCTTAACACTGATACTGCGTGAGTAATTTAAAAAACGATGTGCAATAGAAAATGCCTTAATCTTAACAGAATATAGAGAAGATTCATCGAGTTTTTTAATCCGTAAGGTTTTTTCCTTTGCCCCAAATAATCGAGAAATTTTCTCCCCTGTTTTGAGTTTTTTAAGAGAAATATTCAAATCCAGGGGTTTTCCCCATTCTCTCCGAAAAAAGCAAATCTCTGAATCATACGTCAATATTTCTATACTCCGAGGCATAAATACTTCCTTTATGTAATCTTATGTATCAATAACCTATTTTTCTGCATTGCCTCTTGAGAATATTTTCCTGGCTGGGTTGCCCGCCAAAATTATATTCGATGGATACTTTTTAGATATTATTACAGAGCCTGCAGAAACAATTGTGTTTTCACCAACTGTAGCGCCTGGAAGTACAATCGTACTGGTTCCCAACCAGCAACCCTTCTCAATAACTACAGGTTTATCAACAAAACCTTGCTTATGAATCGGTTGAGAAATCTCCATATAATTGTGATTCACTGACCATATTTTAACATTGGGACCAATCAAAACATCATCTCCGATATCTATACCGCCATTAGCGTTCATCAGTAAATTAAGCCCAAGGAACACATTGTCTCCGACTCGCAGGTTATGTATTCCTCGAATATGAACTCCTGGATAAATTAAAAGGTTTTTCCCAGCACGACCAAAAAATCGCTTTAATACACAACGTCGAACAACATTTCCAAAATGTCCTGGAATATCACGGCACAGCCAGTGCCAAAATTCATAACGGCCTTGTCTCCAGCTTAAATCCCAATATAATTTTTTTAGTATCTCAAAAAACATAAATAAACCTTAATATAAAAATCAACGTGGAAAATTGCTTCTTTAAAAATCACTTCGGGTGTTCTTCAGCATTTTATTGTTGCAGAAGAGTTTCTACAAACAGAATTTTTTTAGAGAGATCTTTTTGATCCTTACCAAATAATTCTTTGCGAGCCCCCAATGAAAAATCGAACTTTGTGTTTCTAAAATACCATCCCTGATATCTATTCGCCATAAAGTACCCCTTATTGTTAACCAAGCCGGTTACAGGAAGATAATTCCCACCAAAAAAAAAAACATCCCTGTTGGGGAGAATAGATGAAAACAAATCAATACCATGGTATTCTCCGCCATTTTCTTCTGGCTGGAATGCACTTATAATCGTTTTTGTGATGTCTACATGGGATGTTATGTAATCATCAACGACAGAGGACTTTATCTCAGAGAAGGCAATCATTAATGGAACATGAAAAGTAAGACTATTCAAAATCCTTGGGTTGATAAATAATTTACTCTCATATTCATGACGTATTCCATGGTCTCCTGTTATAATGATCACAGTATTATCAATCTGCCCAGTATTTTGTAACGTTGTTATCAAAGCTTTAATTAAATCAAATTGCCATATTGCATTTAGCTTAATTTTCTCTTGATCGCTTGTCGCATTTGGGCTACCAGGAGGAAGATTAAACGGTGCATGAGAAGATTGGGGGGCAATAGTTAAAAAGAAAGGCTTAGTATCTTTTTGTGCGTGAGTCGAAATTATACTCAATGCCTTTTCTATCAATATATTATCAAATTTATAAATTTGTGATCTATCCCAAACCCGAGCTCCATTTACAACTTTCAATGCAGAAGTGATTTCCTTGACATCAAATATGTGGTTAAAGCCCAACCCCCTAATCATATAGCTATCCTGCCTAAATTCCATAGGAGCGGTGCCTAAAAAATATGTTGAAAATCCATTATTATTTAAAAATATTGCCAGGCTATCGGTGCGAATGTTCTGTTTCCAACTATCCCCGTTAGTTAAATAAGGATATCGACCTGAAATCAGAGAGAAAATGGCGCGATCAGACTCTGGATAAGTGGTATAATGCTGAGTAAAAACGCGACCATGTTCAGCTATCCAAAAATTAGACGTCAATTGGCACAATTCTTTAATAGAAGGAAAGATATCGTAAGGGGCTGTTTCGATAATAAACAAGATAATATTCTTTTTATCAAAACTCCATGGATGTTCTTTTTTTAAATTATTATTTACAGTCCCTAACATTCGAAAAACCTCCTCCGGATGTCGAGAAATTTTATTTACCTTAATATTATAGAAATACTCATTAACAATCTCTGAAAAAGTGTTATATTGAAAAGCATTAGCATATATCCCTAAAGGCGTTGACAATGCAACGAAAACAAAAGACATAATACAAATTTTATTTGCAGCGTAAGAAAAATACAATTGTTGGTACCATTTATAGTGACGACACAGTAGCATCATCACTATAAAAACAAATGGGATACTAGCAAAAAATGCAATTTTAATTTGCAAAATGTGTGGAATTTTAGTCACAAATTCCGGATAAAATAGGACAAGCTGAATAGTTCTATAAATATCAAACAAAGAAAAGGGGCGGGCTTGAATAAACCATGAGGAAAAATTAAATATTGCTAAATAATAATATGAAAGAAATATTACAAGAAAAAACGTTCTTTTTTTTGAAAAGAACGCAATCATTACAACTAATGCAATAGAACTAAACTCTGCATAAAAATATTTAATATATTCGAAACTACTGCATACGCCCCCCATAGCCCACGTATGTTTTGAGTACTGCATATAAATCATCAAAACAGAACATATGCATATCAATATCGGAAATTTGATTTCTGAAGAAATACTGGAGTATCCCTTTAAAATTTTTTTGATAGCATATTTATTACGCATTACTGTCCAACTTTTAACACTATAATTTTAACACTCTTAAAACGAAATAATTGGGTATTGATTTACATATTTTATATTTTCAACTTTTTAGAAGTAAGCTTTCCTCTGTCCTCTAAGAAACCCTTTAGCGCATGATAGACTACTTTAGTATCATAATAATGAACGATGGAGAAAAGCACAGAATGTCCATTCTTCGTGGCAACAAAAAAGGATAGCACCAGGTATCATTTGTTAGACCAAATATTATAATAATAATTCAAGAGTGGGACGAATTCCCGAGTAGCCTTCTGCAAGCCAGCCGGTGAAGGGTGATTATCACCTTCTTTTGTGGGGTAGACAAGCAGGCTTTTCTCTGTCTGGCGGATATGCTGCACATTATCGTTCCAAATGCGGTGGTGGTTGCCCTGTTCCTCACCTTCATCATTTTGCTTACTTCCATGGCCCGAAGTTAGAACATTGAACAGGTCAAAAACCATGACGTTGTTCAAAAGGTAATTATTCTCTTTAAGCCAGTCATGAACCAACCAATTACTGAACCCTCGAGCGATCCGACCATCTTCGGGCAATTCATTTCGAGGAGGAGGAGTTACGATAACAAAAAATTTATCCGGATGCTTTCCAAAATATGAAAGCAAATCATTGAAAACGCGTTTGGCATTGGCAACTGTATGCTCATCTGACCCGGCGGTGAAGCTGTGTACAAGATTTCTTGGTTGAGAGGCAGCAGGATCATCAGGTTTTCCCTTAAGCAAAGTATTGGGATAACAGGATTTGAACATAATGATCTGATTCTCAGCTGAGGGGTCGGGATTTGAGAGATGGATTGATGATGTGCTGTTCTTGCGATCACCATAGTTATCTGTTTCCCGATTTTCTGTATAAATCGAAGCCATAATCAAGTTGGAATATGGGCCAAGAAACCATTCCGGCATATGGCCGATATCAGTTCTATCGCCAATACCATATGCACCCTGGTTTGCTTTGCCAAGCTTGTCAAGAATCTTACGCTTGATCTTTTTGACAAAGCTGTTTGTTAATGCGGCGGGTTCCCAGTCATAGGTAACATCATTCACGTAGTAGTTATTTTTATTTAACTCATTTACAAGACCGCCTTTTTCATGGGCAAGCCAGTGTCCGCCTACAGAGTGGTGAATAAAAAGTAACTTGACCGGATTTTTCGGAGAATTTATTTTTGCTATATTATCTGTTGCTTGAGTAGTTGCCATTACGGTACTCCCCCCAAATATGCATATCAATAGGATTAAAAGAATCTTTCCTAAAAAAATTAATTTTTTCATCAATATTATTTCCTTTTGCTAATCAACCAACTTACAATGATTGCTGAATATATGGAAAAAAATCTTCCACAAAATCAATTAACACAGATTCCGCCGCTGCCTCATTACCAGGAATCAACGTTGTAGAAATTCTGATAAGTGATCCTCTTGTATCATTCCTGGCAAATTTGTTAGCGGCTATACTCAATCGCATTTTAATATAATTACTGCCTATAAACTGACCTGACTTGAAGAAATAATATGTTAAAGTTTGACCAGTAGCTCTCGTTGCAATTATCTCAGCTATATCAATTGTTCTTTGTTGTTCACCGGAAAATAAAGTTATCGTCTTGGTTGTTTTCGTTGTTTTCTCCCCTATAGCACCCAGGCAGGACTCAGGAGCGTGAAAATCTACCTTTGTATCATTATAATGGACTACAGACAAAAAAACATTGCTCCCATTATCCGCAGTGAATGATCTATGAATTATTGCCCTGGTCTCAAGTATCTCATAAACCGTTTCATCCAGCGATACATCCTGGCCCTTCCATTTGCCAACCTGCATGGGAATAGCCTGCAAAACAGCAAGACCGGTTTCATCGTCCTGTGAAGAAACATACTGCAGATTATATGTCACAAAGGCGGTTACTGCCATCAAAAGGACAACTATCAGATATCGAAATTTCAGGTTCGCCATTCAAGCGCCCTGGCAGCAGTGAATATTAATAAAAATCCCAGGACAAAAACAAGAATGCCTGAACCGGTATGTACCAGAGTATCTGGACCGGCTGCTTCAAGTCCCCAATAATTTGAAACAAGGATAAGAATGGGGATTCGGACAATATTGGATAATAACGCAATGGGGATTGAAAGAGAAAAAAGAAACCATTTTTTTATTATTGAAATAGGTTCCAGATACGCAAATATTGATCCAAGAGCCAGGAATGCTATCAAGGAACGTAAGCCAGAACAAGGGTTCCCCACCAGGAGAGGGCCGGCCGGAATCAAAATATTAAATCCCTCAAGATAGATAGGAATACCAAGTATACTGATTATCCATACCCCTGCCTTGGCGGCAAAAATCTTGAGGGGGAAAGAGACAAGGCTAATCATGGCCTCGGGTAAGGGAAACATAAAAACCAGAAATAGAAGAGGAAACCATATGACTTTTGATATCTCTTTACCAAACAGGAAAATCGACAGACCAATGATCAGAAAAAAAATGGAAAAGCCAGAAATGGAAAAAATATAAAGCAGTGTTCCCAAGATATGCAGAAGTAAAGCAAAGAATAAAATAATTAGTCCTATAACACTAGTCTGCGGCTTTATCTGGGCAAGATTTTCTTTTTGCAGATAGATAAAATACAGGGAGATGAAAGGGACAATGAAACCATGAGAATAATATGAATCTGCCCCCATGTAGCGATCATACATCCACATGAGTGTTGTCTTGTAAGCAAAAACTGTAAATATCCCAATGATTGTCAGAAAGATAATGTTCACTGCCATATTTCGCTTTTGTGTTTCAGACAATTTAAAAGCCTAACTCATTGTTAATTAATTTTTTAATTTGCAAGCTGTCCGAAAGGGATAAAAAATGATGTGCAGGCAAGGTAATCAGATGTTTAGATATCATGGTTGCTTTTGGATAGGTTTTGTTTTTGAAATAATTTTTTAATTCTTTAATATTATTAATGGAATCCGGGTAAGCCATCATAATACCCAGTCCTTGTTTTTCACTTTTAGAAAGTATCCTGTCTAATATTTGAGTATCACATATTTTTAAAGGAAATCTTAATAAAGAATGATTTCCATTTTGATATATCATCGATGATGTCAAATTATCATTTTCTTGAAAAGCAGCTCTAAAGGCGTTTGCTTTTTGTTCACGTATAGACTTCATATTTCTTAATCTGAACTGCCAGTTTTTTGCAAGGCCAGCCTGGAAAGATGACATTTTTTTTAATGGGAACTCCGGTTCAAAAATGGTTTGTCCCAGCTTTAAAAATGGTAAAGATTTTGGGAACCAGAAGAGTGCCGGACGCATAAAAATAGTAAGGGTAATTGAATATATAACTAACTTTATAATATCTAACATATTATATGTTGGAGTGTTTTTCATTTGCTTGGTGATATTATCGGCAAAACTGTTGTTATTTGTAAGAATAATTCCACCTTCAATAGTTGAAAATGCTTTGCCGCGTCCAAGGCTGAAAAACCCTGCATCTCCAAGGGTGCCGAGTTTTTTTTCTTTTAAAGTTCCTCCCATTGCCTGGGCAGCATCCTCTATTATTGAAATCTTATCATCTTTATTTATTTTTCTTACTCGGCCTACATCTGCCGGCAAACCAAAAAGATGTGTGGGAAGGACTGCGAGAATAGAGCTTTTGGAGTTGGTGGCGTTTGATGGAGATAGTATTTTTTTTAATTGTTTGAAATCAAAATCAAGTGTTTCCGGATTTATATCACACACTTTTACTTTGAGACCTGCCTTTAAAATAGCAGATGGAACTGAATAACAGGTAAATGCCGGAATAAGAACTTCGTTCCTTTCAGGATATAGCTCATGTAATGCTTTTAAGATTATGGTAAGAGCAGCTTTACCTGATGATAAAAGAAAGCAATGCTTGACATTGTAATGCTCCTTAAGTTCAGACTCAAAACGATTGATTTCTTTTGAACCTCTGATTAATCCCTTTAATCCTGAAAAAATATCTTTTAAATAAATCGGGGCTGCTGCAGGGGGAAGAGTTCGTCCTATGCGCATGAATTATAGACCAATATTTTTTCTGATCATGGGGCCTAATATTCCTGTTACAGTTACAGGCAGCTTTTGCCAGCATTGAATCGCTATATTGAATCTTGATTTTTCTGATGCTTCTTCATTAACAGGCTTGCCATTTAAATGAATGTGGTTCCAGTGCAATGGCTCTGGTTGAGCTCCCCATTGTTGTTTAAATCTATATGTTCCTTCTTCTGGTGTTGATCTTCCAAAGTCAAAATATTTATATTTGCTGTCACAGGCATATTCGAGCATTGTCCAGTATAAGAGCATATTGGGGCTGAGGCGTCTGTATCTTTGCAGGGAAGAAGACCACGGATTTTCAAGAGTATCTTTGAACCCGAAAACAATGCTTGCAGCATATGGATTATTATCTTTATGTACAATTAAAATTCTTGTGTGTTCTTTAAATTGTTCCAAGACATTTTCTAACAACTTCTTTGAATGAACTGGAGAACCAAGATCCCTCATATTGATTAAAAAAACTTTATAGAACTCATCAAGTAGTTCCAGGCCGCCAATTTTTGATTCAAGGCCTTCTTTTATGGGTTTTTTTATTTGGCTTCTGAGTTTTGATTTAAAAGATTTCATTAATATTTCTGATGATTCAGGAAGTTTAAGGAGCATGCGAACTTTATGAGTTTTTAAAGTGCAGACAATTGGATTTGAGAAATCAAATTTTTCAAAGGATGGGCAGGCACGGGAATGGCGAAGTTCAATGCTATCCACATTTAAAGATTTACCTAATTTTATTGCTTCACCAAGAAGCGCTTTTTCAATTTCTTCATTGTCAGCCAGGATGCCTCCCATGTCAAAGAATGGCATTGAAATAAGACTGTTTCCAAAAATAAAATGTTTTAAGTGAATCAGCGGAAGGATACCTGTTAAAGATTCTTCTGAATTTTTATTAAATGCGGCCAGATAGTATGTTTTATGACCATAGGTCTTTTCAATTGTCCTTTTCCATGAAAACAAATGGTATAAAATCCCACCGGGATGATCATACACGTATTTATCCCATAATTCAGAAGCATTTGAATCAAGATATTTTATGAAGATAGTCAATACAGGAAATAAATTGAAATTTGTTGAAATTTTTTATCGAGGAAAATTTTTTTATTAATCCTAAGATTACTCACAGGAAGTTCAAAAAAATCATATTAACTCAAATCATATTACTTTTTCTTTTA
>Ga0209249_1000541_pt1 | contig 45144 bp, 30 predicted proteins | sample SaaInlV_200m_DNA_4_FD_184653 | JGI IMG/M metagenome (GOLD analysis project Ga0209249, IMG submission 184653) | Marine microbial communities from expanding oxygen minimum zones in the Saanich Inlet - SI037_S3LV_200m_DNA (SPAdes) (version 2) | ecosystem: Environmental > Aquatic > Marine >...
CCGAATGAAACGCTCGTTTGCTTCTTTTATAATTGTTGAATATTTAATTCTTATTTCATTTATTCTATCCATGTGGCAAAGATAGGAAAAAAAATTAATAATGGAGCAATTATATATTTACAATTACTAAGTATCTTTATCAACTGCTGATTATAGAAAGGCCTGATTTTGTTCAGATATATTTCTCGTTTAATATTTTTATCAAATATACTTTTCATATTGCCACTATTTCTCATTTATATTAAATATACTTAACAAAGATAGATATATTTTCATATTCATTCAGCATACTTATAATTTTTTTAATTTTATTGAAAAAGACCAAAACCCTGAAAGGGTGGAACAAATATTCGGTCATAAAATTCGAAAATAATTATTAAATATCGGACTTTCAGCCCTAAATCTTCATCATTTCGCATATCACACAGGGTTTTACCCTGTGCTTTTACATGGTGGGCTTTCAGCCCTTTTAACTGCTAATTGGTATTGAAAAGAGCTATATCTGCATTTTTTTGTACTTATTACTGGACGGTTTACTTTTTTTTGAATAGTAATCTAAATTTATAGTTTTATACTTTATTGTGTAAACCTACTTTTAGAACAAGATAAAAAAACAAATTCGTAATTCGAAATGGGTGAAAAGTAAATTTCCAAGGTTTTATATTTGGAAATTTATGGCAATCTAAATTCAATGAAAAAAGCCCTGAAAAAAACCTTCAGGGCTTTGGGTGAATAATGGGAATCGAACCCACGACCTCTGGAACCACAATCCAGCGCTCTAACCGACTGAGCTATATCCACCATAATAAATCGGCTGCAAAAGTATTTATATTTTTTTTAATAATGAAATATTATTATTAAAATATTTTTCAGTTTTTATTGCAAAAAAATGTTTTTTCCCTATCTTTTGTCATTATACAAAAGAAACAATTCCGATAGCTTTCGGAACAATAAAAAAAAAGATGCTTCCACTCATATGCCATCACCCGCCCGCTTTTGTTCTGGTCAGGTGTAAAGATTGCTAATTTTACCAATTAATCAACAAACCAGCCTTAATTTGGAAAACACTATTTTTACTAGTCAAATCGCTGGTAATTCCGGAATATTTATTTGTTGTTTCCAATGTGATATCTGCAAATCCGTATGAATATCTGGCATCTAACATTAACTGGAGCTTCGGTCCTCTTCTGATATTGCTCCCAAGAGGAAAAAGTCCACCGAAACCACCAACAACACCATAATCGTTAGAAAGGGTTTCTCTATACAAATCGTCGTGAAGATCGTAGATAGTTTCTATTGCCATGCCTGAACTATTGATAGTGCCAATAGTTTGCTCACCTACAATTTGAGCAGATCTTAAAAAACTATAATACAAGCCGGCATTTAAATAAAACTTAATATCAACCCCAAAATATCTTTTCAGCATAATTGGAACTGTCAAATAATCGTAGGTTGTTTCTGCATCAGTAGCAATTGAACCAAAAGTTCCGGAGCCGGTAACACCACTTTCCTTGTTTACAACTCCAAATTCCGAAAAATTCAACTCAAGTTGAAACCCATAATCGTTATTTATGTTATAAATACCTAAAATTCCGTATATCGTACCTAATTTTTTTTGAGGATCTTCTATATCCTGAATTAAATCGGAAAGATTCGCACCCATCGAAAACCCAATTTGAAATTTTGGAATGTCGTTTTTATAAGCATTACTGCCTAAATTGCTATTAAAAGAATTATTCTTAAAAAATAGTTTTTGTGGTTTCAGAAATCTAAAACTTTCACCTACAGCTTTTGCTTTTATCACAGAATATTCTGCAAATGATTTCAAACTTATTGCATTGAAAAACACTAAACTAAGCACCAAAATTTGAATAAATCCTTTTTTCATAACTATCACATTTTAAAAAGCTGCAATTTAATACAAATCTTGTTTATTTATATTTTTTCTGATTTTATTGTTACAATTTTTCTTGAGTAAACTCAGAATTCTACATTTGAGATTTTCCTAAATCCTATCACCGTACATTTTCATTTGAAATAAAAAGAGTCTGTTGAAAACCTGTATCAAATAAAACTTATGGTTTATTAGTTTGAAGTTTTAACTTATGGGGACTTCTATAAATGCAAATTTCTTCGTTGTTTCAAAATTTCAAAATCCTCATTTACAATAGTAAACTGCGGTTTTGAAATTTCTTACGCCTTGAAATTTACTATTTTTAGAAGCCCCCTTATAATATTATTGATTGAAAAGGAATACCCTAATACTCAACAATAATAAACAAATCTTCGTCTTTTTTCTTCATCAAATATTTCTCTCGGGAGAATTTTTCAAGTTTGTTTTTGTCGAAATGAAGTTCGTTGTAGCTGATTTTATCTTGAGCAATTTTTTCAATATAAAATGCCTTATCCTTTTCTAACTGTTTGATATGGTATAAATCTTTTGCTCGTGAAATCCAGTCGTTCGAATCAATAAATGTTATCCAAATTAACGAAAGTAGAAGGGTAAAAATAAACTTATTCTGTAGAAAGGCCGGGATATATTTTTTATACTTATTAATATTCATTACAACATTTTTTTTTACAAATGTATAATTTCTGAATGAATTTCAGCTATAATATATTAAATTTTATATAATATTTTCATTCCTGAAAAATCCTGACTTACAATCGGATTCAAACGAATCCCCCAATTATTGGCATTATAAATAATTTTCCCAACAGCATATCCAAAACATGCACCGAGAAAAACATCGCTAGCCCAGTGAGCATTATCATAAATTCGTGATATTCCAACCAAACTTGCAATACCATATGCCAAAATTTTTGTGCCCGAAGAATTAGAATACTCCGAAGCTATAATTGTTGCCACTGAAAAAACAACCGATGTATGCCCCGAAAAAAAGGAACGGTAGTCAAAGCCCGGACCACTCCAGAAATGCGGATTTTCGGCACCGGTTTGAAATTGTCCGGGAGTATGCCTTCCAAACAGAAATTTTGGAACATGTGTAAGCAATCCTGTTAATGCAAAAGCTTTTGTGCCTAATATTGCAACTTTTTTTGTTTGTTCGTTGTGCAAAAAACTTCCGTGAAGATACAGCAAACCCAACGAAATAAGGGTGTAATTTCTGTAAAGATGAATATTGCCAAAAGGTTCCACAAAATTCTTTGAAAAATTATTCAATGAAGTAGTTTTACTTTTTTGTACAATCGACTGAATATCTCCATCTACACTCATTAATAAACCAGTAGTTCCAACAGCAATGCCAACTTTCAACCACTGGTTTTTTGTCAGATTTTTTGGGCTTAATGCAATATCTCTTATATCGTGCCAATACGACCAAATATATTCTCTATTCACTGAGGCTTTATTCGGAAACTGGAGTTTTTCCGATTGTGAAAAACCGTTTTTCGAAAAAGTTGAAATAATTATAAGAAATAAACCAAAATAAAAAACAATCTTGAAATCTTGATTTATGACTCTGAGTTTATTCATATAAAAAGAAAAGTCGAAAGATAATGCTAACAACAAATATCTTTCGACCAACTTTACAATTTTCATGTTTGAAACTATGATATAGGGTTATTTTCGGCAAACTTCTTCAAACGAAATTCTAAATCGACAAACTGGCTTCTTTGAATTTGTGAAACACAAGCGCGCATTCCTTCCAATCGTTTGCTGCCTGTAATATCAAGAGAAATTGCACTAATTCCGTAATATAGCAATTCTTCTAACAATTCTATACCGGAAAATCCGGGGTACGAAAATGTGAAATAAAATCCATCGGCAAGTTGCTTTTCTTCATCTTTATCGTAAACAATTTTAAATCCATTTTCAATAAACAATTTCTTCATTATTTTTGCTCTTTCGCCATATTCTTTTACCATTTCAATGAAATCGAAATCTCCATCGTTTGCAGCTTTCAGCATAGCTTTTAAGGCATATTGAGACGAGTGGCAAACTCCGGATGATAACGAATATAATGCTCCAAAAACCATTGCATATCCTAATTCGTCTGAATTGAAAAATCGTTTTAAATCTGGAAATTTTCTATAAAATAATTTGTTTGAAATTACCATACTACCAATTCTTTGCCCGGCATAACTAAAAACTTTCGAGCTTGAAATTAGCAAAATATAATTGTCGGTATAATTTGCAATTGTTGGCTGATAGGGCGGCTCACCGGGCTTTGAATAATCTTTTCTGAAATCCATAGCAAAATATGCAAGGTCTTCTAAAACTATAACATCATATTTATTAGATAGTTCTGCAATAATTTTCAATTCTTTTTCGGTGAAACAAATCCATGAAGGATTGTTCGGATTCGAGTAAATTATTGTGGAAATATTGCCTTTTTCTAAATAGCTTTCCAGTTTTTCATGCAATGCTTCGCCTCTGAAATCATAAACATCAAATGTTTCAAATTTAAGTCCAAGAACACGATGCTGTTGCTTTTGAACAGGAAATCCAGGATCAATAAATAGTGTTGTGTCCTTTTTGATGTCTCGTCGGCATGAAACTAAAAATGAAGCAAATCCTCCTTGCATTGACCCAACTGTAGGAATACAACTTTCAGCGTTCACATCAATGTTTAGAAACAATTTCACAAAACGTGCAATCTCAGGTTTCAATTCTGCAACTCCTTCAATCATAGGATATTTAGAGGCAACTCCACTTTTAAGTGCATCAATTTCTGCTTGAATTCCAACTTCTGCAGGTTCTAATCCGGGCACTCCCATTTCCATTCTGATAAACTTATCGCCACTAACTTTTTCAATATTATTTACCAATCTAACAATTTCTCTAATTGAGCCTTTCCCAACTACCGGCAATCCTGACTCTTTAATTTTTTGTTCAACCAATACTGAATCAATAGGTGTATTTTTCATTTTATAAAAATTAATTTTATTATCATTTTTCAGCAATATTACATTTTTTTTATTAAAATCTTATATTTTTCTATAATTAAAATCAATGAATGATGAAAGAGTTAATTGTGAGCTTAATTTCAATTTTATAAAATGCAATATCTATTTTACATTCAAATAATTATTTAGGAAAACTTGAAGAATAAACTAATTTTGTAAATAAATACTGGAGAAATGAGGTTAATAAATCCCTTATACTATAAGGCTTTTAAATATTTAATAGAGAATGAAAGGCTGACAAAAAAAGTGCGAAGTATTTTGTCTGACAAAGAAATTTTAGACAAAAGTATAAGCCAGCAGGAAACTGTTTTAAACAAAGAAAAATTAGAAAACATTTTATAATAATAAAGAATTGTACCTTATTAATGAACCCACAACTTAAAACCATAATCAAAGAACTTTCAGATAAATATTTTAGTGAAATACAAAATATCAGGCGGCATATTCATAGCAATCCTGAATTATCTTTCGAAGAATTTGAAACTTCAAAATACATTGCTTCAAAACTTGAAGAATACAATATCCCGTTCATTTCCGGGATTGCAAATAACGGCATAGTTGCGACAATAAAAGGAAAAGCAAATTCAAACAAAATTGTTGCACTGCGGGCAGATATAGACGCATTGCCAATTACTGAAAAAAATGATATTCCTTTCAAATCGAAAGTAGTTGGAAAAATGCATGCTTGCGGTCACGATGTTCACACCGCATCGCTTCTTGGAGCAGCAAAAATTCTTAACGAACTAAAAGGCAAATTTTCCGGCATCATAAAACTTGTTTTCCAACCGGCTGAAGAAAAAGCTCCGGGCGGAGCAAAAGCCATGTTAGAAGAAAATCTGTTCGGAAGTGAAAAACCAAATCTTATTATAGCTCAACATGTTATGCCAAGTATTGATGTTGGAAAAGTAGGTTTTAAATCTGGAATGTACATGGCTTCTACTGATGAAGTTTTTATTACAGTGAAAGGTAAAGGAGGACATGCCGCTTTGCCACACGAAATTACCGATACAGTTTTGATTGCCTCACACATTGTTGTGTCTTTGCAACAAATAGTTAGCAGGCATGCACCAGCCTCAATTCCAAGCGTATTGTCTTTTGGGAGATTTATTGCTGATAGTGCATTGAACGCAATCCCCGATGAAGTGAAAATTTCCGGCACATTCAGGACAATGGATGAAAATTGGCGAAAAGAAGCAAAGCAAAAAATAAAAACAATTTCAGAATCTATTGCAAAAGGGATGGGTGGCGAATGTGAAGTAAATTTTATTGACGGTTATCCTTTTTTGGTGAACGACCCAAAAATAACTTCACAGGCAAAAGAATTTACATCTGATTTTATTGGAACAGAAAATATTGAGGATATGGAAATCAGGATGACCGGAGAAGATTTTGCATATTTTTCTCAGGAATATCCTGCAACATTATTTAGACTTGGGACACGAAATATTAAGAAGAATATTACTTCACCTCTACATTCCTCCACATTTGATGTTGATGAAAATAGCCTAAAATTAGGAGCAGGAATTATGGCATGGCTGGCTGTTTCTTTTTTGAAATAGATGATCAGGTTTTGGATTTTCTAAAAATAATTAATTTATTCTTTAAACTACACCGTCAACATGTCGACGTGAGCGGAGTTTTATTTCCTTTTATAAAAAAAAACTTCATTTTAATACTTATTTTCTCTTCCAGAACTTCAAAATAATTTTTAACCAAAATTTACTAAGTTAAAAATATTGTTATTTTTGTGGAATATTAATTGCACAAACTAAACAAGGTTTTAGATGAATAGAGAAAAAAATAAACAAATCACACAAGAATCTATGAAATTGTTAAACCTTAGAATGATATGGATGTTTTAAACAAAACAATAAAGAAATATACTGAATTTTCTGTATATACTAATGTTAAGTGCAATTAGGAGTGACTACACAGCCACCTGATTTGGTTGAAAAAGAATTAAAGATAAAGAAACCTATTTTAAGAAAAAAACTGTATTTTTGTTTTAGTATAATTTATGTATTTTATAATGGAATTAACTCACAAATATTTAGAAAAAATAGGATTTTCAGTAGATACTGAGAGTACTAATTTTGGTGAGATATTCCTTAATATAATCACAATAAACGATGAAATAAACAATAATATTTTAATCCCATTCATATTTTATAAAAATGAAGATGCCTTATTTAAGTTTTATCTTAATGAATGGAATAAAAATGAAATTAATTATTTTATAGCAGTCGGTTCAGACAGGTCATATATTATTAATGCCAAAGAAAAAACTAAAAGCGAAGACATCTTAAAGAGTAGTTTGATAATTGATAATTTTGATTACGGAACTGATACTATCGACTACAATGATATTAAATTAGAAACATTACCTTATACAAAAGAAAATATCGACAATTCATATTTTTTCGATTATGTTCTAAAAAAACAAAAAGAAGTAAAAAATGAAGTTGATACATACCTATTAAACAACTTAGTAGCTTTAAAAGAGGAGTTGTCAAAGTTTGATACCGACAATGAAAACATAAACGGTTTAATTTTAAAAAGTCTTTTTGTAAAATATCTTGAAGACAGAAAAATACTTGCCAAAACATCTATTGCAAAAGTTTTAGAAGAAGGTAATCCGTCTGCATTAACTGAATTGTTTTCTAAAATTGCAGTAATAAATGGAGATATTCTAAAAAAGGATTTAAGGGTTACCGAAAAACACATAAATGAACTTAAGATTTTCTACACTCACGACTATAAAGAATATAAAAAAGGGCAACAAAATTTATTCTACCCTTATAAATTTAATAAAATTCCTATACAACTAATAAGTAATGTATATGAGGAGTTTTTGGGAAGAACGAATAAAGAAGAAAAAAAATCAAAAGGTATTTTTTATACAAAAACCTTTGTGATTGATTTTATGCTTTCGCATACTATATATCCTAAAATTGAAAAACAATCTCACTCAACTATACTTGACCCTGCGTGTGGGTCAGGTGCTTTTTTAGTTCAAGCATTTAATAGAATATTAAAATCGCAGCTCGAAAAAAATCTTTCAATAGACGAGAAAGCAGAAATTCTTCAAAAACAAATTTTTGGAATTGATACAGATGTAAATGCTTTGCAAATTACTGCATTTAGTTTATATCTTACTCTGTTGGACGGAATAAGCAAAAACGAAATTCAAGAACAACTCAAAAAACGAAATCCTATTTTACCTTCATTAATAGGATACAACTTATTGCAAAGAAACACCATTGTAGATGATATTAAATTTGAAATTAAAATCAATTCAAATATTTATTCATTCACGAAATTTGATTGTATTGTTGCTAATCCACCATGGTCACAATTAGATAAAAAGGAAAACATTGTTAGGAATGAAATAGATAAATTAGATATTTATAGAAATGTTTATAATTATCAAACATCTCAAGCTTTTTTATTAAAAATTGATAAGTTATGCCATACGAATACAGATATTGCAATTATTGTAAATAATTCAAATTTTTTAAACGAGAAATCCAAAGAATTTAGAATTGAAATTCTTGAAAAATATCGACTAAAATATTTTTATGAACTTTCCGAGATTGCAGATATTATTTTTAAAGGAACAAAACATCCAAGTGCTGTTTTAATACTTGATAAAAAAGATATAAAAACTCATGCGATAAAATATATAAGCCCAAGATTATCAAAGTTTAGCAAAATATTAAATATTATATCTTTTTCATCAAAAGACATAAGAGAAGTTAAACAAGAAAATTTAAAACAGGAAGATATTTTATGGAAAATTTTTGTGAATGGAAACTGGAAAGATTATCAATTAATAAGTAAAATTATTTTAAATAATAGTTTTTCAAAGGAGATAAGATGTCAAAGAGGATTTGAGGCCTTGCAGGAAAATAAAATGGTGCAAATAAAGAGCCCAATTAAGCATTCAATTTATAATACCAATGATAAGACGAACTATTTTATTATTGACAAATTAAATAGTTTTATTTGGAATAGAAAGTTAAGGCGTTTACCATTACCAAAAATATTTAGTGATAGTTACTTCAAAAAACATATTCTTGATAAATTGAAATCTGATAATGATAAGAAATTAATACAGAAATATTATAAAAAAACTAATGAAGAGTACATCTCAACTATAATTAGAGATTATAAAACAAAACTTGAAATAGATTATATTTTATCTAGAATTAATCAATCATTATTTAGTGGTAAAAGAATAATTATTGAAAGACAACCCTCAAGCCTTAATAAAATCAAAGCAATATATGCTGAAACCAAAGTGCTTAGCAAAGATAATACGTTGATATTAAAGGTGGAGGAGTTTAATAATTATAACATATTGTTAGCTATTTTAAATTCTTCTCTTACAGGATATTTTTTCACAAATGTATCTTCACAATTTTCAAAAGGAGGAAGAAGCTCATTAAGTGTAACAGATATTTCAAAATTTCCTTTCCCGAAAGTTGATATAAACAATTCGATTGTTAAGAAAATACAAAATAAGGTTGTTCTTATTAAAGAATATAAAGGTCTTAATAGAAATACGATTGAAATTGAAAAACAATTAGACGAGCTTATCTTTGACTTATATGGGTTACTAGAATTTGAAAAAGAAATAATTAGAGAGTTTTATCAAATAAATGTTGAACGAAAGAATAATGTCGTAGAGACACAAGACATACAAAATTATGTTGAAGCATTCCGAGATACTTATCAGTTAATGATTAAAAAGAATTTACGATTAAATGCTTCATACATTATTTCAACAAATATTGGTACAATTGTAGAGTTTAGTATTGTAGATAAAGAGGATTTCATTAGCGAAATAAAATACGGTAATTTTACTCAAAGGCAAGTTTTAAATCTTGTAAAAGAGCTTCAAATACAAAAAGAATTATTAAACGGTAGTATTAATGAAGAAAAGGTGAAAATTTATGAGGAAAATATTTTTTATATAATTAAAAGTAATCAGTTTAAAGATTGGACAAAGCGTCAGGCAATGGAAGATGCAAATGAAGAGGTAAAAGAAATGCTAAAAAAGTTGTTATAGTTATGGAGATGCCGACTGAATTTTATGATTTTATTGCTCAATATAAGGATAAGGAAGATTTTATAGAAAATTTGTTTATAAAAGCATTGATTGATAGTTATTCAAGAGTAAAAAATATTGAAAATATACACAATATAAGTGAAAATAAAATTCGTAATAAATTTCAATATGATTTAACACATTCAAATAAATTAACAAAACAAATAATTGAAAAAGGGTTTATAACGTTCACGGCTGAAAATCAAATTATCAATTATGAAAGAGAAGTAAAACGAACAGATATACAATTTATCATAACAGGCTTGTTAACATATGTTGTTGAATGCAAGAAGCTAAAAGGAATAAGCAAAGCTCAATATATTGACAGCGGAATTAATCGTTTTGTTGAAAACATATACATTAGTAAAAATGAGGAATATGCAGGGATGTGTAGTTTTATTGTTAGTGAAGATGTAAAGCATATTATTTCGGGTACAAAAGACAGAGTTAAGGTATATAATTTTGTATCATTAAACGACAATTTAATTTGTGATTTTGAAAATTCTTTTAGTTCCACTCATAATAGAGTAGATGATAATAATATTCAAATTCATCATTTATTTTTTGGTATGAATAATAAAAGTACATAATCGAGTAGGCGGCTGATGGTCAAATAACCGCCAGTACAACTCTCACTCCAGCTCACTCGAATATATTGTCCGTGCTTTTAACAAGCAATAGTTAATTCCGTATCAAAACCAGATAATCCACAATCAATTATTTTACAACAATCCGCCATCAATTTTGTTCAAAAAATTCAAGATTAAAATTGAAAAACCGAAAGTCTAATCAACATTATCATCAAGATAAGAATTCCTATTTAAGCCAATTTCCGGATCATCAGAGATTGAAAATCGTGAGATTTCTGAATCTGCCGATTGATTAAAATTTTCAATGTCAATATTTTTTCTTTTATATGCCGGAATATTTTCCATTAATTCTATATCGACATTTGATTGCTGATTCTGGTTTGCATAAGATGTATAATTCTCAGCTGATGTATTCATTTGATTTGCAGCAGGATATTTAGACTTTTTACTATTTGTACTATTTCCATTAGATGTATAATTATCATCTTTCGTATCAAATTCATATGATCTGGATCTATTTGTATCATCAGAAATTTTCCTGTTCTCAACTTTCCCGCTAAGTGAAACAACTGTTTTTATTCTTTCCTTTTTAACATAAATTTCCGGAATTACATCGGCAGAGAAGCCCGTTGCAATTATGGTGATATTAATCTTGTCGCCAAGGCTTTGGTCAATTCCATTTCCCCAAATCAAATTTGCATGAGAGCCTGCCGAATTTTGAACATGTTCGGTAATATCCCCAATTTCATCCATAGTAACTTCAGCATTTCCGGAAGTTATATTTAGCAGAATATTTTTAGCACCGGTAATATCATTATTATTCAAAAGTGGAGAATTTAAGGCTTCTTTAATTGCCCGCAGAGCTCTACCCTCGCCTTCCGACATTGCTGAACCCATAATAGCCACACCACTGGTTTTCATCACAGTTTTTACATCAGCAAAATCTACATTTATATATCCATGAACAGTTATTATTTCGGCAATTCCTTTTGCAGCAATAGTTAGAACATTGTCGGCTTTAGAAAATGCATCAGAGATTTTCAAATTTCCATGAATCTCGCGAAGTTTTTCATTATTGATTACTAAAAGTGAATCAACATGATCTTTAATTTTATTGATACCATCGATTGCCTGATCGATACGTCTTTTTCCTTCAAACCTGAAAGGAATTGTAACAATTCCAACTGTCAGAATATCAAGCTCTTTTGCTGTTTCAGCAATTACCGGAGCAGCCCCGGTACCAGTTCCTCCACCCATACCGGCAGTGATGAAAGCCATTTTTGTATTGTTTTTTAAAATGGTTTCAATAGCTTTAATATTTTCCTGAGCCGATTTTTTTCCCTGTTCAGGAATATTTCCTGCACCTCGCCCATCTGTAAGATTTTCGCCTATCTGAATTTTAGTAGGAACCGGACTTTCCAGCAAAGCTTGAGAATCGGTATTTACTACTACAAAACTTACATCTTTTATTCCTTGCCTATACATATAATTCACCGCATTGCTACCACCTCCACCAACACCAATAACTTTTATTATAGAATCGTTGTCGATGTTTGGAATTTCAAGATTTAATACATTTTCTTCCATTGGTTATTGTGTTTTGAAATTTGCTTTTAAAATAAATTTTTCAATCAGGAACATTCTATTGTATTATAATTTGTTAACTTTTTTCCTTAATACTATTTTCTTCTGTAGAATCTCCAACGAGTGTATCCGAAGCGAATGTTAGATTTAATTCTTTCTGAAATTCTACGATTGTTCTTCCTATTTTTTTTATAAAACCGTTTTTCTTCTTTTCCTTCTTTTCTTTTATAACTTTTTTCCTTTGTTTTAGCCGTTCAGGTTCTACCGGCATTTGAGGGAAAGCGCGAAGTTGATCGGTATTATCTGTTGTCTTTTTGTTTCTCTTTACATATTTCTTGATAGACTTATCGTTAGAATTATTTAATGTTGAATTTTCTGTATTCAGGTTTGTAATCTTTTCCTTTTCAATGTTTTGATTCTGAAAGCTGAGTTTTTCTGTCTCTTCAATTCTCGGAACAACTCGAATAGGTTTTACCCTCTTGTTTTCAATTGTATTTAAATCAGATTTAAGTGTTACAATTTCTTTTTTCTCAATTCTATTTTTTCTATCAAGTGTTTTGTTTATTAGTTCCGATTGAAAACCTGTTGCAATAATTGTTACACTAAGATTGTTTTCTAATTTTGTATCTGTGCAGTTTCCCCAGATAATTTGAACATTTTGTCCAACTTGCCCTTGCACAAAATCAGTTATCTGCGAAAGTTCCTCTATGCTACATTCTTCTGTGCCTGAAGCCACATTCAGCAAAATATTCTTTGCTCCTCTAATATTCGTGCTGTTTAACAAGGGTGAATGCAAACTGTTTTTGATTGCATCAATTGCCCGATTTTCGCCCGAGGCAATTCCTGTTCCCATAATTGCATCTCCACTAGCATTCATAACCGTTCTTACATCAGCAAAATCTACATTTACATAACCGTGAACAGTAATAATTTCAGCGATTCCTTTCACAGCTGAGGTTAAAACATCGTCAGCCTTCGAAAATGCGTCTGTCATTTTCAAATTTCCATAAAGGAAACGAAGCTTTTCATTATCTATAACAAGGAGCGAATCTACGTATTTTCGCATCTCTTCAATTCCTTCCAAAGCTTGATTGAACCGAACTTCACCTTCAAATCTGAATGGTACGGTTACAACCCCAATTGTTAATATATTTAAGTCTTTCGCAATTTTTGAAATTACCGGAGCAGCACCCGTCCCTGTTCCACCGCCCATTCCGGCAGTTACAAAAATCATTTTTGTATCTTCAAGTTCTTTTTCAATCTCGTGAGAACTTTCGATGGCTGACTCTTTTCCTTTTTTTGGAATATTTCCTGCCCCTTTTCCTTCGGTTAGGCTAGGTCCCAATTGTATTTTCTTTCGGATTGGGCTTTCTTCCAATGCCTGCCAGTCTGTATTGCAAATCATATAATCAACATCGTTAATTCCATATTTAAACATATGATTAACGGCATTGCCTCCACCTCCACCAACTGCACAAACCTTTATAATCGACTGTTTTTTTGTGGGAAAATCAAAGTCTAATAGTTCATTGTCCATAATTGAATATTTTAAGGTTTATAAATCTGACTTATTTTTATTGCATGTTTTTATCAGTAAGCAAGTTTTTGAAAAATCCCAAAACTCCGCCATTGTCAACATTTTTACCATCCGGCTCAACATCATTATCACTGTTTTGAATTGCAGGTTTAGTTTGATCTTTTGCTTTTTTTATCGCTTGGAGTGAATCCTCATAATCGCTTGCCTCGATGAGAATCCCAAGTGCTGTAGAAAATTCGGGTTTCTGCAATTCGATATCCAAGTTTTCAAATTTATCTTCAAATGGAATACCAATTCTTACTTCCATTCCTGTTTTAAAAGCCAATAATTCGTCAAGGTTTCTTAATAAAGCTCCGCCACCAGTAACAACAATTCCTGCACCAATTATATCGAAATATTTTGATTTCTCAATTTCGAATGCAACTTGTTCGGCAATTTCTTCAATTCGGGCTTGAATGATATATGCTAAACTTTTGAATGAAATTTCTTTAGGTTTTCTTCCATTTATTCCTGCAATAGATACTACTTTATCTTCAGGAGCACCGTCTCCAATTGCCGAACCAAACTGAATTTTAAGCAATTCTGCATCTCTCAACAAAATTTGGCAACCTTCTTTAATATCTCGAGTAACAACATTGCCACCAAAAGGAATGACTGCAATATGACGAACAATATTATCGTAAAATATAGCTACATCAGTAACACCTGCTCCTATATCTACAAGAACAACTCCGGCTTCTATTTCGTCCGGAGACAATACAGAAGCTGCCGAAGCAACCGGATTTAGAAATACCTGATTATATTTCAAATTTATTCGATTCAGGCTCTTTTCAATTCCAATTTTCGAGATTTGCTTATTTGTAATTATTTTGAAATCAGCTTCAAGCCTGTTTGCAGTAATACCTATTGGATTTGATTCTTCAGGATCGCCATCAATAATGTATGCTTGTGGAATTATTTCTAAAATTTCTTCGTCCAATCCTATTGAAATCTTATTCATTTCATCAATCAATAATCGAACATCATCGGCAGAAATCTCATTATTTTTGTTTTCGATATATCGCGAACCTTTGTTGAAAATCGTTTTTATCTGATGGCTTGTTACACCTACAAAAATATTATTTAATTCATAATCGTAGTTTTTTGTTGCCATTTCGATAGCTTCCTCAATAGAATTAACCGTTTCTTCAACATTTTTCACTACACCTTTTTTTATTCCTTTTGATGTAGAAGTTCCTATTCCGAGAATCTCAATTTGTCCCGATTCTTTAATCTGTGCAATCAACACAACAGTTTTTGTTGTCCCAATGTCGATTGCAGTTATATGTTTCATTTCCATAAGCATATGTTTTATATAGTATAACCTTTCTTTTGTTTATTAATTACTGATATTTTAGTTTTTTAGTGCAAACTATTTGATTTTCAAATTTTAAATTAATTGTTTTATACTTTCCCCAACCTTCCACTTTTAAGGCTTTGTTGTAAAAGTTCATCAAATTTTTGAATTTGATTTCTATATTTGTAATATCGCCCAATAAAACCTTATGTGCTCCAACTCTCGGAATTAAGATAAAATCTTTGTTTTCATCAATTTCAATATGTTCTATCTGCGATTTCCAAAATTTGTTTGAACTTATAAAGTTTGACAATTCAATAATTTTCTTAATTATTCCCAAATCTTTTTCATCAGAATTTGCATTTTTGCTCTCTTCATATTTTATAATATCACTTTTTGTAATATGGCCTGTTGCAACCAAAACATGAGCGGTATAATTTGTTGAAGTAGGCATAATATCTTCATTTTCATCGATATAAATATCTATTTTAGGTTGATTTATAATACGTAGAATTGGCTTTCTTTGTACAATTTCAATCATTAGATTTCCTCTAAAAGTAAAATAAACTTCTGCATTTTCGATAGATGGATGATTTTCAATAGTAGTTTCAATTTGAGCAGTGTTTATGCTATCAATATCTTGTTTTTTTAGATTTATTTTACTTTTTTCTAATATTTCAATTATTTCAGATTCACTTACAAATTTGTTTAATGAAGTATCTATCTCAATTTGTATATTTTCATAGCTGATATTTTTCCTTTTGAAAGAAACAAAACTAATGCTTGTAATTAAAAAAACAAGAAATACCGACCATAATACAATGGGACCTAAACGATTAGTTTTTTTTATATTTTGATTTTTAGGGGTTTTCATTTTTTTAACAGCACGTTTTTTATTGGTTCAACTAATTTATCAATATCACCGGCACCTAATGTTAGTAAAAGTTCAAATTTATTTTTTTTAATAATTTCGATAATATCATTTTTAGAACATAAGTGCTTATTTTCAATTTTTACTTCATCGAATATCAATTTTGAGCTAACATTTTCGATAGCTTCTTCGCGAGCAGGATAAATATCCAAAAGAAACAATTCATCCAATAAACTCAAACTTTCAGCAAATTCTTTATAAAAATCTTTTGTTCGACTGAATAGATGAGGCTGAAAAATTCCGCTTATAGTTTTCTTTGGAAAAAGCTTTTTAACAGAAGTTATAGTTTCAATCAATTCCTGTGGATGATGAGCATAGTCATCAATAAAAACCAAATTTTCTTCCTTTATTTGATAATCGAATCTTCTATTTATTCCTTCAAAATCCTTGAGTGAAGTATTTAAATTAGATGTATTTGCATCAAATAAAACTACTGCTGAAAGTGCAGCAATAGCATTTTCAACATTTATTATACCAGGCATTTTTAACTCAAAATCCTTAATTTCAATATTTTGAGAAACAAAATCAAAAACGTAAACTGAATTTTTAATTCTTATATTTTTTGCCCAAAAATCAGCATTTTCATTATCAATAGAGTATGTATAAAATTTTGCATTTGTGTGCTTCTCAAACTCTTGCTTAATCTTGAAGTTTATCAATAGTTTTCCACCTTCTTTAACTTGTGAGGCAAATTTGAAAAAAGCCTTTTGCAGGTTCAATTTATTTTCATAAATATCCAAATGATCGGGGTCCATTGATGTAATCACAGCAATTTCCGGATAAAGTTGTAAGAAAGAACGATCAAATTCATCGGCTTCAAGCACATAACAATTATCTTTTCCAATCATTAAATTGCTATTATTGCTTTTTGAAATTCCGCCCAAAAATGCAGTACAATCAATTTTCTGTTTCGTGCAAATATGAGCAATCATAGACGAAACGGTAGTTTTTGCATGTGTTCCGGCAACGGCAATAGAGTTTTTATCTCTTGTTATCAATCCCAAAATTTCTGCTCTTTTATATATTTTAAATTGTTCGTTTCTGAAAAAATTTAATTCTTCACTATTTTTCGGAATTGCCGGAGTATAAATTATTATTGTATCTACATGATTTTTAAACGTTTCAGGAATATTTTTTTCATCATCTTCGAAATGAATATTTATACCTTCGGCTTGTAAAGTATCGGTCAATTTAGTTTTAGTTTTGTCGTAACCGGCTACCTCATAACCCATTGCATGATAATATCTTGCAAGCGAACTTATGCCAATTCCTCCTATTCCAAGGCAAAACACCTTTCTAAATTTTTTCACTTTTTTGCTATTTTGTTGTTTTACAAAGTTTTAAAACTTCCTTCGCTATAATTTCATCCGAGTTTCTTAGGGCCATTTTTGCAATATTCTCCGACAATGATTTCAATTTTTCTTCGTCGTAAATAAGTTTAAATGCCACATCTACAAGCTTTTGTTCTGCTTCTCTGTCTATTATTAGAATTGCACCATCCAAATCTACAATTGCTTGAGCATTTTTAGTTTGATGATCTTCAGTAACATTTGGAGAAGGAACAAAAATTGTTGGTTTTTCAAGCACACAAAGTTCAGAGATAGTTCCTGCACCAGCACGCGAAATCACTAAATCTGCAATCGAGAAAGCATAATCCATTCGAGAAATAAATTTTGTTACACAAATATTTTCAAAACTAAAAGGTGTAACAAATTCTTCAACTTCATTGAAATAATATTGCCCGGTCTGCCATATCATTTGAATTTCACTTTTCCCAATTTTTTCAATAAATGACGAAATACTATCATTTATGGTTTTTGCTCCAAGACTTCCGCCAATTATTAATAGAGTTTTTTTGTTCGGTTTCAAGCCAAAATATTTTAATGCTTCGATTCTATCAATTTTATTGTTCAAAACATTTTGCCTTATTGGATTTCCTGTCAATACTATTTTTTGAGCTGGAAAATATTTGTCCATACTATTATATGCAACACAAATTTTGTCAGCCTTTTTCGAAAGCAATTTATTTGTTATGCCCGGATAAGAATTTTGCTCTTGCAATAAAGTTGGGATTCCAAGATGAGAAGCCACATAAACTACTGCTCCACTGGCATATCCTCCAACACCAACAGCTACATCTGCTTCAAATTTCTTTAATATTTTTTTCGATTTTATCAGACTTAATAAAAGTTTAACAACAACAACAATATTTTTTAGCGAAAACTTCCGCTGTAATCCAATTATCGGAAGCCCAACAATTTTATATCCTGCTGCTGGGATTTTCTCCATTTCCATTCTATTTTTCGCACCAACAAATAAAATTTCAATGCTACTATCAATTTTCTTCAAAGCATTTGCTATTGAAATAGCTGGAAAAATATGCCCTCCTGTTCCTCCTCCTGAAATAATTATTTTAGTCGTTTTACTCATATTTTTTCAATTTTTCTTGGAGAATTACTTACTGAGAGAATAATTCCTAAAGAGGCACTTGTGAAAATGATTGATGTACCGCCCATACTAATTAATGGCAAAGTTTGACCAGTTACAGGCATCATACTTAAAGAAACTGCAATATTCACCATTGCTTGTAGAACAAGACTTATAGACAATCCCGCTGCAAGCAGTCCACCAAAATGATGCGGACATCGTCTCAAAATAACTCCGGCTCTGTATAATAGAACGATGTATATAAAAAAAACAAAAGCAGAACCAAAAATTCCATATTCTTCAACAATCATAGCATAAACATAATCTGATTGTGCTTCGGGCAAAAAACTACGTTGAGTTCCATTTCCAGGACCTTTCCCAAAAACTCCCGCTGAAACTACCGCAGTTTTAGCTTGTCGAACTTGAATATTTCCATCCATATTTTCATAAAAATCCACGACTCTGTTTATCCAGGTTTCTATCCTGAATTTGTCGGTAAATGGACGGGAAACAACAGAAATCAACAATAAAGTGCCAATTATTGTAGAAAATAAGACAAACAAGTGTTTATATCTCACATTTCCAATAAACATAAGAATTATTGAAGCCAAAAATAAAAGTGCTGCTGTGGACAAATTTGATGGCAAAATTAAACCACACATTGGCAATAAAATTGCAAGAATTGGGACAATAACTTTTTTGTAGTTTCCCATGTCATGCTGATTTTTAGATAAAATTCTTGCAATGAACATTATCATAGCAAACTTTGCTAAGTCGGAAGTTTGAAATGAAATTCCAAGAATTTTCAAGCGTCTTGTAGCTTCATCGTCGGTTTCTCCAAAAATCAAAGTCAAAACCAATAAGACAAGTGAAAGTGCTACAAAAAGTATAGATAAATTTGAAAAGTAATTGTTTGGTATTCTATGCACAAATATTGCCATTAAAAAACCAATAGAAAGAAAACCGGCATGACGCAAAATTAATTTTGTAGTACTTGTGTTGTCGTGCCTAATTGGTAAAGCTTCTATTGCGCTATAAACTACAACTATAGAAATAAATGACAAAACAATCATTATTGTCCAAATCATTTTATCTCCTTTTAATAATTTGCCACTGAGTTCTTTCATTTTTTCTTAAAGTAATTGTAGATTTATTTCGGATAAAGAATTATAAATTTCGCACTTCTTCTTTAAATTGCGTTCCTCTGTCTTCGTAGTTATTGAAAAGATCGAAACTTGCACAAGCAGGCGAAAGCAAGACTGTATCATCCGGCATGCCATGATTATAAGCCTCATTTACAGCTTTTTCCATCGAATCTGTTTCAATTATTTCATCAACAATATCTTTGAAATATTCTACAAGTTTCGAGTTATTTTTTCCGAGGCAAATCAAAGTTTTAACTTTGTCTTTAACTAAATCGTGAAGAATTTTATAATCATTGCCTTTGTCAATACCGCCGGCTATCCACACAACAGGGGTTTTCATACTTTCGAGAGCATACCATGTTGAATTTACATTAGTTGCTTTTGAATCGTTAATAAACTGAATTCCACGCACTTTAATATGATATTCAAGCCTGTGCTCTACACCCTTAAAATTTTCCAGACTTTTTCTGATTACCTCTTTTCTTATTTTTAAAGTACTACCCACAATCCCTGCTGCCATTGAATTATAAACATTATGTTTTCCCTTTAATGACAAATTTTCTATAGCAACAGAGCAATCCTCAATTTCTTTGAGAAAAAATCTATTATTTTCCATATATGCCGAATTATTTTTATTATTTGAAAGTGTAAATGAATGTTTCTTAGAATTAATATTTAGCCTTTGTATCTCATCAAATATTGCCTGATCGTCGCCACAATAGATGAAATGATCATTTTTAGTTTGATTCTGAATTATCCTGAATTTAGACTCAATGTATTCTTTCATATTGTAGTTATATCTATCGAGATGATCGGGTGTAATATTCATAAGTGTAGCAATTTCCGCTTTAAAATCGTACATTCCGTCAAGCTGAAAACTGCTTAATTCTATAACCCAATATTGTATTTTTTCTTCTGCTTCATTTGCAATTTGATAGGCAAGACTTTTCCCAATATTTCCGGCAAGCCCTACTCTGAAACCAGAATTTTTAAGCATTTCATAAATCAATAATGTTGTGGTTGTTTTCCCATTACTGCCTGTAATACAAATCTTTACGGCATCAGTATATCTTCCAGCAAATTCTATTTCAGAGATTATTCTTATATTTCTATTCCTAATTTTAGTAATGATTTCAGCTTTTTCTGAAATTCCGGGACTTTTAACAATTTCATCAGCTGTGAGAATTAAATTTTCTGAATGCCCATTTTCCTCAAATTGAATTGAATAAGTATTCAAAAGTTTTTTGTATTTAGATTTAATCTTTGAAAAATCTGAAACAAAAATTTCATAGCCTTTATTTTTGGCAAGAATTGCGGCACCAACTCCGCTTTCTCCGGCACCAAGGATAACTATTCGTTTTATTTTTTTTGTTTTCTTCATATCATAAAATTTTTGATATTTTGCTTTTCGCTATCTGATTTTTAGTGTTACAATAGTTATTACAGCGAGAAGAATTCCTACGATCCAAAATCTAAGAACAATTTTTGACTCGGGATAGCCAAGTTTTTGGTAATGATGATGTAATGGAGCCATTTTAAATATTCTTCGTCCTGCACCAAATTTTTTCTTAGTGTATTTAAAATAAGTTACTTGCAGTATAACAGAAATATTTTCGATTAAAAATATCCCACACAAAATTGGAATTAAGAGCTCTTTGCGAATTACGATTGCAAAAACTGCAATTATTCCTCCAAGAGCAAGAGAGCCGGTATCTCCCATAAAAACCTGAGCCGGATACGAATTAAACCAAAGAAAACCAACAGTTGAGCCAAACAGTGCTGAAGCAAAAATTACAAGCTCAGCAGAATTTGGTATAAACATAATATTCAAATAATTAGCAAGTATAAAGTTACTCGAAACATAAGCTAAAATTCCAAGAATTGATGCTGTGATGGCAGAAACTCCGGTTGCTAATCCATCAAGCCCATCTGTAAGATTAGCCCCATTCGAAACTGCTGTTATTATGAATATTACAATGATGATAAACACTATCCAAACTCCATATTTTCTTCCTTTTTCGCCAAGAAAAGATACTATCCATGAATAGTCGAATTCGTTGTTTTTGAAAAAAGGGATTGTGGTTTTGGTCGATTTTTTTTCATTGCTGAAAAAATCTGTAATTTCAGTCTTTTGAGCACTGTTTTGAATTAATTCAGTATCATTTTCAATTGGCAATTCTGCTTTTTCTCGCACTACAATATCGGAACTAAAAAACATAGTTACGCCCACAATAAAACCTAATCCAACCTGACCGATAATTTTTGAACGACTTCGTAGTCCTTCCTTATTTTTTTTGAATACCTTTATATAATCGTCAACAAATCCTATAATTCCAAGCCATACAGTAGTGATAATCAATAGAATAATATAAATATTTGTGATATCAGCAAACAACAAAGTAGGAATCAAAATTGATCCAAGAATAATTAAACCTCCCATGGTTGGAGTTCCCTTTTTTTGCATCTGACCTTCGAGGTCAAGGTCTCTTATTGTTTCTCCAATTTGCTTTTTTTGCAATACATTAATTATTTTTTTACCGTAAAGCATTGAAAGTATGAGAGATGTGATAACCGCCATGGCAGAACGAAAAGTAATATATTTGAACATTCCTGCCCCCGGAATATCGAATTGATCTAAATATAGGAAAAGATGATATAGCATTTTATTGGTTTAAATATTTGGTTTCTAACAATTTAAATTGGAAAATATTTCTTTATCGTCGAAAGGATATTTTACTCCTTGAATTTCTTGGGTACATTCGTGCCCTTTGCCGGCTATAAGAATAATATCTTGTTTAGAAGCCATGATACAAGCAGTTTTGATAGCTTCTTTTCGATTTTTAATAGCAATAATTTTGTCTTCTTTACTTTGTTCTATTCCCGAAACCATATCATTAATAATTTCATCGGGATTTTCGTTTCGAGGATTATCTGATGTAAAAATGGCTAAGTCGCTATTCTCAGCAACAATTTTTGCCATTAATGGACGCTTAGACTTATCACGATTTCCACCGGCTCCTACAACTGCAATTATTTTGTTGGAATTCTTAACGTTTTTTATAGCTTTTAAAACATTTTTCAAAGCATCGGGAGTATGTGCGTAATCGACAATTGCAATTTTTCCGGATTTCGATTTTGCAATTTCAAAACGTCCTTTCACACTATCAAGATTGCTTAAAAACGGTAATATTTCTTCTCTCTTAGCTTTAAGCAAAATAGCAGTAGAATAAACTGCAAGAAAATTATAGGCATTAAACTCGCCAATAAATTTTGTCCAAATTTCTTGTTTTTCAATTTTCAGCAACATTCCCTCAAAACTCAATTCTAAAATTTTGCATGAAAAATCGGCAAATGATTTTAAGGCATAAGTTTTTGTATTAGCCAAACAATTCTGTACCATAACCTTAGCATTCTTGTCGTCTATATTGATTAGAGCAAAAGCAGCTTTTGGCAAATTGTCGAAGAAAAGTTTCTTTGCGTTCAAATATTCTTTGAAAGTTTTATGATAGTCGAGATGTTCGTGTGTAAGATTTGTGAAAATTGCTCCGGCAAAATACAATCCGCCAATCCTGTGTTGAACGATTGCATGTGAACTAACTTCCATAAAACAATATTCGCAACCAATTTCAAGCATTTTACTTAGTAAACTGTTCAACTGAATAGGATCTGGAGTTGTATGAGTTGAAGCAATAGATTCACCGTCAATAATGTTTTCAACGGTAGAAAGCAAGCCACATTTAAACCCAATTCCTGAAAATAATTTGTATAAATGCGTTGCTATTGAAGTTTTCCCATTTGTACCTGTAATTCCAACTAATTGAATATTTTTACTTGGGTGATCGAAATAATTTGTAGCGATAATTGCAAGTGCAGCACTCGAATTTTTGACAGTGCAATAGATAACTTTTTCGTTCAGGTTTTCAGGAAGATTTTCGCAAACAATAACTGAAGCACCATTTTCGATAGCCTTGTTTATAAAATTGTGCCCATCTGACAATAAACCAACTATCGCAACAAACAAATCGTTTTTTGCCACCTTTCGCGAATCAAAGTGGATATTTTTGATTTCGCAATTGTTCCAATTAGTTTTTGAAACAATTTCTACACTATCTAATATTTCATTTAGGTTTTTCACTATATATTCAATTTTATCCAAGTACTATTTTAATTGAGGTACCTTTTCTGATTTTTGTACCTTGTAAGATCGATTGATTTTTTACTCTGCCTGTTCCTGAAAAAATCACCCTCAAACCGCAATTCTCCAAAAGATACAAAGCATCTTGAAGCCCCATATCTCTTACATTTGGAACTATGTTTTTATATTCTGAAATTTTTCTGCTTTTCAAAGAAATTTCTTTTTCTTCCTTTTTTGTTGAAACCCATGCAGATTTGGTCAGCTTTGCATTCATAGGGATTTTCAACTCTTCCAAAACATTCTCAATTTCAAGCTTTTTGCCACTTTTCGAGGTAGGCAGAATAGATATAATATCTTGATTTTCTGCAATTTCAGAAATATCCTCGTGAAGTTCGTTCATTTTCGAATAAGTGCTTAAAGCAATATCTTTGAAAACAGGACCAGCAACAGTTGCACCATAATAATTCCAGCCTTTTGGATTATTTATTATCACAATACATGAATATTTTGGATCATTGCTAGGAAAATACCCGGCGAAAGTTGATTGATATTCCATTTTCTTTGACCTATTATTATATGTCAATTGTGTTGTTCCAGTTTTTCCGGCAATCTTGCAATATTTATCTTTCAAATTTGTTGCAGTTCCATTCTCAACAACTCCTTCAAGCATTTTTTGCATTTTTCTTAAAGTTTTTTTCGAACAAATTGTTGGCTTCCTTTGGGATTTAAATGTTTTGGTAATTTTTTCGTCGGAACGTAAATGTTTTATAAACATAGGTTTTACAGGTACTCCATCGTTCGCTATTGCATTATATAAATGCAAAATCTGCAAGGGAGTTAACATAATTTCATATCCATACGACATTTGAGGTAAGGAAATTCCAGACCAAAGAGTATCATCAGGATTTCTAAGAATTGGTTGAGCTTCGCCGATTAAGGGGATTTCTAATTTTTCACCGAGATTAAATTCTTTCAGCTTGGAGACAAAAGCTTGAGGATTATTTTTGAATTTCGCAATTATAGTTTTTACAATTGCAACATTCGATGAAATCTCAAAACCTCTTTTTATAGTAATTTTTCCAGTAGTTTCATCGTCAGAATCTTTGAATTTTTTGCCCATATAATAAAATGTACCATCTTCAATATCGACTATATCATTTGTGTCAATAAGATTTTCGTCTAACAGAGCCATATATGATGCCAATTTGAAGGTTGAGCCCGGTTCAACCAAAGTTCCAATTGCACGATTTTTTGTTTCCCTATATCCTGTCGAAGTTTTATCGAGATTAACTATAGCCTTTATCTCTCCGGTTTCTACCTCCATAACAATTGCAACTCCGTAATCGGCATCGTACTTTTTCAAGTTTTTCATTAAAGAATTATGAGCAATATCCTGAATTTCAATATTTAAAGTAGATACAATATCTGAGCCGGATTGTGGTTCAATCGTGTTTCCTTTATTTACCGAAATCCACAAATTTCCAGCAATTTTTTCTTCTAATTGTATTCCTTCTTTACCTTTAAGAAATCCATCGAAAGCTCCTTCTAAACCTGCATATCCTACTTTTTTTTGCTTTTGACTATCGTCTGAATCAACTACTCTTAAATTCCCTAATGTTCTGTCAGCTAATCCTTTAAACAATCTTGCTCGACTATTACTTTCGGTAATAAGCATGCCACCATAAAATCGTCCTCTTCTTAAAATTGGGAATTTTTTAATCTCTAATAATTGATTGTATGAAATATCTTTTGCAATTGAAAAGCCTCTATTCTTTTTCCTTCTTGCTTTTATTATTCGATTTTTATAATAATCTTTTGTTTTATTGTGAAATTTTGCAAGACATATTGATAGAGAATCGACATTTCTGTTAAATATTTTATCTGTAATTGCGGGTGTAATTAAATCCATTCGAACTTCATAAACCGAAACTGTGCTAACAAGCAACTTACCGTCATCGCTGTATATATTTCCTCTTTTTGCCTCAATAGGTTCATATCTTTGTGAATATTTGCTGTATTCTTTCCATTTATCACCTTCAACAATTTGAAGATGAAGTATTCTAAAAATTGCTAATACGAAAAATATACTGACAAGCAAAAAAACAAACTTGAATTTCCCCAGCATTTTTGCTTTTATTTTTCTATCGTTTTCAATCATAATCTACCACAATTTTTTTGGGTGGATATTTCGAAATCTTCAAATTCATATTCAGACTGTCAATTTTCTTTTGTGTTTGTGTTTGCAATCTTGAATACATATTGTTCGATACATTTTCTATATATTCTGCCTTAAGTTGTTTGACTTCTTCTTCTAAAGCAAAGCTTCTTCTTGCAACACTTTCTGCATTATAACTATTAGATATATAGGCAATTACCAAAAGGAAAACGAAAAGTATAAAGATTCTGTTTTTGCTGACAAAATTATTTATTATAGCTCCATTTATAATTTCTGTGAAATTTATTCTATTTTCACTGTCTATATTTTTAGTATCTTGATTTTTTTTCATCTTAAAGAATTTTCTTTGCTATTCTCAATTTCCCAGATCTCGATCTTTTGTTTTTCTCAATCTCAAATTCATCGGGCACAATAACCTTTGTATTAACAGGCTCAATATCAACAATTTTATTACCGTACAAATCCTTTTTTACTATACCCTCGAAATTCCCGCTTTTGAAAAAATTCTTAACAATCTTATCTTCGGCAGAGTGGTACGAAACAATTGAAACCCTACCATTTATCTTCAGTAGGTCTTTTGTCTGCATTAGTAATTCTTTCAAGGAAGTCAATTCATCATTCACTTCAATCCTAATAGCCTGAAAAACTTTCGAGAGATATTTATAATCGTTTATCTTTGGAACACAAGGACTTATCGAATCCAAAAAATTATTGATTGACTCAATTTTATTTGAAGCCCTATATTCACAAATTTGCTTAACCAGCTTGTTCGTATTTTTTATTTCGCCATATTTCCAAAAAATTCTTTTCAAATCATTTTCATGGAAATTATTCACAACTTCTTTAGCCGAAATTGAAGCTTTTTTATTCATTCTCATATCGAGAGGTCCATCTGTACGATAGCTAAAGCCCTTATAATCTGTATCAAACTGATTCGATGAAACACCGAGATCTGCAACTAATCCATCAATTTTTTCAATTTGGTGGTATTTTAAAAAATACTTCAAAAATCTGAAGTTGTGCTTTATATAAATAATTCTATCATCATTGATTCTATTCTTAAAAGCATCTTCGTCCTGATCGAAAACAAATAATTTTCCATCTCCTAAAGCAGAAAGAATTTGCTTAGAATAGCTTCCACCTCCAAAAGTTACATCAACATAAATTCCATCAGACAGCACATTTAGCCCATCTATACTTTCTTTAAGTAAAACAGGTACATGAAATATTTCCGTGTTTTGCGAATTAGACATTTGGATATAGTTTTAAGCTCTATTTTGTAAGATTCTTTTCGTATGATTGACCGAAATTTTCGATTTCCGATAGACTTTTTGTGAGTTCATCCTGGTCCCAGATTCTGATTCTGTTTCTTTGTCCGATGAAAGTTGCTTTGGTTTTCAAATTTGCATACTTGAGCATTTTCTCCGGAAAATTCATTCGTCCGTTGTCTGCTATGGTAAGTTTTGTGATATTTCTGAAAACCTGTTCAAGAAGTTTTGATTGGTTTCTATCATCAGGATCTAATTTCTCATAAATTTTCTCAACTTTTTTCTCCCATTCATCCACAGAAAACAAATTTAGGCACTTTTCAAAACTATCAATTTGTATTATTACAACAGTTTGATCGACAGAATCAAATTCCTTTTTTAATGGAGATGGTAGAATTATTCTACCTTTCCCATCAATTTTAGTATTATATTCGCCGTAAAATGTTGACATAAATTATTATTAAATTTTGTATGGTAAAAATATATATTATTTTGAACTTATTTGACCTTATTTGATTTTTTTTTACACACTTTGACACCAAAATGCAAAATAAATGGTGTATAACTATGTAATTATTGTTAATAACTTTAATAGTTATTAACAATTGAACAATGTATCTGCCTATCAAACAGAACAATAAAACAATTTTAGTTTTTTATTCATAACAGTTAATAAAATTTTCTTGAAAACATACATAAATGACATTTTTGTGAAAATTTAATGATCGGAAACATTGATTTTATTATTTTTAAATCTCAAATTGTCATGATAATATTATTAAGATTTCATTTTGAATACTATCAATTTTGTTGGAATCGAGAGATTTAAATATTATTAAACTAAGATAACTATAGGAAAATAAATAGACAAAGCAACTAAATATCAATATTTTATGAACTTTGAAAACAACAATACTCTTACGAAATTTATAAACTATCAAGTAATTGATGGACCTATAAAATTAGAAAACATTCATACTCTAAACGGTGCAAACTATTTTAGTGGAGGTCCTGTAATTCGTTTTAGAATAAATCTTGCTGACTACGATGAAGTTTTCACCGATGAAATTCCTGATTTTTATGAAAACTTAAAAAATTGCCTTCCATCGCTTCACGAACATTTTTGTTCTATTGGAAAACCCGGAGGTTTTTTTGTGAGAGTAGAAGAAGGAACTTTGTTGGGACATGTAATGGAACATATCGCAATCGAACTACAAACACTTGCAGGAATGGAAGTTGGTTTTGGCAAAACTCGAATGACAAAAAAGCAAGGAGTTTATAATGTAGTATTCAGATTTGCCGATGAAATTGCGGGAATTTATGCAGGAAAATTAGCATTAAACTTTATAAATTCAGTTTTACAAAAAAAGGATTTCGAGCTAAAAGAAGGGATTGAAAATTTAGTTTTTATTCGCGAAAAACAGCTTCTCGGATATAGTACGCAAAAAATTGTTGAAGAAGCAAACGAAAGAAGAATTCCTGCCATTCGATTAGATAAATATAACTTAGTTCAGCTTGGCACGGGAAAATTCAAACAAATTATTCGTGCTACAATAACCGGAAATACAAGCCTGATTGCTGTTGAAACAAGTGACAATAAGTTTCTTACAACTCAAATTCTTAAAGAAGCCGGTGTCCCAATTCCCAACAGGATTTTAACAAATGACATCAATGAAGTTCTGGCTTTTCATCAGAAATTGCAAAAATCAATTGTTATTAAACCTGCAGTTGGCTATCAGGGAAAACGAATAAGTGTCAATTTGAACAAAACTGATACAATAAAAAACGCCTTTGAATTTGCTAATGAATTCGATGATGAAATTATTGCACAAGAATTTATTGAGGGAAATACATATAGGCTTTTAGTGATTGATAATAAATTTGTAGCTGCTGTTCAGCTCGTTGCACCACACATTGTTGGCGATGGAATCAACAATTTGAAAACCTTATTTAACCGACTAAATTCGCATCCCGACAGGGAATTTGGAGATAAATCGAAGCTATCGAAAATAGAAATTGATGAAGATACTTTGAAAATTCTTGAGCTCGAAAACTACACTTTTGATAGTATTTTGGAGAATGGCGAAATATTTTACCTTAAAAATTCCTGCAATATGCGTCTTGGTGGTTCATCGGTCGATCTTACTGATTTGGTTCATCCATATAATATATTTTTGGCCGAGCGAATCAGCAAAATTCTAAACCTTAATGTTGCCGGTGTTGATATTATCACCATTGATATTTCAAAACCCATAATTGACAATAATGGGAAACTAATTGAAGTGAATGCTGCACCAGATTTTAGAATGCACATTCAGCCCACTTTAGGCAAAGCCAGGCAAGTTCAAAAGCCATTTGTTGAGATGTTGTTTCCTGAAAACAAACATTTTAGAATTCCGATTTTTTCTATTACAGGCTCAAACGGGAGAAATATTTTCATGGAAATATTTGGAACTTTTTTGCAAAAAAAATATCCAAAATTAGGAATAGCTTCTTCAAAAGGACTTTTTATCAATAATAATTGTTTAAGCAAAGAAAATCCAATAGACTCGCACAATACCGAAATTATACTGAAAGATCCAACTGTAGATGCCGTACTTATAGAAACTTCAGTTGAAACAATATTAGAATACGGAATTGCTTATAAATTTGCCGATATTGGAATTGTCCTGAACATAGATGAAAGCATTGAGAAATATTACGAATACGACCACATTAGAGATGCAGAAGATGTTGCCTATGCAAAATCTGTAGTTGCCGAAGAAGTTTATACAGAGGGCTTTACTATATTGAATGCAGACGATAAATTGGTTCTCGAAATGAGAGAAAGACTTTATAGTCAATTAATTTTGTTCACACAAAAAGCAGACAATGCAGAAATAAAAAAGCTGGTTGATAGTGGTGGAATTGCTTGTATTCTTACTGAAGGAAAAGTATGGATTTTACATGCAAATGAAAAAATAGAAATAATTGAAATTGAAAAAGTTCCAATAATCATTAAAAAATGTAATATAGATGCACTATTGGCAAGTGTTGCCGCAATGTATGTTTTGAAAACTCCGGTTGAAGAAATAAGAAGTTCCCTTATTTTGTAGAATTTCGTTAAAAATACTCACCATAGCTATGGGGCTATGCCTGTGTTTTTTGCCTTGTTATCGCACAAAATAACTTCGCTTACTTTGGCCAACTTATTTCGTAGCAAAGCCTTAGTTAAAAGACAGACTGGAAATTGTGTGGATAACAATTTAGTATATCCTATTTCTATTTTCAATTATTTGAGAGCCAGCCTTATTTTTTCAGCAATTTCACTAAATTCTTCTTTCGAGAATTTCAGTTTTGGTCTGGCAAAATTTATATCCTCAATATTATTTATTGGTATAAGGTGAATATGTGTATGCGGAACTTCAAGTCCGATAACTGCTACACCAACTCTTTCGCATTCAATAACTTCGTCGATAGCTTTTGCTATTTTTTTTGCAAAAACATTTAAACCGGCAAGTAGTTCATCTTCCATATCGAAAATATAGTCAACTTCCTTTTTAGGAACAACAAGAGTATGACCTTTTGCCAAAGGAAAAATATCTAAAAAGGCATAATAATTTTCGTCCTCTGCAATTTTGTAGGATGGAATTTCTCCACTAATAATTTTTGTGAAAATTGAAGCCATATTTCTTTGATTGATTTTTATTTTGAGATATTTACAATTTCCATTTGAATAATTCCGGAAGGAACTTTAATGTCGATGCAATCTCCAACTTTGTGTCCTAAAAGAGCTTTTGCAATTGGAGTTGAAACCGAAATTTTTTTCTCTTTGATATTTGCTTCGCTTTCCGAGACAATAGTGTATTCCATAAGAGAATTATTCTTTTTATTTTGAATATTGACTTTACTGAAAATTTGAACTTTCGAGGTATCTATCGTCGATTCATCAATAATTCTTAGTCCACTCATAGAATTTTGAAGTTTAGAAATTTTCATTTCCAACATTCCCTGAGCTTCTTTTGCAGCATCGTATTCTGCATTCTCCGAAAGGTCTCCCTTATCGCGGGCTTCAGCAATTTGCTTTGATATATTTGGTCGTTCTACCCTTGTCAAATGGTCTAAATCTTCTTTCAGCTTCTTTAAACCTTCTTCTGTAATATACGAAATATTCGCCATCTTTTTATATTAAATCACTAAAAACAAAAAAGAATTCCAAAACAATTTCGGAACTCTTTCGGCTGCAAAGTTATAAAAGATTTTTTATATACAAATTTTTTGGAAATTTTGGATTCTAATTCCTATTTAAAATAAATATTAACAATTAAAAAGCACTATAGTCAGTAGAACGAAATGCTCCGAACCATTTTAGAATCTTTTCACCAATTCCATCAGCATCGATATGAATAATGTAAACACCACTTGCAATGGCTAATCCGTATTGATTTTTCACATCCCAATCGAGAAAAGTATCAGAATTAGATTTTCTAAACCTACGAACAAGAGTTCCCCTGATAGTATAAATTGATATTGTACATTTTTGTGGCAAATTAGTGAATTTCACAATATTCTCGACTTGATTTCTCGCGTAACCGGAAATACCATAATATGGATTTGGTACAACATTTATTAAATCAAGGGCATCTTTTGCAGTTTCATCATCATTAGTAATTGTCTGAATATCTGATGTATTAAATGAATATTTTGGAGTATTAATAATATTACTATCCGGATTTGGACCTTTCACAAAACTTAGCTCATCGTTTCTATATGAATTTGCAACTCTTATTTTAATTGAAACATCGTTATCAAGAAGATTAGCCTCTTTAGCCAAGATTGGTAAGCCAACCCATGCAGCATTTCTCATAACTATTTTCTTACGTTTCTTGTACTGATAGCTCGATTCTCCTTCAACAGGAGTAAGCAAACTGTCAATATATTTTCCCTCGTCGTAGATTGGCATATAGTTTTTCTTATCATAAGTATAATGATTGTGTCCCATAATATAGATATAATGTTTGCCACCAAAAAAGAGTCCACCGGAACGACCACCAGTTGCAAAATACAAATCGGTAGCATACTCACTTGTCGGATTCCAAATCATATCTCTTCCATTCTGGCTTACAAGTCTTGAATCCTCACCATACATAATATTTAATCTTTCACCGGTTCCAATATCAATGGCATATCCGGGAAACCAGCCCATGTATTTTCCGTTGATAAAATTTGGATCGTTTTCGTTTGAACTGCCTATTTCAGTAGTTGAAGGATTTCCATTTTTATCGACAGAAAAACTTGCACGCTTGTCAAACTTATATGTTTCGCCAACAACTCCCATCCCAAGAATTAAATCATTTGGATTTCCATCAACCGAATCATTGTCAGCCATTTCTATAACTACAGACCTTGTCCACTTCGATTTGTCAGGAGTAATAACCAAGTCAATGCTTGGTAATTTTTGAGCTTTAAATTCAACAAAGGATCTCATCTCCTTCCATGCCGGACCATTATAGTGTTCAGAGGTTAATGCGTATGGTGCCCAGCTTCCATTTAAAACTGTTTCGTAAACTTCATTCTCATCATTTCCAAGATAGTCGTTATATTGTGGTTTTGTATCATCTCTTTGAGTTCCAGAACGAATCCAGTTGAAAGCATCATAAAATTCTCCATCATAAACAAAATCAAGCCATTCTTTAGAATCATCTTCAAAAGTCATAGAGGCTTCAATAAATCCGTGATTGTCCGGATCATCTAATCCTGCAAGATGTTGATTGTCTTCATTAATTATTCCAACTTGTTTTACAGATACTGAGAATCCCCATTCGGGAAAGAGTTTTTCATATCCAATTTCAATTTTTGAGTCGGAACGAACTGTATCCCCATTATTCGAGCAAATAAACCATTCGGCATTTGTAATAATTGAATAATTAAAAGATGTTGTTTCAAAAATTTCGACTGAATCAAATTCTATTGTGTATTCACCGTCAGGAATATTCAAAGGATCAATTACTTTAATATCAATTGGTCCTTGTCCGTTTTCATATGTGGGGCTATATGATTTCCATGGTGGTCCCGACATTATTTCATCAATTGTTTCCTGTGTTAATTCAAGTGAATTATTGCCACAGCCATGTCCGGAAAGCTGTGTTATTTTTGGTCCGTAACCATATTCACCATTTATTAGTGTTCCGTTGTTTTCAGGAGCAGGTATATGAGGAGATGCTTCATAAATTTTAAGATTACCTAAAGCACATTTATTACTTGCAATGTAAGGTCTTTTTTGTCCAGAAGCAGAAAATGGATCATTCTGGTTATAGTGCAAATAATCATTAAATCCATAGGCGATAGCCAAAAAATAATAGTTCTTATTATTTGATAGTTTTGTTTCATATGGAGCAAATGCATCGTATTCTAAAGTGAAGGTATGTTGTATTCCCATGTCTGCACCATCTACTTCAAGAATTGCAACATTGGCTTCAATTTCTTCATCCCACTCGTAATTCACAATTTTTGTAATTTCGTCTTTTATATCGCATTGAAAAATTTCTCTTGCCAAATCAGGATTACGAATATCTGATATTGACACATCGGCATCTTTCAGTTGAAAAACCTGATATCCTTGAAAGGAAAAATACTTATTGCATTCTTCGTTTGCAGCAGGGCAAACAATAAATGGATCTTCTTCGTGATATCCATCTAGATAATTATTTGAACTACTTAAATTTGATATATGGAAAATCAACTTTTTATCCATTTCAATAATTTTTAGTTCTGGTGCATCTGGTCCTTCAATTATTTTGAAACAATTGTCAAAAAAACTTTGTGCTTTATCATCTGCTTTCTTCATTGCTTCTACTGATTCTAAAGGTCCGCCACCAGTAGCTCTTGCCCAAACAACCCCAAGAGTAATATCGTTTACAGCACCTGACTCAAGTGTAAAAGGACCGGATGACATAATAAACCTTCTATCATCAGGTGGATTATCTTCTCCTTCTTCTGACCATGGATATTTAGGATAAGAAGTCATTGGAATTCCACCCTGTCCCCAGCCACAAGGGTCGGAATCGCCGGGAAACATAAAATCGGCTTCCTGGTTTTCTGTATCGCTATCCGATGGGTGTCCGGTACCTCCATATAATAAATTGTTCCCATCTTTCCACTTACCTCTTAAATAATTATAATGATTAAGGGGTGTATATGGGTTTCCCATACCACCTGCATCGCCATTATAGTAAATAAATTTTCTCATTCCCCATCTTTCGTTTCCAGCAATTCCATCTCCAAAATTTAATCCGTTTATACTCATATCGCAGCCTCCGTCTGGTCGGTCATCTCCATAATCGTCGTCCATATATGGACCTTCAAAAAAATCAATACCAGTTGCCGGTGGTGGAGGTGTTGGTCCTCCATAAGCAAAAAGTTGACCGGTTCCATCGGTTGCTTCTCCATTATAAACATAACCAAGTCCTCGCTGAACATCGCAGCCCACATAATCGTCAAATGCATAACCTAAATCGGCAGCGCTCCAAATGCCAACATATGTTTCGTATAAAGCAAATGTTGATCTATTTATAAGTGCATAATTGTAAAAGGTCATATCATTCAATTCGTCGTTGGTGGCAAAAGCAAATGCTTGGGCACGAATTTCAAGCCCAATTGCATTTCCTCCACTTTCGCTATGAATATTTCCATTATCGTTGTAAACCCACCATAGATTTTGGTCGCCAAATAGTCGAGGGACTCTTTTATCTCTTGTAGTTCCGCAAGGGATAGTTCCATCAAGGTCATAAAAAGGATAATCTCCGTCAAGATGATTGTAAACGCCATCATCGTTTTTATCGAAAAAAGGAGCGAGATAATAGTCATATCCTCCTGCAGGCCCGTGTGCAGGCCATTCTTCAATAATTGTTGGAATCTGGTAGCCTGCAAAATCATTTTCCAAAGTAGCCTGATCGCCTGCAAGTGAAGCATTTATATAAGTTCTAAACTTTGCGATATCATTCCTATAGCTTACAAAATGTTTATCATATTCATAGCAAATATCAGTTGTAACATTCGATTGTTCCGGTCCATCAACAATAAGTGGTCCTGTCCAATAATCCGATCCGCTACTTCTAAACTTTTGAGCAGCAAGTTTTAATTGCCCATTTATATCAAGTCCGCCAATCCAGAGTGCTGCTGCAAAAAGCGCTGTTTTCCCCGAACCTTTTGGAATTTCATATTCGGCAGTTCCTCGCAAATCCCACCACATATCACCTCCTGTGTGTATCAGTGCGCGAACATTATTGATATCGAGATATGTAGAAGTTGTTGCCTGAATACAACCTGAGGATAAAGATTTTCCTGAGTTTTTGTTTTTATTTGTATTATCATTCTTTTTATCATTCTCAGCAGAAACAGTATTTATGACCAATAAGCTTAAAATCAAAACTGTGAAACAGCATCTTATTTTTTTCATAGCTCAATAATTTTGTAATTATTAAATTATATTTCTTGCAATCTACAGAATAATCATGTCCCTAAATGTTTGTAATATAAACGGTTCATGAGTGCTTCATAAATAAATTTTATTGATATTACAAATATATGAAAAATTTGAATAAAATACAGGTTTTTGATTTATAAAGTATTTGAAAATATAGCACCGGTAAAATAGAAAATTGAACATTTATGGCAATAAAAAAAGCCTTGAGAAATCAAGGCTTTTTTTTATATCTTATATCTATATGAGTAACTTAAAGTTAATCTCTTATTTATCAATCAACTAAATAAACAAAATTCAATCAATTTATAATTCATAACTCATAATTATAAAGATACTCTTGCACCAAAAGTATGTGTTCCTTCAAAAGGATCGGTATCTCTGTAAGAATAATCGAGAGAGAAAGTCGAACCTTTTTCTTTATTTAAAGGAATTTGGATAGAAAATCCGGCAGTTGGTCCAGTATAGGCAGTTGATCTGGTATCATAATCGTCTTCAAAAGGATTGATACCATCTTCATAAACAAAACCACCACGTAGAAAAAGGATATTTTTATAATCGTATTCCATTCCGAAATGATATTGATCTTTAGAAAAAGAATTTGATGTAAAGTTTCCTGCAAGTGTGAGTCTTTGTCTATCAGCAAAATTGAAATCGTAAGAAGCTCCTATTCGAATTAGTGAAGGAAGTTCAAACTCTGCCGAACGATCTTCAACAGTTCTTTGAGGTCCTAAACCATCTTCTTGTCGATGAGAAAGACCATCGCCGGAAAACTTCATGGTTGGTCCAACATTTTGCATTGTAATACCAAATTTTATTTGTTGGTCAATACCTGTGATATATTGAATTCCAGCATCGAAAGCAACTCCACCTGCTGAAAGATCTGGAATAGCTTCGTTAATAATTTTTACTGTAGCACCACCATATATACTATTTGAAAATTCTTTTGCATAAGAAAGCATTATAGTTGTATATCTTGGATTGAATGTTCCAAATCCACCTTCAGGCATTTCTACAGTTGTCATCTCAATATCGCCGAAATCCATCGACATCAATGCTAAGCTAATAACACCCGATTCTCCAACTTTTTGTGAAAATCCGAAAGCATTGATAGCAATATCTGTACCTTTCAGCCACAACGAGTGAGTGTATATCAACTCGGTTCCTTGAGTAAATGCAGTTCCTGCCACATTCATAAAAACAGATTCTAATCCACGTGTGCACGAAATATTCGCAGTTCCCCATCCTGAACTTCTAGCCCATGGATTGATTAATAATTCTTGTGCACCAGCCGAACCGGCTCTTTGCTCGTTTCCGGCAAAACTGTAGAAATCAGTAAATAATAAACTTACTATTATTAAAGCGATTATATTTATTTTAATATTATTCATACTATTTTCGTTTTAAAAGATTAATAATATATATTTTAGAAAGCATTCAAATCAGTTGGACGTAGTGCTCCAAACCATTTTAGAATTTTTTCTCCAATTCCTTCAGCATCAACATGTATAATATAAATACCACTTGCAACCGCAATTCCGTATTGATTTTTTATATCCCATTCTATGAATGTATCTGCATTGTCTTTTTCGAATCTTCGAACAAGTGTTCCGCTGATAGTGTAAATTGATATGGTACATTTAGGTGGCAAATTGGTGAATTTCACCATTGTTTCAATTTGGTTTTTCTCATACTCTGAAAATCCGTAATAAGGATTTGGTACAACATTTATTAAATCTAATGCGTCTTTTGCAGTTGCATTATCATCTGTAACTGTTTTTATATCAGAAGTATTAAAAGAATACTTTGGAGTATTAATCCCACTTCCGTCAGGATTTTCTACTTTGGCAAAGCTAAGTTCATCGTTCCTATATGGGTTTGCAACTCTTAACTTGATTGAAACATCGGTATCAAGTAAATTTGCATCGCGTCTTAACATTGGTAATCCAACCCAGGCAGCATTTCTCATAACAGTTTTCTTACGTTTCTTATACTGATAGCTTGACTCACCTACAACGGGAGTTAACATACTGTCAATATACTTTCCGTCATCGTAAGTAGGCATATAGTTTTTATTTTCCTCGGAATAATTATTATGTCCCATAATATAGATATAGTGTTTTCCACCGAAAAACAATTCGCCGGAAGCTCCACCTGTAACAAAGAATAAATCGGTACCGTACGAACTTGTTGGGTTCCAAATCATATCTCTACCATTTTGAGTTAGTAATCTAGAATCTTCACCATACATTATATTTAATCTTTCGCCTGTTCCAACATCAATAGCATAACCCGGGAACCAACCCATTCCTTTTCCATCAATGAAGTTAGCATCATTTTGGCTATTACTTCCTGATTCTGTTTCTGAAGGATTTCCATCTTTATCAACGGAATAACTATCTCTTTTATCGAATTTATATGTTTCGCCTACTACACCCATTTGTAGAATTAAATCTGTTGGATTTCCATCAAGCGAATCATTATCAGCCATTTCAAGTACAACTGCTCTTGTCCATTTAGATTTATCAGAAGTAAAAACAATATCTACACTTGGTAGTCTTTGAGCTTTAAACTCTACCAACGATCTCATTTCTTTCCAAGCAGGTCCGTTAAAGTATTCAGAAGTAAAGGCATATGGTGCCCAGGTTCCATTTAATACTTTTTCATATACCTCATCTTCATCGTCTCCTAGATAATCATTAAACTCTGGTTGAGTATCATCGTTTTGAGTTCCTGAGCGAATCCAGTTGAATGCATCATAGCCTTCGCCATCAAAAACAAAATTCAGCCAGGTTTTCGTGTTATCCTCCATTGTCATGGAAGCTTCAATAAATGCTGAATTGTCCGGTTGGTCTAATGCAGTAAGATTTTGATTATCTTCGTTGATTACTCCAACTTGTTTTATTGAAATAGAAAATCCCCATTCAGGAAAAATTTGTTCGTTTTCAAGAGCAATCCATGAATCTGAATAAATTGTATCTCCTGATTCATCATAAATGAACCATTTTGCATTTTTAATAATGGAATATCGGAATGATGTTGTTTGGAAAATACTAATAGAATCAAATTCAAGAGTATAGTTTCCATCAGGTATATTTAATGGGTCAATTACTTTTACATCTATTGGTCCCAGCCCATTTTCATATGTAGGATTATTTGATTTCCATGGAGAACCCGACATAATTTCATCAATTGTTTCTTCGGTTAATTCAAGTGAATTGTTTCCATTTCCATGACCTGAAATTTGAGTAATTTTAGGACCATAACCATATTCTCCATTTACTATAGTTCCATTATTTTCAGGAGTAGGAATATGTGGAATAACTTCGTAAGTTTTGATAGCTCCAAGTGCTCCTTTTCTACCAGCTTTATAAGGTTTCTTCTGTCCGGAAATTGATAATGGATCATTTTGATCGTAATGCAAATAATCGTTGAAACCATAGGCTATGACAATAAAGTAGTATCGCTTATTATTAACAAGGCTTCCGCTTGATAAACTAAATTCATCATTCACAATAGTGAATGTATGTTGAATTCCTTCGTCGGCACCATCAACTTCCAAAATTGGAATATTTGCAGCAAGCTCTTCATCCCATTCGTAATTAACAATCTTTGAAATTTCGTCTTTAATATCACATTGGAAAACCTCTCTTGCAAGATCAGGATTATGGATATCTGTAATAGATACATCAGCATCATACAATTGGAATACCTGATATCCCTGGAAATCAAAATATCTATTGCAATCATCATCTCCGTCAGGGCAAACAATAAATGGGTCTCTTTCGTAATATTCTTCGAGATAATTGTTTGAAGTACTTAGATTTGAAATGTGGAAAATTAATTCTTTATCTAATTCAATTATTGTTAGTTCCGGTGCATCCGGTCCGTCAACAACTTTAAAACAATTTTCAAAAAGAAGCTGTGCTTTATCATCAGCTTTTTTAACCTCTTCTACCGATTCGAATGGACCTCCACTTGTTGCTCTTGCCCATACAACACCAACCGTGATATCATTTATAGCACCAGGTTCAAGTGTAAAAGGACCAGCAGATTGAATAAATCTTCTGTCATCAGGTGGATTATCTTCCCCTTCTTCTGTCCATGGATATCTTGGATAAGAAGTCATTGGAATTCCATCTTGTCCCCAACCACATGGGTCAGTATCGCCCGGGAACATAAAGTCAGTTATTTGGTCTTCTGTATCACTATCAGAAGGGTGTCCTGTACCTCCATATAGTAAGCTATTTCCATCTTTCCAAAATCCTGTTAAGTAATTATAGTGCTCGACTGCTGATCCAGGATTTCCCATATTTCCTTGGTCATTATTATAATATATGTACCTTCTCATTCCCCATCTTTCATTTCCGGCAACTCCATCACCAAAATTTAATCCATTGATACTCATATCGCAACCACCATCGGGTCTGTCGTCTCCATAATTGTCATCCATATAGGGACCTTCGAAGAAATCTACTCCGATTGCTGGTGGTGGAGGTGTTGGACCTCCATAAGCAAAAAGTTGTCCTGTTCCATCAGTTGCTTCTCCATTATATAAATAACCAAGTCCACGTTGAACATCACATCCTACATAATCATCAAAAGCATAACCCATATCGGCATCAGACCATACTCCAAAATATGAATCGTACAATACAAATGTAGATCTGTTTAGAAGTGCATAATTATAAAAGGTCATATTATTCAATTCGTCGTTAGTTGCAAAGGCAAAACCTTGAGCTCGAATTTCCATACCCACAGCATCGCCTCCTGTTTCGGTATGAATATTTCCTTTATCATTATATACCCACCATAAAGTTTCATCACCAAATAGTCGTGGTAATCTTTTTTCTCTTGTTGTTCCGCAAGGCAAAGCACCATCAAGGTCGTAAAAGGGATAATCTCCATCAAGGTGATTGTATGTTCCATCATCGTTTTTATCGAAGAAAGGAGCAAGATAGTAATCATAACCACCTGCCGGCCCATGTGCAGGCCATTCTTCAATAATTGTAGGAACCTGATATCCAACAAAATCTTTTTCTAAAGTAGCCTGATCGCCTGAGAGAGAAGCATTAATATAATTTCTGAACATTGCAACTTCATTCCTAGAAATTGAATAGTGCCTATCATATTCATGACATATGTCGGCTGTAACATTTGAACGCTCAGGTCCGTCAACAATAAGGGGTCCGGTCCAATAGTCAGTTCCACTACTTCTAAACTGGATTGCAGCAAGTTTTAACTGCCCATTTATATCTTTTCCACCGATCCAGATAGAACCTGCAAAAAATGCTGTTTTCCCTGAACCTTTAGGGACTTCATATTCGGCAGTTCCTTGCAAATCCCACCACATATCACCTCCGGTATGTATCATTGCACGAACATTATTGAGTTCGAGATTTGTAGATGTTGTTGCTTGTGTACAGCCGGCTGAAATAGAATGGGTTGACTTGTTGTTATTACTTGAATTAGAATTTGTTTTATTTTTTTCAGCAATAACATAATTCGAGAATAACAAGCTCAAAATCAAAATTGTAATATTATATCTTATTCTTTTCATTATATTTATTTTGTTTTATATTTACTTTTAAAAAATTATTAAAATCCTAAAATAACTCCAAATCTAATTCTTCTCGGAAGAGTATAGTTTCCCGGATTGTTAATCATCATAGCATAATAATTTCTGTATGCTTCTTCGTCGGTTTGTGTTTCGATTGCAGGTTGATTTTGCGGAGCGAATAAATATCCATTATCATCCGGATTTCCGGTTGTAGCATATACATTTCTAATATTTAAGGTGTTGAGTACATTTGAAATGTCAAAATATACATTTAAGTAGATTTTCTTTTTGTCTTCGCCTTCACCTAATGATAGATTTATATTTTTGTCAATTTTCATATTTATTGAAGTTCGGGATGGTTCTCTTGAGCCATTCATTGAACCTTCAATTGTATTTCCAATTATTGATCGTTTAGTATAAGGAGAACCGGTTCCAAATCTTAATACAGTATTTACGCCTGCATTTGATAGGATTTTTTTAAGACTTTTTGGTCCATTATAATTTTGTCCTCCTGCAAATCTGAAGTCAACAGTTGCAACTAAAGCATGCCTTTGGTCAAAGTTTAAAGGAATAGTTGTCCTTAAATTTGGTTGCCCTGATCGTAAAATCGAAACGGCATCGTTTACATTCGAACCTGTTCCATTTGCAAATTGTAGAGTATAACTTGTTCTTAAGGAAACATTTCCTGTTCTTCTCATATCATATGTGGCTGTAAAACCTTTTACTGTTCCGAAATCGATATTTCCATAAGTCATATAATCTAAAGGAAAAGCTCCTACTACCATGACAGCCTGCTGCATATCTCTCATTTCTTTATAAAATGCAGTTAATCGTAATGCCGATGAACTACTAAGTCTTTGCTGGAATCCTAATTCGTAATCGATAGTTTTCTCCGGTCTCAGATTTGGATTGTTTACCATATCACCTGCTCTTGTGATGAAGAATAAATAATCCATAGGGTCGAAATTATTTGAGAATGAAGGACGTTTCGATAATACATCGTAGTGTGCAAAAAACAAAGCTTCATCGGAAATTGGGAACGAAAACGAAATACGTGGCATTACTGTTATTGCCGGTTTATAATCTTCAAAGGACATAGAAACAAGATAATCTTCTGAATTCATATCAATTTCGGGATGCACTAAATAAGGTGCTATTCCTGTCGCAGAACTTATTATATCTGGGTCGGCTACTTCTGTTCCATTTGCATCGTACCAAGTAGAACCATTCCTATACCCTTTTATTGAAGTTGGATCCATTACATTATCAACATATACTGTGTAATCGTCTCCAATATTATCTGGATGGTTTGATAAGATTCCTTTCGGATCAGAATCTCCAGCAGTGTATGAATCATATAAAAGATATTTATCTTTCAAAGTCATCTGATTTGCATCGAATCTGTCTATTCTTACACCTACATTAAATACAAGATCGTCGAACTGAAAGTGGTCTTGGATAAATGCAGCGGAATATATTGGCTCAAAAGGAGCTTTTTCTCTTTTATATCTTTTGTTTCCATTGATATCAGTATAAGTATCGCTGAAAAAATCCTGAAGACTAGGATTTTGTGTTAATCTATTTCCCCAGGCATCATAACCAACATATCCGACATAACTATTTCCACTATTTAATAGTTCGTCCGCACTAAAATAATCTATTGATAATTCTGAAGGATCATATGAATCTACATCAATCCAATTTAAACCATCTAATTCCATATTTTGAGATTCGCGAAATCGAAGATCAAACAATGCTTGATTTTCTGCAGAATATAATCTACTGTACCATATAGTATCCATGAAAACAGCTTCTCCCATATCATTATAAATTAAATTCCCATCATCGTCCCTTAAATAAAGTGCATGTGGTTTAGTAAAATCTAACTGATCGATATGCATATTTGCCATATCTCTAGCTAATGACCATAAACCAACAGGTCCTACAGCATAGGATCTGAAACTTCGTTGTTCAAATTCGAAACCCATTTCAATAGCATGGTCTCCAATATCGGCAGAACCAAAAGCAGAAACTCTAAATTGACCATTATCGCTAATTGAATAAGAGTTGCTAACAGAACCCGGACTTGTCCATAAGCCATAAACACTAGGAATTCCTTCTCCATTTAATATCCCTAAACCAAAGGAAACATCGTCATCAACTCTAAATCCTCTGGCATTTGCAAGAATATCGTCCATTTCAAAATATCTCGATGTCCATTTTTCAGCTTCTACATTTACTCCACCCGGAATAAAAGTGTCAAGTATATAAATATAATTATCGTGAACATAACCTGAAAGATTGAGAGTCGTATCTAAACCAAATGAATAATTGTTTTCTACATGATGCTCAAATTTCCCAATATATCCATAACCAAAAAGATTGTCTTTATGAGTAACATCCTGATTCAAATTATCTGTTTTTTCATAATCGAACTGAAGAGTATAATAAACATTTTTAACTAATGCGTTGGCTTCTTCTTCTGTAGTTTGCGATCCGAATTTTTGGGTGATTCTAATATATGTTCGCCAATTATCATAAACGGATTGTGAATTGTTTTCCCAATTGAAAAGTGAACCTGCATAACTGTAATTCGTTCTGTCGTTATGCAAATACGAACCTCCAAGTATAAAATTTAAATTTTTTGAGGGTTTAAATTCTATTTTACCTTGCAGATTTATTCTCTTACTCCCAACATTAAGTTTTGCATCTATTTTTTCAAAATTTTCTTCACCCAAAAAATCGGCATTTTGGAAGGTTCCAAAACCCAGACCACTTGGACGAAGAGGATCGTTAATAATATCCTGATTTATTTCATCTTTAACTTTCCACATACCAATTGCCGATGGTCCACCATCAGCAATGTGGCTAAGTTCTCCGGAAATAAAAAATCCAAGTACAGATTTTTTTCTATCCGGATACTCTTTATCAACTACTTTTAAGATAGGTCCTGAAATACTAAAACCCAATAAGTTGTATCCATATGGGTCTAAAACTTCAGAAGTAACACCTTCTATACCACCAAAAAAGAAGCCTGATGGTCCTTTTGTAGTCATATTAATTATACCTCCGGTAACATCACCATATCGTGCAGGAATACCTCCTGTTGTAACCTGAACCTGCTCAATAGCAGCAGCCGGTATACTTGAAGAACCAATAATTCTGATACCATCAACAAAAGTTGCATTACCTTCCGACCTTGATCCGCGAATACTACCAATCTCGCCATCTTCCGAATAAACTCCACCAACTGTTGTGGCTACTGAAGATGCATCACGACCTGGCATTTGAGCAATTTCCTTTGCTGTTACAGTTTCTGTACTCGAAACTTTATCTTTATCGATTAAAGGTACTTTATATCCAGTTACTATTACATCTGGAATTAATTGACTTGTTGATTCTAATTTTACATCCAATACAGTATTACTCCCAGCTTTACATAATACATCATTCAATTGAAACGTATTGTATCCAACATATGAAGCTTTCAAAGTATATCTACCCGGCGGTATTGGTTTTATCAGGAAGTTCCCATTAAAATCAGTAATTCCTCCACTAATATTCTGACCGTCTTGCTCTACTGCTACATTTGCAAAAGGAATTCCTTCGCCTGTTTCCTTATCCGCAACTTTTCCTTTGATACCACTACTTTGAGCTATAAGCCCATTAGCGAGGAGGGTTGCAAAAATGACAAAAAGTAATTTTCTTAGCATATTCAATTATTTATTTAAAATTATTTTAAAAAACCGTAAATATAGACATTATCATTTTGTTTTAACAAAACTTTTGTCATAAAATAAGCATTAATATTAAATCACAATTTAATGTGTTCTGAAGTTTCCTCAATTTTCCTCCCAAATTATAGATAGCTGGCTATCAGGGATTTTGGGTTTAGTTTTATAAATTAGCCCATATTTATTATCAAACAGATAATTAAAGATACCATCTGCCATGGCAT